>Ga0163153_10000011_pt1 | contig 356604 bp, 398 predicted proteins | sample OliLakLV19MP6IB1_FD_148629 | JGI IMG/M metagenome (GOLD analysis project Ga0163153, IMG submission 148629) | Freshwater microbial mat bacterial communities from Lake Vanda, McMurdo Dry Valleys, Antarctica - Oligotrophic Lake LV.19.MP6.IB-1 | ecosystem: Environmental > Aquatic > Freshwater >... | reverse complement strand
GGAAGGTTGAGGCTGATGTTGAAGTTGACGTGAGTGTTCCACCAACGAACAGGTTTGAAGAAATGTATCCACTACCGTGGACTGCAAGGCGCGCGCTTGGAGAGGTGGTGCCGATGCCGACGTTGCCTGTATCCATCACACGCAGCACTGACACATCAGCATTCTGAACATCTAATACACCGATGTTCGCCGCAACACCACCGTCGGCATTAATGATAAATGCAGATGTGCCAAGTGCCTGAGTCGGTGTCTGGAAGATAACGTTGCGAGAAGCTAATTGTGCGTTATAGTTTGCGCCCGTATTTCCCCATAGTTCAAGAATACCGTTACCAGAATCAATGATGCGGCCCTGACTGCCACCATTCCAGTTGATAGCGCCTCCATCAGCAAGTGCAATGGTGTTTGCAGACGTATTCAAAGTACCAACACCTAACGCATTCGTAATATACGCACTACCGGTCACTGCCAATGATGTCGTGGTTGCGTTGGTTGCTTTGAAGACCGTTGCAAAGAGTGACGTTGAGGTCGCGTTGGTGGTGGTAGCATTCAGTGCGGTGAAGTTTTGGAGGGTGGTTGATGAGGTGACCGTGAGTTCTCCCGGGAAGATGTAGTTGCCAGCACCGAAGGTACCACCGGTGGTGGTGATCACACCCGTTGCACCAGTGTATGAAATGACTGAACCTCCTGAGAGTGAACTTGATGAGACCTTGTTGTTGAAGGTTGACCAGTCAGTCGTTGAGAGCTTGCCGATGTTTGTTGCAGATGCGATTGGTAGGTTGAAGGTGATGGTGTTGGCTGCTGCGGTGATGGTGAAGTCAGTACCGGTGGTTGAGGTGGCGAGTGTTTGTGCTACACCAGTTTGCAACTGCCCCACCGGACCAATTGAGGTGATCGCTGAGATGAGGTAGTCAGTACCCGCGATCGCAGCAATGACGGCACCGAGCGGGTTTGTTTTCAAGAGTGCTGAGGTGACACCGCTAATGGCGAAACGAGTGGTGGTTGCTTGTGAGGTGGTAGCATTCAGTGCGGTGAAGTTTTGGAGGGTGGTTGAACCGAGCACGAGCAGGTTGCCGAAGTCTGCAGTACCTGATGCGGTGAGTGCGGTGGTTGAGGCGTAGGGGAAGGTTGAGGCTGATGTTGAAGTTGACGTGAGTGTTCCACCAACGAACAGGTTTGAAGAAATGTATCCACTACCGTGGACTGCAAGGCGCGCGCTTGGAGAGGTGGTGCCGATGCCGACGTTGCCACCTGAATCAACGGTGAGTCGAGTTGTGCTTGCAGTAATAAGATTCAGTGATCGAGCAGTTCCACCACCGGCGTTTTCTGTCCCAATGTTAAGCTGGTTACCACTCCAACTGAACGTACCTCGCTCATAAACACTATCACTCGTGTAAGTATTATAAACTTTAAAAGCTTGCGCGGTTGTTGTTCGACGAATTGCAATCGTATTTGCGGCATCACGAACAATTGTAGCATCCGAGCCCTGTATATCCGGGTTTCCATCAGTAAAGCCAAGTGAAGGAGTATTACCAACACCAGCACCCACATTAATTGAACCTCGATCAAACATGACCCAAGCAGTTCCACCTGACACTTGATAGATGCGAGGATTTGCGTCAGTTGTATTTGTCCACCATCCAAGACTGCCCGTTCCTCCTTGCTCTATAAATGTGTAGTTCGGTGTACTTTTAGTTGATGAAGTTGCGGTAAATCGCGAAGCAATTACATCACCAACGACAGACAGTTTTGCATATGGAGTAGTTGAGCCGATACCGACGTTGCCTGAAAAGTACGCTGTACCGTCATCAAGAAATCGAGCAACCGTCGTTGATGCGTTGTTGGTTAACTCAAGGAGCTGGCCTGTACCCGTGCCCGCACCCCACACACTGAAGCGCGAGTACGGCGTTGTGGTACCAACTGCAACGTTGCCGCCTGATTTAATGACAAAAACATTTGTTGATGCCTGACCAATGAATCGTGCGATGTCACCAGTGCTCGTTTGTGTCACGGTCAAAAATGTTGATGCTGTTGATGTTGCGTTCACTGCATCGCTGCGCAGAAACTGACTTGAGTTAAGTCCATTGAGTTGCTCAGCAACAACTGCTGCTGGCACTGCACCAATTTTTTTACGAGGAGCCATTTCACCATCCCATACTGGTGTCGATGCTGATCCTCCAATTTCAACACCGAGGTAGAGTGTTTGGTTGAAATCAACAGACGTGAGCGCGGTTGTACTTCCCAACATTGTGCTAAACAAACCACTCGTAGCGGTAATGCGGCTGTCGGTTCCTGATCCGTTACAAGTTGCGCCGCTGTCTGGTGAGAAACACCATGTCTCTGACCAAATTTCTGTACCGAGTGTTAGTTGCGTATACAGTTTAAAGCGAACGTTGTATCCAGCATTTGAAACAGCAACACCCGCTGTGTTGGTGAGCTTTCCCTGATAGTTTACTTGCTTGTTGATTGCTGCCTCTGCAAATGTTGGTAGACCGAACACAACATTCTGGAGCACAAGGGTAACGAGTACGATGGTGTTGATCCACTGTCTCATTGCTCGTAGAGTTTATAGTTACTGCTTTGACCAACAAACTTCAGCGGCTGTGTCGAATTTGCATCGAGTGGATTGCTAATGGTGTACAGCTCAACTGCTGCTGGATTTTGTTGTCCCGGAGTCCACGCCATCCACCATCCGAGCGCAATTGCACCGAGCACTACCACCGTTGATGCCGCGATAATTTTAAATCGGGGAAGTGGCGTTGGATGGGTGGCTTCTGAGTACCCCTTGAGTGCCTGTCGGGTAGTCATCCATGATCGGCCAATTTTTTCACCCTCAAGTTTTCCGGCGCGGATTAAATAACTCAAATAGTCAGTGTGGTACCCCGTAATTTGGGATGCTTCTTTCAACGTCAACTTGTTCGGATCACGAAGAGCCATATATAGCTCTTATATTAAACCGATATTGAACTATCACCTAGCCGAGATGCCACCTCGGCATCCAAAAAAACCCTTACGTAGCAACAAACTTTTAAAATTAGTTCAAAATGTGTGTATAACTTTGGGGATAAGTGCCATCAGTTTCATTTTCTTCGTCATCTTCGCGTTTTTTTGCCAATAAAAAGAGTAACAAGAGAAGGAGGAGCAATAAGAAAATAATGATGCCGAAACTAACGAAAATCCACCACCAGAGTGACGACGTACTCACCCCATCAACATCAAATGTACCTGCTTTTTGGACTGTCGTTGATACAGTGTTGTTGGCAATGGTAAACGCGTAGAGTCCGTTTTGGTAAAAGGATGGCAGCACCACCTCTTGATAGCGGTGATCGCTTACGTTTTGAAATTGGTACTGTTCGGTGAACTCGCCATCAGGATTTTGGACATTTAAAAAGTAGGTGTCGGTTGTTCCTTCGGGTAAATCGTGCAATCGGACAATGAGCGGCAGTAATCCGTGCACCGGAACTCGGGTGCCGACATACGAGAGTTCATAATTATTTTGCACAAAGGTTACATCGATTAACGGTAACGGATCAATCGGTGTTGTTGGTAACTGTTGTGGAACCGGTTGCGGTTGATAGGCAGTGGTAACAACCGCAAGAACAGTGCCCGTTGAATACTTCCCTTCTTTGTTTCGCGCAAATGCGCCGTAGTAGTACGTTTTATTTGTTTGCACTGGAGTGTCTGCAGTAAACTCAGCGAATCCTTCGTACACCACTCGTCCATCGAGATAATCACGCGGGTAGCCGCGTTCCGAACGCACAATGCGCACGCCGTCAAACCAGTCACCGACCGGATGTTTCCACGACAACATATTTGATGTTGGTGACTGAAAGTATCCGCGAAACTGTGTAGGGTTTGCCGGAAATGTTACCTGTTGGGTCGCTAATGTTTTAAATGATCCAATAACAATTGGTCCGTAAAAACCACGGACATTCTTCACCTGGATCATGAAGTAGTAGGCTTGATTTGGAAACAGGCTACTCAGTACAACTGAGTGTTGGAGACCGTAGGATGACTCTGAGAGCACGCCAATTTCGTAGTCATCGGTTGTTCCCCAGTAGAAGGTTGAGAGGGCTTGTGGGCTGGTTACCCAGGTGATTGTGGCGCCAGTCACCGTTGGAATAATGGTGAGCTGAGTTACTATTGGCAGCGGAATATGCGACGAACCACTTGATCCACCGCCGCCAGTGGGAGTACTTGGTGGCGAAACAAATGGACAATCGAGCGGACAACTCGCTGTCGTCTCACCAATGCCAGCCTCGCAAATACCATTGTTGTTACATCCAGTAACCGTCAGCTGCACCTGTACTTGATCAGCGACTTGGAAAGTATCTGAGATATCAGCTGATGTTATTGTGGTCGCAAAAAATACAGCGCACACCGCGAGTATTCCACACATGAGCAGACGACGTACGTACATACGTCTTATCTTACAATGTTACTGCCGTAACGATAAGTGTCGCTTGGTATGTTCCCGAGTCTTGGATATGCGCTGTTCCTGATTCTGCCTGTAATCGGAGCGTGGTTGCTGTTCCTGACGGATGGTTGCTACCAGTACTTTGTGCAATGGTTGTATTTGTGGTGGTAAAGGGATCCCAACATTTATTTACGGTATCAGACGCACCGGTGTTACAACTCGCACCGTTGTCTTTATACCGTGCAACAATATCTGTTCCTTCTGGTGAAAATCCGAATTCTGACGTGGTGTTTGCAATTGCAAAGGTGTAATCAGGGCTAGCCCCCTTCAGCGTGTAATCGGCAAAAAAAGCACCACCGGTTGTTGCCTGGAGTGCAGGGGAACTGGTTGCCTTTACACTCAGTGCGTAACCAGCAAAGTTATCGGTTAACACTGTCCACTCAATGGTGGTAACACCGCTGCCTCCGGTGAGGCCGTTAATGCTCGGCAGCGTTCCGTCTGCGGGGGCGGTAATTGAAATGAAACTTACATTCATTTGCTGGTACCCCGCTAGCATGACGTAGTTGGTACTCGATGAAATACCTGTTGCCATTTCACCGACAGTATCTTCGGTCATGTAGTTGCTGCTGACTGAGTTGTTTCCACCAGAGTTGAGACTATCAAATTGCACACTGTACGTTGTGCCAGTCATACCGAGCGCCCAACTAAGGTGTGGCGCAAACACACACACGAGACACACACCGAGGCCGAGACTGGTATACAATCGAAGTTTCATTCACAGTCCTTTAGTTATTTCCGGCGAATTTCGAATCGACTAAAGATGAGACTCAGGAGGGCAATGAGGGCAATAATGGCACCGAAGAGTGCACCGATAATTTTCCATGGGAGCACCCAGAAAGCAATGGTGCGCACTTCTGTTGCATCACCAAAGCCGGGATAAAATTCTACTGTTGCGGTGTAGCGGCCAATTAAAAAGCGATTCGTGTTCCAGAGGACCGTTCGGTATCGAGTAGCATCGGGAAGAGCGAAATACGCATCAACTGGCAGTGTATCGATAACTGAACCGATCACGTTTTTTACGCGAATAATGCCGTGAGGCACCAAGTGCACGTTACCAGTGTTTTTGAATAAAATTTCAAATGCGTCGGGGTGCTGCTGGTAGAAAAACTTTTTGGCACCAGCAACTCTGAAATCATTGAGTGTTCCCGCTTCTGTTACATCACCATTTACTCGAACCAAGAAAAGCGTTCCGATGCGGGATACAATTTGCACCGGGGCCACTGGGCTACTTGTTCCCGCGAGAGATGTTGGCACATTAGAAACAACAACAGCCCCGTAGTATCCACGAGGTTCAGCGTTGATTGGTGCGGTAATTGTTACGGGAATGGTGATGCGCTCGCCAAACTTAAGTGAGAACGATGTAATTTCTGGCGTAATAAGATTTACGAGCGAGTACGGACTCTCCTCTTGGTTACTAAGCAACACCACCGGTCGCAATGGATCATCAGATCCGACGAAATCTTCGGCAGACAGATCGAATTGTAAATCACGACCTGTTCGATTTGTTACTGAAATACTTCGAATAATTGATTCACCCGGATTAAGAAAAATTTCCAGTTTGCCTGGTTCGAGTACAAAGTCACCTTCAGGCGTGACGGGGATAGATTCAATTGAATACGCAACAACAACGTGTGCACTGACAAGAAACGCCAGACCAGCGATAGAAGAGAAAAGCGCGTTTCGAATAATCATGGTTGCAGGTTACTGCACCGTTGCTGTTGCAGTGATAGTTGCGGTGTAAATCGCCGCAGGAATGTAGAATCCGTCTTGTTCGACCGCATAACATACAACAGTATCAATACCAGTAGTAGTAGTTGTGCCCCCGCGAGATGCAATGGTTCGATCTGATGTATCGAAGTCTATATATTTAAGTCCAGTTGGAACAGTACTTGTTGCGTTACCGTTACAGTAGGTACCTGTTCCCCACGTACCAGTACTTACATCAGTACCCGTTGCAGAATATCCAAATTCTGCAAAACCGGCCGGCACATCCCATACTTCCGGTGTACCACCAACAACTTCAGTATAGTCGTTAATAATGTCAGCTGTAGGGAGAGACTGCATGGCAGGATCGAGTGAAGATTTTACCGCAAGAATATACCCATCAGTGTCGTTTGTTTTGACATTCCAGGTTGTGGTAGCAACTGCAGTGTTTGTGACAACGCCGAGGTTAATGCTCATTGAGGTGTCGGCGGGACTGGTAATAGCAATACCACTCGTAACGGTGAGGGTAACAAGGACAGTGTCAGCTGCTGAGGTTTGAGCGCTCAACATGCTTGATTCAAAAAGGAAGAATGACGAGCTCACCAGTATCGTAAGGATCAGAGCGCTCATAAGAACATTTCGGACAAACGGTAACTTCATAAAGTGAATCATACGGCTTATTTATATGTGCGTCAATGAGTTATCCACAAGTGTTATCCCCAGCCTCACCCTGCAATGAAGCTCTTTCCCCGACGGTACCGATGAAAAGTAATCGCGTACCGATGCGCTTCGGCGTTTAAAGTAATAATTGCCTTTTCGTGTTGCTTCGCGAATACCTGATCACCGCGTAATTCTCGGGCAGTATGTTTGTCGTTTTTAGTGACAGCAATAACCGGTAGTACCAAGTTACGTTGTGCGAGCGCCTTGATAACAACGTGTTGTTGCACCTCGGTTCCATCAACAATCATGGCTATTGGTAGCGGCCATTCGGGATGTCTGAGGCGACGCTCGATAAGTTCACGGAGCGATCCAGGGTCATCATTTTTTGGATTAATACGTATGATAAATTTTCGGTAGTCTGCTTTTTTAAACTCACCGTCTTCACTGACCACCATGACACCAACCACATTGGTACCCGCAGTGTGAGCGATATCGTACGCCTCAAGTCGGCCAGGACGTACACCGTCGATTGCTTCGGAACGAGCGTCGCTCGCTATCAGTGAGACGTCTTGAATATGCTTGAGTGCAAAGAGTTGGCGTTTATATTCGTGTGCATATTCAAAACGCTGCTGTCGCGCAGCGCTCGCCATATCGCGCTCTAATTTTTTTTGCAATATCTGCGTCTCACCTTCAAAAAATAACGCGAGGTGAGCAATTGTTTTTGCGTATCGCTTTTCAGTTATGGTGCCAATGCACATACCCGGGCACAGTCCGATTGATTGATTGAAACATGGTCTACCCTGACCTGGCGTACAACGCTCGTCACGATACGGAAAAATCTTTCGTACTATATGAAGCACCTGACGGAGTGACTGAGCACTCGGAAATGGCCCGAACACGTGTTTCACCCTTTCTGCTGGATAGTCTTCTGCGAGTGTCTTCCCGCGCACACGCATAACTTTTGGAAACTGTTCGTTGGTAATAACAACATAATCAAAACTCTTATCATCACGGCTGCGAACATTATACGGAGGTTGATGCTTCTTAATGAGTGCTACTTCGAGCACGAGTGCTTCGAGTACCGAATCAGTCTGGCGGTGCTTAATACGAGTCGCTTTCGCGAGCATTTCAACAATGCGCTCGCCACGAGTATCGCCAATAGTGTTAGCAAAATAGCTGCGCACACGATTGCGTAGTGAGGTTGCCTTACCAATGTACAAAATTTCGTGTTTCGGTCCAAGAAAAAAGTACACTCCAGGCTCATCAGATAATGTATATTTTTTTAAATCGTTAGCAATCATGTTTCTTGCTTACATCTACACCCGTGAACGTGCAACCCTGAACGTCTAAAAAGTAGGGGCTTTTTTATTTCTGCAACATCTTTTTTAGGTACTGCCCGGTGTATGATTTTGCATTCGCGGCAACTTGCTCCGGCGTTCCTTTTGCGACAACATTTCCACCGCCCTCACCGCCGTCGGGACCCACATCAATCACGTAGTCTGCTGACTTAATGATATCGAGGTTGTGTTCAATAACAACTACCGTATTGCCCTTGTCTACCAATTTTTGCAAAATTTCAATTAACTTTTTTACATCTTCATAGTGCAAACCAATTGATGGCTCATCGAGCATGTAAATAGTTTTTTGGACGTGTGGGCGATAGAGCTCAGATGAAATTTTTACGCGCTGTGCCTCACCGCCGGAGAGTGTTGTTGCTGATTGGCCGAGTTCGAGATAGCCAAGACCAACATCTTGCAGTGTATTCAATCGGTCGGCAATTGCCGGGATATCTTTAAAAAACTCGAGCGCTTCCTCGACAGTCATTTTTAGAATCTCATGAATACTTTTTTTGTTGTACTTTACTTCGAGCGTTTCTTTCATGAAGCGTTTACCGTTGCATACATCACATGGTACGTACACCGTTGGCAAGAAGTGCATTTCAACAGCGATCTCTCCGTTTCCTTGGCACGCTTCACAGCGTCCACCAGCAACGTTGAATGAAAAGCGGCTCGGTCCCCAGCCACGCGCTCGCGCCTCAGCAGATGCAGCAAATAAATCACGGACGTGGGTCCATGCGCCAGTGTAGGTTGCGGGATTCGAGCGTGGCGTGCGACCAATAGCTGATTGGTCAATGAGTACGGTGCGGCCAACGTATTCGGTACCAGAAATACTTTTACAATTGTACACCTCATTCGATCGATATTTTCTGTCGAATCGCGCCTCGAGGTTTTTATGCAGAATTTCGTACATGAATGACGATTTTCCCGATCCTGACACACCAGTGATCATCACCAATTTTCCGAGCGGCACATCAACATCCATATTTTTAATGTTGAATACGTTGCCACCGCGAATCATAATGCGCCCCTTATCAACATCGCGGCGTTGGCGCGGAATTTCAATTTTTGTATCGCCGCGGAGATAGTCGAGGGTGATTGAACCAGATGGATTTGATTTCGCAGTGAGCAAATCTTCGAGCCAGCCTGACACCACCACTGAACCACCGTGTACTCCGGCACCCGGACCGATATCGACAATGTAATCAGACGCGTAAATGGTATCTTCGTCGTGCTCAACTACTACAATCGTGTTGCCGAGATCGCGCAATTCGACGAGCGTTTTAATGAGGCGATCGTTGTCGTGCTGGTGCAAGCCAATAGTTGGTTCATCGAGCACATACAATGCACCGACCAATCCGCTTCCTAATTGCGACGCTAGACGAATGCGCTGCGCCTCACCACCGGAGAGTGTGTTTGCACGTCGATTGAGAGTGAGATACTGAATACCGACATTGATCATGAAATCGAGACGCGATTCAATTTCGCGGAGGACTACTTTTGCAATACTGCGTTCTTTTTCAGTGAGCTTCATTGATGCGATGTACTCTTTAGCATGTTCAATTGACATGTTCGTTGCATCAACAATATTATGCCTACCGATGAGCACGTGGAGTGCTTCCTCACGCAAACGCGCACCACTACACCTTGGACAAACCTCTTTGCCCATAAAAAACTTAGTGCCTAAACCGTTACACTCAGGACACGCACCGTAGGGTGAGTTGAATGAGAACAGTCGCGGTTCAATTTCTGGATACGAAAAACCATCGTATGGACACATAAATTTTGACGACATCAACCGAGAGTCGTTCGATGTTTCCAAGCGAATGAGTCCGTTTGATTCGTTGAGCGCACGCTCAACCGCTTCTGACAGTCGTTCAATTGCTGCTTTGCCATTTTCTTTGAGTTCGCTGGCATAGAGTTCATCAACGAGCACGTCAATATCGTGCTTTTTATTTTTATCGAGCAAAATTTGATCACGAAGTTTTTTCTCTTCGCCGTCAACCTTAACGGTAGTGTACCCTTTGCCGAGCAAATCGTAGAGGAGTTGGTAATACTCACCCTTGCGGCCAACAATGAGCGGCGAATAAATTTTGATCGTTTCTTTTGAAAGCGCCACACCCATCACTTTTGTTTTCGTGGTCTTTTTTTCGAGTTCCTTAACCGCCGTCAACACTGTATCCATAATTTCCTCATTTGAGAGCTTTTTGATTTCGCGACCACACAGCAAACAGTGCGGCTTGCCAATGCGGGCAAATAAAATACGAAGGTAGTCATAAATTTCAGTAATCGTCGCCACTGTTGAACGAGGATTATTTGAGCGAGACTTTTGATCAATCGAAATTGCTGGCGAAAGGCCGGTGATTTCGTCGACATCCGGCTTCTGCATCGTATTCAAAAACTGACGAGCATACGCAGAGAGCGATTCAACGTACCGACGCTGACCTTCGGCAAAAATAGTATCGAATGCGAGTGATGATTTTCCTGAACCAGAAAGGCCGGTAAACACCACCATTTTATTGCGCGGCATTTCGACCGTAATGTTTTTAAGATTGTGGGTACGGGCACCCTTAACAACAATCAAACCTTCTGGGGCTCGATCTGCGTCAATTGCGGTATGTGTTGTTTTGGTCGTTTTAGCCATAGGTTTAGCCGTTGGTTATGAGGATATAAATACCGAAGGTCCCTCCGTGGTGGGAGGGGTTCAAAGCATATACTAGTGAAATATACCTCAAAAAATGCTAAATAAAAAGCCCCACATAACATGCAGGACTGGATGGCACGCTAGCTCTTTTTTTGAGCCAGCAGCTTATATCGGCGGAGTGGTTGTACCCGGGACTTCGGGGGTTTTGGACTGCGCCTGAAGAGCCGAACGTTTTTCTCGACGAATAGCGTTGTAGATCTCTTTACGGTGAACGCTGACCTCTTTCGGGGCGGTAATGCCAAGGCGAACTTTGTCGCCCCGAATATCAACAATGGTGACCTCAATATCGTCACCAACCATAATGGTCTCATTTCGATTTCGACTAAGTACTAACATGGCGAATCCTTTCTAAAAAAGCCACATACCTCTATACAAGGAGCAATTTCTCCAAAAACGCTCCGGAAAATCTATATGCAGATTAACACATAATCTAAAAAATTCAAGCCTCCGGTGAGTCCGGCGGAGTGGGCTCATCAGGATCAAGGATATGCTCGACAATTTTTTTGAATCCCTTTTTGAGCGGTTTTTTCTCAGCTTTTGGCCGCGCGTCGCGTCGTGCTTCAAGTTTTTCCTGAAGCACTGCAATTTCATCACGGAGAATCGCCGCTGTTTCAAAATCAAGCATTTTGACGGCGTCGCTCATCTGTTGCTGCTTCTCTTTCAGAAGTGCCTTGGGATTTTCATCGAATCGCTTCATATCAAGCTTGATCAGTTCGTTTACTGTTTTAGCATGCTCAGTGTTAATTTGATCGGTAATGTCAGAAATTTTCTTAATGATCGTTTTTGGCGTAATGTTGTGCTTTTTGTTATACCCAACTTGAATAGTGCGTCGACGGTTTGTTTCGCCAATTGCGCGATCGAGCGATCCAGTCATGTTGTCGGCATAGAGTACAACTCGTCCATTAATGTTTCGCGCGGCACGGCCAATTGTTTGAATGAGCGATGTTTCAGAGCGCAAAAAACCTTCCTTATCAGCATCGAGAATACCAATGAGCGACACCTCGGGCAGATCGAGGCCTTCACGGAGTAGGTTTACTCCCACCAAACAGTCAAATTTTCCGCGGCGAAAATCGGTGAGAATTTGGATGCGCTCAATGGTTTTTATTTCACTGTGGACGTACTCTGCTTTTATTTTTTTCTCTTTCAGAAAATCGGCGAGGTCTTCGGCCATTTTTTTAGTGAGGGTAGTAGCAATAACTCGTTCGCCTTTTGCAATAACGCGCTCGGCTTCGGCCATGAAGTCAGAAATTTGTCCTTTGTATTCGCCTTTTGGTGTCACTGGTCGCACCACAAGCTCTGGATCGATGAGGCCAGTTGGACGAATGATCTGTTCGGCAATGCCGCCATCAGCGGTGCTTTTTTGTCGTTCAAAGACACTCGGCGTTGCCGACACATATATTGTCTGGCCGACTCGAGTTTCGAACTCAGCAAAGGTGAGCGGACGATTATCAGCCGCTGATGGTAAGCGGAAACCGTGCTCAATGAGGGTTCTCTTACGGGATGCGTCCCCTGCGTACATACCGTTGAGCTGCGGCACAGTAACGTGCGACTCATCAATGACAGTTAGGAAATCGGCGGAACCGTCTGTGTTGTGCGGAAAATATGACAGGAGCGTGTCCGGCGGTTCACCGGGTAACTTACCAGAAAAATGACGCGAATAGTTTTCGACGCCATTGCAGTAGCCAATTTCTCGGATCATTGCTAAATCGTAGCGGGTACGGCGCTTCAATCGTTCTGATTCAAGAAGCTTGCCCTGTGCATCAAGTTCAACAAGCCGCTCTTCGAGTTCATGCTGTATTGCTCCAAAGGCACGATCAAGCTGTTCAGGTGCAGTTACGAAGTGCTTTGCAGGGAATAAGAAAAAGGAATCTGTTGACTCAAGAATACGGCGCGAAACCTGATCGATCAGTGTAATTGATTCAATCATCTCACTGCCTGTTCCCATGCCAAATTCGATTCGATACAGTATTTTTTCGTTCACCGGCATAACCTCGATAACATTCGCGAGCGCTCGAAATGTTCCCGGCTGCAAGTCAGCATTTGTCCGCTCAAAATAGAGATCAATTAATCGCCGGGCGAAGTCACTGCGGTTTGACGGTTGCCCTATCTGCACCAAGAAATTCACCTTCTCATACTCAACCGGGCTTCCCAAACCATAGATACACGAAACCGTTGCCACAATAATCACATCGTTTCGGGTGAGCAGCGCTTGTGTTGTCGCGTGACGCAATCGATCAATCTCTTCGTTGATTTGCGCATCTTTTTCAATGTAGGTGTCTGAGTGTGGAATGTATGCTTCCGGTTGGTAGTAATCGTAATACGATACGAAATAGTGCACGGCGTTATCAGGAAAAAAATCTCGGTACTCTTGTGCGAGCTGTGCTGCCAGTGTCTTGTTATGGGCAACAACGAGTGTCGGTTTTTGGATGCGCTCAATTACTTGGGCAACAGTGTACGTTTTTCCCGAGCCGGTGACTCCCAGAAGGGTTTGATATCGGTGCCCAGCAGTAATACTTTTCATCAACGTCTCAATAGCCTTCGGCTGATCGCCGGCCGGTTCGTATGGAGCTTTGAGGATTAATCGTTTGAGCGACTTCATATAGGCATGATGCACAAAAAGGGGAAGCTATACAAGGAGCTAGGCGTAAAAATCTTTCTTAAAACTATCGAACGTGCCGTCACGCATATGTTGGCGAATACGATCAACGAATGCAATGAGCCACGTGAGATTATGCATAGTTGCGAGTGTGCCCGCGAGCATTTCTTTTGCACGAAAGAGGTGGGCGACGTACGCTCGGCTAAAGTGAGTACAGGTGTAGCAGGCGCACTGCGCATCAATTGGACCCACATCGTGCACATATTGTGCGTTGAGTAAATTAATCCTACCCTGCTGACCACGACCCTTTCCGGCATACACGGTGCCATTTCGTGCCATGCGTGTTGGCGCAACGCAATCAAACGTGTCGATACCCAGTTCGCAACCCATCACCAAATCTTCTGGTTCCCCAATACCGAGGAGGTGCCGAGGCTTTTCTTTTGGCAACACCTCAGTTACCCAGCGAACCGCTGTCTGCATATCTTCTTTTGCAAATGATCCGCCAATGCCAAAGCCATCAAACGACGCGTCGCCGGATCGCATTTCGTGTATCCGTTGAGCACTCTCCTTTCGGAGCGATTCCTCGCGTCCGCCCTGCACGATACCATAGAGACCTTGGTGTGATCGATTTTCTTTTGACTGGTGAAAATCTAAACTCCTCTGTGCCCATCGATGGGTTCGATCGAGCGATTCTTTTTGATAGTGCAGCGACTCAGTGGGTGAAACACATTCATCAAAAGCAAAAATAATATCGGCACCGAGGTTGTGCTGAATTTCAATTGATTTCTCCGGCGTGAAATAGTGACTTGATCCATCGCGATGAGACCGAAACATCACACCGTCTGCATCAATGTGCACATGTTTTGGTTGCTGATCATCGGTTGAGCGGAGATTGGCACGACCATCGGGCAATAGCGGTTCCTCTGGATGTAACACTTTTGAAATACCTTTGCCAAATGCTGCACCCAGCGAGAACACCTGAAAACCGCCTGAGTCCGTCATTGTCGGACCCGGCCAGTGCATAAACTTCCCCAGTCCACCAGCAGCTGCAACAACCGAATCTCCCGGCTGCAAATATAAATGGTACGTGTTTGCCAGCACTACTTGAGCTCCTGTTGCAGCAACTTGTTCTGGCGTAAGCGATTTAATTGTTGCTTGCGTTGCCACTGGCACAAATGCCGGAGTCTGAATAACACCGTGTGGTGTACGCAAGGTACCCACACGCCCAAGACCATTTGCTAGTTCTTGTTCTATCGTAAACGAGAGTGGAAGTGCCATTACTGCACACCGAGCAATTCAACCTCAAAAACGAGTGTTGCTGCTGCTGGAATTGGGCCGTAGCCATCTGGGCCGTATGCAAGGTCAGAACCAATGACGAGTTTTCGTTTGCCGCCAACTTTCATACCAACGACCCCTTCATCCCATCCCTTAATAACTCGACCTGCGCCAAGCGGAAATACGAATGGTTGACCACGAGGAATTGAGCTATCAAACACCGTACCGTTGATAAGAGTACCCGTGTAATGAACGCTTACGGTCTTGCCTTTTTCTGCAGTAACGCCAGTACCAACAACAAGGTCAGTTATTTCTAATTTCTGTGAATCTGTTTCTGGGGCGATAGGTGTATTCATAGGTTCTGATTGTTGATTAGTAGTAGATTGGGTGTTGTTTTGAGCCGTTTCAGTTGTTTGAACAGGTACAACATCGTCTGTTCGATACTGCATACGATACGCAAAAAAGCCGACGCTGCCGATAACTGCAAGGATAATAACGGTGAAAAAAAATTTCATATGTGCATGATATACTTTCTGCATGATCAATACTACACAACCTGACAAAAAAATTCCATTCGAACCCCTCACGATCAACGAACTTGAGAAATCTACTGCTGAGCGCATTATGCGCATTGATGATGAGTTCAAACGAGGATTTGCCTTCATTAAGAACATGCCAAAAACGGTTACTATTTTTGGCTCAACCCGCCTACCCGAAAATAACATTCACTACAAGAACGCTCGCGATCTTGCCGCACAAATTTCAGCACTCGGCTTTGCGGTAGTCACCGGCGGCGGACCGGGCATTATGGAAGCAGCAAACCGCGGAGCTTCTGAGGCTGGTGGACAATCAATCGGACTCTCAATCACCCTCCCCCAAGAACAGCGTGCCAATCCCTACCTCACCAGTTCAATGGATTTTTACTATTTTTTCAGCCGAAAGGTGATGCTCGGTTTTGCCGCAGAAGCATACGTCTTTTTTCCGGGGGGTTTTGGCACGCTTGATGAATTTTTTGAAATTCTCACACTCGTTCAAACTGGCAAGATTGAAAAGGTTCCTATTGTTTGTATGGGACGCGATTTTTGGTACCCATTGCAGGCGTATATGTTTGAGCACATGTACACAGAACATGGATCAATTGAAAAAAATGATCTCGATCTCTACACCATAACCGACGATATCAGCGATGCACTTGAAATTATTCGTCAGGCCCCTATCCGAAATGGCCTCGGCGTTCAAAATACTTCGAAGTAAGAAACCCCCACCAACGAGTTTCGTTGGTGGGGGTGCGTGTTAATTCACTGACACTGGTGAAAAGTACCCGAGATCGGTCGCCAAGGAAGCTTCATCCATCGACCGAGTGGGCCGAGGGATCTGAGGAACAGATAGATTCTTGTGTGCGGTAACTGTGAGCAGCACAGCGTTGGTGGTACCCAAAAACCCAATGCTCTCAACGGTGCATTCCCATACCCCAGCTGCAGGAGTAATACCTTCAGGAAACACCGGTTCAACTGTGGCTGAGTGGTGGCACCGCACTGGTTTAAGTGCCATCGGCACTGCACAGCGTAACGTGCCGATCCAGGGGTACGCTTTGTTACTACCCTTTCGCAGCGCAACCCGAATACTCATACCTTCCCGTACGTCGATCGACGTAGACTGATCCATAAAGAACTCCTTTTGTGTGCCGATACGCGACACCCGTGCTTCCATCCACTGGAAACTCCAGCTGAGAAGAATACCACATTATTTGCTTTCGCCAAGTTTTGCCCACCATTCGAAGGTAGCCGACATGAAAACAGCTAAGGGTACGTATACCGGAAGCAGGATAAAAAAGAGTATCTTTTTAAGAATGGCCATTACTCACAGACTACTGCGCTGTGAACGAAGATGCAATGGGTTCACCGTTTTTAACGAGGAGGATGTCAGAAGCTTTTGCAAAGGCACCATCACCATTGTCAGAGTAGAGAACAGCGCTGTATTTTTTTCCTGCAGCTGTTGATCGGAGAAGTTGCACCGCAATATCTTTATGTGAACCTGCGGGAAGACGCTGCGCTCCGAGAATCCAACCGAGTGATCCATTGTCATCTTCGCGAACGGCAACCCATCCTGTTTTTTCAAGGGTGACTGCAGATACGAGCACGGTTGCACCTGCTTTTTGTGAACCTACGCTTACTGATCCTGTGCCCTGTGCAACGAGATCAGGTGTACCGCGTGTACCTTCCATCCCTTGGGCATTCTGCTGTACACCCATTGCTGTTTTGTCAGCAGTAACAGTAAATGTATTTTTGTTTGTACCTGTAGCCATTGTTGTTGGCGTCGAGGTTGCAGTCATCTTTGATGGAGTCGCCTTTGTTGACTGCTTACCAACCGCCCATCCAACGAGAAATCCGACAACGAGCGCTGCAATAATAAGAATGATAGCTGTCTGACTAAGCTGTTTCATATAAATATCGTACTGAAATAATGTTAATACTGCTCATACCCTCGGGTATTGGGCACCCCCATTGTTACCCAAAGCCCATCCTATTGCAATAGGACGGGCTGCTCTATTTTATGGTACATCTTGGGTTGTTGTGGCACTTGTTGACGCCGTTGTTGAGCCAGTTATTGGCAGCGCGATTGGCTCAACAGATGGCGGTGGTGTGGTGGTTTGAAACGATGGAACAGGCACGGGCACAGTTCTATCGATTGGAGTAAATTCGGGCGTGCTATTAATACCCAAGGACACGAGCAGTACAACCAGGACGGATAGTGTTGTTATGACACCCCACATATACAGTAAGTATACATGTCAAAAGAATGCCGCATATATTAGAACACATGACAGAACGCACGAGGTTCTATGCTTCGAACCTATGGATGACCACTGACCACGCAACTGCGATGAGTGCGAGATTTTTGATGATGTACTGACCTTCAAGTGTCGGTACAAACTGTTGCTGCCACGTTATCTGCGCAAGTACATACAGAGGCAACGCGGTTGTGATCATGTGAAGCAGAAAGAGTACTAGAGCGATTTTCTCAAATCGCGGAATAAGGAACAATACGCCAATGATGATTTCCGCAATGCCGAAAGCAATCATAAACTGCGGCAGCGTAATAGACGGCATGATATGTTCAAGCAATTTTCCGACAAGCGGACTTGCGGGACTCTGTTGCAACACCTTGAGCACTCCAAACCAGATGTAGATAACTCCAAGCGCAATACGCGAAAACCATTGCAGTGCCCAATACATATTCATAGAGATGTATTGTATCGAATTTGTGTAGACCGTGCTAGCGGGTAACCTGAATAGTCACACCATTTTCTGCACCTGATGCACGTACGGTAATTCGATTTGTTGTTACATCACGCTGAATGGTGTACCCGGTGGCATAATCACTCGCACTGGTACTGTGTGCACCGGCAACCGAAGGATCAAAAGGTATCTGTGAAAGATAGAGCGGCGAAATGCACGGACCGATGTCGTAGCGAGTTGCTGCAATTTCTGTAGTCGTTGCAGGAATAGCACCAGCCGCGCACCCTTGTTCAAACACACCTTGGTTATCTGCAGTGCGCTGTCCAACAGCATTCAAAAGTGCTGTGACATGTGCTGTCCGTTGTGTATTTCGCGCTTGTGCAAATTGACGTGCTGGATTAATTGCGACCAGCACAACACTTGCGAGTACTGCGATAATACCAATCACAACGAGTAGCTCAATGAGTGTAAATCCCCTATGCATATATATGTATATTAGCCACCGCCGCACAAGCATAGCATTCGGGCACTTAAGGAATCATAAAGAATTAGTAATGTCGCATTCAAGATCGTCGATATGTACCGGAGTGAGCGGATCAGGGCGAAATGCTGGGTACTCAGCCCGAAGTAGTGCATACAACCAAGCGCAAGAACGTTGTTTGGCGTACTCGGCGATAAACGATTGATTAACGCTCTGTTGCTTTCGATATTCTTCTGCAATAACTGCGCTCGCAGAAATTACTAACGCGAGATACACCGACAGCATCACTACCGTTACGAGCGCAACGAACCCAGCACGTTTTGATTGATAGTTACTCATGAGTATTCCACACAAACACACCATACGGAGTGAGCACTGTCACTATCACCTGTCGATCAACACGATCACAACTTGCCATCTCACTGTGCTCAAATAGTGTGGTCGAAGCAGCAACAGTAGTACGCACCCACACCTGATCGATCAACGCATAGGTAATTGTTTCTGATGGATGTTCAATAATCAGGGTATGTTCATCACAATCGATTGTCTGTGAATCACGCATATCTGCATCTAAATAGCGCTCAGCAATACTCACGCTACCCGCAGCATACAATTCGGCTAATGCATTCGGCACCTCAGATGACACATCAATACATAGTGCCGCATATGAAAAGATGAGCATGGTGAGCAGCGCAACATAGATGCTTATTTCAAGGAGTGTCATCGGCGTGTATATATTGTGAGCAGCGAAGGATTTTCAGAAACCACCGCTATGGTGTTAAACCAGCACGCCAGTGAACGAGCACGACCAGGGAGTGGATACGTTGCTGCACGAGAAAGTAGTTGATTGTTCTCTGAGCCAGTAGTAAACACCGAGAGTGCGCGTGCTGGTGAAGTAAGTGCGCCAAATAACCATCGACCATTTGTAATGAGACCTTGTACACTCTCATCAACAGTGAGGGTTGCGTGCGTTGTAAATGCAGTACTCGAAAGCGCGTGGAGCTCAGCGTTGCCTACGGTTCTTCCAAGAAACAGCGTATCGCCGGCAAATGACAGAGCTTTTCCATTACCCGATCCGCCAGGCGCATCGTACAGACGTTGGTGCAGCAGATCGGTTGACGAGGTCGACACGTCATAGCGCATAAGTTCTGCAGTATTGAGCGGACTGGCTATGTACAGAGCGTCATGTTCGAGGACGAGATCGTTAATCCCCGCCCCAATTTCATACGTTGCGACAAACTGTGGCCGGACAGCGTGTGCACTGTCGAGGGAAAAACGAACAATTTCCCCACCAGTGTTTTTACTTGTACCGACAAAGAGCGTGGCACCATTAGTTACAATCGCTGTTCCCATTCCTGATTGGCCGAGAGCACTAACCCCCGGAAGCGGTACCGAGTGTGCAAGTACTGGATTGTAAACATCCGCAATAGTAATAACCTGTAGACCGGCAGTATTACTTCGATGTGCTGCATATATATGCGTGCCAAAGATAGCTAGTTGTGCAATACCTGTACCCGTATCAATTGCACTTAGTTGGTGCGTTGTTTGGGGATTGGTAACGTCGAATATTATGAGGTCGGTTGCAGTAGCGACAGCGCTATCGAGCGACACAAAGGCAGCGCCTTGAAACAACACAATGTCAGTTGGCGTTGTCGATGCAGGAAGCGGACTCTGGTACACCTGCTCGAGCTGCGACCAATCATCCCACACGAGTGCGTACGAACAGCTGGATGACGTTTGGGCCCGCAGATACTTTGTTGCATAGAGTGTTTGGTGCATACGCTGCCACGGCAACAGACCCCACGAAACGGTCAGTGTTATTTTTTTAATGTACGCAGTGGGCAGTGACACCTGTTCGGAAACTGAAAAACCGTACGCGGTGTATGTACGCGATTGAACACTATCAAAATCATCGTGGGCACGGGCATCGACAGCGACGAGTAATGCCCGCAGTATCGATGGAGCTACTACTCGAATGCGGTTTGACGGAACACTGTATACATACATAAGAAGCGGTACCAAAGAAATACTTGCAATCGCAGCTGCAAGTGCAATGTCGAGCATGAGAAATCCCCTGCAACTATAATTAGTGCGTAGTGACATGTGAGGTGAGGCCATAGAGCGGCGCAATGAGACTTATCACAATACTTCCAACACAACAGCCAACGCCAATCATGAGGGCGGGCTCAATAAGACGGGCGGCGGTACCGATACGAACCATCAGCTCTGCTCCGTAGTAATCTCGGGCGTGCTCACAGAGCTCAGGAAATGAACCGCTTCGTTCGGCAATACCAAAGAGAACAACGCAATCGGGCGGTAGTAACACACTACCCTCCAATACTTTTGAACACTCTTGTCCTTGTTCGATTGCTTCAGCTGCATCGGCATATAACCTGCGATATATCACAAGCCGAGATCCGTTTCCTACAAATCGAATTGTTTCTGCGAGTGACAGTCCATTCTTTACGCCGAGTGCGCATGATTCGCACAATCGTTGGGCTGCATACAACATAATTATGTGCCCAACATACGGAAGTCGAAGTAACTGTCGGGTTACAGCACCCTGAAACAACGGCAGACGACGCCATCCGATAACGACCACGCAGACAGTTAGGAGACCGATCGAGATAAGCGCTAACCACTGTTGTTGTACGTATGTAACAGACGCAATGAGTATTCGAGTTGAGAGTGGTAACGTAGCGTGTAACGTTGAAAAGGTGGCGACCAACTTTGGAACAACTATCGCAAACAATAGTGCAAGAATAGCAACAAGCGCCACACAGATGATAACGGGGTACATACAGGCGGACACAATCGATTGCTGTAACGCTTTCCGTCGAGCAATCAATTGTGCAATCGCGGCACACACAACACCAAAAGAACCTGTTTTTTCTCCAAGCGCCATGTAGGTTCGAATCTCTTCTGAAAAAAATTTTGGGAATTGCTCACACGCATGCGAAAGCGGGATACCCTGTCCAACTGCCGAGTGCATATAGCGGACAACTGCGAGATATTTTTTTCGCTTTTCGATACGCTCAAATACTGACAGTGCATCGGGCACCGCAACTCCGGCAGTAATCAAAAAACTGAGGTATGCAAAAAATTGATTGAGCCATGTATTCATTGCAGTACGCGATTTACTTCTGCCGCTGTTGTAATACCAGACGAGACAAGTTCCCTACCGTGCATCTGCAAAGACGGTGTTTCAAGCGAAAAGATACCGTGAGTGTACGACATCATTTCACAGAGCACTTGTCTGCCAGTGACAGAGTCGTGGATGAACGTTCGCACCAGCCGCTGTGCAACAATACGCACAACTGTTTCGGCCAGTAAAAAGTCACTGATGCCTAAATTTTTAAGTCGACTGAGGGCACGCTCGGTTGTTGCTGCATGCACTGTAGTAAGTACGAGATGACCCGTGAGCGCAGCCTGACACGCCAGTAACGCAGTTTCTGAATCACGAATTTCTCCCACCATGAGTATGTCCGGATCTTGTCGCAATACTGATCGCAGACCAGTTGCGAAGGTAAACCCGAGGTGCGGCGCTACCGGAATTTGTCGCACGCCGCACATGGTGTACTCGATGGGATCTTCGAGCGTTACCACTGCCCGCGAGACATCGAGCACTTCGTGAAGTAGGGAATACAGCGTCGTTGTTTTTCCTGAGCCGGTTGGCCCGGCGATACACACAATCCCTGATGTCCGATGTATTGCATCAGTAAGTAGCAAAATCTGCAGATCTGAAAATCCGAGAACGCGGAGCGACGGCGGTTCTGGCCGACGGTGTAAAATTCTGAGCACGATATTTTCACCGTGAGCCACCGGCATCAGTGATACCCGAACATCACACTGTCCAAGCGTTATGCGCCCATCATGTGGCAGAGCGTGTACATCTGTCCGAAGTCTAGCTCGCGACTTTACGTACAAGATGAGCGATTCGTGCAGCAGCGTTGGTATCGTTTCGTGAATACACAAATGTCCGTCAACTCTAAAACGAATGACTGCGTCGGTGCCTGACGGATCAACATGGACATCAGATGCGTGCGCACTCAATGCGTGCCCGATCATGCAATTAAAATATTCAGGTGCTGTCACCCATACACACTATCGCAATCATGCTGAAGATTCTGTACAATAAAAATAACGACAATATGAAGCGACACACTCACATTCGATTACGGCTCTACGCAGTGGGTATTTCACTGCTCGTACTTGGTGGCACCGCACTGGTGTTTCAAAACGAATTATTCCGGTATGTCCAGCAGCTCGCTAATCCAAACGCTCGCTCCATCAACATAACGGAAGGATTACGAAAAGAACAAATTGCTGAACGTTTTGCAAAAGCGCTCCAGTGGACACCAGAGGACGTTCAGCAGTTCTTAACCATTCGCTCAGCAACAGCAAACACACTCGCTATCCGAGACGGTTTTTATTTTCCTGACACCTATATTGTTGATAAAGACGCGTCAGTTACCGATGTTGCAGCAACACTTGCGACAACGTTTGATACTGAGATCATTGCAACATATTTTGATGGCAAGAATGCTTCAATTAAAGATCCGGCGACAGTACTTAAAATTGCATCTATTATTCAACGCGAGAGCGGCGGCAAAAGCGACATGCGACTCATTTCAGGTATTTTGTGGAATCGACTACTCAAGGGGATGCGCCTGCAAACAGATGCAACTATTCAGTATGCAAAGGGTTCGTCTGAAAATGGCTGGTGGCCACACGTAAGCGGTAAGGATATTAAAACAATCCAGTCGGCGTATAACACGTATAAAATCAACGGCTTGCCACCATCGCCGATTGCCAACGCGGGAGTAGCAGCAATCGAAGCTGCACTCAATCCACTTAAAACAACCTGCCTCTACTACATTCACGATACACGCGGAACGATCCACTGTTCACCAACGTACCGCGGTCACGAGCAAAATATAAGGGCATATTTAAAATAAAAGTCAAAAACTTGCATCCCCCAAAAGATGCTACTATCTGCTGAGAAGCACCCGTGCAACACATCTCCTGAAAGGAGGCCGTATGAGTCTTAATCCGATTGAGTGGCTCAAAAAAGGCTGGGTATATGCGTCACGTCGACGCTCGAAGAATCACACGTGCACCATCCAAACAGCACTCAAAATATTGGGTAGCAGCAAGGTGGTGACTGCAGAAACATCGCGCGCACTCTGGAATATCGAAAATTTACCAGAGCTCGGCGACCTACTGGTGCCATATCCGAGAGCGCTATTGAGTGAGATCGACAAACTCAATGTGTCACGGTGGAATGGGGCTCGTGTCGATTTCCGTCTTGTGTATCGAACCGGTATGGCTCCGTACACATTTCGAGACATCGTTAGAGAGCAGAAATGCACATCGGTCTACCGTGCCGGCGGACTTCTGGAAGGCAAGGATACGTGGATGTACCAAAGTTCACCGAGCGGATACATTCTTGCCAACATGCGTCCGCAGTTTCTGAACACTCGTCCCTCCAAACAGGACGAGGTACTTGCTCAGTTTCCGTTCCCGTCAAAACGAATTTGCGCTCCGGATCTTATTGAGATGCTCCTGTCTCTGCGTGCAGAAAAAAAAGAGTTCCACCTCAAAAAGTTTTTCTGCGGCACAGACACCATGCTCATTCCTGCTGATTCGTCGGCGCTCGCTCGTATCCTTGTTGGCATGTACGATCAGCGTGGCATGCTCATACTTCCCGCGCACGAAAATCACATGGATGAAGATACCGGAATTATTTCAATCATCATTCCGCAAGTACCCGATATCCGAAACGATATGCGGCAAGCACAGAACGCTCCACCCACAGCTGGGTAGGGCGTTTTTTATTTCCATAACAAAACACACCGCCGTAAGGCAGTGTGTTTTTCGCAGTCGACTGCTGAGCTTAGAAGCTCATGCTGTCACGGCGGAAACCTCCTGAACGCTGTGGACGGTTGTTTGGATCGAGAGGTTTTGCCTCGTTCACCTTAACCGCACGGCCATCAAGATCTTTCCCGTCGAACATGTCGATTGCTTTTTGAGCGTCATCGTCATTTGGCATGGTAACGAAACCAAAACCACGTGAACGGCCGCTCATTTTGTCGGTCATGACAATAGCATCTGACACTTCTCCAGCCTGCGCGAACGCAGCCTTGAGACTGTCAGTAGTTGTGCTATATGACAAGTTACCAACGTACAATTTCTTTGCCATAGGAAGGGACTAGTTGATATGCACCGATAGACGACCTTCTTAGCTGGTGCACTTAAACGTAACCCCAACGAAAGAAACCTATCGTTGCCAGTACTATAGCAGGAATACCCAAAATGACAAGATGCTGTTTATGGTACAATCCTACGAATGAATTACGTTGTATTCGACATCGAAACGCGCAACATTTTTGATGATGTAGGCTCAAATAATCCTCGAGATCTCGACATCTCCGTTGTTGGAGCGTACGATTCTGCAACAAACGCCTACGAAGCATTCTTTGTTGAAGAACTCCCAAAACTCTGGCAAATGATTGAAAAATCAGACATGCTCATTGGATACAATTCCGATCACTTCGATATTCCCCTGCTCGCTAAGTACTACCACGGTGATTTATCTAAAATTAAGAGCCTCGACTTGCTCAAAGAAATCCGCGAGTCATTTGGTCGGCGTATGCGCCTCGATCAGGTGGCCGAAGGCACCCTCGGTGTTAACAAATCTGGCCACGGCTTGCAGGCAATCACCTGGTGGAAAACTGGCCAACTTGAACAGCTCAAAAAGTACTGCCTCGATGACGTGAAGATCACCAAAAAACTCTTCGACTATGCGCTCAAAAATAATAAACTGAAATTTAAAGAGGGTGGAAAAAATATCACTATTCCACTCAACACCGAACACTGGTTACCAACCGAAAAAAGCGGCATCACGTACTCCTTACCCTTTTAGCGCCTGTCCTTGCTTTTCACGCAATTGAGACTAATATAAGTCTTAGATTTGTGTGTTGTGTTCTTTATATTCATCGAAGGAATCATGGACGAGGAAACACTGCTCTGCCTACTGAGTCGCTACAACGTACCGTTTCTCACCTGGGACACCAGTCGGGCGCCGGGGTCAAAAACCCGAGAGGATTTGCTCTCAGAGATCCTCACCGGCGACACCGTGCTCGCGCTTTCATCGTCTGGTCTCTTGCGGAAAACGACCGTTGCTGCTATCGATATTTTTTATACGGACGTGTTTGCAACTCTCAAACTTGTCGAGGACAGACAAGTTTCAACCACCGGACAAGTGACACGCCGGCATTTGGAAACGAGTATCGGCGAGAAATTGCACAGGAACGAATACCCCATCGCTGGTGCTCGGCGGGCGCTCCGCGAAGAACTGGGTATATCTCATCCAGTCAAACTCGACTTCAAACGAGTGTTCGAAAAAGGTCCACTGTATTCGAAATCATTTCCGGGTATTAAATCACTTTTCACCCTCTACCTATTTGAAATGAACATGCCAGCACACCTGTTTGTGCCAAACGGGTACACGGAAACACAACCAAAAAAGACCTCCTATTTCGTATGGAAAGATATTTCCTAACGTGATGACGAAACTGCTCACACTGAGCAGTTTTTTATTGCAGTAACAAATTGATCACCGCGATCGTACTCGTTTTTAAAAATGCCAAACGACGCGAACGCCGGACTCATGAGCAGTGTATCTCCTGGCTGGACGAGGCCGAACGCAGCGACAGTTGCTTCGTGCATTGAATGCGCGTACACCGTGTGCACGCCAAGCAACGCTACCGTGTCACGGATACGATCGGTGCCGCTCCCCGGCAAGAGCACGAGCGCCTTACAATATGATGGAATGTGTGCAAACAGTGCGTCCATATCGAGACCCTTATCAGCGCCGCCAAAAATAAGGACAACATTTTTTGAACCAGCGGCACTCACCGCTTCGAGCGCAGCAACAGTAGCATCAGGTGTTGTTGCGTTTGTGTCGTTATATATATCAACTCCCTGCGCAGATGCAATTTTTTCTAAGCGCCCCGAAACAGCTGCAAACGATTCAAACACCTGTTTAATAGCGGCATCTGAAACCCCAAACTCATGAAGTGCTGCGTATGCAATGCCAGCATTATACCGATTATGTTGTCCCGGAATACGTAGACTCCAGTCTTTTGGGAGATTTTTTTCACTCGCGATAATAGTGTGCGCCTGTATTTTATTTTTGTACGCCTGTGGCATGACTGAAGCAACCTGTTCGCCGATGACACATACATTGTCTGCGGTCTGCGAGCAAAAAATATTTGCCTTATCAGCAAAATAGGCTGCGGTATCATTTTTATAGTAATTCATGTGATCAGCAAGAAATGTCGTGAACACCGAAAGATGCGGAGACACGCCGAGATCGCCGAAACCTTGCAACTGCCATGAATCGAGCTCGAGCACTACAATATCGCCTTTTTTTGCGGTAGCAAGCAGTGGCAGCGTTGCTACTCCCCTAATATTTCCTCCGAGGTAGACGTGCGCGTCAGTAGTTTCATACGCTTTTTTAAGGGCCTCAAAGATGAGCATTGTTACGGTTGTTTTTCCTCGGGTGCCCGTAATACCAACGCAGGTTGCTTCCGTGTGCTGCACAAAGAGCGCGGTACTCATATATACAGGTATGCCAGCCTTTTCTGCTTCACGTATGTATGGAGAATCGAGCGGTACGCCAGCCGCTTTTATAATCATGTCTCGATGACGAAAATCTTCGAGACGGTGCTCTCCGAGCAGATAGGTGATCGACGCGTACTTCTCAAGCTGCTGGATACTTTCTGCTAACTCTTGTGTGGTTTTTTTATCGGTAACAAGTACTTCTGCACCACACTCAGCCAAAAATGCAGCATCACCAACGCCGCGACCCAAGAGTCCAAGGCCCATGAGCGTAATTTTTTTACCCCGAAAAAATGTTTTGTAATCTGTTTCCGGTAGAGCTGACTGTGTGTGCATGATGGTACGGCTAGTATACAATACCCGCAGTCTAATTTACCTTCACCAATTGCTCAAGGAGCGCTCGTGATTTTGGACCAACAACATCAGCTTCACCGCTGATTTCGTGCGCTAATTGAAACTGAGCAAGCGCCCGTAGTGTGCACGGACCAATAATTCCGGTAAGTGGGCACTCATGTCTATCACTCGGCACTGGTGGATAAAAACCATTTACCCCGAGCGCCGTTTGTAGCGCAAGCACATCTACCGATGGTGTGTCGCTCCTCTGCAAATCGTGTTCCCATATATACGGCAGTATGTCTGTTTCAACCGGCATCGTTATCATGGTGCGATGGTCGAAAAAATCTTGGACTCCGCGAAATGTTTGATACGCTAACTCCTTCACCACGCGATTGCGAATTATCGAATATTCATAATATGGCTCGTATATGTACCCGTACTCAATGAGCAGACTTACTGCATTCAATGTATTTTTACTACCAATAGCAATGAGCTCTTGATCTTCAACGATACCAACATTCTCTTTTGGTAAATTACTAATAGCGAGAGTTGTTGCGATACGCTGAAACACCGTTTGTGCAACAGCATGACTGGCGCCAGCATTCGAATATTGGCGCTCCGGTACATAAATAGAAAAACCAGAGTACTTACCCGCCACACGAGTGTTTTTTCGTGGGTGATCGTTTATATGCAAATGGAGAACGAGATCGTAACCATTCTCATTTGCCCACTTATTAAGAGCGTACAATCGCAGAGCAACATCTTTCGGTGTTTCATTATGAAAAACTCCATTAACAATAGCAACATCTCCGTCTGCAACATGGTCTTCCATTTTTTCTCGATACGTGTTGATCCACTCGGGAATATCCTCAAGCTCGCGCTTAAAGTACCCTTCAAAAAGAGGGTTCCATGCAGTGCTCGTGCGACTGACCGTTACTTCATACCTGCTATCTGCAGCAAAAAAATGGGCAAGTTCTTGACCGAGAGCAGCAACGATATCTTTTTCAGCAACATCAGCAAACACTGTGCCACCAGCTTGCGGTTCATGACCTGGCACAATTAAAATTTTTATTTTTGTATTATCGGTGCGGGTAGCTTTTTGATGTGTACTATTGAGCTCTGCAACAGTAATACTTGGCTGACCAAACGTGCTGACACTTGCGTATGCAGCCGCTGCGTAGGTTGCTACACGTTCGGTCACTGGCCCTGAATGGACAAACGCCATGCCAAAAAAAACGAGTGAGAACAATCCGAGGATACCTGCATGATTGTGCGGCGACTGCATCCTTCCAGTATATACGAAAAAGAACTCCGCAGTGGAATTTTTTTCACAGATTCTTCGCAGGTTCACGGTGAGCATGGAGAGACTCGAACTCTCAAGGGTTGCCCCATACGCTTCTGAGGCGTACGCGTATACCAGTTCCGCCACATGCTCGCGCGGTATAGAGTATACCGCTTTTATGTGTACTTAGATTGTTTCTACCAGCAACATGTTTGTACCATGTCCTGCGCCGAACGGCACTCCGCCAGTGATGACAACAGTGTCATTTTTTGCCGCCATCTTATTTTTTACCAGTGCTGAACGAACTTCTTTGAGCGCATCAGGCAGTGTCTTAAATGAGCCAACCTTAAGTGGCGTTACTCCGTACGACAGCACCGCTTGGGCATACGCCACATCATTTGGTGTCACCGCAATAATATTTTGACGGGGCTTAAATCGAGACACCATGCGCGCAGTCTTTCCGTTCATGGTGAGCGCAACAATCAATTGTGATTGTACTTCGTCTGCAACATGCACAGCGGCACCACTAATTGAGTCACCTGCCATATGCGTATTTGGTATCATGTGGAGCGCGCGAGGTTCTGCGTGATGCTCAATTTCTCCGGCAATACGGCTCATCATTTTTACCGCTTCAACAGGGTAGTCGCCGAGAGTGCTTTCTTCAGACAACATGATTGCATCAGTACCATCGAGAATTGCATTGGCAACATCCGACACTTCAGCACGAGTTGGAATTGGACTTTTAATCATTGATTCGAGCATTTGTGTCGCCGTAATAACGGGCTTGCCGAGCGCATTACATATCTTGATTATCTTTTTCTGAATGAGCGGTACCTTTTCTGCGGGCACTTCAATAGCGAGGTCTCCGCGAGCAACCATCACGCCGTCTGTTGCAACTATAATCATTTCCAAGTTATCAATCGCTTCTTGCGTTTCTATTTTCGCGATAATGCGCGCCGTTGATTTTGCCTTTTTGAGCATTGCACGGAGCTCGTGGATATCTTCAGCGCGACGAACAAATGAGAGAGCAATAAAATCAACCTTATGCTTAATACCAAACTGGAGATCTTTTCGATCTTTATCCGTAATTGAGCTCACCTTAAGATACGCACCCGGAAGGTTTACACCGCGGCGTCCTTTTGTTTCGCCGCCAACAATAACTTTACACACAACCTTTCCTTTTTTAATTGCAGTAACTTCAAAGCGTTTTTTTCCGTCATCGAGGAGCACTGCACTGCCCACTTGCAATTCGTCAGCGAGAGTTGGGTAGTTTATCCAGGCTTTTGTTTCATCACCAACCACTTTTTCTTCCGTGTAGAGCGTAAAAGTGCTGCCCGGGACAAGAGTCACTCGTTCTTTATAAAAATCACCGATACGAATTTTAGGTCCTGACAAATCTTGGAGGATAGCACCCGACATGCCAGTTTTTTTCATTGCCGCGCGGAAGTTTGTAACCCGTGCGCCATGTTCTTCAAAATCACCATGCGAAAAGTTAAGGCGCATGACATTCATTCCCGCTTTAAGGAGCTCCGTGAGCTTTTCTTCTGTTTCTGTTGCCGGGCCGATGGTGCACACTACCTTCGTTTTTTTCGTAAGTATCATATAAAAGATTAGCTAGATTGCCGTGTAAGACAGGTTCTCTATGATACTGATTTTTCAAAAAAAGGCTAGCTGGCAATAAAAAAACGCCGCGATCACAAGTGATCGCGGCGCGTAGGTTGGAACACCCTTGAAACTACGAAGGAGAGCTCCCCGAGAAACTAGCAGTTGCACTGCTCGGCTGGCGCTGATGGCGCCGAGATTGCTTTGCAGGTGACTGCACCGCGATTGCTGGAAACACACGTGAGCCTTCGAGGCGTTCCACACGCCTTCGCTCTGCTTGTTCAGCAAGTGCTCGTTGAGTCGCCATATTTCGGGACAGACGCATAGGTCCTCCGAGAATAAAAGAGAAGTGGGAAGTGCTGGCAGACACCATCCAAATGCCTGCTCTATTACTCACAGTACTCCTCGGTTTTTTTTGGTCAAGCATGTAACAAACGTACCTGTGCACAAGCTCCCTACAATTTTCCTATTGTGCGCGTGCTAGGGGTCGAACCTAGGACCTTTCGAGTATCAGTCGAATGCTCTACCAGCTGAGCTACACGCGCATCTTTTTTGTACGAAAACCTCGTAGGAGAAATCTATCAAAAAACAGCACAATAAACAAGAATCAATAAAAAAACCCGATCGCATGCGATCGGGTTTACACGGTGAAACTCCTACTTGAGGTGACTGCGTACTTGCTGCCAGTACGTGACAGTACTTGATTTGTGCCAACCGTCCGGGCCACCATTCCAGATACGTGCCATGTCCTCGGCAGTTGGTTCGCGCCCGAGACGCTCTTTCGTCGCGTAGATCGATTGATACTTGTGAAATACATCAATCGACAATGTGCGATTTCCCTGACAATCAGTTGCGCAATACTGGGTACCAAAGCGACGATTTACATCGTCACAGACTGGTTGCCTAATTTGTAGGTATCCATATGCTTTATTGCGGAGAGCACGATCGCCAATTGCAACATCGCAACCGCTCGATTCTTTGTATGCAATTGCAACAATGAGCTGATCAACAGTGCAGACCTCTTTCGCAGGCGCTGCAGCTGTGGTGACTGGAGAGGCCACAACTTTCGCTTGGCCGCTTGAATACTGATCACAGCCGAGGACACTCGCCAGCACAACAACAACAACAACGAACAACAGAGACAGCCGGTACCACATATGATTACTCCCTGAAGGTGTGAGGTTGTGACAATCTTTCAGATTTAATAATGGCACATTATATATAAAAAGTCAATACTCTGGATTACTCCGCTTGCAATATACGTTCCCGTGCTAAAATAGTTCTATGTATAGAAATTCGATGTCGAGTCCTTTTGGTTTTACTCTTATTGAGCTTTTGCTTGTCGTATCAATTATTTCATTGTTGAGCAGTGTTATCTTTGCCGTAACCGGTACCGCTCGTGCTCGTGCCGAGGCAACACAACGCGTCGCAAATATCCGCAGCATTAACACAGCAAACGCACTGTACTTTAGCGAAAACGGTGCATATCCCCTATTTAATCCTGACAACATTCCGAATAATGCCGGCGGCATCGCGTGGAGCAATGCCGATCCAACATCAGGAAACCTAAACGAGTGGACCAACGTCGGGGATCAGCTTGTTAACGGAGGATTTATTTCTTCGTTTCCGGATACAACCACTGGCAACTACGGCTATTTCTTCCCTGCTGGTTGGAACACACCAGTTATTCTCACTATTCTTCCACCAGTCATTCCAAGCTACGGCGGCGGATCATGTCAGGTTCCTCCAAACACCATTGACATGCCTGACTTTATTGCGGCAGCATGTCCAACAGGGTATGAAGTAAGCGCACACATTCTTGAAGACACTACAGTTCGCTGTTTTGATAAAGAAGGTAACTCAGTTATTGGTGCATACCAGGAAAATCCACAGAGTCAGTGGAAATGTCCAACATATGAAGGATCTGGTCAGGGATACATACTTTGCACCACTCGCTACTTTCAAGACGGGCCCGGCGGCGAGTGTGAACTACCCGAAATATATGGAGATGGAACCCCTGGCCAAAGCCGGGCAAATCCATTTGTTCAAACGGCGTACGCTGGTATATGTGTTGGTACAGCATCCCTCGGTCCATTTCCAATACCCCAACAGACAAACCCGTGCACTTTTGGATCTGATTCAAACGCATACTGCGTCTGCTCACAATAACAATACTCTTTCTTACTCGGGGACATTCACTGGCGTAGCGTACGGAGAATAAAATCGATTTGCTGCAGCACCTGAGAATGCTCGCACACGATACGTATATGCACCGAAAGCTTTGGCTGTTCGATCAGTATAAGTATTTGTCTGTGTAGGCACTACAGAAATTTCTTCCCAATACTGCACATCTTGTGTGAAGCCTTCTTGAATCTGTGGCTGGAGGGCGCGTTCAATGATGTAGCCACGTTCACATTCCGATGTATCACTCCACACGAGAGTAACTATTTGATTATTATTCACCCGAACCGACGATACAGCTCGGAGATCCTGCGGCGCATTTACCGCTTGAACTTTAATACTATTTGAAAGGGTTTCGCCACGAACACGGTAGTAGTACGGGACGCACTCAGTTACTTGTGTATCAACAACAGAGCCGCCGCTCGCAGGTGCTTGTTTGATGGTAACCCAGTTATTTCCCGAGGGATCGTTTGCACGCAAAAGTGCAACTTCCTGACCAGAAACTTTTGTATCCGAAGTAGTGTGTTCCCAATCGAGCATAACAAAAAAACCCGCATCTTGAGATCGGGGTATTACATTAGCGTTCAGCACCAGTGCTTTTTTAACAGCAATCTGCGCTGCACCAAAGAGAGGTAATGTGACAGCGCTTCCAATTAAGATACCAGCAAAAAATCGGGCGGTAGTCATAGTGGATATCAGAATGACGATACCACTTTTTTAATCGATACACAACACAGACATAGACGTATATACACTCTGTTTTGTTCCGTCCTGCTACACAGCATCGTTCGTGATGCCGCGATTGGTCTTTCCCAATTGTCAGACTGTTGTGAGACCAGACAACTCCATGCCCTCTATCTAATAGAGAGGCACGATCGACACGGTAAGGTACAAATCCTGTACCGATTGTTTTTGAATTATTCCACGAGCAGCTTCCGCTACCCGTGCCTTGTTACGACTTACTCCCTGTCATTGAGCTTACCTTAGGTCCACACGAGGTGAAACTTCGGGTATTCCCAACTCCCTTGAGTTGACGGGCGGTGAGTACAAGACTTGAGAACGTATTCACCGCGGTATGGCTGACCCGCGATTACTAGCGATTCTGGCTTCATGAGGGCGAGTTTCAGCCCTCAATCCGAACTGGCGCCGGCTTTATAACGGTTTGCTCCAGGTTACCCTATTGCGTCGCGTTGTACCGGCGATTATATGATGAGTGTAGCCCAAGATATCAGAGGGACATGCTGACCTGGCGTCATCCTCCCCTTCCTCCCAGCCCGAAAATAACAATATGAAATTGCGATCTTTGGGCTGGGCAGTCTCGGCTGATACGTGTAACAGCCAACGAGGGTTGCGTTCGTTACCCCACTGAAGGGAACAACTCAAGCCACGAACTGACGACGGCCATGCATCACCTGTCCTAGAGTCTTGCGAGGCCCCGAGTTTCCTCGGGCTTTCACTAGGATTTCTAACCTTGGTAAGGTTCTTCGTTTAACATCGAATTAAACCTCATCATCCACCGCTTGTGCAAGTCCCCGTCTATTCCTTTGAGTTTTAACCTTGCGGTCGTACTACCCAGGCGGCATTCTTATCGCGTTAGCTACGGCTCTCAGAGGGTCGATACTCCGAAAACCAAGAATGCATCGTTTAGGGCGTGGACTACTGGGGTATCTAATCCCATTCGCTACCCACGCTTTCGTGTTTCAGTGTCAGATGTGCGCCAGTGTACTGCCTTCGCTTTTGGTGTTCCCCACGATATCAACGGATTTCACCCCTACACCGTGAGTTCCGTACACCCCTCGCACCCTCAAGTCTAGCCGTTTCCCACGCAGTTCTTCGGTTGAGCCGAAGGCTTTGACGTGAGACTAACTAGACCACCTACACACCCTTTACGCCCAATAATTCCGGATAACGCTCGGGGCACTCGTATTACCGCTGCTGCTGGCACGAGTTTAGCAACCCCTTATTCATGCGCTGATCAATAAACTTTCTCACGCATAAAAGGCATTTACATGCCGAAGCACTTCATCTACCACGCGGCGTCGCTCCGTCAGACTTTCGTCCATTGCGGAAGATTCTCGACTGCAGCCACCCGTAGGTGTATGGGCCGTATCTCAGTCCCATCGGTGGGGGTCACCCTCTCAGGTCCCCTAAACGTCATAGCCTTGGTAAGCCGTTACCTTACCAACTAGCTGATATTGCGCAGGCCGCTCCTATAGCGATAAATCTTTACTCTTTCGAGACTATCGGGAATTACCCCGCCTTTCGGCGAGCTGTGCCCGACTATAGGGTGCGTACCCACGTGTTACTACCTCGTCTGCCGGTGTCACCTTCCTTGCGGAAGATGACCCCTTGACTTGCATGCCTTATCCACGCCGCCAGCGTTCATCCTGAGCTAGGATCAAACTCTAACTAAAATTTGTGGAACAGAACGGAACAAAACAAAGAATATTTGTAATGCACGTTATGTGTGTTTTTGTGTGTAATGCTATTCAGTTGTTAATGAACAGCTCTACACGTGCCTATTCGTAAATAGGTAGTTTATAGAGGTTCGGACAGTATACAGGATGGAGATTTAGAGTCAAGCAGAGACCAATACATCCTCTTATACGGCCTTAAAACGAGCTAAAGTCTAGTTAACACTACTGACCAAAAGTTGAGCTAAAGTATCGTTGACTTCTGTGCTGCTGCATGGGCTTTTGCCTGCTGGCGGCGCTCAAAAAATACGAGGAGTGGTGAGGCGAGGAAAATCGATGAATACGTTCCTGCGATAATACCGATCATGAGTAAGAATGAAAAGTTTCGTGTTGGTTCCCCGCCGAAAATAAAGAGTGCTAGCAATACCAAGAAAATAGTGAGCGAAGTATTAATTGAGCGACCGAAGGTTTGGGTAATACTTTTTCCAACGGTGACATCGTAGGATTCAACCGTTCGTGATTCACTATTTTTTCGGAGATTTTCACGAACTCGATCGAACACCACAATTGTGTCGTGTACTGAATAGCCGAGAATGGCGAGCAGCGCCGTTACAAACAACAAATCGATATCTCCTGCTGCGAAGTAGTGTGTCCAGAGTACAAAGGCACCAGCGGGAATAACCACGTCGTGGGCGAGCGCAACAATGGTTGCAACACCGTATTTCCACGATGGCACAGGTGCTGATACTTTTCGAAATACAAAAGTGATAAAGAGTACGATACACAGAATCACCAGCACAATAGCAACATAGGACTTACGCTGAAGTTCGCTACCGATACTTGGGCCGGTTGAGTTGTATCGTTCGAGCGTATACGGGGCGCTGTTGATGTGAAGCGCGTTCAACACCGATTCCTTTACCTCCGGAGTAAGTTCTTTGGTGCGAATGAGGTAGCTCTGCTCGCCTGCTGGTTGAATTGACGCCACTTCGGTGAGCGGTGCGAGCGCAGCTTCAATAGCTTTTTGTAGCGGTCGCTCTCCGGTATACACAACTTCAATTGCTGTACCACCAGTGAAGTCGATACCAAACGGAACACCGGGATACACCATGAGTGCGATCGATCCAAAAAAGAGTACTGCGGCGATACCGAAAAACCAGCGGCGATTATTAATGATGTACATATTAGAAGTGGGAGCCGTTACTGAATAAGATGCGACTGAGCTTGCTCGACGTATTCGGCACAATTGCATAGAGCAGCGTGCGCGAGAACGTAATAGCAGTAAACATACTAATCACCACACCCACACCGAGCGTTAGTGCGAATCCTTTCACCGCTGAGGTGCCGAGCCAGAACAGAATAATCGCGGTAATAATACTTGCAGTGTTTGAATCACGGATCGAGAGCCACGCACGGTGGAAGCCTTCATGCATGGCGTCTTTTACTGACAACCCGCGGCGAATCTCTTCTTTCATGCGTTCGAAAATGAGAATGTTCGCGTCGACAGCCATACCAATAGAGAGAATGAACCCCGCAATACCCGCCGCAGTGAGCGTGACCGGAATAAGTTTAAACACTGCAAGTGAGAGCGCAACGTACATACAGAGAGACACTACCGCAACGACGCCCGGTAATCTATACCAGAGAATCAAGAAAAGCGCGATGATGGCGAGGCTCCAGATACCAGCGCGAATGCCCGCAACGAATGCAGCTTGCCCGAGTGACGGACCAACAGTTTGCGTTCCCACAAGTTCAATTGGTAGTGGAAGTGCTCCGTAGTTAAGATCACGAACAATTTGTTTTGCTTCTTGAATAGTGAACTGCCCGCTGATTTGAGCTCGGCCATTTGGAATTTCTTCACGGATTGTTGGAAATGAGATGGGCGTACCGTCGAGAAAAATTGCCAATATACTTCCTACATTGTCACGGGTTACCTGCGAGAAAAGCTTGCCACCTTCGTCGGTGAACATAAGCCCAATGTAGGGTGCACCGGTGGTTGGATCAAATTCAACTGCCGCGCGTTGCACCAATCGGCCGGTGATACCTGTCGGCGCAAAGAGTTCGTCTACACTTGTTGAGGCAGTTGCAGTATCTCGCATGTCGAGACGTTCGACGCGAAACTCAAGGCTCGGCGTTTTGCCGATAAGCTCAATTGCTTTAGCAACGTCGGTAACGCCAGGAAGTTGGACTACCAATCGTTCTTCGGTGCGGCCACCGAGCGCATTTGCATGTTCAATGGTGACGATCGGTTCAGAAACACCGAATGCGTTTACTCGACGCTCGATAACTTCACGCAGTGATTCCATTGCGCTTGGAATTTCTGCAGCAGCAACATCGGCAGTGTCAGCGTTGTAGACTAATTCAGTACCGCCAGCCAAATCGAGACCGAGTTGAAACTGTCGCTCAAGCCATGCTGGTTTTGGAGCAAATCCATCCTGAACAGCGTAACTAACTGCTACTAACGCAAGAAGTGCCACAATGGCAAAGATTCGGTATTTCATAGGTACTGTCGATAGTAGCCGAATTTAGACCGACCGGCAAGTTGCAATTTTAGCTGTAGAGTTGCTTAAATACCGCGTCGTGACAGGAGTTCTTTAATGGTCTTGACTGCAATGCCGACATCGAGCAGGAGTGATCGATGTTTAATGTAATACAGATCGTAGGAAAGTTTCAGTTTTGTTTCAATACTATCGGCACCAAACTTTGGCGGCGTTCGCTGATAGAGCTGTGCCCAACCAGACAGGCCTGGTTTAATGAGGTGGCGCACACTGTAGTAGGGAATTTGTTGTTCGTAGATAGCCACAAGCTCGGGCTTTTCAGGACGGGGTCCAATGAGCGACACGTCCCCGCGGACAACATTCCAGAGCTGGGGTAATTCATCAATACGGGTCTTTCTGAGAAACGCACCAACACGGGTGATGCGACTTCTTTGGTCGGTGCCACCAGTGATAGACATGCTACGAAACTTAATGACGTGAATTTTTTGACCATTTTTTCCAACGCGGACATCGGTATAAAAAAGTGGGCCACCGTCATCGAGCGTTATTAACAAAAAGACAAACGGGTAGAACACGAGTGATACAAGACCAATGAGTGACCCGGCAATGACGTCGATGATACGCTTCATCACATCGTAGGTAAATCGTGGCGATAGCGAAATGTTTTCTAGGAACCAACTGTACTTCACGAGTGACAGTGGGATACGGCGAAACATGTCCTCATAAATTTTATGCATATCAATAAATGCGACCCGTGAAAACAGTAGGTTGTAGAGCTGCGGCAAAATTGGCTCTACTTTTTTATTGAGGAAATCAATCGCCAAAATAGATACGTCTTCTGTATAAATACGTCTCAGAATTTCTTCGTCAAAATCAATGGTGCTAACATTTTCAAGATCGATTGAAGAGATGAACTGCATGTTGTAGCCGTCAGTTGCATTAATTTGATCACGCAATTCACGCATCTCTTCGCCACTTGAAATGAGAATTGCGCGTTGCACACGGTGCGGACCAATAATCCGATGGCCGTATAATCGCCAGAGCACCACACCCACAAACGAAAGTCCAAGATAGATGAAGAGATTTGTTTTTGGGGTGATACCAAAAAATGGAATGAAGTAAAAGAAACTGACTGCAAATAAAATGTTGGTAATCTGGGCTCGAAAGATAATTGCCGGCAATCGAGCGCGGAGGACCACAATATGCTTTTCGTACAGACCAGAAATGTAGAACACAACAATCCAGAGCAACCAGAGTATGCCGAATGGAATAAGGTGGTCGATAAAGAGCTGCGTTGAAGGGATTGCTGCGTAGCGAATAGTCAGTGTTAACCACAATGAAGCAGCGAAAACAAAGGTGTCGCCAATGAGTAGCAAAAACGGTTCCTTTTTAGACAGGACGTTCATAACTGAATGATGGCGGCAGTATAGCACACCCATTCTATTCGGCCATACCAAGTGGTATGTTAGGATGTACGGATGCGCAAACTACTGTTTGTGGTTACAAAAGGAAACTGGGGTGGTGCGCAGCGCTATGTATTTGACCTTGCGATACACCTGCGTGAACAGTACGCCGTTTCTGTTGCCTGCGGCATGCCCGGAAAGCTCGTTGAACAACTCACCGAGGAATCTATCCCGGTGCATGTCATACCACACCTCGGTCGCGACATGAATGTCTTCCACGACCTCCGTTCATTGTGGGAAGTCTTTCGGTTGTTTTGGCACGAACGACCAGACATTGTTCATTTAAATAGCTCAAAAATTGGCGGCATCGGAGCGGTCGCCGCTCGCCTCTGCGGCATTAAAACAGTTATTTTTACCGTACACGGTTTTGCATTTAATGAAGACCGCCCATGGTGGCAAAAACCGTTCATTGTCACTGCCAGCTGGCTCTCGGTCGTATTCGCAACCCGAGTCATTTGCATCAACCGTACTGAATGCGATCAGATCAAGCGATGGCCATTAGTTCGATCAAAAGCGACACTCATTTATAACGGTATTGACGAGCCTTCATTTCTTCGACGGAGCGACGCCCGAGCACAGATTTTTGAACTCACCCGCTGGACACCCGCCGAAGGAACAAAGCCATTCATTGTCGGCACTATCGCAGAACTCGTTTCAAACAAAGGTATACAGTTTGCCATTGAGGCAATTGCTCAAATTCCTGAGAGTCACCTCGTTATCATTGGCTCTGGCGAAGAACTCATCGCACTCGGTACTCTTGCAGCAGAACTCGGTGTTTCAGAGCGAATTCATTTCACCGGTTTTGTTGCGAACGCATCTACCTACCTTAAAGGATTCGACACTTTTGTACTCTCATCGGTTAAAGAGGGATTACCGTATGTCATTCTTGAGGCGGGGTATGCAAAGCTCCCAGTGGTTAGTACCAACGTCGGAGGCATTCCTGATGTCATTACCGACATGAAAGATGGCATCCTCGTTCAGACGCGCAAACCACAAGAATTGGCGCGAGCACTTATGTTTATGCACGATCATAAACGCCAAGGTCAGGCCTTTGCAAAAAGTTTACACGAACGCATCAAACAGGCGTTCAGCACCGAGCGCATGGTGAATGAAACAATCGCTGCGTACAATGGAACCGCGAGTGTTCCGCCCATTCCTGAGCAACCAACAATTTACTGAGGTCCGATAAATTCGTTTTGAATAAGCCCGCGGTGTGTAGCGAGCGCTCGTCGACGCATACTCATAGCTAATCCAATTGCCGCAGCTTCGGTTACCAAATGCGAACCCCCGTAACTCATAAACGGCAACACCACCCCGGTTACCGGCAACAGGCCGATATTCATACCAATGTTAATGGTGACATGCGTCAGAATGAGGATCGCCAGCCCAACGGCATAGAGTGTTTCAAAATTACGAGCTCCACGCATGCCGAGCATCACCAGTCGCCATAAAATAACGCCGTACAGGAGCAAGATAATGAGCGAACCAATAAATCCCCACTCTTCAGAAAACGCTGCAAAAATAAAGTCTGTTTCAAATTCAGGCAAAAATTGTAGTCGTGACTGAGTGCCAAATCCAATCCCCTTACCCAGCACTTCACCCGACCCAACAGCAATTGTTGATTGATACGCGTTATATCCGGCACCGCGAATATCTGCCAGTGGGTGCAAAAATGTCATGATTCGGTCACGCTGATACTGCTCGAACCCGTAGGTCCAAAGCGCCCCACCAACAACCACGCCAATCAAGCCAAGCACAAACAAGTGTTTTTTTGAAATACCAGACACCAGCACCATACCTAACCAAATCGCAAAAATAATAACAGCCGAACCAAAATCGGGCTGGAGTAATACCAAGCCAAAAATAATAAGGGTATAGGCGCCAGACACAAGAATGTGCCGAATGTTACTAATCGCAATATGCCGACGCGAAAAGTACTTCGCTAACATTAAAATGAGAACAATTTTTGCCGGATCGGACGGCTGCACCGAAAAAGCTCCAAAATTAAACCAGCTCTGTGCGCCCTTCGCAACCGAACCGACCGATGCCACCAACAATAGCGCGGCGCAGATACCAACGTACAGACCGACAATCACCCCTGTTCGAGTAAACACACTGTAATCAAAGAGCGCAGTGAGTGCCAATACCACCACTGACACGCACACCCAAATAATTTGTCGTGAAAAGTACACCTCAGAACCAGTGAACGAGTACATCGTTACCAGTCCCGCAATGACAATGGGTACAATGCTGAGAATGAGCACCCAATCGAGTTGTGCCAATCGTCGGAGAACGCTCTGCATACTAGCGATGGATGACGGGAATAATTTCTATAACTGTCGGACGTTCCTCACAAATTGCCGTGCTGATTGTTTGGTAAATATTTTCAAGCGACTGTGCTGACGCTGCACGAAAGTACCGAGTTGACGTAGCCGTAAGAGACTCAAGAAATTGGTGGTTAACGGTATTGCCGAGCCCAATTGCATATACATCGATATCCGCTTGCGCGATAGCAGTAGCAACGTTGATCGCGTACTGTTCAGGAAACTGGGCGCTGCCTTGTTGTATCGGTCGGGTTGCAACACCGTCAGTAAGCATGACAATTGCTCGCCGCGCATCACTCCGCGCACGAGACGACGTTAATTCGGCAAGCGCTGACGCGAGACCAGCACCAATATTTGTTTGTTGCGTAGCGGTGCCACCAATAGCGATTGCGGAAATAGCTTCCTGAACACGGAGATGTTCGGTGCTGAGCGGTTGGTCAATTGGTGTCGATGCTTCAGAACCAAACGATACTACGGCAAGCGCATCTTGCGGTGTTGCTTGTTCGGCAAATACGCGAGCTGCATCTTTTACCGCAGTCAGTGGTTGTGGCGGGTTTGCACCATCGTCATCCATACTGCCCGATCGGTCAATAACCAACACAACATCAGATGGTCGGGTACACTGCCGACTCCGCACCAGCGGCTTTGGCCACGTAAACGTAGCGGTGCGGCTTTCACCTTGCGTCAGCGATTCAATGAGTGTTTGCGATACAATTTGTGCATTGCCGCTTGCATCATAGAGGATAGCGGCCACATCAACATTTTGTACTGTTTTAAGAGAGTCATTTCGAATGATAGCTTCAATACGCGGCTGTGTTTCTGATGAGAGTACTCGCTTGGTAACTACTGAAAGCACCGGGTCAGGTGTTGCTGCAAGTTGCCAGTATGGCTCTTGTGTAAATTGAAAATCGACTCGATTAATTGGTTCGGTTGAAGGAATCGTTGGTTCGAACACCACAAACCGTTTGCTCGGCGGAACGCGAATGTTTCCAGAACGATCACCGATCGGTTGGCCTTTTTCATTATAAAATGTAAACGTGTACGGTACTGAGAGTGCGAACGCATTGATGTTTGGATTTTCAACGTACGCAGCAGCGTGGTACACACCGGGAGATAATTCAAACACCCGCTTCCACAATACAATTGGTGGTTCCTGCACACGCTGACACAGGTTACGACACACACCGCCGCAATCGATACCTGTTTCTCCTTGATTTTGAATCCCGTCGCTACACGTTGGATCGTCGTACCAAACGAAAAAAACAGGTACAAACACCAGAACAAATACACCTATCATGAAGAATATTCCGTACGAAAGTTTTCGTTGAGCAGACCAAGCAGACATAGAGATAGTATAGCAAACAAAAAAGAGCACAGATGTGCTCTTTTTTTTTAAGTACTCTGTCCTGGCGGCAAGCTACTTTCCCGCACAAGTGCGGTATCATCGCCTCAATAAGGCTTAACTGCTGAGTTCGGAATGGGATCAGGTGTTTCCCTTACGACAAACCACCAGAACAGAACACTCAAAAAAATAAGTTTAAAACAACAACGGTGATGACAGAACGATCTCTGCCATCGACCAGTATGTACCGCATTGCGTACCGAAGTACGCGTGTGTGATTCCTACATTTCCCAATAGGATGGGCGTATTAGTACATCTCGGCTCAACACCTTACGGTGCGTACACCTAATGCCTATCAACCAGATCATCTCTCTGGAGCCTCATCACGATCCCTAATCTTGGAGGCGGCTTCCCACTTAGATGCTTTCAGTGGTTATCCGTTCCCAACGTAGCTACCCAGCGGTGCTCTTGGCAGAACAGCTGGTAGACCAGAGGTTAGTTCAACAAGGTCCTCTCGTCGCGAATTTCCCCTATCACTAGGAGCGCAGACTATATCTTCATCCGTCCACATGTGTGTGGCGAGGATGTTGGCGTATTACCTCTGTAGCCCTGCCTTTATTTTAATAAAAGCTTTCCAGTACTACGGAAGTCCGTCCTACTCCAGTAATGAAGTAGGACCAAGTCGTTACGGGGTCAAACCTAAAATATGAGTTCTTCTGTATCGAGCGTCTTATACTTTTTCTTAGAGAGAACGCTGCACGCTTCAAACAGTGCTTCTGCTTGAATGCGTTTAAATTTAAGATACGGTTTAAGCATCTTAAGTATATCTCTTACCGAAGAGTATCCATTAATTCGTAACTCAAACATTCCATCATTTCTTTGTGATGAATAGCCTTTGCCAAGAATTTGTTGGATCCAGTATAAGTCTTTTTCATGGCGAGTATCTTGATAGAAACAAATTGTGGCCATAAATCGAATTTTCGATTTACCCTCTTTTCGTTTCTTGATCTGGAGCATTATGCTTCCATCACCATCAAGAAATCCCGCAATGTATGCAAGATTAATTTTAGATCGACTTCCCACGGTATTATCTTATCAATTTTCTGGTCCTCAAGTAAGTTAATAACTTACGTTTGTTATGGTACAGCGAGACCTTAGTGCTGTACCAGTTATCAACGAACCAAAACTTTTTAAGACTCCACCGTTATAGCCACATTGTCATCTCGCATTTCTGCGAGAAGTAGCAATTTCTTACTATTGTCAAATCTCCTCAAGGATCAACGCCTGCAGTAGATAGGAGACCAACCTGTCTCACGCATGTTCTCACGCATTGCTGCGTGCATTTGGACTATATCTTCATCTTTCGATTGCTCGTTAAGATGGCTAACGTGTAGTCTCTACGGGCCTCACTAGGAGTTCCCTCGGTATTATCCCTGAACGGTTTGACGGTTCTTGGACTTCACCGATATATGTTAGCTAAGTCATACATATTTCTATATATGACCGCCGTGATGTGATTGATTCACCTGTATACGAAATGATTTAAACGTATACTTCTATATCATTTACTAGATCGAAAAATTCTCAATTGGTTCAGACTGTTCAATCACCATCCGTATCTTTTCTCTAACAATACATGTTGAGAAATACATCGCGCAGGCCGACGAGCCGAGCGCTAGCAAAAATACCAGTAGGCATTTATTGCGTGTATTTCGAAATATGTATTGTTAGAGAAAAGGGATAGTTGCTGAACGGTCTGAACCCAGCTCGCGTATCTTTTTAATTGGCGAACAGCCAAACCCTTGGGACCTTCTCCAGCCCCAGGATAAGATGAGCCGACATCGCTGTCATATTTGTCTCCCATTACTGAGAGGATCGGACTATATCATCATCCTTTTGATCAAAGGAGGTGGCGTGTTAGCATTCGCGTGTTGCGAACACTCTGCTCTCGTGTCAGAGCAAGTCTCTACGGGGTTATAACTCAATTTGTACATCATAGAGGCTATAATGTACCGCTCAATAATCGAGAAGAATTTGTGAATCGAGGATTTTTTAATTCTGATTCTCCAATAGTTCTTATCACGATTTAAGCTGCATTCAATATCTAATACTTTAATCATACGTAGTAGTTTTTGTTGATCTTCTACACAGAATTGTTGAGTATTTAGATACACATCGCTATCTCTACACTTACTCCCATCATCCATGTACCATATCGCCAACATTATGGGATCCAGAATTAAATCTGGTATCCGTTTCTGTTGATTGATATAAAACATTCGATAGAAATCAGTAAGTTCTGGATGTTGTCGAGTGGTAAAGCGATATGCTATTCGAGCGCCATTTCCTTTTCTAGATTTTGGTCCAGATTTACAAATGTTCGATAACATTTCGAATTTCCAATCAACGTATTCTTTTTGGGAAATGGAGTGGTTAATTTCAAGAAGTGCATTGGCACGCCCTGAAACTATACGCAAATATCCATCTCCAAGTAGAGATCCGATAATGATTGATCTTTCTAATTGAGTTAAACTTCCCACGGTATTGTCCTAAGTATATATCTCTTTCGCTCAATCTTTATAAAAGAAAGATAAAGAAAATATTAATTTAGGAGTCCACCGTTATAAGCCACGATTTCACTTGAGTTTCTCTCAAGTCGGCTATATGCCATTGCTGGCATAGCACCCCGATTTGTTAAGGTGCCGAACTCCACCGTCGCTATGGACGCTTAGGTGGAACTAGCCTGTTATCCCTAGAGTAGCTTTTGTCCGATAATCTTCCGCCGCGTCTAATGCGGACGGTCGGTTCACTTGGTTCTGCTTTCGCATCTGCTCGACTTGTACGTCTCGCAGTTAAGCTGGCTTATGCCCATGCACGACCGGCACGGTTTCCATTCGCGCCTAGCCAACCTTAATAAACTCCTCCGTTACTTTTTAGGCGTGTGTTAACTTCATATCGCTATGAAGATCGGACTATATCATCATCCCCGCTGCGCACTGCGCGGTTGGGATGGGTAGCGTGTAGTCTCTGAGGATCCCCAACTGTGACATTGGGTTTCCTGCTGATTGTCTGCACTACATGATTATTACTGCTCACACAGTGTGAGCGAGTACATATAGATACTCAGATGTTCCAGCATATAGCTACCTTTGCATGCCTTGCTTACGCAAGACAGTCCCCCTGTATTTGTATGCGATTTCGGGAGTTACTCGAAATCGAGGCGCCCATTAAGGATAGCGCCCCACTAAAACTGCCCATCAGATTCTGTCCGTGTGCGTTTTTTCCACACACGTTAGCACGTACACCGAAATAGAATGGTATTTCACTGACGACTCCACGTTCCCCGAGAGGAACGCTTCAAAGTCTCCCATCTATGCTACGCAATTTCAACGTACGGGCAAAACCAAATTGCAGTGAAGCTTCTAGGGTCTTTTCGTCTAACTGCAGGTAACCGGCATCTTCACCGGTATTGTATTTTCACCGAGCAGGTCCTCGAGACAGTTCTCCAGTCGTTATGCCATTCATGCACGTCGGAACTTACCCGACAAGGTATTTCGCTAGGGGTTTCTATATATCGCTACATAGCCCGAACTCTATCTTCATTACTTTCGTAATGTCTGACGTTTGGTTTCTGAGGATTTTCATACTTTCATGTGAATCTTTCCTGCTGATTGTCCGCACTGAACAGATTGTCACTGCATATCTTGCGATATACGAGTACTGTCAGATGCTCGGATGTTCCAGCATATAGTCAGATATTTATTAGGACATGTGTTCTCACACATAGGCAGCTTTGTGCTGCATGAATTGCTTTCGAGACTGTTTACTTCTGTAATCGTCCCAGTCCTTCCAGACTCGTTCAAATAAATGAACCAGTCCAGAACCTTAGGACGATTATAGTTATCGCCGACATTCACCAGGGCTTACATCAGTCACCATATAAATCTTTCGACTCATATAACGCCAACGTTTGACCTTCTGGCATTGGTCAGGCATCACCCCCTATACATCCTCTTACGAGTTCGCAGGGAGCTGTGTTTTTGGTAAACAGTCGCCAGAGATACTTTCGCTGCGGCCCTTCTTGCGAAGGGTAGGCCTTATACCGAAGGTACGGCCGCTTTTTTGCCGAGTTCCTTGAGGACCTCTCACTCGTTCGCCTTGGTCTACTCGACCTGATCACCTGTGTCGGTTTGCGGTACGGAATGCAACATATTAACTTTAGAGACTTTTCTTGAAAGCGCGCTTTGCAAAATCGCTTCTGGCGAACCAGAAACTTTTGGTGATACTTAGATTCGCTATTAAAAGCAGCATTCCGGATTTACCTAGAACGCATCCTGATACCCCCAACGCACATCCAATTGTGCGCTTCACATACTGTGCTCCGTCATCCCATCAGATATGTTACATGTCATGGAATATTAACCATGTGTCCATCGGGTGCGACGTTTGTCATCCCCTTAGGACCGACTAACCCTTGGCTGATTGTCATCGCCAAGGAAACCTTGATCTTTCGGCGGGAGGGGTTGTTACCCTCCATGTGGTTACTTGTGCCAACATTCTTACTTCGTATCATTCCAGCATGGGTCACCCCTTTGCCTTCATCACGATACGAACACTCTCCTACCGCTTGTAACTACCGAAGCAGTTACAAACCCTCAGTTTCGGTAATATGCTTGAGCCCCGCGTATCTTCGGTGCAAAACGTCTCGATGAGTGAGCTGTTACGCTTTCTTTAAATGATGGCTGCTTCTAAGCCAACATCCTCATTGTCTGTGACGCTTCACTTCCTTGAGTGCACTGAGCATATATTTAGGGACCTTAACTTGAGATCTGGGCTGTTTCCCTTTTGACCAATGGAGCTTAGCCCCCACAGTCTAACTGCCAGTACGTGACAGACGAGTATTCGGAGTTTGATAGGTATCGTGAGCTTGCGCCCTGTCGATACCTTCCAGTGCTCTACCCCTCGCTGATAATACTGACGCGAACCCAAAAGCTATTTCGGAGAGAACCAGCTATTACGTAATTCGATTAGCTTTTCACTCCTTACCACATGTCATCCGAATGCGTTGAACGACAAACCGGTTCGGGCCTCCTGTTTCCTTTCGGAAACATTCACCCTGCACATGGCAAGCTCATTACGTTTCGGGTCTAATATGTACTACAATCGCGCTATTCACACTCGGTTTCCCTGTGGCTCCACCCATACGGGCTTAGCCTGCAGTACACATTAACTCGTTGGCTCATTCTTCAATAGGCACGCCGTGACGGATAGCACAATATAAATGAATGCCGAGTGCGCCCTAGAAAAGAGTACAAAAATTTTCTAGGGCGCACTCGTACTCCCGTACACTGTGCTACCCGCTCCGACTCCTTGTATGCATATGGTTTCAGGTCTATTTCACCGCCCTTAACGGGCTGCTTTTCACCTTTCCCTCACGGTACTAGTTCACTATCGGTCTCCCTTTGTATTTAGTCTTACCGGTTAGTTCCGGCAAATTCCCCCGAGCCATTCGTGTCTCGAGGTACTCAAGAATGGTACCTAAAAAGGTCTTTGTATTTCGAATACGGGACTATCACCCTCTAGGGTACTGCTTCCCAGCAGTTTGTTCTATACAAAAACTTTGTAACTTTCGTCGCAATAAAGCTGCGATACCACCTTATAACCCCCAGTCACACCTCAGCCATTCAAAATCTGAATCAGAATTTAAATGGTCGAGGTGGAACTAGGTTTGGACTGTTTCCTCTTCGCTCGCCGCTACTAAGGAAATACGTATTGGTTTCTGTTCCTCCTGGTACTGAAATGTTTTACTTCCCAGGGTCTGCTTATAACAGTCAAGCTGTTACATTCACACATATAACTGTATGAGGGTTTCCCCATTCGGATACCTCCGGATCAAAAGTTGCTCGGCACTTCCCCGGAGTTTTCGCTGCTACGCTGCGTCCTTCATCGCCAAAGTGGAGCCAAGGCATCCACCATATGCACTTCATTTCCTATTAGGAAATGTCTTAACCACACAACGGTACATACTGGTCGATGATAGACATCAACCAACATGTTGTTGTTTCTTCTTATTTTTCCTGCTCAATATTCAATTTTCAAATGACTCGTCTACTCGTTGTTTCTAACAAAAAAACCGCTGCTGGCGGTTTCGTGTAAAACCCCAACGGGGGAATTACCGATTCCGCAGTTCGTGGTTTTGTGTAGTAAACATATAGACGTGAAATGCAGTATACACGAGCCGTTTTCAGCGTCAAGCGCCAGAGCAAGCCGTGGGTACCGAACCGTAAAATACTATACAATTAATCTTCTATTTTGGCAATAGTTTATATTGGGGCAATCAGCTTAATGAGGTCCCAGATAGCGTGTATTACTGTCGATGATTGGTTAGTCACTACATTGGTGAATGTCAGGCTCACCGTGAGAGCACTGCCTTTGGTGCCTGTACCGTCGAGTGTTGTATATGGCGTTCCGGTAATAGTGTAGGTTTTCAGCTGCGGATACCATGCGGCGTAGTCACCGCCACTATCCCCTGCAAGTGCAAATGGCGCTGTATATTCCAAGCGGCCATTATGATTTTGTGTACTGCTATCGAGCGGCGAAACAGCAAAGACAACGCTCTTAACTGCTGCAGTTGTGTTTGCTTTCACATTAATATTTCGTGTTGGTAGTTGCGCAAAATTGATCGTGCGGTTTGCCGTAATATTTTCATATCCAGCAATTGGCTGATTTGTTCCTGCGTTAATGATCGTGAAGCTACTGACCGCAGCACTCGCCTGTGGCACCGGCGTTGGTGGAACAGGTGGCGGTACCGGCGTTGGTGTTGGTGGTGTTACTGTTCGAGCAATAGTAACTGTTCGAGTAAGTGCCGCTCCTTTGATACCTGTGCCGTTTGCCTTTTCGTACGGAGTAGCAGTTATCATGTACACCCCTGTTTGCGGAGTGAACTCGTCAAAATTTCCGTTGCTGTCTCCGAACACCGCAAATGGGACGACGCTCTGTGTTGCTGTGGTGACTGCACCGTTTGGTGCATTAATCGTGAAGACGATACTTCCAACACTTCCGGTTACTGTTGCATCAATGTTTATTTTTTCAACCCCGAGTTGAGTGAGATTAATTACGGCATTATTGGCAAGAGCTGCGTGTCCAGCAATTTCTACATCAGTGACTGCATTTAACAGCCGCATCGCCGAAACTGATCCAGACCACTGCGGCGGTGTTGGAGGAACAGGTGGCGGTACCGGTGTCGGTGGAACAGGTGGTGTTTGCGCCAGAGCAATAGCAAACTGAGGGCCTTCTACAAAGAGTGCTTGCGATACTCGAAACTCAAGGTTGTACGCACTGCTCGCAGCAATAGTTGTTGGAACTGTCCATACATATTTTTTTTGAGCCATAGGCACACCCGAGGCAATAGTAGCGACAACTGCTCCCGTTGTACTATTTTCCAGGACGATACTCCCGGTTGTTATTGTTGTGTTTGTAACTCCACCAGTCCAGATAATATCGTAGGTTTGTCCCTGTCGAAGAATTGTCTGCGCTGCTGGTGCCGTAAGCCTCAGAGTACTTACTGGAGTCGGCGCTGGAACAGGTGGCGGTGCCGGTGTTGGTGTTGGTGTTGGTGTTGGAGGAACAGGTGGCGGTACCGGTGTCGGTGGTGGTACCGATGTTGCAGGACCTGGGAAATTTTTGCCAAATCCATAGGCAATATATTTGTTCACTGCCATTGCCGTATATGACGAGCGCCAGTTCGCCTTCGATTGTTTCACTGCTTCATTCACAAAAGCTGCGTAGTTTGCACCGCCACCAATTGCACCATTGTATTCTGCGACACTGCGATTTGGATTACCGTAGGTAGTCACCCGCTCAGTATTTGTTCGGCCTGGATCAAATGTTATCTGCCATGTCGCAAAGTTCATGTTCTGACGAGGCTGGCTGCTTGTTGGTCGGATTACGTATTGCTCACTTGCACCATTACAGTTAAAGGTATTGCTCGTGTAGCTATCACCAGAGAGATTCTTAGAACCTGATTGGAAAAAACAGTTGTTGTCAGCATACGATTGAAAGTCATTGTTGCTTACTTTTGCTGACTTCGGTATATCACCTGCCAAATTTCCTGCATCGTTGTAGAACGATACGCCGTTTTTGTAGACAATGTTATTTTCCAGCAGCACATTCATGCTTGGCACATATCTTTTTACCAAATCGACGTTGAACTGTGGCACTGACCCTTTGTACGCTACCTCGCGAGATACTCGAAGACCGTAGGTTAAGCTCGCATTAGCACTGTTTGCAATAATGTTGTCTTTAATCAATCCTTTTGCCATCGGTACAATTTCTAAACCAGTACCTGGCTTTGGTTTATTGTTAGCACTGTCGAGAGTATGCGGTTCGGTTGCGAGAATAACATTTCTCACAATTTCGTTTTGAATATTTTTATCACCGATGCCCACGAGCAAGCCGTGGTTATTTTGAACAAACAAGTTGTCGGTAATTTTCCCACCGTTGCGCACTTGCATACCGTTCCATGCACCATCAAGGAACATGGTGTTTTTTACTGTCGTATGTACTGAGTTGTCGTACTGAAGGTATGCATTGTGGTTGGGTCCGCCAGCGTTCGCTTTTACGCTTCCCGGCGGATTGAGTCGTGATGGCAATTCTCCACCTTCAAGCCAACCATTGTGACTAAACACAGTGTCTTCAATGAGAATGCCGTCGATACCCGCGAGGTACACACCTTGGGCTTTTCCACCACTCGGATGATACGCACCAACAATAACTGAGCGACGGATTTTTAGATTTTTTCCGTATGCACCGATGATACCAAGTTTGTCAGGCACTGCCGAACTAATGTTGTACTGGAACCCTTCAATTTTTACACCCTCAATAAGTAGGTTTTGAAATCCTTTTACATGACCAAGCATGATGCCGGCGCCCGTGTTTATGCCACCTACTCGATTACTTGCTAGTTCGATATCAACAAATGCGACGTTGCGTGCGTTATCAAATTCAATTGCTGCGTTAGGTTTTTTTGGGTCGGTATCTGAGTTGGGAACTTTTCCTTGAATCTCAACTTGCGGTCGCGTACCAGAAAAGCCGTAGCTTGCAATAACAATTGGCTGATCAGCTGATGGACCGCTTTTGTTTAATTCACCAAATGATTCTTTCCATACGTCACCTTTTTTTAGCAATACCCAATCTGGTTTGCCGTCGCGAACAATACTGAGTGCGTACGCCAATGTTTTTACCGGAGAATCAGGAAGTGTGCCACTGTTGTCGTTATTCCCGCTTGAACTACTGACAAAGATAAATCGTGTTTCTGCAGATGGGAGAAGGGTGGTGAATCCGGCTGGTGGATTAGTGAGATCGCGGATAACACTGGCAACCTGTGCGGGTGGAGTAAAGGCGCTGACCGCAGCAACAGTCTGCTCAAGCGCTCCACTTCGAGTCGTGAGAGTACTCCTGATGCCTTGTGGTAACGTAATCGCGACGGCAAAAACAAATAACGACAGGGGTACAGCAACAAACAAAAAATATCGATTCATAGGGTTATTATCCCTCTTTGAACCGCTATTGTATACCTAACTTATCAACAATTTTATGGTGCGGAAAATCAAAAATATCTTTAATCAGCTTGTCGTAGACGCTCCGACGATACTTAAAATCGTCAGTTTCGAAGGCAGCGTAGCGCAGTTCTGCTCCCATGTCTGCCTCAATATCTTTCATGATACGTTCGAGTGTCTTTCGCTTGAGCTGATCTCCGACAATGAGGAGATCGACACGGCTATCAGGATCTTGGGTAAAGATACCCGCAACGAGAATGAGTTTTATTTTTCCTACTTGGTTTATTTTTTCTATCATTCTGCCGTTTTTGACCGGAACGGTGTTGGTCAGTAATCCAGCAAGTTCACGAAGATAGGGAAAGGTTTCGTCTACTATCCACCCCCGAGCACGCTTTCGAACTTCCTTTTTACCACTCTTTATTGTCTTTACTATTGTACGATCTTTTACCATACCAATGGCACGGAGCATGCCCAATTCCTTCGCAACGAGTCTCGGCGGAGCTTGGATACGTTCGGCAATAGCACTTGAATCAAAGGCACTATTTTGATTGAAGAGAAACAGTCGTAATATGCGAACTCGGTATTCGTTGTCAAAGAGGTGGCTGAAGATTTCCATATCCGTGCGAGTATAGCACAGCGACGCAAATAAAAAAGGCTCTTTCTGCGCGTGGCGTTCTGGAGTGAACAAACGCAGAAAGAGCCTTTTTTATGTGTGTTATTTCAATTCTACCTTTCCGCCAGCTTCCTCAACTTTTTTCTTAAGCGCCTCTGCTTCGTCTTTCTTCATACCTTCTTTCATAACTTTTGGAGCACCGTCAACAAGGTCTTTTGCCTCTTTCAAACCGAGACCGAGTGCTTCCTTGACCACCTTGATAACAGCGATTTTTGTCGCGCCGCCATCAACGAGGTTTACGGTGAAGATGTCTTTTTCTTCAACTGCTGGGCCCGCTGCTGCTGCAGGTGCTGCAACCGCTGCTGTTGATACGCCGAATTTAGTTTCCAAAAACTTCACCAGTTCGTGCAAGTCAATGACTGACATTGCTTCAACTGATTCAACAATTGATTTGAACTTTGAAGGAGTTTCAATTTTTGTGTCTTCCATAATGCTGTGAATACTGATTAATAGTTGTTACGCTGTCTGCCCTGCGCCCTTCTTTACTGCAATCTCATTGAGTGCAATGGCAAATCCACGGAGTGGAGATGCGAGAAGATTGACGAACATGCCACGGAGTACCTGTACCGGAGGAATCGCTGCAATGACAGTCATCTCCTCGCGGTTCTGAAAACGACCGTCGAAGATACCGCCGACAATGCTGATTTTTCCATCAAACTTCTTTTGGAATGCGTAGACTTCACGCGCTGGTGCGGTGAGGTCGTCGCTTGCAGCAAGTGCGAATTCTCCCGGAAGTTCTGGTACAGTGCCCTCGACGCCCGCTGCCTCAAGCGCACGCTTTGCAAGAGTTTTCTTGGCCACAAAGTATTTGATACCTTGACTCTTCAGCTGTTTTCGAACAGCGGTTACATCAGCAACAGTGAGACCGTGAAAATTCACGAACACTGCTGACTGTGTGCCAGCAAGTGTTTGCGTTACCTTCGCAACAATATCGTGCTTCTTATTTTTTGTAATTGCCATACGTACGTTTCAATAATGAACGGTTATAATGATCGACCTATAGGCGCCATTGGAGTGACCTCGACAGGAGCTTACGCGTACCGCGAGCGGTGCTCGGGTACGGTGCCTGTTGTCTCTGGCCTATACGAAGAGCACTGTACCAAAGTTATGCGCCTGACGCAAGACTATTCACCAACAAAAAGAGCATCAAGCTGAGACACAGAATGCACATAAATCCAAAGAGAAATTTGAAGAAATCGGGGTCAAAGAGTTTAGACATTGCTCTCCTAGTATATCGCACAAGTGAGACAAATTAAAAAAACCCATGATTCATAAAAAGTCGGGTAACAAAAAAACCGCCCTCCCTGGGCGGTTTTTTTGTTTTTCCTTACTACCCTAGAGAAACTCTAGGAGAGTACAGAACTAAGAAACGTTAGTCGTTGATGAGAACGCCGATTGTTTCGTAGTCGTTTTCAGGACTAGCTGTGAATGTTGAGCCAGTAGGTGTACCTGCTGAGCTACCAAACACAACAGTCAAGAGCTGAGCGCGGAAGCTTGAGCTTTCGTTAACAGCAAGAGGGTTGAGAGTTATTGTGAAAGTAAATCTCTCTGTGTCTCCTTCGTTAACGCGGTATGAGCTACCTTCTGTATCAGCCGTACTTGAGATGGTTGATGTCGTTGCTGTTGATGTACCCAACACTGTGCCAGTTGTAGCGTTTTCAATCTGGAATGTGTATGCGGTTGTAGGAGTTTGAGAGATATAAATATCGTTATCAAACGCCTTAACGTCTACAACAATTGTGTATGTTGCGTAATCGTTATCAACACCGTCAACAATTGACCCATTTGCTGATTTGCTTACTGGAGTTACGTTCACACCCGATACTTGGAGGGTATGAGTTTCGCCAGATGCAGCACCGTCAGCTGTAACGTTATCAGCACCTTCACCAGTGATGAATACACCACTTGTTGAAGCTGTGATAGTTGTACCAGCTATGTAGTTTGCACCAATAAGAGACTTGAACTCAAGCTTAAGTTCTACAGTCACTGTCTCACCTTCAGGGATTGTGAAATCCTTGTCGATGTCGAACACTGTTGTAGATGCTGTGCTTGAGAGGTCTTCCCAGTCAAAGTCATCGAACTCTTCACCGTCGATAACAAGCATTGCGTCGTTAACAACAGTTGTTACGTCTACGTCGCTTGAGATGAGACCGATAGCAACCTCTTCGAGGTCAATATCACTTTCTTCAGCGTCAAGTTCGAACGCAAACACTGTGTACCAGTCTGAAGTTTGGTCATCTTCAACCTGGAATACAGTTGCTTCAGGATCATCTGATGAACTGCTGATGTTGAGTTCTTCGTTAGAACCTTCTTCATTAACTGTGAATGTAACTTCTTCACCAGAAGCGTCACCGATGTACTGGTCGATACCAGCTCCATCGATAGCACGAATTCCCTCGTCACCAACTTCGATCGTCCAGTCAATATCTGTTGAAGCGCTGTCAATGCTGCCAGCTGCTTCAATTTCTACTGTGATAACTGCGCGTTCTCCTTCCTTAACAACTGCGTCAAGGTTTGAGAAGCGGAACTGGTATGGAGAGTCGTTGTCCAACCATTCATCCTCATCAGAAACGTCTTCAGAAGCAACTTCTTCACCGTTCACCGAAAGAGTGATCGTGTCAAAAGTGTTCCAAGGTTCGTCTTCTTCAGAACCTGTTGCTGTTGTTGTGAAGTCGAGGTCTACACGGCTGATGCGAACATCAGCGTCTTCAACGTCGAATTCAAATTCAGCAACCTGTGCTGTTCCACCTTCTGAGAGTTCATCGTCATCACCATCGTTTCCTTCGAAATCTTCAAGTGAAGCTTCACCACCATTAAGTGTTCCTGTTGAACCACCAGTTGAACCGCCAGTTGTTCCCTGTAAACATACCCACATACCGCTGAATTGAGCAGGTGTTAATCCTGTAGGACAAGTTACACCTGGTGTAGGTGGAAGTGTTGTTCCTCCCATAGCGATTTTAGCGCGTGAGAGTGGACCAAAATAACCAGTTGATGGGAGGCCAACTGCTGCCTGCCATGCGCGCACAGCTGCTTGCGTCTGAACACCGAAGTATCCAGTTGCACCTGCTGGGATTGCATAACCTTGACCGATAGCCCAAGTCTGAAGTGCTGTAACATCAGCACCGGTGCTACCGATTGTGAGATCACGAGTGAAGCTGTATGTCTGCGCGTCTGCAACTGCAGCTGCGAAGAATACCGCAACAACTACGAGTCCCAATGTTACGATTTTCGTAAATTTACTCATAATTATTATTATTGGCACCTGTTTTTCATTACATCTAAATTGTGTGAAAAACCTGTACCGAAACTATTAACTGATACATACACCCTTTTATTGAGTGCACATACCATTACCACTACCTCATATATTTATGAGTGTTACCCCATACATACGAGCTAGCTTGTGAAAGGAAGGGGATACGGAACTTCGGAAAACCACGGAATGTTTCAGAAAAGCAGAAATCCAAAAATATGTTCTAAAAAAACTATTTTAGAAATATTTTCGGCGGATGTGCGTTACATCGTTTTTTATACGCTGTAACCGCTATGGAATTTTCAAAGTTCACGCAAAAACTGGAACTGCTATTACAGACGGACGGTCATACAGGAACTTACACGATAGTATAAAGATTACGGGCCAAACCCGCAAAATACCGTGTGGATATCCATAGTACTCGTTTTTAAGCTCAAGTCAATTTAATTGCAATAAATATATATATTGTCAATTATTAACGGCGGTAGCCACCGGAAACGGAACTAGGCCAGCATGTAGGTGCTCCACCGTCGCTCACCGGTTCGAATAACCCGTCCTTGATCGACTAACGTGGCTAATTCACGTTGAATAGTTTTTTCACTAATATCTTTAATGACTAGACGAATCTCACGGATAGAAACAGGACCTTTTTCCTTAAGAAAACTAACAACCTTATCTGTACGTTGTGCATTCTTGTCAGTTGGTATTTGATTTTTGTCCTTTACTGGATACTCAGAAATTCCTTTAGGGTATTGCTGTGTATAGTACTGTCTCTTAATGTCTTTTATGTCCTTTTCATGTGTTTGTTCTACGTACTGCGGCGATTTAAAGAAATGACTATCAAGAAGCGCTGCTGTTTTTGTTCTCTTTGAAATGACCATTTCAATAAATACCTGCACCTCCTTCACCAAGATAGCAGCGTTCGTAATAGATATTGAACCCAGGAATGAGGAACTTTCAATGAGCACCAAGACATACGATGCCTCAATAGCAGTTTGGGCTGAGTTGCCACTAAATAGCGACGTGAAAAGGTCAACAGCGCTTTTTCTTATTGCAATAACTATTGCGTCTTCGGTAACATGTTCGGTAGCAAGATTAAGTGCAAGTAGCAGTTTGTGTCCTTTAAAGAACACTTCGGGTGAATGCTGAAAAAGCTTATTTTGAAAGAGCAAATCGAGTATCTCTTTGCTATATGAGACTGGAGTATTGTCTTTTTCCATGTCTTATAAGACTTTTAAAGTCTTTAATAATCTATCGGTCATACTTGTAGTATATATCGGACATATGCGCTTCGTCAAAAGCTCTATGCTAGAATTCACCTATGGCACGCAAGAAGAAAGCCGACAAGGATATTGACAGCGACCTCTCGTCCTTTTCAACTGGCCTTAAGACTGAGACAAAACATTTTATTGCAGCTGTTATCTTTTTGGCTACTGCAGTCTTCTTTGTGTTATCTCCATTCGGCAAAGCAGGGAAGGTTGGTACGTACTCACATAATACCTTCACCTCTCTTATTGGTGTTGGTTATTATCTTATCCCACTTGTTCTCATTATTTTATCTGTTACCTATTTTCGTTCGCGCCAAAAAGCCGTTGGCATTAGTAAACTTATTGGAGCAGTACTCTTTGTCGTAACAAGTCTCGGTGTGGGTCACATCCTTTCTGCAGAAACAACCGGCATCGTAGGCAGTCTCATTGCGTACCCATTTGTACAACTATTTGATACCACTGTCAGTCTCATCTTTTTGGCTAGCCTCGCACTCATATCACTCATTATTATTATCGACGCACGACCGCAGTTCACCTGGCTCATGTTTTGGAAAAAAAAACCGCTGGAAGGGGAGCACCCCGAAGTTGTTCCTGTCGATGCAGAACCGCTCATTGCACCATCGCAAAACACATCGCTTGCAGCCAGTGAAACAAACGAACCGACCACTGCAGATGAATACCCGTCTGGTTCAGACACCTCATCGGGCAGCGGCAGCGATGCATTAGGCTTCTTTGGTGGAAAGAAGCGGCCTCCGGCACGCATGCTCAGTCTAAAGCCGTACGACGCACCAAGTATGTCTCTCCTTGAAAACGATCGGGGTAAACCTGGTGTTGGTGACATTAAGGCTAATTCAAACATCATCAAACGAACCCTCGCCAATTTCGGTATTACTGTTGAAATGGACGAAATCTCAATCGGCCCAACAGTTACTCGATACGCCCTCAAGCCTGCTGAGGGTGTCAAACTTGCCCGCATTGTGGCACTGCAAAACGATCTCGCATTGGCGCTTGCAGCACACCCAATCCGTATTGAAGCACCGATTCCGGGCAAATCACTCGTAGGTATCGAAATTCCAAATAGTACAAAAACAGTTGTCGGCTTGGGCAGTCTATTGAACGAACCGGAGTACCGAGACTCAGAAAAGCCGCTCATGGTATCGCTCGGTCGCGGCATCTCAGGAAAATCATACTTTGCAAACCTGGCAAAAGCGCCGCACTTGCTCGTTGCTGGTGCTACTGGTTCAGGAAAGTCAGTCACGATCCACGCACTCGTTACCTCTCTGTTGTACCGAAATTCACCTGAGCAGCTCAAGTTCATCATGATTGACCCAAAACGTGTTGAGCTCACTATGTACAACACCATTCCGCACTTGCTCACCCCTGTCATTACCGATTCAAAGAAAGCCATCATGGCACTCAAGTGGACAGCAAAAGAAATGGATCGACGGTACGACATTCTGCAAGGTGAGTCAGTACGCGACATTGATTCGTACCACAAAAATATCTTTGAACCAGCTCTCAAGAAGTATCAGGAACGAGGTGACGCTGAAGCTTCAACAGACGAATTGCCTGAACCACTACCCTATATCGTTGTCATTATCGACGAGTTGGCAGATATCATGCAAACCTATCCTCGAGAACTTGAGGCTGGTATTGTGCGACTCGCCCAAATGAGCCGCGCCGTTGGTATTCACCTTATTCTTTCCACACAGCGCCCGTCGGTAAACGTCATCACCGGTCTCATCAAAGCAAACATTCCATCACGTGTTGCACTGCAAGTGACGTCACAAATAGATTCACGCACTATCCTCGACACTGTTGGTGCTGAAAAATTGCTCGGTGCTGGTGACATGCTCTATATGTCAGGCGATATGTCGAAGCCGCAGCGTGTCCAATCAGCGTTTATCTCTGAGCACGAACTCAAGAAAATCGTAAAGCATCTCGCCGATTCATACGCAAACGAAATTCCTACTGAAATTAACTTCGACGCACCACAATCTGGATCGAATTCAATTTTTGAAAGCACTCTCGACAACAGCGAAGACGATGATGATTTGTACGAGGAAGCAAAGCAAATTGTGATTGAGGCTGGCAAAGCATCGACCTCATACCTCCAACGAAAACTTCGTGTTGGCTACGCTCGTGCCGCACGGTTGATGGACATGCTTGAGGATCGCGGCATTATCGGCCCGGGTGAAGGTTCGAAACCTCGCGAAGTCATTGGTCGCGGCACAGGGGCACCAAGCGGCGCTATTCCCCTCTCTCCATTAGACGATCCGTCAGACGATACACCAGAAGCTTCTGGGCCAAAAGATTATGTCGTATGATCCAATAAAACGTTTCTGGTGGTGGGTATATGGCACGGGACTGGTTCTCATTGCCCTCTTTGGTGTATACCAGGCTCGGTTCATTATCGCTGGTCCTACCATCACTATCGACAGTCCTGCGAACGGCACCACTATCACTGACCGACTCATTACCCTTCGCGGTTCGGCCACAAATATCAAAACATTGACAGTCAACGGGAAGACCTTGTACACCGATGAAATCGGTCAATTTGCTGAGAAAATGCTCCTGTTTCCAGGGTATAATGTAGTCGTGGTTGCGGCAGAAGATAAGTTTGGGAACCGCTCAGAAGAGCGTCTTGAATTTGTCGTAACATTACCCCTAGCACAACACGACAATGAAAAAGAAATCCGCAATTAAGAAAGAAAAGGACTTATCATATAAAGATCCTACCCCTCGAACCCGCGAAAGTAGCTCCTCAGCAGCTATCGACGAAACCGTCGCTGCAATTAAAACAAAATTCGGTGAAGAAGCTATCATCAAACTTGGCGACAAGCCCCGCGTAAACGTTGACGTTGTTCCAACAGGCTCAATCGGCCTCGACGCAGCACTCGGTGTCGGCGGTCTTCCCCGCGGTCGCATCATTGAAATTTTTGGACCTGAATCATCGGGCAAAACAACACTTGCTTTGCACGTCGTTGCTGAAGCCCAAAAGAAACACGGCATCTGCGCGTACATTGATGCTGAACATGCGCTCGACCCAGATTACACACAAAAGCTCGGTGTCGATATTAACAACCTCCTCGTGTCACAGCCCGACACCGGCGAACAAGCCCTTGAAATCTGTGAGAGTCTCGTTCGTTCAGGAAAAATTGATGTTGTTGTCATCGACTCTGTTGCTGCACTCACTCCAAAAGACGAAATTGAGGGCGATATGGGCGCACACCATGTTGGCAAGCAAGCTCGCCTCATGTCACAAGCGCTCCGCAAAATGACCGCTATTGTTGCCCGTTCAAAAACAATTGTCATTTTCATCAACCAAATCCGTATGCAAATTGGCGTCATGTTTGGTAATCCCGAAACAACACCCGGCGGAAAAGCTCTTAAATTCTACACATCAGTCCGTATCGACATTCGCCGTATTGCTCAAATTAAAAAAGGCGAAGAAGTGGTTGGTGGGCGCGTTCGGGTCAAGGTCGTGAAGAATAAAGTTGCTGCCCCCTTTAAGCAAACTGAGTTCGATCTCATTTACAACGAAGGCATCTCACAGGAAGGCGAAATGATCGCTCTCGGTGAAAAAATGGGCCTGATTAAAAAAATGGGCACCTCGTACTCATATGGCGACATCAAAATGGGCCGTGGCTACGATGCGACACGTTCGTTTATTCGCGAAAACGCCGATCTTAAAAAAGAACTGCTCGCTGAAATTCGTCTTCGCCTCTCTGAGGGATACGAGGGTATGAAAGTTCCTGCACCTGAACCCACTGCATCCGAGAACGAATCGGAGCCTGAGGATTAATCTCATTGATCCCATGCTTGAATACAACGAAATTGTTAACCGAAAGTACATCCTTGTCGATGACGAACCATACGAAGTGCTCGACTCACACGTATTTCGCAAGCAACAGCGAAAGCCGGTGAATCAAACAAAACTGCGAAACATGATTAGCGGTCGTATTGTTGAAAAATCATTTCATCAATCTGAAAAGGTGCACGAAGCAGAGTTGAGCAAGCGCACGGTTAAATTTCTCTACAGCAACAAAGGAGAGCTGTGGTTCTGCGAAATAAACGACCTCTCAAAACGATTTCAGCTTGACCCGGATATGATTGGCACTCCGGCACAGTTTATGAAAAGTAACAGTACGGTAGAAGCTCTCGTATTCGATGAACGCATCATCGGCGTGAAGCTTCCTATCAAAGTTGACCTCAAGGTAACTGAGGCTCCTCCCGCAGTTAAGGGTGACACAGCAAAAGGCGGCAACAAACAAATCACACTCGAAACAGGCGCGGTGATTACTGGTCCTCTATTCATTAATCCGGGCGATATTCTTAGAATCAACACCGAGACCGGTGAGTACGTAGAACGCACAAGCTAGCAATAAAAAAGACCCTTGCGAGAAGGGTCTTTTTTATTGCTACAGGAACTACTTAGCGAGCGACGAATGGTAAGAGGGCCATAAATCGTGAGCGTTTGATTGCCTCTGCAAGTTTGCGCTGATTCTTTGCACTCAAACCGCTGCGCTTTTTTGAGAGCATGCGGGCGTGTGGGTTTAAGAATTTCTTGAGAATATCTACGTCTTTATAGTCAACATGCAGGATGTTGTTGTCGGCAAAGAAATCGCTCTGTTTTGGATTTGGTTTCATGTGAGTCTCTAGGCTAACATTTAGAATGGAATGTCGTCAATGTTTACCTCTTCTTCTGGGTATTGAATGGTATCGAGCGGCTGTTCGTCTTTTGGAGCGTCGGCCTTGCTTCCTTTTGGGCTTCCCGCCTCAGTTTTTGCAGCGCCGTCGTATGAACCTCCTGCAGGAGCGCCGCCAGTGGTTCGTGGGCCAAATTGTACCGTATCGGCAACTACTTCAGTACGATACTTTTTCTGACCATCCTGCGCGTCCCAGCTGCGTGTCTGCATGCGACCTTCGATATAGACCGAAGAACCTTTCTTAAGGTATTGCGACGTTGTTTCTGCTTGGCGACCGAACACAACAATGTTGTGGAAATCGGTACTATCCTGACGAACACCATTTTTATCTTTCCAGACGCGGTTTGTCGCAAGCGAGAAGGTTGCAACTTTAATACCCGACGGCAATGACTTTAGCTCGGGATCTCGTGTCAGGTTACCGTACACCAAGGCCTTATTGATATACATAGGCTACGTTATAGATTATGAATTGCTAAGTGCTTATTCCGCCGCAACCAACTTTTCAATAGACTTATCGAGCTCTTCTGCATTCACCTCTTTAGCCGGTTCAGTTTTTTCAGTAGGTTCTTCTCCGTCTTCAGACTTACCGCCCTTTCGCTGTGTAAATTTTGGACCGAGGTAGGTATTTTCCTTTACCGTCTTAACGAGCAACGAACGGAGGATGCTTTTGTGAGTATCGAGTTGAGCTTTGAGAGCAACCGCCTGTGCAGCAGTTGTTTCAAACTTTATCCAGCCAAAATATGCTGAATTGAACTTTTCGAGCTTACCGCTGATTTGCTTTTCGATGCGGTACGCCAATTTGATAGTTCGGGGGAATTCTTCTGAGATTTGCACGGCACCATGGTTCGTGAGAACGTCTTTAATGGTAGTTACTTCGCCTGCGAGATCACCAGCCGCAATAGTAGGTACTACGTGGTAGCCAAGCTCGTATACAGTTGTTTCGGTTTTTTCCATATCGTTATAGTCACAACAGGTTACCATAGGCCTTCTGGCATGGCAAATCCCCACTTTGGCTTAAAATAAAGGCCACTTTATATACTTTTGAAACAGGCTTCATACTGAAAAATGTGGGTGGGGTGGTGATATAAAAACAGATTATTCACTTCAGCACTATACAATGTATATTAAAATAATTATAAAGAGAAAAAATTCTTAGCGGTATTGAGCAGCTGCACTTTGAGTACCTCAGTGTCATCTCCCCTAATCTCGGCAACCTTTTTTAAGACTTCAATCACGTAGGTCGGCTCATTACGTTTGCCACGATGCGGTACTGGTGCCACAAATGGGGCGTCAGTTTCAATCATAAATGAGCCGGCGGGCACATATTTAATAGCATCATTATACTGAGGGGTAAAGGTCACCACTCCCGTAAACGAGAGCATGAATCCAAGCTCGAGGTACTGTTTTGCAAGTTCGACCGGCCCAGAAAAAAAGTGGCAGTTGGCGCGAAGTTTGTCGCCGTACTCTTTTTTGTACGTGCGGAGTAGCGTCAGAACGTCCGCATGCGCAGATTCAGCAGAATTTGTTGCCGCGTTTTTTCCATCACGAATGTGCAGCATCAGCGGCTTCCCCATTTCGATTGAAAGCTGTACCTGCATTTCAAACAGTTCATGTTGGAGTACTTTTTGAGCGGCTGTTTTTTCTGGATCAGCATGCATTCGAAAATAATCGAGGCCGCATTCGCCAATTGCTACGACTTTTTTCTCGCTGAGCATCGTGCGCAACGTCGACGCAACTTCGGCAACTGCCGGCAACTCGGTAAGATCGTGTGCAGGATGAATACCAACGCATGCCCACAGATGTTCGTGCTCTTGTGCAAGTTGCACTGCTTCGCGCGATGTTTCGAGTGTTGTGCCAATAGTGATAGTGCCAACTCCCTGCTCTTTCATGCGAGCAATTACCTCGTCGCGGTCGGCGTCGTAGTCGGGAAAATAGAGGTGGGAGTGTATGTCGATATGAGTGAGATTCATGTACGCAGTGTATATAAAAGTATTTGAAAAAGAAATGACTCCCAGTCTGTTTCGTCATTTTGACGCATACAGACTGGGGGTCATTACATGTTCCGTTTTAGGAAAATTCACAGTTCTTACTAAACTCTTCAACGAACGCGAAACCACCATCGTCGCGCCAAGGGCCAGGCCCGTCATCATAGAGAGTATAGAAACCACGACAATCACCGTGCCGGGTCGTGCCGAGCAAGTTCGGATCGCCGTCGGAATCCTTGATGGGTTCGTGCATCGTGACGATATACCACAGACCCATAACTTCCACCTGTTGGTCCGTGAACGTGTCGCGGATAAGGCAGGCCACCTCCCAATGAGGTTTACCCCAACCTTTCTTGTCAGCTACCGCACGAATCTTCTTCGACATACGGTCGCTGTCGCTGATCTCATTGCCTGGACGGACCACGATTTTGTAGGTGACGCCATTGGTCGGCGCTTCGATTGCACGACGGAGCACAATGCGTGCCTGATCACCGATGCACCAACCACGACTCCCGAGATGCTGTTCCCACTGTTCGCGGGTAAAGCCATTAGAAGTGAGCATGAAGTGGATGTTGTCCTCTTCATCGACGGTCCACGCGGTGGGTGCTGCGGCGGCAAGTGCTGCAGCAACCTTAACCGGCGGCACCAAACATTCATGAAGATTCTCTTTCAAGCTCACTTGGTGACTAATCCATCCTTCGGCAATGAATTGATCAATGCTCCCAGGTCGAGGCAATTGCTTTAACACTGCCGCCTGAAACTCAATGTACCATTCGGGAATTAAGGCTGCACTACTCATGGTAGCTGTTCCTTTTCAGTAAAACCAAAGTAGCTATCACATCATCCATAACGTACGGATAATGTAGGTCTGCTATTTCTCACAGAAATATAACAATAATTTATAAAAATGTCAACTATTACTCCTTCCTCAAAAACAGTGGCCCCTTCGGCATCTGTTGTCCTTCAATACTCTCCTCAATTTTATGAGCAGTATCTGGCAGAAATGGTCGCAAGAGAAATGCAATCTCACCAAGTTTGACAACGAGTTCAGTGAGCACTTTTTGAGCAGCGGCTTTGTCGGTTTTTACTAATTCAAATGGCCGTGTTGTTTGCATCGTTTGATCACACTCACCTATCGATTTCCACACCAGGTTCATGGCTTTGTGTAGTTCAAATGCGGCGAACGCGTCGACGTACTCTTTCGGGTGTTCATATTCAGGAAATACAATTTTTTCCGTGACGTGTGTTTCAACCAATTTCATTACGCGGCTCAGTAAATTACCAATACCATTCGCGAGGTTTGCATTGTATGCCGCTTTAAAAAGATCGACAGTGAAGGGTGAATCTTCGAATGGTTGAATTTCACGGAGCACAAAGTAGCGAAGGGCGTCGGTGCCGTAGTCTTTTACAATATCGTAGGGATTAATAACATTGCCGAGTGATTTCGACATCTTCATCCCACCCGCACCAGTGATAAACCCACCAATGACAATTTGTTTTGATGGCGCAATACCCACAGACATAAGCATTGCCTGCCACATTGCCGATTGCTGGCGAAGGTTATCCTTGCCGGCCACCTGTACTACCGGCCACCAGCTTTCAAACTGTTGCATATCGATTGGCCAGCCAATTGCAGAAATATAGTTTACGAGCGCATCGAACCACACATACATCACATGAGTATCGTCCCCCGGCACCGGTACCCCCCACGGCATTTTTGTTTTGAGACGAGAAATACTAAAATCTTCCAGCCCCGCAGCAACAAATTTTTTTACTTCAGTCAGACGCCACTCTGGTACTACAAATGTTGGATTATTGTTATACAGCTCAAGAAGGGCGCTCTGATACTTTGAAAATCGAAAGAAGTAATTTTCTTCATTGATACTTTCAATGGTCAGACTCGGGTGAATCGGACATTTTCCATCAACGAGCTCCGAATCAGTTTTTTCGAGTTCACATCCAACACAATACTTAATGCTGTAATTTTTTTTGTAGATGTCGCCAGATGCTTCGCACTTTTTCCAAAATTCTTGAGCGGCGGCCACATGGTGCGCATCGGTGGTACGAATAAAGTTGAGATCACTCTTGAGGCCGAGGAGCGGTTGGAGGCCGCGGAATCGCTCGGCAAAGATATCGACATACGCCTGCGTATCCTTTCCTGCTGCTCCGGCGTTTTGATAAATTTTTTGACCGTGTTCATCGGTGCCGGTGTTAAAAAAAACTTTTTCACCACAGGCTTCGTGGTATCGCGCAATTGAATCAGCACGAATGATCTCCATAGCAAAACCAACGTGCGGTTCCGCGTTTACGTATGGAAGGGTTGTGGTGAGGTAGAAATGCTTTGATTGAGCCATTGTGGGGAGTATAGCATAGGGCAAAGTATCCTCTAGAGTGTTTGTGTATCACTTCGTCGACGGCGAATGTCGTCGCTGTATTCAACCAGTGTTGCAGCAATTGGCACTGCAAGCAATGCCCCCAAAATACCGCTTATCTCAAATCCGGCGACGAGAGAAATAATAACTAAGAGCGGCGGTACGCCAACCAATTTTTTTACTACGAGCGGATAGAACACGTTACTCTCGAGTTGCTGCACCACAATGTAGAGAGCGGCCACGAGCAATCCCATCGTTACTCCCCCATCTAAAATACCGGCGATTACCGCAGGAATTGCACTAATAATTGAGCCAAATACCGGAATAATCTCGAATAGAGCGACCAGCAACGCAAGCAAGAGCGCGTGGCGAATACCAAGCACGGTGAGGCCCACATACACCAGCACACCAACAACACAGCCGAGTATCACCTGCCCCTGCAGCCAGTAACTAATTTTAAGTTGCGAACGTTTCCAGAGATCGAGAATGTACGCTTCATGTTCGCGCGGCGTAATCAGTTTCAAAAAATTATCAACTCCATGCGGCTGCGCTGCCAGGTAAAACGACATAACGCCAATTAACACCAAACCAAGTGACCCACCAAAAATACTCACCAGCAGCGCCAGGAGTGTTTCGGAATCAGCAGTTGATACTGCAGTGCTTAAGTTGGTCACAACCTCAGAAAAACTCTGGCTGTACGTAATGTCTTGAAAGGCATTTTTAAATCCGAGGAAGTTTGACTGCCCTACCACATCGACATCAACGTACTGCGGCAGCATGTTGAGAAATGCCGACACATCAGTGAGGAATACCGGCAAGAGGAAGTAGAACGCAAGAAACACGAGGAAAACCAAACCTGCGTAGAGTGACAGAACAGCGATAAGTCGTGGCAACCGTCGGCGCATGAGCCACTGCACTGCTGGTTCAATTGCCGTAGCAAGCACCACTGATCCGAGCACAATTGCTACCAAACTGCGCATGTAATACACCAGCAACGAAAGGCCCACAATTAACACGATTGAAAATATAGTCCCCGAGGTGATTTGAACGGTAATAGGGCGATTCAAGTCCATGCCCACATACTACACTAGCTTTCCGTACTCTTCTAGAAGTTTCGTATAGTGTGCCGCATCAACGTTCGGACCAATGATAGCCAGGTTGAGGTGCTCGGGTACGAAATACTTTTTGGCAACGCGCTGAATATCCTCTGCAGTGACGGCTTGGACTTTTGCTGCCATCTCGTCGGGTGTCTGTACCGGGAGCCTGAGCACCTCCTGAATACCGTAGAGTTCAGCAATCGAATCTGATGATTCAAGACCGAGGTAGAGCATGCCGTTCATGTGGTCTTTTACCTTCTTTAGCTCTTCGGGAGAAACGGGCGTTGTTACGAGTGTCGCACATTCTTTAAGCAAAATTGAAATAACCTCGTCTCTGCGGGCAGTGTCGACGCCAGTACGAATCTCCATGTGGCCGTGGTCTGTGAGTGCGTCGTTCCCTGCTTTAGCGTAGTAACAGACACCCATATCTTCGCGTAATTTTTGAAACAAGCGTGAACTCATACCGCCACTCAACACACCTTGGATAACATCAAGTACGGACTGATCCTCATGTTTTGCGGGCACCGTTCGGAAGCCGAGCACCAAGTGCGTTTGGTCGGTTTTCTTTTCTTTTGTAAGTACAAATGGAACTTTCTGCGCTTCGACAGTTGGCATCTTATCTTTCTTTTGAGTAGTACTCACACCAGCAAATACTTTTTCTACCGCAGCTCTCACCGCTGCTTCAGTGATGTTTCCGGCAACAACCACCGTTGTTGCACTCGCCACATAGTGCTCTGCGCGATAGTTCACAAAATTATTACGATTCATTGCTTTCACCACTTCACGAGGACCGGCAATATCCCAGCCGGCTGGCTGGTCACCGTGGAGCGCTTGCATGAACATACTCTGCACCGTGCGCTGCGGCAAATCTTCGTACATATTTATTTCTTCAATAATCACCCCCTTCTCGCGCTCAATTTGATCAGCGGCAAATGTTGGATTGAGATAGATATCTGACACAACACTGAGGAGCGTGTCGAAATGTTCGGCTTTTGCCTTTGCGTAGTAGCCGGTGTATTCGAATCCGGTAAAGGCATTGTAGGCGCTGCCAATTGCATCGAGTTCGTGACTAATGTCGATAGCTCGGGGACGAGCGGTAGTACCTTTAAAACACATGTGTTCAAGAAAGTGTGAGAGGCCGTTAATATTTTTTGTTTCATACTTCGAGCCGGTTTCAACAAGCACGAGTACGGTAACGGTGGGATTATCAGCCATCGGCGCTGTGATTAATCGCAATCCGTTCGGAAAAATATGTTTTGAGAATTTCATAGTGTAAAGAGTGTAGCATAAAAAAATCCGCCAACGGTGGCGGATGATCACTGAGCGGTACATCACTGGTATGAATCAAGGTAAAGGAAATTGCAGCGCTTGGGCAATTCGTCAGCAAGTGCAATGGTGTAGATTCCCACTATTCGCCGGCCATTATTTCGGCACAGCATAATGCGCTCGTTAGGATATCCGTTAACATCGTCGTGCATAAACACGATTGGTCCGGTCTTGTCTGGTAGATCTGGGTGCTGATCGGTCACCAGAAGCACTGCTTCAAGCGGTAGACTGAGCAATCCCAGAAACCCCGCCTGTGTAACAACACTGCTGATTGTCGAATACTCCTCAAATGGCGCATCAGTGGCATGTACTCCGGACAGTATCATTGAGTATGCTATCGGCTGGCTAAAATCCACCGGTGCAAAGAGTCGAATGGCAGCCTGCATAATACCAACGCCATCTTGCCGCAGCGAGTAGATGAGTGTATTGAGCGGCCGTGTCTCGTGGACGGTTTTTAGGTGCATTACTGTACCTCCTTTCTAGGCATAGGTATACGCTTATGAGAGCGTCTTTGCAAGCGCAGCAATTGCTACACGTGTTTGCTCGCCCGTATCGCGGTGGCGAATAGTTACTGTATCGTTTTCGAGCGTATCAAAGTCGATCGTGACACAGAACGGCGTGCCGATTTCGTCCTGGCGACGGTACCGCTTACCGATAGTTCCCGCGTCATCATACTGAGTACGGAACTGCTGCTTAATGGTGTCACGCACTGCTTTGGCTTTAGCGACAAGCTCTGGCTTATTTTTTAGGAGTGGCAATACCGCAACCTGTACTGGCGCAAGGTGGGTTGGAAATTTCAAAAAGACCCGTTTCTCTCCACCAAGCTCATCTTCGCTGTAGGCATTCGTGAGTACTGCAAGTACTGTTCGCTCGACACCAAATGTTGGCTCGATAACGTGCGGCACAAAACGCTCACCCAACGCTTCATCAAAATAGGATAATTCTTGACCGCTCGCTTCGGCATGATTTTTGAGGTCAAAATCAGTGCGATACGCCAATCCGTACAATTCTTTGCGGCCAAAGGGAAATTCAAATTCGAAATCGACAGTGCGTTTTGAATAGTGTGCCCGATCAGCTTCAGGTACTTCGTATTCACTCACTGACTGCGGTGGCAACCCGAGCGACGCAATCCACTCGCGCATTTGCGTAAGCCAGTATTCGAAATGCTGCTGCCACTCTTCGGCACGTACAAAATATTCAATTTCCATTTGTTCAAGCTCACGGACACGGAAAATAAAATCACGTGGCGCAATTTCGTTTCGAAAGGCTTTACCAATTTGTGCCAATCCAAACGGCATTTTTGGATGAAACGAATCCAGTACATTTTTGAAGTTCACAAACATACCCTGGGCTGTTTCTGGACGAAGGTACAACACACTCGCCTCATCTTCGGTGGCGCCAATGTGCGTTTTAAACATCATGTTAAATTGACGCACTGGACCAAGACCATTACCGTCCGGACTTTTGAGCTTTTTTTCCACAACGATATCGTTCATCTGTTGGATGCTCATACCCCGAGGATCAACACCCGCTTCTTCAAGAAGGTGGTCAGCACGGTAGCGCTTATTCGTTTTAAGATCTTCGGTGAGCGGATCCGCAAAACCAGCAACGTGTCCAGAAGCTTGCCAGACTTTTTGATTCATCAAGAGCGCTGCATCAACGCCGTACATGTCGTCGCGCTGTTCAACAAAACGATTCCACCACGTATTAATAATGTTTCGTTTAAGGGCAATACCGAGCGGGCCGTAATCCCACGTACCAGCCAAACCGCCATATAATGCAGAACCTTGATATATAAAGCCGCGGCGTTTTGCCAGTGTACTAATGTCGTTCATGCGATCTGCCATAGAAATAGAAGTAGTGGGTAGTGTTAATTTTTGACCGTCATGCTGCTCGTGTTTGGCGTGTCATCGATATCTGAAGTCATCATGCTGTCCGTTGTAGCACTGAGGCTGCTGTTTGTAAATGCGTCAGTTGCCTCAAGTTCGATACGTCCCGTTAATGGCAGAATCTGACCGACTTGGTTTGCGCTTGGTAACAGTTCTACTTGGAAAAGGAGTTGCCGAGCTGGTGCCCCACCAATGCCAGTACCCGCACGAACTTGACCGACCTGCCACACAACCTGGCGAGTATCAGCAATGTACTGCACCACCTCAGTTGTTGGTGATGATTGATTTTTCCACTGTACATTTTGCGGCAAGGTTGCAACAACACTTGCCCCTGTGAGGTTGTTGAGTGGATTGCTGACGTTCCACGCAATCGTAAAGGTTGTTAGCACTTCAACACGAGGCGGCACGGGACCAGTATTTCGAATCGGGCCAGACGAATAGTAGGCATCTGCAGCAATCCTTGGTTGGGTCGATACTTTAACAGTACGTGTGATTGATGACGTTACCTCTTCTGGTACCTGCGACTCAGACAAACGTTTTCCTGATACCGAAATTTCAATCTGCACTGAGGGTGACAGATACTGCCCACTGAACAGTTGGTTTTCAGAAATGGTTTCGAAGCTAAAGGACACATCGCCGTTATCTCCGGGATCTACAAGTGCCAGGCGGGGATCATTTTGTTTGTTCCAAATAATTGTATTGTCAATTGAACGGTAGAATCCCGATCTTGGCACTATTCGTGATCGATCGAGCACGTTGCCAATAATTTTTGCAGTAATCTCGAGGTCGGCAATACGTGCCGGAACATTATTTTTCCAATCAATACTAATACCGCCACCCCCCGCTCCGGGCAGTGCATAGTCTGGACGAGAATCACCATTTACCGACATTGAAATACCGATGAACGGCTTTCGAATAGCAATTGACTGCACAACACTGGCGTAGGTTGTATCAATAGTGGTGGCACTCTCTGTCGATTGACTGCCGACCATAAATCTGATCACGCGCTCTTCTCCATCTTGACCTTGAAACTTTCCGTCGATGGTAATTTTTTTCTTTTCACCAGGAGAAAGGGTTGGAAATAGCCACGTGCGATTATCAGCGAGTGCCGCTGGTACTGCAGATTGAAACTCAAATCCAAATGGATACTCAGTGGTAACGAGTACGTTTGAGAGGTCCGTGTTGCTGTTTGATTCTATCGAAATAGTGATCGGTACTTTCTGGCCCGCATTTGTTTCTTTCAGCGTTTCGACACGGAGTGTGATCGGAGCAGCCGACAGTGCAACTTGGTATACCTTCTCTTTAACAATCGGGGTTTTGGTTGAGCTGGTTGTGTACTCGAATATTACGTTAATCGTTTGGACGCTATTTTCTTCGCCGTACAGCAGTGCGCTGGTTTGCACCGTAGTACTTTTTCCCGACACGAGCGGTCCAATATCTTTTTTCTCCCGCGTCACTGTTTGTGCAGGGTTTTTTGGGTCACGGGCACCCTGTGGGTATTCGATGGTAACCGTGCCGGTGGTAAAGTCGGTGTTGTTTCGATTAAAAATTGTAACGTCGAGATTAAACTGTTCACCGCCCGGAATTGAAACTGGTCCTGCTAGTGCGATATCAACATTGTGCACCGACAAAATATTGAATCCGCCGAGAAGAACAAACGTGACAATAGCTCCCGACAGTACAAAAAAGAGCACCGAGCCAATGAGTATTTTTTTGAAAAATGATTCGGCCTCAAGTCGAATGCGCGGCTGCTTTTCGGGCGGCAGTGGTTGCCACGCAGGTGATACTACCGGCTCAGACGTCGTTCCATCAGGAGATTTTGAAATATCTGCGCGCGCACCTTGCTGGGCTGCAAAGGGATTTTTTCGTGAAAATAATCCACGACGAAGGCGGTCCATACGGTGAATATCGCGGGGATCAAACATCCTCCTAGTATACCAACTTATAGGCCACTTGCCCGAAGGGCGGTGTTAATAGAACGAATAGCATGCGGTATGTGCGGTACAAATGAGTGCGGCGCATTCGCTGAAAGTGGCATTTGAAGGTACCCAACAAATTCTGGCACCTCTGCAACATACCCAAGCACGTAGAGCACTTTGAGCACCGTAATTGCTTCGAGGGCGCGGAGTTCATCGGCGGTGTGCTGTGTTGAAACGAGTACCGATAGCAGTTCACGTACCGAAGTAAACAGTGACGAGCCACCGCTATCTGCAACGAGCAACCGTTCAGCCAATGCAAGGACGCGAGCAACAAGAACACGACACTCTTCTGTTGGCAGAAGATAATAGGTTTCACCGTCAGCAACCGCTCCGGTGAGTCGGTAGCCGCGTTTTCCACGAACAACAGTAAACGAACCAACAGTCATCGGCTGAATGTGCATTTTTAATTTTGAGGAAGCCCCTCTTCCCGCTTGAACATGTGCGTACACAAGTCCGAGCTCATCGGTAAGCAGTGCAACACGTCGACTATGCTCACCTGCCGGATCAAGTCTGACAACGATACCTCGAAGAGTGTAGAGGTGGTACGCCATAGGATATTTACACTTTTTCGACGCTGAATGTCGCTAAAAATTCGTCGAGTTCGAGGACAGTGCCGGCAACTGGATCGGTAACAATAGTGAGTGCGCGTGCGCCAACTGTTTTTTTAATATCAGAACCAAACGCATCGAGCACTGCCTGGCCGAGTTGATTTACTGCAATGGTAACAGTTACCGTATCGTGCGGAGTAAAACCTGCTTTTTTACGAGCATCTTGCAGAGCACGCATCAGTTCACGAGCATACCCTTCGAGCGTGAGTGCTTCGGTGAGGTGCGTATCGAGCGTCAGCGTTTGAGTACTAGCATCAGTATCAGCATGGAGGACTTTCTTTACATTGAGTTCATCTGCAAGCAAGGCTTCGAGTGCTGGTGACAGTTGTTCTCCTCCATAGGTAAGGGTTGCGAGTGGCTGGCGTACAGCAATTTTTGCTTGAGTACGAAGAGCGAGCGCGCTTGTCACCAACTCACGGACACGGATCATTGCTGTTTCGAGCTGTTCATTTCGAACGCCAGCGCTTTTTGCCGTAGGCCACTGTTCGAGGTGGACGCTTTCCTGTGCAGCGCCGCGGGTTAATCGCTGGTAGATGTCTTCAGCAACAAACGGCATGAATGGTGCCAATACTTTTGTAAATGTGAGCAATGCCCGACCGAGTGACTGTTTTGCAAGAGCTATCTCATGTGAATCATCTGACTTGAAGCGGTCACGCGAACGACGCAGGTACCATACCGAAAGATCATCAATGTATTCAGCAAGTGCACGTGTTGCTCGATCAATAGTGTATCCATCCATTGCCGCAGAAACAGTGTTAACCAGTTCGTTCAGTTTTGAGAATATCCACTGATCGAGCGCGCTCGGTGTATCAACACCTTCAGTTATGGTGTCATTTACAGTTGCATAGAGTTCATAAAAAGAGACAACGTTCAGCAATCGAGTGAGTATTTTTTTCGACACATCATCGAGACCTTTTTCCGAAAACTGTAAGTCCTCCCCTTTCACTGTCGGTGATGACAATAAATAGAATCGCACCACATCTGCACCGAAACGATTAAATACATCTTCCGGGTCAGGGAAATTTTTTAAACTCTTCGACATTTTTCGACCGTCTTCAGCAAGTACCAATCCGCTGACCAACACGTGTTTGTACGGCGTTGTATCAAACAATCCTACCGACAGTGCGAGCAATGTATAAAACCATCCACGGGTTTGATCAAGCGCTTCGGCAATAAAGTCTGCTGGGAAACGAACTCGTGCTGGCGGATTTGAGACAGATGTATCAAACGGATACCCAACTGACGCAAACGGCATTGATCCCGATTCGTACCATGTGTCGAATACTTCAGGGATGCGTTTCATCGTGCCGCCACAGCTACACGGAAACGTTACGGTATCAATGTAGGGACGATGTAGGTCGCGTTCGTAATTTCGATTGTGCGGCCACTGGGCAAACGTGTAGATACGGTGGCTACCCGGTGAAAAGACATCGTCCTTGCCTTGCGATACTGCTGATGTTTCTGCTGTATCATACCCATGAATAACGGCCTGCAATACCCAGAGTGGATCATCATGGCTTACCACCACAATTGTTTCGTTTTCGTGGCGACTATCGATATCGTACATAAAGGCGCCGACGCGAACACGAACATCCGCACCATTTTCTCCACCAGGATACGGTTTTGTAAACCACGCTTCAGATGAACCAAAGTAGCTAAAGTAGGTATGGTGAGCTCCTACCGCTGTGCCGTCGAGCGCTCCAACAGCAACCTCTCGAAGACGCTCATCGACAACCACCGGAACACCAAATGTATTCGAGAGTATGCCTGCAGTCTCTGCACCACGAATAAGGGGCGATGCATAGATCGCCGTGATTGGCGATATTTTTTTCTCAGCCAATTCGGTACCAATTGCTTGAGCAGTCTTTGTAACAACCGCTGTGCCGTGGTGTGTGAGGTGCGACGCCGGCACATCGTTTGAGCTGTACGTATTTGAAACATTATGATCAGCTTCACCGTGGCGTACCAACACAAAGGTATTTCCTCGAGAAGTTTTTTTCTGAAGATCAGCAAATGAACCCATGACCTCTTGCTGCGGACAAGCGTCACAGCGCCATACCGGCAGCGGCGCTCCCCAGTATCGCGAACGAGAAATTGCCCAATCACGAGCACCTTCGAGCCACTTACCAAATCGTCCTTCGCCAATTTCTTTTGGTGTCCAACCGACGGTGTTATTTTCAGCAATCATCCGGTCTTTGATCTTTCCAATAGTCACAAACCACGATGAAGATGCGTAGTTAAGGAGCGGTGTCTCACAGCGCCAGCAGTGGGGGTACGAGTGAACAACTTTTTCTTTGGCAAACAAACTCTTGTGGGCAGCCAAGAATTTAATAATCAAAATATCAGTCATTTGATGACCGTGTGCTTCGGGTGTTTTTGGTTTAACCGGCAATCCAGCAAAATCAGTTACCGCGGGCACAAACACTCCACTCGTACTGACATGCTGCACAAACGGCAGATTATTTTTTTGACCGAGTTGCAAATCTTCTTCACCAAACGCAGGAGCGATGTGCACAATGCCTGTTCCCTCTTCGATGGTAACAAATTCTCCGGCATATACCTTCCAACCATTCTCGCGATGCTTGAGTGTTGTGTCAGCCGCGTAATAATCGAACAACGGCACATACGAAACACCAACAAGCTCTTGGCCGGTGTGGGTGGCAACAACAACGGGATTTGTAAATTTTTCCGTATGCTTCTCAAAGAGCGCTTCGGCAAGAATTATTTTTTCTTCACCGCTCACCGGTGTATGCGCAACAGTCACATAGCGCACCTCAGGATGGACCGCGAGCCCAACGTTTCCGGGAAGCGTCCACGGAGTTGTTGTCCAGGCCAAAAAATAGGTGCCCGGTGCATCGGTACGTTCAAATTTTACATAGACCGAAATATCGGTGATATCTTTGTACCCCAAGTTAACCTCAAAATTTGAGAGTGTTGTTTCGCACCGAGGACACAAGTGCATCGATTTAAAACCCTGATATACAAGTCCTTTATCATTGAGGGTTTTAAACGACCACCAAATTGATTCCATGTAGCGCGGCTGCATAGTGAGATACGCATTGTCCATATCGATCCAGCGACCGCCGCGCGGAATAATTCGCTTCCAGTCTTCCAAGTAGCGCAACACCGAGGCACGAGCTGCTTCGTTAAATTTTTCAATACCGTACGCTTCGATATCTTTTTTTGTTGCGAGACCGAGTTCCTTTTCAATGAGATTTTCAATTGGCAATCCGTGACAGTCCCATCCCCAGCGGCGAAGCACCCGTTTACCATTCATCGTTTGGTACCGAGGTACAACGTCTTTAATTGTTCCAACTAAAATATGGCCGTAGTGCGGCAGTCCTGTTGCAAACGGCGGGCCATCATAAAATACGAAGTCACCGTTTGGCGCTTCTCGATCGAGTGTTTTTTTAAAAATCTGTGCGTCGTTCCAGAATGCGAGGATACGCTCTTCACGCTCAGCGTGCGATGATTTTTTGGGTGTGTCTGACATTACTCAAAAAGTCTACACTGTGCGGTCGGAAAACGAAAGGAGTGTCGCCTACAAAAAAACCCGCATCATAGCGATGCGGGAGTGCGAGCGGGGCGGGGGCGGAAACCTAATTACAGTGTGGTTCCCAGGGATCATGAGGAACATTGCGCCGAACATGTACGGGCGGCGGATCGTTTGCCTCTGCGCAGGCGCCCATCATCACCTGGCGGTGCGGGTGAACATTTTTGCGCGGCGGAGCAGTGTCGTCGAATCGGACACGTGAGTGCCGGTTGTTACGTGCGTGCACCCAGATCCATATCGCAACAAACATACTCATGAACACGCTCCAGAGCAGAGCCCCAAAAGCAATGAGAAACACGGTCTCAGTAGAAACGAGTACTACGTGCATCGACTCCTCCTTTCGGTGAGTGTGTAGGGACTTCTATAAAAACCATACAATACTACATCTTATTTGGCAATGACATGCCAAGGAGTTCAATGCCGCTTGCGAGCGTGTGTAGCACTGCTTCCGTTAGAGCAACACGTGCTGGCGACAGCGAATCTGCAGCGTTGATAATTTTTTCGTCTGCATACCAACTGTTAAATGCACCCGCGAGTTGAACCATGTGCGTGGCCACTAATTGCGGAGAAAGTTCTATTGCGGCACGTTCGACAGCGTTCGGGTAGCCGAGCAACAACCGTTCGATTCCTCGTGATGAAATATATTCATTCGACTCTTTTGGAGTCACACCTTCTTGCGCTGCTTTCTCTAGAATTGATCGAGCACGAGTGTATGCATACTGAAGATACGGACCAGAATCTCCTTCAAAAGAAATCGCCTGTTCGAGGTTAAAAATGACGTCTTTTCCTGGCGATTGCTTCAATATCGTGTACTTGAGAGCAGCAATAGCAATCTGTTCGGCACTGGTGACTTTTTGCTCAACGACAATGTCGCGTTCGTCGAGTCGTTTCATGACCGCTTCTGTAACAGTTCCAATGAGTGACTCGGCAGCCACAACATCGCCTGTTCGCGATGACATCTTCCCTGTCGGTAATTTCAATATGCCGTGATCTACGTGGCGAGTTTTCGCAGCAATAGCAGGTGCAATTTTTGCAAGCGCTGCATGGACCACACGAAAATATCCCGTTTGTTCATTGGCGGTTACCACAATAGACATATCGACAGTACAGACTTTTTCTTTCGCAAACGCCAATCCGAGTTCTTTCGCTTCGTACGTTGGCAACCCTTGAGAGTTCAAAAATACTCGCGTGTGGAGCGAAGGGTTAACTTCTTCTCCTTTAAATACTATCGCTCCATCGTTTTCAACAAACACACCTTTTGCTAAAAATTCTTTCACCAGGCGAATGCCTTCATCAGCAACCTGACTTTCAAAAAAGTAGTGATCGAATGCCGTACCTAATTTTTTATAGAGCGTTTCAAAATATTCGAGGCTCCACTCTCGGCCAGAGTCGTACAACGCATTTACCTCTTCATCGCTGCGTTCGTAAATCACTTTATTGATGCGCTGAATTTCGTCAGCATGAGCTGCTTCGTCAGCATAAAATTTTTGTGAACCGGTTGCGTACGCAGCGCCCAAGTACTGAATACGTTCAGTGAGCGGTACTGTTTCCTCAGGAAATGGTTTTTCCATAAAGCGAATGCCCCACATAAGGAGCGCGACGTGCCGCCCAACATCGCCTTGATAGTTCACCCGCACTACTCGTGCCCCACTCTTTGAAATGAGTCGCGCAAATGCTTCGCCGATAGTGTTCGACATGAGGTGGCCGATATGAAAAATCTTAAACGGATTTGGGTCGGTGTACTCCACCATCACAGTCTTTCCTTTCCACATATCATTGACGCCATACGCAACTGCAGACGATCGGACCTCCGCCACAAGCGTCGCAAAAAAAGCAGGTGTGAGATACACGTTAATAAAGCCGGGGCCTGCAACTTCGACCTTTTCCACTGCAACGGGTTGACGGGCAGTGAAATATTCAACAAGCTCAAGCGCAAGCACCAGTGGTTTTTTGTTCAGTTTTTTTGCGTATGCGAGGGCGACGTTTGTTGCAATATCACCGAGCGTTCGATCGAGCGGGTACTCAATCTGCACATCAGGTTCAACCACACCCATACCGATGAGTGCGTCGCGAATAATGCCGCTAATGGTTATGCTGATCATAGGTGAATTCTACTATAGTCTACTTCCCGGTGCTGCCAAAACGCCCCTGGCCTCGGGCAGAACCAGAGAGTTCTGTCGCTTCTTCAATTTCAATCTGGGGAATTTCGTGAATAATCATTTGGCCAATTTTGTGACCTTTTTCAACAGTGTACGGCTCTGCACTCAGGTTAATGACACTGATAAGCACTTCCCCTCGATACCCAGCATCAATCACGCCACCGAGCATTTTGAGTCCATGATTTCGCGAAAGTCCGCTTTTGTCCCACACCAGTCCCACGCAGCCGTGTGGGATTTCCATAGCAATGCCGGTACTTACGGACGTGCGTTCCTGCGGTTTAATAATTACTGTTTCCAGTGCATATACGTCCATTCCAGCGTCACCAGGGTGCGCATATGCGGGAAGCAACGCATCGGGATGTAGTTTTTTTATTTTTAATTTCATAGGTACATCTGGGGTATATTTGGATGCCGCCAAAAATCTATTTTTTACCCATCACCTTTTTTACAATCGTATACACGTGTTCGTGTACTTGCTCAGGCAGCATGCATATCCCTCCCTTACAGCATTCCACCCGAGCCCAATTTTTGTGCTGCTTGTGCAAACTGAGTGCGCTCTCACGAGAATTTTTTAGGTGGATCAAGTTATCTTCAGCAACATCAGTGCGACCCTTGAGATATTTCTTCTTTCGGACGAGAATTTTTTTCTTTAACCATTCACGACTGACTTCAAATGGTACATCGAGATATACCACCACATCCGGTCGAGGAATAATAAAGACGCGGTGTTCCATATCATCGAGCCATTTCAAAAATATTGCCCGCTTTTTTGTATTCTTTATTTTTCCTGCTTGGTGTATCTGGTTTGCGCTCACGTAGCGATCCGCGAGTACTGTGTACCCCTGGCTCAGCCACTTTTTAATATCGCCACTCGACTCAAATCGATCTGCTGCATACAGGACTGATGCAATACGCGGATCAACCTCAATGAAGTCGCCATACTTCCCTGAAAGATACTCACCGATGAGTGCCCCGAAAAAGTTTGTGTAGTATCTAGGAAAGTCGATTGTTTTAATCTTTACGCCCTCTTTCTTTAACCGAGCCGCTAATAATTTCACCTGTGTTGCCTTGCCCGATCCATCGATGCCGTCAATTACAATCAGTTTTCCTTTCTGTGCCATGTTATTTTTTTGAGCGAAGAACAGTGGTAATTTTTTGTGCGATCAGTCGCATATCTTTTTCTTTTTTACCGCGCGTCGTTTCAGCAGCGGTGCCTAAACGAATACCCGACGGATCCATCGGCGTGCGCGAGTCGCCCGGCACCGTGTTCATGTTTACAATAATTCCTGCTTTTTCGAGACGAGCACTTGCCTCTTTGCCCGGCACGCCCGCGCCGCCCATCCACGTATCCATCAAAATAAGGTGCGAGTCGGTGCCACCTGATACTAATCGCCATCCAAGCGTGGTGAGCTCATCAGCAAGAGCGTGAGCATTTTTCACAATTTGAGCGGCGTACTTTTTAAACGCGGGTGTTGCCGCCTCACCGAGCGCTACTGCAACCGCAGCAATTTGGTTCATGTGTGGCCCGCCTTGGAGACCGGGAAAAATCGCCCGATCAATTTTTTTGTGCAGGATACGTTCATCGACACGAGAAAAGATGATGCCGCTGCGGGGACCACGTAATGTCTTATGCACCGTTGTTGTCACTACATCAGCATACTGAAATGGTGGTGGATAGACGCCGCCCGCAACAAGCCCGGCAAAGTGCGACATATCTACCATGAGTAGCGCCCCCGCAGCATCGGCGATTGCTCGAAAGCGCTTCCAGTCGATGCGCCGCGGATAGGCCGTGTAGCCAGCCACAATAATTGCTGGCTTTTCTGCGACTGCTTGTTTCTCAATAGCATCGTAATCGAGCGTTTCGGTTTTTGGGTCAACACCATACTGCACCGACTGCCAAAAAAGCGATGTTGCTGATACTTTGTGCCCATGGGTGAGGTGGCCGCCATGATCGAGACTCATGCCCATAATTTTTCCACCGGGCGGCACAAGCGCAGTGTATACCGCAAAATTGGCCGGCGAACCTGAGAGCGGCTGCACATTCACGTGCCATTTTTCTGGAGAAAGCTTAAACAATTTGAGGGCACGAGCACGACAGAGATCTTCAACTTGATCAGTGTATGTTTGGCCGCCGTAATACCGCTTGTGGGAATATCCTTCAGAATATTTATTGGTCAACACCGAGCCGAGGGCCTTGAGCACATCGTCAGATACATAGTTTTCAGACGCAATCAGGTTGATGACTTTTTTCTGTCGAGCCGTCTCGCCCGTTATGAGAGATTGAATCTTTCTGTCTTTCATTATCGGCCAGTGTAGCACACCGTTTTAATAACTACTTACGACTCCCATGAAACATCCCCTCGCTGCCCTCTAACAGGTACACATCCTTGATCCCGGCTTCAATCATGCGGTCCCAGCACGGTTTGCAGCACCACCAGTGACCGTACAAATAGATATCTGCACCTTCGGTTGAAACTCCCTTTCGTTTCGCATCAGCAATTACACGGGCTTCTGCGTGGAGCGAATAGCCCGAACATCCCGGACACACCCAATACTTAGTTCCCGTCTTTACGCCGAGCATGTGCCGTATGCACCAACCACGTTTATGCAGATCACGGATGTACTCATTTTTAATCGCTACTTGGTTTGCCGCTTGGGCAATGATCCTGCCGTTGCGCACCAGTACTGCGCCAGTTGGCTGATTTTTTTCAGTCGATAATTCAAGACATACCTGCTTTGCCGCAGCCATGAACGGATCGTTTTCTGACACGTATATAAAGGCTCGTCCAGATGGAAGATACGGGTATGCAATAGGGTGTGACATAGGTATACTAACGGCATGGCCGTATTCGACAGCATTTACCAACAGCTGCTTTCCACGATTCTAACACGAGGTATCGTTGAAAAGAGCGAACGTACCGGACACGAAACCAAAGCAATCCCCGGCATGCATTTCTCAATGGATATTGAGAAAGACGGCTTCCCCCTTCTCGCCCTCCGCAAAATTCCTATTCGCGTGTTTGTTGCCGAACAAATATGGTTTCTTGCGGGGTCACGCAAACCCGAAGACTTTCTCCGTGAGTACACAAAAATTTGGGACGACTTCACTAACCCGGGCGATGTTGTCACTGTTGCCTACGGCTATCGCTGGCGAAAACATTTTGGCCGTGACCAGATACAACTCCTGCTCGACCTCCTCACCAAAGAGCCAAGCTCGCGGCATGGCGTTATTGTCACCTGGGATCCCAGCGCTGACGGGCTCAGTCTCTTCAAAAAGAAAAATGTGCCGTGTCCGTATACATTTACCGTCAACATTATTGGCGGCAAACTTCATTTGCACAACATTGTGCGATCGAACGACATGATTCTCGGCTTCCCGCACGATGTTGCCGGTTTTGTGTTGTTGCAGCAGATGTTGGCACAAAAACTCGGTGTTGGTGTTGGTGTGTATTCACATTCAATTTCAAATGCCCATATTTATGACATTCACTACGAAGCCGCTGAAGAAATTATTACGCGAACGGCAGATAGTCAGAAAAAGGTAACGCTCCATCTTCCGGAAAAAGCGTTCGATCGTGCTGAGAAAAAAGATCCAACGCTCGTAAACAGTATTGTCGAAAATTTAACGGCACAGTACCAGCCGCACGATCCGATCAAAGGCTTAAAAATTGTTTTATAATCATGGCAATCATCACCAAACGACAAATCATTGAGCGCGTGAAGGCAGGCAGCATTGTATTCAAGCCGTCGCTCGATCGATTCCAACTGCAAGCTCACGCAGTCGACCTTCGCCTTGGATATACCTTTCTCATTCCCAAAATGTGGCACCTCACTGAGCACGGCCGCGAAGCACTTTCAATCGATCACCTCCAGGGAAAACAGAAACAATACTTTGAAACAATCGAACTAGAGCAGTCACAACACTTTGATCTGTTGCCCGGCGAGTATGTGCTCGCGTCAACACTGGAAGCAGTGAAGGTACCAAACGACCTCATGGCTGTGCTCTACCCTCGCTCATCAACAAATCGTAAAGGCTTGTCGGTTGATCTCACCGGCATCATCGACTCAGGCTACGAAGGACAGCTTGTGATTCCTATTCGAAACAACACGTCGTCGCAGGTGGTAAAGCTGTATCCTGGTGAACGATTTTGCCAAGTGGTATTTGAACAACTCGATGAAAGCATTACACCAACGCGCAGCCGTTATCACCAAAAAGATATTGTTGAAGGATTTATTAAAATTCGTGAAGGACGTGCGCGTGCCGATGCTGCAGAAGTGCGCCTCGTCAGCACGGGCAATATTAAAAAACTTAAGGAGCAGTACAAACTTTAGACACGCCTATCGTATTCTCTATGTCATCACTTTCACCTCGTGCTCGTATAAGCGCCATTGCTGCCGTTGAAAAAAATGGACGAGGCATTGGCAAAAACGGAAACTTGCTCTGGCGTATACCCGACGATCTTGCTCGTTTTAAAACACTCACGATGGGTCACCCAATTGTTATGGGTAGAAAAACGTTTGCATCAATCGGCAGAGTGCTGCCCGGCCGAACACACATTGTTGTGTCTCAATCAACAACAACTATCCCCGGCTGCGTTGTCGTGCGTTCAGTACCCGAGGCACTTGCCTATGCGAAAAAAATTGATACCGAAGAAATTTTTCTTATTGGTGGCACATCGATTTTTACCGAAGGACTTCCACACACCGATCGACTCTACCTCAGCGTGATTGATGCACATACTCCAGATGCAGATACTTTTTTCCCCGATTACTCTCTGTTTACGCGGGAAATTTCCCGACAAATACATTCTGAAAGCACCCCTCCACACACCTTTACCATTTTAGAACGACAATAGAAAAACCGCCGAATGTTTCGGCGGGTATGTTACTGAGTGAACCACACCACATTAGCGCGTGCTCTTGTTGCGAATTAAGCATTCACGAATGTCTTTCGTGACATACTTTTCAACACCCTGTTCAAACAGGTATGTCGCTGCATGGTGCCAAATAATCTCGCAGGAAAAGTGTATTTTTCCGAAAATGACTTTTCCTGCGGGCAATTCAACACCGTTGATGCGTTCCGATTGCATTTCCAGCATTTCATCCCAGAACATTGTAAACCGGCGATCCGCCTGAATCTTAGTGCGCAGCGGCAAATGAGGCATGCTGTCAAACACTCGGCACCGGTGTTGAATCGCTGGCGCCGAAACATTCGAGATCGTAGCATCCTTGGGAATGTGCTGCTCACTCCACTTCGCGGACTCTTTCTCAATCATTGCCCTGTCGACATTGTAGGCCCGCGTAAATATACACGAACCCTGCGCGGGCTGGAATGGAAACTCTGGGGCACAAAACTTTTCTGCCTCAGTTTCGCGCACGATCACGTACACGTTCTCTACTGTTCTGAAGATCCGAATTTGATGCCGGACAATAGGCGCATTACTCATACAACACTCCTTTCACAAGTGGTTCTGCTGTCAGCATACTATGCGCCAGGGAAAAGAAAAGGCCGCGCGTCCTTCGGACGCGCGGCCTTACAACACACTAGTTCCACTGCTTTCGACGCTGCACCGCATAGGCAAGTTTTTTCATAATCCTGTCGACAACCGATGTATCACCAAATGTGCACATGCTGATCTCATCCGGCCGACTGAGCGCAAGCATACCCACCACCAACCGCGCCTTCTTTTTATCTTCAACGACGATAACCATTGGCCGATCAGCCAGCACAACCTGCACAATAGCCGAGAAACTGAGGCCGATGGCATTGTAGCCATCAACCACCACACACATATCGCATGCCTGACAGAGCGCCTTAAGCTTTTCGAGCGCGCGGTCACTCTTTTTTTGCGCGCGGTTCTCTTCCCTGCGCAGCGACAGTAACGAGAAACACTCATGTGCCACCTGCATCGCATCCAGTTTTTGGCCCAGCAGCTTGATCAACCTCCGTTCGTAATCGAGCAGCACCGATGTATCTCGGTGCTGCGCAATGATCAGTACCGAGCCGCCAACAGCCGTCCCAAACACACATTCTGCATATTGTTTCTTACCCATGATGCCTCCATCAAAAATGAAAAGACTCTTCCGAAGAAGAGCCTACCACCATGCCCGAGCACTGTCTACTCGCTTGAGCAAGCGATTATTTAACATCAACACCCATTGAGCGAGCCTGGCCTTCAACAATGCGTATTGCTGATTCAACAGATTCGGTATTGAGATCGGGAAGTTTCTTTTCGGCGATTTCCTTAACTTGCGCTTTTGAAAGTGTGCCGACTTTTGCGAGGACGTTTTTTCCTGAACCCTTTTCGGCTTTGAGAGCTTTGAGAATAAGGCTCGATGTTGGTGCAGTTTTAAGTACGATTGAAAAGCTACGATCTTCGTACACGGTAAGTTCAACAGTACACATGTCCCCTACCATTGCTGAAGTCTTATCGTTGAATTCCTTAATGAACCCACCAATGTTAACGCCAGCCTGACCGAGAGTTGGACCAAGCGGCTGACCAGGTGTGGCCTTACCAGCAGGAATAACAAGTTTTAGTTTTTTTGTGATTTTTTTTGCCATAGAATCGGGTGCGTTTGAGCAGTTAGAATAGCCTATCTTAAATGCGCTTCACTTGCAAGAAATCGAGCTCTACCGGTGTTTCGCGGCCGAACATGTTCACTAACACCTTAACCTTGCCACGGTCTTCGTCGACACCAGCCACTTTTCCTTCGAGATCCTTAAACGGACCATCGACAATCACCACCGGCTCATTTGCCTGCAAATCAATGGTGTGTTTAATGGTATCAGCCTGCATACGGCCAAAGAGTGAATCAACTTCTTTCTGGTCGATCGGTACCGGATACACTCCAGAACCAACGAAACCGGTAACACGCGGAGTGTTGCGGACGACATACCATGAGTCATCATCAACAACCATGTCTACAAGTACGTAGCCTGGGTAAATTTTTTCTTCTTCCTCAACACGTTTTCCCGCTTTGATTTTAATTTTCTTTTCTGTCGGAACAATCACTGCAAAAATTTTATTTTCCATGCCAAGAGACTCAATGCGCTGCTTCAAATTTCGAGCAACCGCATTTTCATACCCTGCGTAAGTATGGATGACGTACCAATTTCGTCCTTCATCAATTTTTTGTTTCGACATGGAATGGATATGGCTTAACGAATACCTAAAACGAAGCGTTCAATGAGATAGCCGAAGCCCCCATCGAATACTGCGAGAAAGAGTGACACTGCAATAACAACAGCTACTACGAGCACGGTGTAGCCAACAACCATTCGGCTTGGCAACCAGCTTACGTGTTTAAGTTCCCCTTTTGTGTCTCGAATGTAATCAACAATTTTCATATCTCACAATTGTATAGTAAAAAGCGCCCCCGTGGGCACCTTTTAATACTACCAGTTGGATACGTAATGTCAACGTACTACTGCACTGGTGCTGTGTTTGTTGTGTTTAGTGGCTTCGGCGGAAGTGGCTTTGGTGCAGGGTACGGAGCTTTTGCGCCAGTCTGCATCATTGTCTCCTTCACTTCTGCACGGGTATCTGCTGCTTGGTCGAATTTAGCTGCACGACAGAGATCGGCAATCATGTGTGCCGGAACAATGACTCCGTCCTTTGCCGCTTCGACACGAGCCTGCTGGACCATCGTACCGCCTACTTGCGCATCCATCATTGGTCGCACTTGTGCCGCCGGAGGACGAGTAAAGAGCGGGACTGCTGCAGCTAAATCGGTCGATGAGGTAATAGCGGTCGAGACTGTAACGCTTGCGAGCGTGAGAGCCCCGATGACGAGAAGTGATCCGCCAATCACTGAGATATGTTTTTGATTGTTGTCCATACAGATGATTAATTGACTAACAACCGTAAGTATATCGCCTAGCGGATTTCGTACACAACTGACACTGTGGATGAGATTTTATTTTCACCGGTTGGAACCTGTGGTGGAAGTGCTTGGTTTGTCGCCTTTCCGTCAGATGACATTTCTGCTCGAGCGTACAGTGGGTATGGGTACCCACCGCCGTTTTCGTTAAATGAGCGTATGCGAACAATCCGTACACCGAGATCGCGAGCAAGTTGACGTGCGTTCGCCTCTGCATCAACAATCGCTTTCTGACGAGCTTCGCGCTGGAGTTCTTGTTCGTCATCAACCGTGAATGTAATACCGCTCACCGTTGAAATGTCGATAATGCCGATACCAGTAAGCAATTCACCGGCAAGCGTTGGATCTTCGACTTTCACCTCAATACTCTGCTGTACTTCGTAGCCAGAGACAACCTGCTGTGAGGGTGGACATGAGAACTGTGTACACTGTCGTGGAAGGACTGCGTCGTATCGCGGATACACATTGTAGCCGACAGTTTTAATAAATTTTTCTTCAATACCTTTTGATTTGAGATAATCGATCGCTGCATTTATTTTTGTTGTTGCCCGCCCTTGTGCAACTTTTACACTTTTGTCTTCTTCGCTAACACTAAAAGTGAAACTTGCAGTGTCGGGCACCGCAAACACTTCTCCTGTTCCTGAAACTGAAATTGTTGGGACACCATCGACTGCTGATCCGCGTCCTTCTTTCCAAGTGAGGAGTGTCAGCGTGAGAACGTACAAACCAGCAACAACCACGAGCGCCGTTGCTGAAATCCGAAACCATTTATTTTCTGAAATGCTCATACTTTTTGATTACTACTGATTAAATATCTGCCAGTATACCATGACGTTTTAGAAGCTTCCGACTGTGCTGACAGTTAGGCCTTAGTGTTGTATAACTTTTTTTGCGAGAACGTAATCATCGGTACCAGGACGCACAATCCAATGAGCCATCCTGCAACTATGTCAGAGAGCCAATGGACACCGAGGTAGATTCGTGAAAAACCAACAATCCAAATGAGGATTGTTGTCAGGGAAATAACCAGCAGCCGGCGGTGTGTTCGCACTGAAGCAGAAATATATAAATAGGCGAGGTAACCATAGAATGTCAGCGAGAGCGCAGCGTGCCAACTTGGAAATGACGTATCTGCTGATCCCACTAAAATGAGCTGTGCAATATCAGGCCGCGGTCGGCCGATAGCAAATTTGAGCCCGAGCACCACAATACATGCCAACATGAGTGTTGCGAGCAAATACACGTATGTTGGACGGTGGGTCAACATGTAGTATCCAGAAACAATTAACGTAAAAGAAATAATGACGTGCCAATCACCCAGGTGCGTCAATGAAATAAACACCGCTGTTAGAAACGGTGTTATGAGAGTTGGTATACCTTGGGCAATAACCGCATCGAGTGCGTACATAGGGTTAAGTGTACCCTACTCTGCCGCTGACGGAAGTTTCTTATCCGCAACTACTGCAGTTTTTGCTTCTTCGAGGAGACGTTTTGCACGTTCAAACTCAACAAATGCTGCACCGTATTTTTGGTCGCTCAATTTTTCGATACCTTGGTTGTAGGCCGATGTTGCCGCTTGTACTTTTACTGTAACATCTGCAGATGCGTGTTCAGTTGATGGAATAACGAACCCAGTAGTGCTTGCAACTGGAGTAGTTGTTGCAGATGTGGTGGCGAGTGTGATGACATCGATTGACTCACCTTCAATGATTCCGGTAAGTGTCATGTGGGTAATAGGCTCAGCGACTTCAATAGTGCTTGCAACTGGGGTAGTTGTTGCAGATGTGGTGGCCACAGTGATAACTTCGGTTTCTACCGGCTCAGAAGTGGGTTCAGGAGTAAGCAATTCACCGAGCGCAGCAAATAACGACTCGAGTGTACGCTTGCTTTCGGCAGCTGATTTTTTTGCACGAGACGGTCGAACTTCCATTTTTACTTTTTCTTCAACATTTTTACGGACAGATGCAACCGTTGCTACTTCGGCAGTGACAGCGAGTGTCACGTTTTCAAGTCCCGGCTGAGGTGTTGTTTCTGCTGCAGCAATTTTTTCGAATGCAGTTTTGTGTGCAGTAAGTGATGATTCAAAATCTGAGGCAATTGATATTGCAGCTTCAAGGTTGTCGTCCTCTTCGAGCTTTTTAACTCCCTCTTTTACATTTGCAGCATGTTTACTAAAACGAGTGTTGAGATCGGCAGTTACCTCGGGTGTAAGGCGATTTTCAACGGCCAGTTGTTCGGTTTCTTCGAGACGACGCTCAGCGACTTCAACATGAAAGCGTACTTCTGATTCGTTTGAAATAGCGAGCGCTCCTTTTACTCCTTCGTTTACTGAGGTCTTAATAAAATAGAGAACGTCACCAGGTACTGTCTCTTCGGCCGCTGCTGAAACAGCACTACTGAGAACAAGCACGGTAACGAGCGCGATAGGTACAACTTTGAATTGAAAATCACGGAAGGCAGAAACAATACTCCACGCAGAAACGTGCGGAACTATTGTTGACGGCACCGGCATGTGCGCCATGTAATTCTGAATTCGTGCACGGATAATCGCCTTCTCGTGTGGGTCGAGACGTTCGTTATTCCAAGAGCTATTAAATTGTTCGAATGATTCGTTCATTAAAGTAAGTGTGGTCTAGGTAATGTGCAGCTGCTCTCTCAACATTTTGAGTGCTCGGTTGAGTCGGACGGAGACGACGTTTTCTGTTTCACCGATGATAACCGCTATCTCTCTCGGTGACAGATCATGGACGTATCGCATGGTAACGATCTCGCCATACTTTTTATCAAGCAGCGACACAGACTCAAGCACAATGCGGGATTCAGCTGAGGTGTGTGCCTTTACGTGTCCTTGATATGGAACATCGAACCCTTGTTCGCTCATCATCTCGTCGAGTGAAACGTTTTTTCGTTTTCGGTAATAGTCAATAACGAGGTTGTGGGCAATTTTATAGAGAAACGGTTTGAATTCTCGAATTTCCTCGCCTTTTACTGCCTTATCCCATGCCTTGGTGAAGACTTCCTGGGAAATATCGAGAGCCTGTTCACGGTTTGAAGTCTTATAATAGACGAACCTAAAAATGCTATCAGCATACTGCTCGTATGCTGCTAAAAAGCGAGATTCCTGTTTTTTTGAACCGTTGGTATTTCGGCGTTCCATAGGTATAGACGTCATCCCCGCCATCCTCCTTACAACCAAGCTATGTAGTGGCCTGCCATCGAGCGTAAATACCCGCTGGCAAGGCTCTACCTGAGCCTGTTTCTTGAATGGTGAGTTCTCCCGATTCTAGCGTGCCTGCACCTAAAGCTCCATGTGTAGATAGCATGTCTGAAATAATGCTTCGGTAGGTTGTTGCCGAATATCCAGCCGCATAGCCGTTAATCAGAAGAAACAACGGCTTCGGAGTTAGTATTTTACCACAAAAATCGACAAGTTTCAAGAAATCCTCCTCAATTTTCCACACTTCCCCCTTGGCTCCTCGACCAAAAGCTGGCGGATCCATAATGATGCCGTCATAGGTATTTCCGCGAGTAGCCTCTCGTTTTACAAATGTGACAGCGTCGTCAAGAATCCATCGGATAGGAGCAGCGGAAAGTCCCGAGAGCTCAGCGTTTTCCTTTCCCCATTTAATGGCAACCTTCGAACCATCAACGTGCACTACTTCTGCTCCACCTTTTGCAGCGGCAAGTGATGCCGCACCAGTGTACCCAAATAAGTTGAGCACTTTTACTGACGCCCGCCGAGCAGTTTTTGCATCGCGCACGGTCTGTTCGATCCAGTGCCAATTTCGCGTTTGTTCGGGAAAGATACCGGTATGTTTAAAATTTGATGGATGAATCCAGAGTGACAGTGAACCAAGCGTCACTGGCCAACGTTCAGGAACATCGGGCAGCAGCGTCCATGCGTCGGCGGTTGCTCGGGCGGCAGCGTTAAATTTTCCATGCGCACGCGTCCACGTTTCAGCGGGGAGTTTTTTGTGCCACAGTGCCTGCGGATCGGGACGCGCGAGTACATACACGCCATAGCGCTCAAGCTTCTCACCATCACCGCTATCGAGGAGTTCGTAGTCCTTCGAAGAAGTAGTCGTCATGTTCGTGTACTCCATACGGTAACACTATGCTCTTCCCTTCATTCGCGCAATCAGCGCAGTAATTATCGGCTTCACAATTGGAATGAGTGACAGCACGATGATGCCAATAATAATGTACGAGAGGTAATCACCAATTCCCGGCACTACCCGGCCAAGTGAGTAACTCGCGATCAAGAGTCCTGCGGTCCAGAGTATGCCTCCAATAATGTTGAATTTCATAAACGTTGGGTAGTGCATCCCGGCCGCGCCCGCAACAATCGGAGTGAAGGTACGCACAATTGGCACAAATCGAGCAAGAATAATTGCCCGCGGACCATGTCGAGTAAAAAAAACTTGCGCAGCGACGAGGTGTTTCTTTTTAAACAAGAATGAATCTTCTCTGGTAAAAAGTTTTGTACCGATAGTTCGCCCGGTAGCGTACCCAAGATTATCACCCAAAATTGCTGCTGGCACACAGAGCATGATGAGTAGCCCAATGTTGAAGTATCCTTGTGCTGCAAGGAGACCGAGTGTTACCAACAGCGAATCCCCGGGTAAGAAGAAGCCAAATAAAAATCCCGACTCAGCAAATATTGTGAGGGTAACGCCGATGTAGCCGAACGCAATAATAGTATCAACGAGGTGCACGTGATTTGAGGTAGATTAATCGTGCTGCCATACAGATACCCGCAAGAACAAAGATGCTGAGCGACATCATCGGAATAGTTACGTAGCCGTATTCAAGAAACGGTGTTGATGCGCATGCGAGGCCAACAGTTGGGCACGGCAGTATCGAATTTTGAAACATTTGCCCCCAATAGTGAAAGAGTGCGATTGCAGCTCCAATGCCACCGAGAGCGAATGTTTCGTAAATAATATTTTTGTCTGTGTGATCGCGGCGGGCAAGGTGTACTGCGTACAACACTGGCAACGGGTACATAAAAATACGCTGCCACCAACAGAGGTTGCATGGCTCAAACTGAGCAATAACTGAATAGTACAAACTGCCGAGCGTTGCGCCGAGTGTTATTACAAACGCATAGAGTGCGCCGTGACGACCAATGTGTGCAAGAAACGATCGTGCGTGCTGGCGAAACGGAGTATTCACCAAACCAATGAGAACTGCCACAACAAACAAGCCAATAGCGATATCAGCGAGCACGGTCAGTGCGCTCAATATTTGAGTAACAAGTGCAACAAATGGAGGCATATTATTCTGCAGCTGGAAGCTGACATGCTGTTTTTTCAGCCAATGTCTCAAGAGGTACTTCGCCAGTTAATCGCGACTCATCTGCAAATACCCACGTTGGGTAGCTCTTTACATCTTTCTCGGTACAGATTGGCAACTGGGTTTGTGGATTTGCCCCTGAACATTCGACATATGGGAGCAGTTCGGCTGATCGACCGAACATGAGCTTTTGCGCCTTACAATGCTCACACCACCACGCACCGTAGAAGGTGGCACCAGAGTCAGCAATGCACTGAGCAAAGGCATTCAATTTTGTATTCGCTCCTGGACCAGTATAGCGAGGAATAATGAATAATGCTGCAAAAATGAGAACTGCGATAGTCACAACGATAATTCCTTTTTTCATTCACCGATTATACAATACCTACATGATTCTGGAAGGACGTTCATATACTGTGGGAATGCGGGTGTTTCTCTTTGTCCTCATACTCCGACTATTGCCGGGAGTGGGTATCTTTATATTGCTCGCCTTTACCTGGCTGACAATCCCCCAGTTAGCACCACTCGTTGACTCGCTGAACGTGGGCACAACATCTATTGTCTCGCTCCAAGAATTGTTCACCTGGGTGTCGGTACTTGCGGTGCTCTTGTTTGTTCTGTACGCAGCGCTGGTACTGGTATTCACCTGGCTTGAATACATAACGTACACCTATCAAATAAATACGAATGGACTCCTGATCAGCAGCGGCATTTTGCATCGACAAGAGAAATCAATCCCTTTTCGACAAATTCAAAATATGGAAATTAAACGCTCGCTCTTTTTTAGATTTTTCGGCATGAGCAAGTTGGTTATTTTGACTGCAGCCCACGAAGACAGCAGCACCCCTGAAGCCGAGGCGGAAATTGTCATTCGCATACTGACGAAACAAACGTGCGAACAACTTCGAGAGCAACTCCTTCACCTTGCACATACCCAACGAGTTGCGCAGATTTAGAGCACGAGCATTGCATCCCCAAATGAGTAGAATCGGTACTCTGCCGCAATCGCGTGCGCATAAATATCCTTCCAAGAAATTTTTGAGCGTTTTGATTTGAGAAATGCATCGAGAAGGACAAGTAGTGACGACTCCGGCACATGAAAATTAGTCATGAGGACGTCGATTGCTGAAAAGGTAAACGGCGGTTGAATAAAAATGTCGGTACTTCTTCGTATGCCCCGGACCCACGATTCGAGAGTACGCGCAACCGTTGTGCCCACCGCCACAATTGGTTGACCCTCTTGGCGCGCAATGGTTATTTTTTCTTCAGCATCTTTCGGCATGTCGAAATATTCGGTATGGAGCGTTCCCTCGTGTGCTTGAGCTGGAGTAAACGGGAGAAACGTTCCCCGACCAACATGCAGGGTGATGTAGGTTTGTGCAATATGTTTTTTGCTGAGAGCGTTCAGAATACGATCGGAAATATGGAGCGACGCGGTTGGGGCTGCAACAGACGCGGGTTCTTCTGCAAATAATGGTTGGTAGTCAGTTCGCTGGGCTGCCTCATCTTTTTCAGAATGAATGTACGGCGGAAGCGGCATCGTGCCATGTGCATCAAGAAGCGCGAAGAGTTCATCTCGAGTTCCTGTGTATGCAAGGTCGTACACGCCTGCAGCATGTCCTTCGACGGTAAAGGTGACATTTTTTTGCGCAGTAACCGTGAGTACATCACCAACTGACACTTTTTTTGGCAACAGTGCAGGTACTGTTCCCTTTCTGGCGTATTCGTTCACCAAGAGGAGCGCTTCAATATTTCCACCTGTTGGACGAGTGAGGGTAATCCGTGATGGCACTACTTTTGTATTATTAAAAACGACGAGCGATTCATCGGGTAGATAGGCAGCAAGATTCGACACCACATCATCAATGAGTTCACCCGTTGTTGTGTTTACCACAAGCAAGCGGGCACTGTCACGCGGTACTGCCGGTGCATGTGCGATACGTTCTGGTGGAAGTGTGTAGGCGTAATCGGCTGGGATAATCATTAGGTCATCCTACACAACCGTGACCAGAGCGCCAAGGGCAAGAATGCCGAGAAAGTTCATAACAAACGCAATACCTGCAATGAGCCATATACGAGTTCGGGAAATACCCATGAGCGCAAGGCCGAGTTCGTCGGGTAACGGCGAGGCAATAATGAGCGCGCCGACTGCAGGTGCGACCCACTTAAAGAGGCCGTTATTAAATATCGAAGTAACACGTCGACGTACTCGGCTGCGTGCGATTGAGCGGAGCGATGGTGTGACAATGGTCTTTTTAAGAACGCTAAAAATAACGAGATCACCCACAACACCCCCGAGTGCGCCGATGAGTGCGATGTGTTGGAGCGGCGCTGTTTCGAGTATATGTGCCAGCACCACCGCAGCAGGAGTGATAGTAAAAGCTGAGGTAAAAAACATGCCGGCAATAAAAGCCGCGATCGTCGTGTGCCCTTCCAATAACTGAAACAGCCCGGCAAGAATGCCGAGCTGCGCAATAGCGTACACCACAAGACTCACCAGGACGATGACAACAACGTCATTGAACAATTCTTTACCGAGCGCTGGCGTGGGTGTTCGCCCCATGAACTAAATGAGGATTACCGAGAGAACTACCGCAATCAGCATGAGTGAGATCAGACGAAACAGTGCGTTGATAACAAAGAGCTCCCACGGTGTTCGTTCCCAAATTGCTGAGCTCACAAGCGTGGTGAGTATAAAACCAACCCAGAGGTAGACCGCTAACACAATAGCAAATTGAAGTGTTGGCACGGCGGCAACAACGAAGAAGAACCAGAGTGCGAGTGATGTCAGTGCGCCGATCAGAAATTCACCGATAATACTGAGGGTCATGCGAACAACTGAAGGCTTTGGGTGTGTCGCCTCCGTCCATCCCATAAGTGAGAGCCATTGTGAGCCGAATACAAAGGGAAGGTGCCAGAGGAAACCAAACGCCACAGAGACGGCGCCGCCAGCAGCGAGAGCAAGAAGTACGTTCATAAATCTATCGAATAACTATTTTTGATAATATCGTTCTCCTTCAGTATACAAGATTTCAGCACAAATTATTACTGTCCAAACCACTCAGTACGCCACATTCGCATCTGGTTAATCTCAGTCGTTTGAGCGGTAATAATAGCGTGAGCAAGTTGGAGCAGCTCTGGCCGACTTGATGTCTTAAGCACTGCCTGTGCCATCGTCACAGCACCTTCGTGGTGCACAATCATGCCGTCAATAAATGCTTGATCAAAATCGTCGCCAGTCTTTCCTTTGAGTGATCCGGTCATAGCAGACATCGTGCCGCGCATATCTTCACCGCCAGTATGCGTCTCAATTGGCGTACCACGAGATATTTTTTTTGAAATATACACACCGATTACTCCCCCAACAGTGAGTCCACTGACTAGCGCACCAACGAGTACTTTGTCAAAAAGCATAGTAATGTCTGTTAGAGTTTCATAATAATATTCTGAATGAGCAATCCGACAATTGCACCGAGAGCAATTGCTGCACCGCCAACCAGTGCCATCAATACTCCCTTCTTCACCGGGTGAATACGCGTTAGTTTACCACTCGCCAAACCAAGAAAGAAGAGGCACACCACCGAAAGAATAATCGATGCAACAAACGCATTCTCGAATGACATAAAGACATACGGCGAAATCACAACGAAGCCTGATAGCAGATACGAAATAAACATCACAATCGCCGATGGCACAGAACGAAAAAGTGAAACACCTTTGTGTATTCCTGCCTCACGGGCAGAATTATCAGACACAAGCATACCAACTGCCATAGAAAAGGCTTCGACAAAAATGAGGATGATGCCCGTAATAACTACAAATTCCCACGATGAATTCGCGATAGCGATACCAGACACCAGCCCTACCGTTGAAACGAGACTGTCTTCAACACCAAAAATAAAGCTGCGAATAATATCTGGCGATAGCGTTTTGCGACGATGAAACATACTTCTCAGTATAACAATTTTTAATAGACCCGTTCGTGGAGGACTACCGGAGTATCGACGAGTTCAACCTCAAAGGTGATGCGGCCAACAATTTGCCCGCCGCTCGTTTCGACATCAACCCTCCAGAGACCGGGCGCGACATTGGACTTAACTGAGTACGCCCGATACCCACCGTCGCGCCCGCCGCTAATGTCGAACCTTGGCTGAAATGATGTGACCCATGTTTTTGTATCTGGATCAAACTGTTGCCAGTGGTGAATTATTTTTGTATTGAGGGCAGTTGGCGCAAACACTGAACTAAACACGTACACCGGCGAACCATCAGTAATAGCAATTGTGTCGCGAAGTTCGAGCCAGCGGTGTTGCTTTTTTTGGTCAAACAGATGGAATCCGTCCGACTCCCGCACTACCGATTGGTACACTCCAATATATTTCAGCGATAGCGGAATTGGTGGAATAATATTTAAAAAATACAATGCTGAAATGGTGAGGTAGATACCCCCAATGCTCACCATGAGCATTGGTTTTGCTTTTTTAATAAGCACCGGTACAGAGAGCTCGAGGAGGTGCACAAAAATCCATATTGCGCAGAGGCTGAGTGCACCGCTCAGTACAAATACCCACATTCCTAATCGCGAGATAATGAGAGGTACATAGAGAATCAGGAACGAGAAGTAACAAAAGTAGAGAATGCTGACATTAAACACCAAGCGTGAATAGTATTTTTTGAACAGCTCATTTCCAATAAACAACAGCGCAATAACTAATACAAATGGCCAACTGACACCAATAGCAGCACTTCTAAAATAGAATATGAGGAAAGCGCTAAACAAGCCTCCGAATGCAAATTGAATGGCAAACGGTGCGACTAAGGGAATCCATCGAAAAACGAATATGCGGAGCCTCCCTGCTGCGTGAATATGCAGGAGCGCGATACCAATCGTTGCTAACGTAATGTAACTAATGAGCACCACATTTCCGAAAAAGAGGTCCACGCGACGCAACGTGAGTGTGTCGATAATAAACCCACCAAGGAGGAACGCCGATGAAATGTGGCGCTCGTAGGTTTCGAAAAAATGTCGAATAGTGCGCATATCTTCTCGTGCTTATTCCTACAGTATACCAAGCAGCACAGAAAACACCGTGGTACTATTCATCACATATGGAAACAGACACAATCGCCCAGCTTCGAGAACAAATTACTGCTCAATCTGAAGCAATTACCCGCATCTATACTTCGGTTGAAAAAACTCGCAAGTATTTTTTGTGGACACTGATTATTACCGTCGTGCTTTTTGTACTTCCACTCGTAGGATTGGTTTTTATTATCCCGTCATTTTTGAGCACCTACACAGAAACCTTGAGCGGGCTCGGTATCTAGTCAGTATCTAATTAGAGCGCGTCCTCTGCGTCGTTAGCGAGCTCTTCGGCATCCTTAGCAAAGTCGACAGCGTCGTCGTAGTCTTCGTCATCTAATGCATCTTCGGCATCTTCAAGCGCGTCTTCTGCGTCATCAAGAAGATCTTCTGCTTCTTCTACGTCGTCCCCATCATCATCAGCTTCTTCAATTGCATCACGAGCATCATCGATTGCGTCTTCTGCGTCAGAAATAGCGTCTTCTGCGTCAGATTCGTCAGCATCTTCACTGTCGTCGCTGTCACCATCGATTTCATCTGATGCATCTTTTGCAGAATCACGTGCACTGTCAGCAGATGCTTTTGCTTCTTTGAAATCTCGATCAATAAATGAGTAGAATGCGTCCCACAGAGAATCTTCTGCATCTTCGAGGAGATCTTCAGCATCACCGGTATCATCGTCATCATCTTCGGCGTCATCAAAATCGTTCCACGTATCTTCAATGAGTTTTCGTGCCGAAATGATCATGTTTCGAGCCACTTGCTCATCGGTAGTGATGAGCACTGGCTGCTGCACTGACGTGCTAATAATTGGTGTTGTTGGAATTGGTAGAGCTGGAGCAATAGTTACCAACACATCATACTTTCCGCGTGATTTTGGACCAAAAGCACCTGTTGCCGGCAGGACGCTGTTCGCCTCTTGCCATTTAACAAGCGCTGCTTTTGTACCGTCGCGGAACATTGTTGTTTCGTACCCCGGTGATCCAACACCACTTGTTGAAATAATAAAGCCTGCTCCGTTGAGATATCGCTGGAGACAGCGGACATCTTCGCCGTCCGTACCCGTTTGTAGATCACGGGTAAAAGAACAATTTCCTATTGTTTGTGCTTCGGCATCAACAGGGAGCAGTGCTGCAAGACTTGCGGTACCAAGCGCGAGTATAGACCACAGTGGTATTGCAACGTATGAATAGCGAATACGCATAGATTTAAAAATTATCTTAGTTACTAAGGTTCCTCTCTAGTATAAACCATTACCGTGGGTGGCTCAATAACAATCGCACTATTCGAATATCCACGAATGAAACGCCCGCGGGTAGCAGCTCCTTTACGGGCGAAAGCGCCCGGGTGTGTGCTTTTCTAAACGCTTGTTCGATACGTACATATAATTCTGGTGAGATTGCCGTCTTGAGATGTTCGACGCCGGCAACAGTTATTTTCTTTTTTTCGAGCAACTCTTCGACGTGCGTTACTACCGTGTCTTGTTTCAGTCCTCGCGTTGCAGCGATAGTAGCAACTGACTGCCCCACTTGGAGCAACCGCCCCGTTTCAGCAACACTGTCTCCGGCTTTTGCCTTGGGTTTTACTTTTTGTAGCACACCTTTTTTTCGGAGTGGCGCAACTCGGTCGAGGAATTTTTTCTGAAGCACGGCTTTTTCTCTCGGGTCAATGCGCGCGAGCGATTGCTGTAAGATCGCTGAGGCCTTTTGAAGATCTTCGTCAAATATGAGCACCTCTTCGTTAATGTCGAGAGCAGCATCATTCATCCCAAGCAAGTTGAGACCGCTCAGTGATTTCAATCGAGATAGCGCCACATACCCCATACCCTTTTCAAAGGATTTCGAAAGATCAATTTCGGCACAATCGAGTGTCATCCCTTGGCTTTTGTGCACCGTAATTGCCCACGCCAGTCGAAGCGGCACCTGGGTAATTGTCGCTTTCACTTTTCCGTTCTCTTCGATACTCCAGTCCACTGGCTCAGCTCGAATTAGTACTCCCTTAACGGTTTTCACTACTGGAGCCAGTTGGCCACATTCAACCACCGTACCCAGCGTTCCGTTTACATACCCCGCGTCAGGATTATTTTTTACAAACATTACTTGTGCGCCTACCTTAAGCGACAGCGTTTCATACGCAAGGCAACTCTTTTTGAGTGATTGCACTAATGGTTCTGCACCAGCGCTTTCCATCTGATACGCTCGGACGGTACCACTTTTTTTGCCAAGTTCCATGACATTGATACCATCAACATCACTATTGTGCGTATACAATTTTGTTGGCTGAAGTGTATGTCCGAGCGCGCCATTAATACGCTGTTTCAATTGGTTTTTATGCTCAGCTGTAACCGCGTTCTGTCGAATAGCATTCAAAATATCGGTAAAAACACTATCGGTGTGTCGATGGGATTCAGTTAAGTAGCACGTTTTGAGATTCAGATCGTTCCACGCCTGCGAGTGGTACGCGAAGTGTGCGTCGGGTTCGCCTGCTCGTGCAACTGGTGGAAGCTGGAAAAAGTCACCGCACAAGACAACTTGCAGACCACCGAACGGAGCGTCATTTCGTTTAAAAAACTGGCATATCTGATTAACGAGATCGAGCCGATAGTGATGGAGCATTGAAATTTCGTCGATAATGAGTACGCTCGTTTTTTGAAACCGATCCCAGAGATAGCGTTTTTCTTCGAGCGCCTCAAGATCGTAGGGAGAGAGCGCCGAGCGAATACCGAGCCCCGACCATGAATGAATTGTTGCACCGCCCATGTGACTGGCAGCAATGCCGGTTGATGCGGTAACAGCAACACCGACGCCTTCATTTTTTAAGTGTGCAATGTACTGGTTCAGCAAAAACGTTTTACCACTCCCTGCCGAACCGGTGAGGTACACATTATGTCCGAGTTTCAAAATATCGAGAGCTTCTCGCTGTGTCATGCGCGAAGTATATCAGAGCGAGATACAGATATTATGAAGACAGAAAAATGGATGCGGTATACTATCCTTCCACAGTTTACGGCGCTATTGACACAGGAGCTAGTTTTATTATGCTTAGTACAGATGTTCAAATGCAGCATGTCGTATGTTCGGCATGGCATTTTTGGCCATTAACCTGGAGTCTCCATGAAACGTCTCGCGTCCGTGTTGGTTCCTGTCATCGGAATGATGACTATGGCATCGGTTGTAAACGCAGTTAGGCCTAACTTGGCCACTATAAATGGTCGAGATCGCGCAATTCGCGCCATCTCAATCGACTATGGTGACGGCAACTACCAATGTCCGTCAGCGTGTCCGGGTGCGAACGGTTCGTATCCGACCGAATGCGCACCCCCACCGTACAATAGACAATGCACCAGTACGCCGTAGGTGCACACAATGCGTCGTTGAACGCGTCGTTCAAACCAATATGACCCGCAGCTAAGTGTTGCGGGTCATTTTCACAAAGGAGAATGTACATGCGTACCTTATTCCAACGCTATTGGCGGAAACTCGTGATCTTTCTGTGCCTTGCGATTGTCTGTATCTCAGTGGTGACGTTCTATTTCCCACCAACAATTACCACGAGAGCAGCAACCACGCCCAACGGACAAAACATCGAATCACGGACGGTTCGCGATTTATCGATTGTCGAAGCAGGTGGTCGCGCAGGTTCCGATCGAAGTTCAGTTGCCATTCGGCAGCTATACCTCACCTACCGCGACGCGTACCGCCGGGTGCCAATGGTACCTATCAGTACGGACGTTTCGGCATTCAAGGAGATTCTAAAGCCGGCCGTTCTGTATGCACTGAGCGCTGATTCCTACAATCATCCAGAGCTCACCGCACTCTCTGACGAATCTTTCGATGAGATGGTGAGCATGGTCGCGCTTGTTGCAGCTAATGGAAACGGCATGCCGAGCCAAGAGTACGACACGTACGTGGCTAATCTTGAACTGGTTGTGCCAGAATTTCTTTTTTCTGGCTACCAGGAAAAACTTGGCGCACAGCCTTCTCCTGAAAAGGTCCGGGCTGTGTACGAAGAGGCCTATCGAACTGCTCGCCAGGGAACTGCCGGTGAGTACAAACTCACTGCTATTACCCTGGATCCCGACAACATTCGGGCAGCATTCCGACGTACCACAATTCAAGAAAGCGGTGCGACGCTCATGAGTCGTTTGGCAGATACCGAAAAGGACTATTTCCGTGGCTATCACGGAGACATGTCTTACATCTTTCATTTGCCAGCCGACTTCTATCAGCTCAAAGTTAGTAGGAGTAAACTCTTGTTCTTTGAAATCACATTCATTGTGAAGGATTCATATGGTGATGCGTATCCATTGTGGATGAAGTTGTTCTTCGATCCACACCTAAAACGCTGGTGCATCGGCAGTGTCCAACGGATGGTATCAGTACCAGCCACAAACCGACCACCCCTCGTATTCTAGGAGGCATCATGGAGAAGCGAAAAATAATGTTGCTCATTGACTGGGCGCCGTATATGGTTCTGGTGTACTTCTTGTTCACCGCACTCATGAAAGCGCTTAGTCTGGGTGACGTTGCAGTGGTAACAGCGCGTCTGGCGTTCATACCACGCGATCTTCGTCCGTACGTTGCACTGTGTCTTCTACTTGCTGAGGCCGCCATCATTATGCTGCTTTTGTTCTCCCGAACAAAAGTGGCAGGCGTGTGCATCAGCACTGTCTTACTTATTGTCTTTAGCATCTACGTGGTGTTCAATCTGAACACGCACTGTGGCTGCACTGGCAAACCGCTGACCTCATGGTCGGATACGGGAGTAAACATTGGGAGAATCGTCGTTAACATAGCTTTGGCCTTCATGTTACTACTCTGGGTCGTTCCTCGAGTACGCTTCATGTGGCACCGAAAGGAGAAAACGAATGAGAGACCGCCGGGAACAACATCGCTTCCCGGGGTACACACTAATTGAACTTCTAGTCGTCATCGGGATCATCGTCATTTTGATTGGCATTCTTTTGCCAACATTGGCACGGGCACGTCAATCGGCTCAGACAGTCGAGTGTGCGTCCAATCTGCGACAAATCGCACTGATGGCACACACGATAGCTGCCGAGCGCGGTGGGTATTTACCACTCGATGGCAGCATCACGATATCCAGTCAATACGGCGGTCCTGGACAACTTGCAGTCGGTGTTGGTGATCCGTTCCGGAAACGGTATCACTACACCCACGATACTGGTGTGTTTCCCGGCAGTACGTCTCCCCCAACAAAAGAATCTCCGACTCCGCTGTTGGTGGTAGTGCTTCAATCGTCACATCGAGGCGGCGACCCTCGAGATCCAACCACAGGATGGTCGGGGTCAACAAGCGCCCAGATGCTCCAATGTCCAACGGCATACAGCCAGCGGAATTACTCAGTTTCTGGGATTGAAGGCATGTACAGTTCGATTTTGTACATTGATGAAGGAAGTAGTTCTGTGGGGTACGCAAACCCATGTTATCCGTCCTCCACAATTGCTATTAATGCTGGTGTCCTTGGATACCATTACGCTCCAGATTTTTCACAGAGTCGACTTGCTGGTTGCCTGTCAAAGATTCGCAACCCATCGCAGGTCGTATTGTGCGGCGATTCAGGGGAAGGCAGTGGTATATGCTGGGTTCCTCGCATCAAAGGAGTACGGCGAGCAGTGACGCTGGCCGACATTCTTCGATCGAGTCCAGAAGTTGAAACGTCTTCGCTGTTTACCGCAACGCTTGATAAAAAACGTCACCGCGGCTATGTAAACATAGCCTTTGTAGATGGGCATGTAGCAACCATACCCATCAGTGAAGCAGAATTAAGCGGGTGTTACCTGTTGCCAGGGTAACACCTAGAAAGGATTGTTCTTTGAATGAACCCAACAAACTCCGCCATCTTTTACGAGGGCGGGGTTTTTTATATTCGTTTGACGCACGAAACATCGCTTTTCAACAACTGATTCTCGAATGGGGTCGCGTGGTCGCGCGTGTTGTGAAAATATTCGAGAGAATCGACGATGCAACGATCTACATCCCGAGCTTCAAACATTGTTACCCCACACCTGCGCTCACTATATCGAATAAATAATCTTACTCCTGCATTTTACCTGTATTTGCAGGCAACATCCATTTTTCCACCATTTTAAAATGGCGTGTGCTACCGTTTTTTCACCGTTTATAAACGGTGTCACCCTACAGTCTCACTTACTATCTCACTCAAAAAGTGGTTCCCGTAAATTTCCCGTATTAACGGGAACTTGGGACCAGTTACCCCACACTCTCATTCACTATTTCGAGTGACCACACCGATGACCGTAATCACCGTAAATTGGACCGGATAGGCTCACCTGTTATTCTCCTGATCTATCAGGTGAGTGACCGCTAATTCACCGCTAGTACGGGCAGCAGTTAACAGGCAGTATCAGGCGTTATCAGGTTGCGATGTTTTGCCGTAAATGTTGGCTGCGACTTATTTCACCCCACCCTCGTCTACACTATTTCCTTGAGGGGTTTCTTCTTTGTACTTCTCAAGCCATTCTTTTTTGACTGGTTTGTAAACTGTATCCATTAAGGTAAGCAGAGCTACCGCTTGATCCATAGCTGTCTTATCATCGATATTTTGGCCAGGATTTTCCTTGCGCCATATTTCTTTGAATTCTTCTAACGCTTGTTTTGAAATCATATATTTGTAATTACCCCTGAACCTCGCCTGAAAAGCGTACACAGGGGCATTTAGGGGTGAACGGGGCTAAAGTGGATTGCGATTCTCCAAATCGACACCTTCCAAAGCAGATGCTGATCCAGAAGGAGGTTCAACAATTGGCGTTTGCGGACCCTTACCAAAACCTGATGTGTAGACAAATTTACCGTCTTTATAATCCAACTGGTCAGGCAATAAGGCATCTTTCATTAATTCATCGTTCGCCATCTTTTCTTCTTTATCTAAAAGCGGTTTTAGATCAATATAGAGTAACCTTCTCATTCTTTCTGCTTGTACAACAGCCCACCCAGTACCAGTGCCAATTTGATTTCCACTGAGATAGTAAAGAAGAGAAGCAAGATACGTTCTTAGCGCTGCAGGATAATATCTTTGAATCACATTTTTAGCGATTTGCTCCCATATTCTTTTTTCAAACGGATTCTTGTAACCATCTTTGTAATTTTCTTCATAGAGAATGCCTTCCAATAATTGATGATGGATTAAGTGCATATCAGTATTCTTCCTGATATGTGAGAGGCCTTCGAAGGCTTTGTACAAAAGAGCTGCAACACCAGCATTGATTGTGGAGCTAGAATGGAAACTTGCTTCGGATGTCGTTTTTTCTCTATCAATAACTTCTTGATTGAGAGATTCTCGATAATCGAGAAAAGGATACGTGTGTCCAAGAAATTGAGCAATATCATGCAACGTCCACCATTCTTCTTCCATCGCATATCTTATATCCACCCCTCTTCCTTCTTCAATCGCAATCTTTCTGCAAACATTCTCAAAAGTATTGCTTAAATACTCAAAACCTTCATTGATATGGTTCACAGAACCCTGCCCTGTTTTAATGTAGGTCGATATAGCTTTTGATAAAGCTTCTATGGCTACACTTGTACTAATGCGGCTATTTTTTCTTGCAGAATAACCGAGTGTGGGATATCCAAATAGACTAAAATTAATTAGCAGCTTAGGCGACTCAAAGATACTACGATAAATATTCGAGGAGAGTGCCAAGCCGTCGCGATTAAGATGTTTGTAAAAAAATGAACTTTCATCAAGAAAAAGGTTTCTGATAATTACAGGAACTCCCACATTGCATTGTCTCTGATTAATATCATATTTCTCAATCATAAAAAGTATGTGCTGGAGAGCATCTAATCTTTTGGTAGTAAGGATCTTCACAACAGACTCCTCACTTAAAACGACATCAATGATTGCTCGGGCGTTCTGGCTTATTTCACTATCAGGTTTACCTTCTTTTATAGATTTACAAATATCCTCAAAGTTATAAAGAAGCACTTCCAGAGCAGCATCAGTCCATTTCTCATCAGATCGAGAAACTTCTGAAATGAGGACCTCATAGAATCTCCTGGATGTTTTTTCAATAAAAAGACCCTTGACTCTCTTGGCAAAAAACCATAGGGAAAGTGGCGATAACACAAAAAAGATATATGCGAGAATTTCATATAAAATAGGAACATCAAACGGATAGCTGAGATAATTTATCGGTATTTGAGTTATTAACACTCGTGCCAGAACAAGAAACAGACCGCTGATTCCTAATATCCAAAATAGATTGCGTTGCCACCCAGCACGAATTTTGAGAACCGTATCCCATCTAGGATTACGAAGTTGGTACACTGTAAATATCAGTCCGAAAGCCGCCAATGCTCCACCAAAATCGAGATAGCTTGGGGAATTCAAAAGACTACTATTACAGTAGCCTTCATTCAGAAAACGAAATAAGCAATGTCCTTGGTCCAGAAAATTACTTTGAGCTGTATTTATGGCTGGTTCTAACCATGAAGAAATCTGAGTAGTAGTTCCATACGGGATACTCATATATTTTATAATTCCCTTACCGCCTTCAACACCTCCTCAACATTTCCTGTGTGAACGAGAAAAAAGCGCAGTTTGCTACCACCAAGCTTTTCCCATATTTGCCCAATCTCGACCTTGTATTGTGTATCTTCGTTGCTGACTCTGTCGCCGCCTTTCCATTCAAGAGCAACGATCGTGGCTTTCTTTGTTACAGCAACAAAGTCCGGATAGAACTTACCCTTTCTCCAACCTTGGATATAGAACGGATCTACTTTCTCTCTGCTACGAACCCAGTATTTAATGTTAGGTAAAGTCTCAAGATCAAGCCTTCGAACAAATTCGAGCTCCTCGCCGTTTAGCTTGTCTATCTTTTCATAGTAATTCTTATTGAATTCATTCGGTACAGCTTGCTTGAGAGTAATGGAAGACGAAAAAGCATCGAAGGTTTTAACAACAATTTTCTTTTTCTTGAGGAGTTGATCGAATCTATCCTTGGCATACTTCTCAAGCGTGTTATCTATAAAAACACTGAGCTGATCTGCTAATACATATCGGTTTACAGATAATTCCGAGAGTGTGTGCTTCTTTAACTGATAATCAATTGCTTTATCGAGAAAAGCTACCTTGTCTGATTTATTGAGGAGTGTGTATTTGAGCTTCTTATCGAGCCATTGGACCAACTCATTTTTCGTGAAATTCTTATCAGAGTATGTGAGCTTAAGAGTTAACTGAGCACCACGAGTCCATTCGTCATCTTTCTTGATATCAATAACAGCCCTACCGTCATTGTCGTAATGAACTTGAAAATCAAACTTTGGATCTTGTGCCGCTAGCTCAAAATCTGCACCAATAAGATCTTCGAAGGAGAGTTTGCCTTCCTCATACGCCATTAGCGGGACCTTCAACGTATCAGAAACAGCCTTCTTTGCCTCTAATTCGTATACAGCATCTTTTGTTTCTGCATTGATAATATCCGACTTGCTATAGCCATTACTCTCAAGACCAGAGATTATCTGGTCTGCAGCTTCGTTGAAATTTCGTGCAGACGCAAACACGTAACTTCTGTTGAAGTCTTCAACTTCCTTCCTCTTTGCATACGGCATACGGATAATACGCCCGATGATTTGCTCTACAGCAATCTTTGACCCAAGATTAGCTACTGAGATAAGAACATACGCAAAAGAACAGTCCCAACCTTCTGCTAGAGCATTCACCGTAATGATATATCTAATCTTACACGTCTTACTGAACAGATCTACCCCATCAAGCTCATTCTTATCAGAAGTTTTAATGGCTATTTCATCCAACGATATTTTACGATCAATTAAAAACTGTTTTAGTTTCTCAACCGTAATTGTGGAATCTTCTTTATTCTTTGATTGTGCCTGAAGAAGAGCGATCGGGCGGATATATTCACCTTTGATTTTCTTAGCACCCTTTTCAAGTTCAACTCTTTTATCAATACCACGCTCAACAGCACTCTGCCATTGTGCTGAACTTTCGAGAACGATAGGAATCTTTACCATCTGCTCATCCTTCAATTCAGAAGCATGAACTTCTACCAGAATATTACTTTCACTTCGAGGAGTAGCTGAGTACTCAACAATAAAACTCGGATTGAGGTCTTTGATAAAATCGATTGATAGCTTCGTTGCCGTTTTATGTCCCTCGTCTATCACAACAAGAGGATTGCTCATTCGGACCACATTGGCTAGAGAATTGATTACAGTCCCTTCTTCATCTTTTTCTAAATTATCCTCATTATGGAGATTTTCAAAGTGACTAAGGACTGCGCCATTCTCCTGGTACACCTTATATTTCTTCTGGAGAGTTTTTTCCTTTCGGAATGCTTCGAGACTGGAAATAATAATGCAGATATTGTCGTTTACATCATCCTTACGAATACTCAAAGCTTCTTCGTTTGAAAATACTTTTACACCATTCTCAAAAGCCTCATCCAATGCTCGACGGTGTGGATCTTTACGGTCCTTAAACTTTCGAAGGGTTTGAGTCTTAATCGCTTCTGATGGCACGAACCACATCACAATGCCTCGCTCCATCTTGTTCTGCAAAGCAACTTTCATGATCGTATCGGTAGCATGGCAACCCACAAGAGTCTTACCGCCACCAGTCGGAATCTTTATACAAACAAACGGAACATCACCAAAGGCATCACTTTTATATGGCTTTTCGGTAACATACATGAAAGCTCTCTTGGGACCACTATCGTTTAACTCCTTGAGGAATTTCTCAAGTGTTTCGATTGTATTCTTTTGATATTTTTTGAGTTCCATGTGATTAATATATTTTTACTTCGTAAGGGATCTGCTTAAAGACAATGTTGTATTCTGACAGTTCTTCATTATCCAAAAGGCAGCGGTCCGCATACACCACCTTTTTGCCTTCTGTCTTTCTTAGCTTTTTAATAAATGACTTATCAAGATTATTTATCTTTGGCTCTTTGTAGATAAGGTAAAACTCGGTGTTAGTGTTATCACCAATAAAATTTCCGTCTATATCTTTCTTATCAATATTTCGCTGAGTCTCGGTAAAGTAGATGTATGTTGCAAACTGATTAAAATCGCACGTTTCCTCGATCTGGCCAAGTTCATTAAATAGAGGTTTGTCTAATTCACAATATTCAAAACCATCCTTGTAATCATATTTCTTGATAGCTTTCTTGACGCGTTCAGCTGTTATATCTCTTGCAACCATATCTTCCATTTCAATCAGAATAAACTTCCGATTACCGCTAATTCCATTGAGCCTAATAACCGCCTCTGCAGTAGTACCTGATCCAGCAAAAGAATCTAGTACGATAAAATCATCTCCATCAATAGCCTGGATCAACTTTTCGATTAGATTATATGTTTTTGGATGCGGAAAAACTTTTCCCTGAATATGCTCGCTCAGCTCTTCATTTCCGGAACTTTTTACACTTATAATTGATCTGAAAAGAAAATCCTTAACATCGTCAAGATATTGAATATAACTCGGCTGTGTATTCTCATCCTTTGCAAACCATATTCGTCCACAAATTACAGAACCATCGTACCTAATTATAGGAGATTTACATTTTAGATACTCATCGAGAGTATCTCTCTTGTACCTCCAACCATTATCTGGAACTTTAGTAGGTTTATTTGTTAGAGGATGCAAGACATCGTAACGAGGACCCTTATCTGAGTTGGGCCAACTTACATTTATTTTTCCCCATATTTTATAATCATCATTAAGATTACAGTACAGCGTAATACCTCGATCGTACCCTTTTTTATTATAAAACTGTTTTAATTTCTTTTCTGCTTCAGGAATTGGAACTTCTTTCTTTTTTAAATCTGCAACAAATTCGTAAACATCATCTATCCCATCCTTTGGCATCATCAGTTTATGCTTAAGGGAAGCATTTTTTGCATAAAGAAGAATATACTCATGAATATTACCTATGCCTTTATCATTCTTTGGAATACGTTTATTCCAGATTATTTTTTCAATAAAGTTTGCAGCGCCAAAAATTTCATCCATGAGTAATCTTAAATGATGTTCCTCGTTCTCATCTATGCTTACAAAAATCAAACCGTCATCAGACAAGAGATCTCTTAAGAGTTTCAGTCTGGGATACATCATACAAAGCCACTTATCATGACTTGTTAGATCCTCGCTAGATGGGCCAACAACTTTTCCTAGCCATTTCTTGATTTTGGCAGAATTAACTTTATCGTTATATATCCACTCCTCTTTTCCGGTATTGTAAGGAGGGTCTATATAAATACATTTAACTTTTTCGTAGTAGTGCGGCATTAGAGCCTTGAGTCCTTCGAGGTTATCTCCATGAATTATGAGGTTCTGAGATTCATCACCAACTGAAGCCGTCTTTATTTTCTTAAGCAATCGAAAAGGAACCTCTTTGTCGTGGTTTGTTACAGCTTCTTTTCCGATCCAGTTAAGTGATGGCATATAGTTTATTTTTGTATTTCCTCGTAATCATCTGGATTACCAACAACCCTTACAAGGTCTTTGGACCCATCAACAGAAATGGCCCCACATTTGCATGGGATTAGATCACCCTTTGTAATAACAAAGACTTCAGTGCCGCACTTCTTGCACTTGATGTAGGTTTCTTTTTCGGTTGTGTTTGTTGCAATGGGATTCATATAATTAAAATTCTACTGAGGTTATATATTCTCTGAATAACTTCACCTTCTTGCTGTCATCAGAGTTGATAAGGAAGGGCTCAATATCCTGGGCAAGATCATTGAAATCAAGATCTGCTGTCTGCTCGAGTAAAGCCTTCTTGAGCTCCTCAGCATTCTTCACACCAAGCTTCACCTCCAGGTATGCGTAGTTGGGCTTTGTCTGGGGAATGAGAAAGACGATGTCGAAGAAATCACGACCCTTTGCACGCTTACGATTGAGTGCCGCATATATCTTCTGTGAGAGAAGTATATCGATAGGAGTGGTAAATATTTGGGTGAAGACATCGAACTTGTTCAGAATCTTCGTATCCTTCTTGTAGTCAAAGACATGCGGGACCGTATCGATCTGAATCAAGATCTTTTCTTCCTGCATATCCGACATATCATTATCAAACAAAACCTTTGGCATTCTGATGTAAGAACGATACGCCCCCTTGAATACATTCTTGATCTCCACTTCATAGCCCTGAAGCTCAAGCCCCTTCTTTACCTCATTGGCGAGATCAGCAAATTGCTCTTCAGTGAGCTTGAAGTTATCAAAGTCCAAGTCCTCAGAGAATCTGCTGTTGTTATAGACAATTCGAAGAGTCGTACCGCCAAGGAATATCAAATCCTGCGCATACTTTGAGTTAAAAATAATCTCTAGAATCTTGTACTGCAAATACTCTCGCAAGATGTTTCGCTTGAAAGGCTTTTGATTGTCCGGATAATATTGTTCTATATTCTTGAGACTAAGCATGTTTGTTTATGTACGTTAAGAACTTCTTGGCTCGACGCACCAAAGCCTTACTATGGAACGCTTCCAAATACTTATTAAACTTTTCTATATTTAGCTTTTCCTTTAATTCAGAAACATTAAACCGCATTCCTTCGAATGACTCTGTGTCACTCATCTTTGAGTTAAAATACAGATAATCAAGAATAGCCTTTTCCAGCTCTGCGACCTGATAGTGATGGCCGTCATGTTCTCGAAGTTCATATCCAAACATAAGATCAGGCTGAGTATGTCGATAGATAAAATCACCAACGGGAGTTTGTATCTTCTTTGTATTTTGGGATGTTACCGAAGTAACTCCATATACCGCTTCTGGAATAATTCCGTAAATAGAAAGGGCCATTTCAAGAGATATGTATGAAGGCTCATAGATTCGGTTGGCTATAGTAAATAGAATCTTTTCGTTTATTTGAAGATCGGAGAATATATAAAAACCCTGACGGATCTTCTTTACATAGTCCTTCTTTTGCCATTCGCTTAATCTTTGCTTGTGGAACGACAAATCAACCTTTTCAATATCCTTTATTGAGAAGACTGGGAAATCCTTTAGTTGTGTCTTTAGTTCTAAATATTGCATATTATCCTCAAATATTCCGTTTTTTAGGAATACTTAGCGATATTATAGCATATATCCACTTAGACAACAATCAATATTCATACCCTTACTTTAGTTCTCGTTCTCGAGTAAAATTCAATGCATGAGTAATACTGGTACATTTAAGGCTTTGGGGGATTTACCTGATGATATTGTCAGTGATTTCAAAAACAAAGAATACAAAATCTGTAAAGAAAAATGTACTAATTTTTTAGTATCCAATCCAGATAACGGCATAGCCTTCATTTATTTGGGGAAAATAGCTGAATCAGAAAAAGATTATCAATCTGCCATTCAACATTATAAAAAAGTTACAGAAATTGAGCCGCGCTTCCCTTATATTTGGAGTTATATTGGTGAAAATTATACAGAACTAGAAAAACATAAGGAGGCTTATGAGGCTTTTACTGAAGAAATTGCTCTGATACCCTATAAGGCTGCACCTTGGTGTATGGCTTCCCTTAGTGCTCAAAAAATGGGTGACCACGAATTAGCAGTAGGAATATTAAAAATGGCACAAGGAAAAGTAGAAAAAGAGGGACAAAGTATAATCGCTTATGCACTTGGAGCACTAGAAGAAGTGGTTGGTAATAACGACGAAGCTCTGGTGAATTATGTGCAAGGTCAAATGAGTGCTTTAGACGAAGAAAATAAACTCATATCTGCCAAACGTATATATAAAATGCTAAAGAAGAAACAATATGGATGTTAACACTGTCAAAGTAGATCCGGTAAATATGACACTAACAATAGACCCCGCTCATTTATCTGGTTGGAAGACTATTTTGTTTAATTGTAATTGCCACACTTTTGAAGCTGTAACATCGCAGATCATAAGAGCTATTCAATGCACAAAAGAAAGGGCTGATAATTTGGCATTTTTTGCTGACCGCACTGGGAGTGTAATAATATATGAAGGATCAAATGAGAAATGTGAAAAAATAGCTAGTGTATTAGGGAGTATTGGGTTGGTTGTTACTGTAACTCAATAGAATTACACATGGAGTATTAAAGTTTAAGCCTCGAATCTTTAATTTGATCAATCTGTATTAAAAGTTGGGGTCATCACAAACAAGCTTTGCTTCCTGAAAAATGCGTCGAGAGTCTTGTGGTCCCCTTTTAAACCCACATGCCACATATCAATATCTTCGAGCGGACGAGGATCTTTGTAATCGTAGATGGTGATCACTGTTGGCTTTCGGCCTGTTGTTTTAAACGCCCATTCGAATCTGATTTTCTGATCTCCGGATCTCCATTCATCCTCTCTGGTCCGATCGTTGGGAAAGCTGAATGAGTTAAATAGCATTTCATAATCACCCTGAAGATAGCCAACAAAGCTAGAGCCGTTGATATCTTTTGCCTGTGCTTTTGTATACGTCTTTTTCATGCACACACGAACATACCGGAAGGTTCTAAGGAAGTCTAGTTTGAACTGCTTGAATTTTTGGCAAACGCCGTCGAACTTGCCCGAAACCGCGGAAACGCCTTATTTTTGGTAGAAAAGAGTACACGCAGCCGAACAGGTGGCAATTACGGCGCTACAATTTGCTGTAGCGCAGCCACTCTTTGTTTTAGGGTATTCGCATCGCCATGACTAAGCAAACCCAGGTAGGACTGGACCACCTCGGGCTTTTGCCCAGAATCATTAATTTTCTTGAACATCCGTTTCTTTGTTGTCGTTCGTATCACTCGATGGTGAGGAAAGTGGACCCAGCCAAGAAAATCAACACCTGATGCTGCGGTCTTTAGAAAAACTTTATCTGGATGAAGCGACAGCTTTAGTTGCTCATCAAGAAAGCTTTGCACTTTTGGCAGGACTTCCATCAACACATTTTTGTCGTGATGCATAATAACGAAATCATCGGCATAGCGGATGTAGTATCTCAATTTAAGTCTGTGTTTTATAAACTGATCGAATTCATTCATGTATACATTCACAAGGAGCTGCGAAGTAAGGTTACCGAGCGGCAACCCTTTGCCCGGACCAGTGCTTTGGAAACTCTCAATAGTGCGCTCAATAAGCCAGACCGTATCGGCATCACCGATGTGGCGCTTAAAAATATCTGTGAGCGTTACTTGATCGATTGAGGCAAAGAATTTTCTGACATCACATTTCAAAACCCAGCAAGTCCGACTGCTGCTTTGTGAGACTTGGGCCACAAAATCATTAAACCGATTCAGTGCGCGGTGCGTGCCTTTAAGTTGCCGACAGGAGTAAGAATCGTAAATGAATTTTTTATCAAAGTAAGGATACAGAACCCGATAAATAGCGTGATGAAGCAGTCTGTCGCGGACCGTAGCTTTATGAATGCTTCTTGGCTTTGGATCACTTATCGAAAATGCCTCGTATGCACCATGTCGGTATATTTTGGTCCGCAAGTCCTCATGTAATCTATAAATATTTTGAGAAAGGTTGAGAGAAAATTCGGCAACATCTTTTCTTGATTTCTTGCCACGTATAAATTCGGTCCATGCGTCACATAGATTTTTGATGGATATGATATTCTTGTAGTCATGACTCATCCTAATAAGGATTATATTACCCCCCCCCCGAGAATTACCACAGGTAATTCTCAAGTCGAAAGAGACATATCGTTTTTGGTTAACCCTCTATCGTGATTTTCCGAAGGTTGAGCGGTATGGGATCGGGAACAAAATTGAGCAGGCTTTTCTTGATGTTCTTGAGTACACACTTTGCCTGAGCTATCTGCCACCTGAACACAAAATACCAATGCTGAACAAAGCAATAACAAAACTTGATATTGTGAAGTTTTTTGCACAGCTTGCGTGGGAAAGTAAAATCATCCCAACGGATAAATATTCTGATTTGATTGCAAGACTTGAAGAGATCGGCCGACAACTCGGAGGCTGGAAGAAAGGATTGCAAGCAAAAACTCCCCGGCCATAAGCCGAGGAGAAAACCAACAGTTTCGAGAGAACACCTGATTGCCATCGTTCCACCTGTTCGGGTTCTCGACGGAGTTCGCATTGACGTTCCAGCCGTCGTCGTTCCAGTTCACGTTGACCGCGCGAAGCACACCAGCGTTATCGTACATGGGACCATCTGCATCACCGCCCGCCAAATCATGACGAACTGAATTTTATTCGAGACATCGAAGTCCACCAGTCCCACGTACCAATTCTTGTTATTTTTTTGAAGAGACTTCTCTCACTCTTGCGTAAGGCATACCCGACGCAACACTCGGGAAAAATATCTTAAGACCATGACACGGAAGCCGTAACCGCCGCGTAACGCATGATTTCGAGAGACAGTATAACAGAGGAAATTTTATTATAAAAAAAATTGACCCCCAATCCGCCGAAGCAGACCGAGGGTCAAAGTGTCCAAGGGACAAAGGATCAGGCTTGCGCCGGAGCCGAAGTTTCCGAGGATTCGAGAACAGAATTGCGAGAGAACACCTGAAGGCCACCGAACCACCTGTCCGGGCGCCCGACGGAGTACGCACCGACGAACCAGCCGTCGTCGTACCAGCCCACGTAGACCGCGCGAAGCACACCAGCGACGTCCTTGATGTAGAAGATATTGGCGTAGCCGTTGTTCAAGAGAACACCGTCTTCGCCATGCTTCTGCTTCTCCATGAGGGAGAACATCTCCGACAAGGTGGTTTCAGCTTTCGCTTCGCCGCCGAGTTCAGTGATGATCGGACCGTCCACCGAGGACTGCCGCAACTTGTGGTAACGGAGCGTCTGTTCGCTGATCGGATCTTCGGTCTTGCTGTCACCGTTCAGGAACCAGGCTTTGAAGTTATCGCCAAGGTAGCTGATCTTCACCGGAGCATTACGCTTGGTGTTAATCACAAACCTGTCTTTGGCGACGAGCTTACCGGTGGTTGCAGGGATGACGACCGTCGAGACGGGCTCGAGCAGGTCGGTCCGGGGTTTTGGTGCGGGCGCTTGCGTGACTTGGCCGTTGGTCCAGCAGGGCTCCTTGCGGAGAAACTGCTTGAGCTGTTGTTCCCACTGATCGCCGTCCTGGCCACCGAGGTTCACAATGAGCTGATTGAGCGGTCCGGTTGTGAATTCGCGGAGCGCTTTGCTGAGCATGGTATTCATGGTCAGTTTCCTTTCGTTTTGATTTCCCTCTACGCCGAGGAGGCACTATGGGCCGGTATGGTCATAGCGAGGAGAGGCCTATTTGTAAGCCGCTTTTCGCTATGACCAACTCGCAAATCTGTATCAAAGAACTACTTGACTAGTATACACCTAAAATACCCATTTGTCAACGTATTTTACGTTCTGTCAACTCTACTCTACGGACCACCTCACGGTATTGGAAAAATGGCTAAAAAAGAGTAGATTAGTGGAATATTACTATTACCATATGAAAGCTGAGGAAAAATTACAATTCATCAAAGATTTAATCCATGAAAGAGCTCAAATAAGTCCTGCTGGTATTTTGAAGTTCCAACTCAAGGATCAGCCCTCATTCCCTGCAACCGAGCAGATACTCGTCTTGAAAAAGCTCGAGCAAGAAAAACTTATTGATAACCTCAACGTCATCGGCAAAGCTGTGAGCTTCTGGGTCATAAGCACCTTTGGCAATTATGTACATGAAAATAAAGCTGATAGCGATGTAGCCACCGCAGAGATCGGAACCGATACCCTTTCTATAAACACTCATACTGGTGCAGTCCGTTTGAACAACGTAGAAGCTAGTCTTAATCCTAAGAGCCAAGAGTTTGAAACTATCCTCAAGCTCACTAAAGCTAAGAACTATCAAATCACTTACGTTGATATCCTTGGTGAATCCGTTTCAAAAACCACTAAACGCAACCTCACTTTTGTCATACGTAACCTCAAAGAGGCACTCAAAATTTTACCGACAAAGACAGCGAAGAATAAAGACATAATCAAAAACATCAAAGGGTTGGGATATAAGCTTTCTCCATGAAAAAATCTCGGGCACATTGAGCCCACATTAAACCCATAATCGTTCCGTCCATTTCTTTCTCTCGGACGAATAAAGTCAAGCCACGATGCTTTGGCTTTTTGTTTGGGGCATCAATTACCAATTATTAAATTAACCATGATCAAGAAAAAACAGAGGTGGCCGCAGTCCGAGACTGACGAGCCATCCGAAGTGTTCACAACCTATGACCTTGGAGTATCAGCGGCACTGTTGTGCCTCGGGTACAAGCTCTTACGCTTGGACCGTAGCGATACTCGCAAGGCTCTTTTCGTATTCCACAAAGAATCCGAAATCGATACTGATGCCAATCAATATTTCTCGGACCAGTTAAAAGTCAAAGCGCGGTCGTTCTTTGACAGCATCAAGGCTCTGAAGAATAAGCTTTATTCCGAATAGCCATGTTGCTTTTAGACGTGGACATCAAGAAGTTCCAGGAGCTCTACAAAGCTCGCTTTGGAATGGATATAAGCAAAGAAGAAGCCCTGGCAAAAGGGACTCAACTTCTGCGCCTGATGGAACTCGTCTACAAGCCAATGACCAAGGAAGAATACGAACTCATCCAAAAGCGTCGACTTGAAACGCTTCCCTTACTAACACATAAATTACAAAATCATGAATCAGAATCTAGAGTCACTTACGATCAAAGACGAACTCAATAAAATTAAAGAACGTATTACCCCACCTGAACCGATCACTCTTGATCAGGTGCGGCAGGTCCTAGACCTCACCATCAAAAAAGATGACGGCAATAAAATTATTACCTTTCTAGCTATGCTTGCGGCATACACCGACAATGCGCAATTTAATATAAGTTTTAATGCTCCATCATCCTCAGGTAAAAGCTTCATCCCTCTTGAGATCTCTTACCTCTTTCCTCCGGAAGACGTGATGAAGCTTGCTGGTGCATCACCCACCTCATTTCTCCATGAGACCGGCGTGTATAAAAAGGAAACAAATGAACATATTATCGACTTATCAAGAAAAATTATTGTCTTTCTCGATATGCCGCATCCAACACTTCTCACAAAGCTTCGCTCTACACTTTCTCATGACGAAAAAGAGGCGAGGCACAAAATAACTGATAAAACTCAGAAAGCTGGGACCAAAACAAAGACCGCCGTTGTGATAGGTTTCCCATCAGTCATATTCTGTTCAGCCAATGCAAAAATGGACCAACAAGAAATGACTCGTTTTCTGCTTCTTAGTCCGGAAATAAATCCAGAAAAGATATTTGCCGGTATTCACCAGTCTTCTCGCAGAGAGTCGGACAAAAAGAAGTACTACAAAGAACTTAATGAAAATCCTTTACGCAAAGCTCTTATAAAACGTATCGCAGCAATCAAAGCTGAAGGCATCGATGAAATCATTATCGAGAATGAGAAGTCTGTACAAGAGCGTTTCCTTTCTAAGATAAAAAATCCACAGCCAAGAAACCAACGAGATATAAAGCGTATTTACTCGATCATTAAATCAGTTACGCTTTTGAATGTTTGGCATCGCAAGCGTGAAGGCACGACAGTGTATGCTGCCGAATTAGACATTGATACCGGCTTTGAGATCTGGGACAAAATATCACTCTTTCAGGAACTCGAAATATCTCCTTATCTCTATGAGTTTTATCAGCAAGTTATTCTGCCCCTTTGGAATCGCGACCAGGTAGATGAGTTTGGGGATCCAGTTCCTGAAGATAAGAAAAAGGGCGTAAGTCGCCAAGATATACTCAAGCAATACGCCCATGTTTATGGCGGCAATCTCGGCATGTTCAGACTTCGTTATGATTATCTGCCAAGTATTGAAACGGCTGGTCTCATCTTCCAAGAACCTGATCCGAATGACCGACGACAATTCCTGACATATCCAACAACTGCAATAAGACAGCTTGAGAAAGCAGAGGAAATAAATAGTGCGCCAGAGTCGGGGGTAGATGCTACCAATGTTGAAAACGAGATCAGAGCCGAGGATGTGCCATTCTAAAAGACTTGCAATTAGCCCATGAAGAAGCTACTACAGCAACACCTTTTAACAATTAACATTACACACTTATGGCTACAAACGTTGAGTATTTCATGTATGCTCGCAAGTCTTCGGAATCAGAGGATCGGCAAGAGCAATCAATCGAGGACCAGATAAACCGTCTCAAGGAGCGGGCTAATTCTCTCGGCATTTCAGTTAAAGAGATTCTGACTGAAGCAAAATCGGCTAAGCAACCTGGCAGACCTATTTTCAATGACATGCTCAAAAGAATTGAGAAGGGCGAAGCAAAAGGAATTCTTTGTTGGCAAATCAACCGCTTGGCACGTAACCCGATTGACAGTGGAAAGTTGAGCTGGATGCTTCAGAAAGGAATTATAGAATCCATTCAAACAATGGAGCGAGAGTACCTACCCGATGATAATGTTTTGCTTTTTAGTGTTGAGAGCGGAATGGCCAATCAATTCATAATTGAACTGCGTAAAAACACCAAGCGCGGCATGCATGGTAAAGCTGATCGTGGATGGTTCCCTTCAAAAGCTCCAGCTGGCTATATCAACGAACGACTTGAACATACAATCTTGCCTGATCCAGAACGTTTTCATCTGATTCGTAAGATGTGGGACCTCATGCTCACCGGCAGTTATACTCCGAAGAAAATTGCTGAGATCGCAAGCAAAGAATGGGGTTATCGGTCCCTGAAGAGTAAGCGTAGTGGTGGAGTGGAAATGGTTCCAAGTGTGATTTATAAAATGTTCAACAATATTTTCTACACAGGTAACTTTCACTGGGGCAAGAAAGTGTACAGAGGAAATCACAAACCCATGATCACCCTTGAGGAGTTCGATCGGGTCCAGGCTATTTTTGATAGGACCGGCAAACCACGAGGCAAGACACATGAGTTTGCATTCACTGGACTCATTCGCTGCGGTCTCTGTGATTCGATGTATACCGCTACAGAGAGATCAAAGATCGTAAAGAAAACGGGGCAAATGAAAAATTACGCCTACTACCATTGCGGTGGTAATAAGAAAAATTCAACCTGTAAGAAACGAAACCCTATCAGGCTAGACGATCTCGAAACTCAAATAGAGCTTCTGCTTGAGGAATACACTATACTCCCCGAGTTTCAGACATGGGCTATCGAAGCTTTGAATCGCAACAACGATAAAGAAATCGAGGAGCGTACCAAGATTTATGAGATGCAGCACAAAACCGTAGTCGAGTCGCAAACCGAGCTCGATAACCTGACCAAAATGCGTTACCGCGATCTTATCGACGACGACATGTTCGTCAAAGAGCGCGATTCACTTAAAGAGAAAATCGCCCGATTACAAGAGAAACTCCGCGAAACCGAGGGACGTGCCTCAAAGTGGCTCGATCTCACCGAGCAAGTATTCGGCTTCGCCTGCTTTGCCCGAAAGGAGTTTGTTATGGGCAATCTTCAGCGAAAGCGGGAGATATTCTCGGCGCTCGGCCAGAACTTCTACATAAAAGACGGGAAAGTCTTTATTACAGCCAACGAATGGCTCCAGCCAATCAAAGAGGCATACCCTGAATTTAGGGCTGAATTTGAGAGGTTAGGACTGAGAGAATACGTTTCTGTTGAGGCGCGAAACATCGCTTTTCAACAACTGATTCTCGAATGGGGTGACCACCGGGAATCGAACCCGGATTTGCAGTTCCACAAACTGCAGTCCTAACCGTTGAACGATGGCCACCATACTGCGCACCGCACTCGCACTTTCGTGCATTTGCTCATTTACGCATCACCACCATACCACATTTTTTAGGCTTTAGAATAGTTTTATCTGTACTGTACCCCTCACTTTACCAACACTTTTTTATACTTCCCTAGAGCCTGAATGTTCAGGTTACATACGTTCTGTGCACCCCTTTTTAGTGGAGGATCTATGCATCACCATTCGCATCGTCGTGCTGTATTTTTTTCGTGGGCACTACTCATTGGGTACTTAGCCGTTCAGTCACCGCGTTCATTTGGCGCTTCGCCGAGTGAACGTTGGCATGACGACTTGAGTCAACAAGGACGTAACGAACGAATTGTCACCGAAGCCAACTCGCAGGTCGGTGACTACGGCGGACAGTGCAAAGTATTTGTACAAGAAGTCGTGTGGCGTGCGTCTCGTGGAGTTGTGTGGTTGCCTCAAAATGATCCTGATATTGCATGGCGTTGGAAATCGTCATCCGACGTTCGGAGAATCGCCACCGACGCGTGTATCCGGCTCAAGCCAGGCTATATTCTACAAGCGCAGGTTCGACTCAGTTCGGGCGGATTGTCGCCACACACCATGATCATCACCGAGGCAACTAATTCACGGGTAACGGTTGTGGAGTCGAACTACACCATACCAAACCGAGTGACTCGCCGAACTGTTTCGATTAATACATTTTGGAATAGTCTCGTACACGTCACCGTGTATGAAATTCGATAGGCGTCACATTGGAGTTGCCCTAGAGTTGCGTTGCAGTTCTTTAAACCGGCCTACAGGTAGGCCGGTTTCTTATTTGACATTTTGCTTTATAAATTGCAATATCATTTTTAGTAGAGCTTTCGTATGAGCTCTGTTTCCACACCCATTTTCTACACCCGTGTGATTCATTGGATGAATTACAGAAAGGTAGCACTATGCGCGCATGCACATGTCTCATTGAACCTCTTGACTCTCGGCAATTGTATGCCGGTCAGCCAACCTTCGACGTTCAGTTACTCGAAGATGGCAGCCGGACGGTTGCAGTGACAGGTACCGGCGGAAGAGATATCGTCAGTGTACATTTTTCTCCAAACGCTGCCATCAACTCATTCCTCACCGGACGAGTTGAGATTCGGTTCAATCCTCCCGCGAACGGAAAAACGGAAGTGCGTCGTTACTCCCGCGTGAGCAGTTTCCTCTTCCAAGGCGGCACTGGCAACGATGTGGTGGTTCTTTCAGGAATAGGATTTTCCCGCACACCCTTGACTATCGTCCCCCAAATCGACGGTGGGTCAGGGAATGATTCGCTCAATTACGTTGGGTGTGATATCACCGCACTCATCAGTGGTGAAGGCGGCAACGATACGATCACTGCAGTACACGGATTTAGTGCCACATCGGCGGTACATCTCGGTGAGTACAGCGAGCGGTATCTTTCCGGTGGCAGCGGCAACGATACGATCACGGGATCATTCGGTCCTGACCAAATTTCTGGTGACGACGGCAATGATGTCCTCGCCGGCCGTCGCGGTGACGATCGCATTGAAGGACGTACGGGTTCAGATTCCCTCTTCGGCGAAGGCGGCAACGATACCCTCGAGGGCGGCGAGGGCACCAACTATCTGTATGGAGGTTCCGGAAACGACACGTTCATCGACAAGCCACGCGAAGGCTTAGGCGCCAGCGTACCCTTCGGTGTCGGTGGCTACAACGACTACTTCGCTGGCGAATCAGGATCGAACACTGTCATTCGGTACACCAACCCAAACGTGCTGGGGCAAACATTCAGTAGCACGTGGGTCAATATCGCGACCTTTATCGTCATCGACGTGACCACCGAGCAAATGCTCTAACATTCTTTGTTTCTTACGATTGAACATACAGGCCCTAGGCATACCACCTAGGGCCTTTTTCTTTCTTAGACCACCGAGCCATCTCTAATTTGACAAATCCTGTGTATATTTTTTAAAAAGATTTAATGATAAGAACGCCGCTGCTATTGCGTCATATATCGGGTAGCGGGCTTTTATCGCCCATTGCATTAGCATTTAGCATAGTGATTAACAATCTTTAAAAAATTTATGACAAAATTACATCGATTACTTGCTGTTGGTACATGTATGGCAGTTGCCGCAGTTCTTATTGCGCCAAACGTCTACGCCGCCTCAATGAACAGCGGTACGGGCAGTATGAATAAGGATAAGCAGCATTCGATCATTCAGCTCCTTGAAGATCGCAAGGGCGAGCGACCATTCCAGATGGTGGAAATTAACTCACAGGGCAAGGCAATGATTCGCGGTGGTGTTGAATCAGTCAACGGCAACACTCTCATTATTAAATCGTGGGGTGGTTCGTGGACCGTACTTACGAGTGCCGCAACAAAGTTCACTCCTAAGGGAATGAACGGAACGATCGGCATTGCGAACGGAAAGGCGATAGTTGGCGATGTCAACGGAGACGGTACTGTTGATAAAAAAGACTACGCATTCCTCCAAATCAACTTTGGACGAACAAAGACCGATGGTGTCATTAGCCTCAGCACATTCGATCTCAATGGAGACGGTATGATAAACGACATTGACATGAAACTCTTCCTTGAACAGCTCGACACGAAAGCTCTCAATTCGAAGGCTGACTTCAATGACGATGGTTTCGTAAACGTGGCTGATCAAACATTGATTACAGCAGCACTCTATACCAAAGTACAGAACATCAGCTTCAGCGATGTCGATATCACCCGTGATGGTAAAATCAATCTCGACGACTTCTCACAACTTTCGGCAAACTTCGGTACTGGTGCAACCGTAGGTTCACCAATTACGAAAGGTGACTTTGTAGCAGTCCACGGCATGATTGTTTCAGGTTCAGCGTTCACGATAAACGCGAGCGAAGTACGAAATTGGTCGCGCGAAGGTAACCTCAAGATCGAAAAGAAAGAATTAAAAAATCTTAAGAAACTTGAAAAAAAACAGAGCAGTACTAATGACGAAGATTAGTTCTTCATCACTATAAAAAACAGCTCCCTATAGGGAGCTGTTTTTTATTTTCTCTATTTTGCTCGTCGGTCTATGTATTATCGTGCAATGCTTTAAGTTTCTGAAGTCCTCGACATGCGTGCACCGCAAGCGTGTTTCGAGACTGTCCCGTAATGAGTGCGATTTCTTTAAGTGTAAGGTTTTGTATATATCGCATGCGCATTACCTTTTGGTATTTCACCGGGAGATGTTGAATCAATTGGAGCGCCGCTCTTCCATCAAAGATATTAAAAAGACGCTCTGAATGATCGGTGGCCGGCTCGTATCCTTCTTCAGAAAGAGTACTGAGTGAAGCGGTTTTTTTTCTTCGATATTCATCGATAATAAGGTGGTTAAGAACGTGATACAGAAATGCTTTCATTACATCAATCTTTCCGCCCCGGACAAGGTAGCCCTATGTTTTTATGAAGGCGTCCTGAACAACGTCATCACTCGTTGCTCGATTGTGCAACTTGAAAAATGAGTGCTATTTCATTCCCACTGCGTAGTTGTCGTGTACGGAGGTTAACGTTCCCTCTTGTTGAACATCCTGTTCTGGTATCATCAGTGTCATCACACGTGAAGCTGTACACATAGGCAATTTATTACATAGCATTACAGAAATTTCTCAATCAAGAAGCGATTTGATGTTGCGCCTGTCAGATAAAGCGTGCACCAAAATCGATTTGTTGTAATGATGCGTCTTTTTAGCGGCTTACAGGTCTATAAGGAAAAATGAAAAGAATGCGGCGCGAATTGCTGTCCCCGGCGCAGCTGATTTCGTAGATTATTTTTGGGAAAAGAGTTGGATATACATTAAGACGGTGGTCTATGTTGTACGAGAGCCTATCTTGATTCTTGATGAAACACTTCGCGTGATAGCGGCCAATGAGTCTTTCTACAACACTTTTCAGGTTAATCCAAAAGATACCGGAACGAAAACCGTGTATGAGCTCGGGAATGGCCAATGGAATATTCCTACACTCCGAAAGCTTCTTGAGGATATTCTGCCTAAAAATAACTTCTTTAAAGGTTTTGAAGTTGCTCATGAATTTCCTTTTACTGGTCACAAGATAATACTCTTAAATGTTCGGCAGATTTATATTAAAGAAAGTGTTACTTTTCCACCAATTATACTTCTTGCCATGGAAGATGTTACGGAAATAATGGCTGGTGCTAAAACGCTTGCTAATCACACAACAAATGTTAGTGTTACTCTACACTGAGCGAACAAATAAACTGGATACGCATATTCATAGATTAGAAAAAGAAATTAGTGAACTGAAAAAAAAGTCTAGAGCTAACAAAAAAGGTCTTGTAATAGGAACGATTCTGGGTCGGCATCGGACAAACCTGCGACACACGAATAATGAATGAAACAAATTATTTCAGATTTACACTAGATGCTATAAACCGATTACACTGGTTCGACTTTCTCTACATAGGATTTGCGGTATTGGTTCTTTTTGGGACACTCCTAAAAATTACTCTTCTCCCTAATTGGGCGAACATTCCCAGCGCAGCAGTGGACTCACTTAGCCAAACAAAAATTGATATTGGACCGGCTACCGAAAAAGTACTCAAAGAATTTCTGTAAAAGGGTTTTGATCCAGTATCAGTGATGAGCGTTGTTCGGTCGCCCCTATCTGTTGGCGGAGTCCTGGTTGCTCTTGGTGGCGACAATGTTCAGATCTTTGAATACTCCACTGACGCCGCAGCTTCAGACGATCTCCAAAAATTTCAGGAAAAAATTAACGGTTCGCGCGGTACTGTTTCGAGTAAAATCACCCATCTCTACAAAAAAGATACTGCGCTCATTTTCTACATGGGCACGAGAGAAGATATTCTTACGGTCCTCAACTTCAGTGACAACACTAATTAACACATATAAAAATACTATGGTCCACAACAAACTCATGAAAGTAACAGAGAGCAAAAAATCTACTCGGGTTGCTGTATAGGGAAACAGCAGAACGAGTATGAGGGCTTATTCATTAAATAATATTCTATGGACTCATTCAATTCACCACGCACAAAGCCACTGTATCGAGGTACACAAATAGTGTGGTACATTCTCGGATTACTCGAGGCGCTTATGGCGTTTCGATTTGTGCTCAAACTTTTGGCGGCAAATCCTGGGGCGGGATTCACCAGCTTCATCTACGGAATAACGTATCCGTTCGTCGTTCCATTCCTCAGTGTATTCAGGATCACTCAAGTTCAGGGTTCTGTATTCGAGTGGACTACCCTTCTGGCAATGTTGGTCTACTGGCTTGCAGCATTGGCAATTATTAAAATCTTTGTCATGGGAAGAAGCGTATCAACTCCGCAAGCAGCAGTGAAGCTTGAAGAACAGGACAAGTAGCAGAATAACTAGTTTGTCGCCCGTTAAAAAATTACTACCCTTAAAATAACATACATGCTGTACACAATCGCTTTAATTTTAGTTGTTCTGTGGTTACTGGGTCTCACTACCTCGGTTACTCTGGGAGGTTTTATCCACGTTCTCTTGGTCGTTGCAATTATTGTTGTCCTCTTCAGAGTTATAAAGGGACAGAAGGTATTGTAAAGATTTTCTGTTACGGGTAATGAGTACAGACATCGATCGGGACTGAGGTCATCCGGTATTATCTTTACGTACCTACTTATGTTCTTCCAAATTTAAACAGGTCTAAATCTTTAGGTTTTTCTCCACTATACAACTTCACCATAAAGTCCCCCGCTAATGCACTGTAGGTAATGCCGTTGCCCCCAAATCCAAGAGCAAAGTAGCAGTTCTTCCATTCGGGTGATTCACCAATATAGGCCAAACCGTCTTTTGTTTCTCCGAAGGTACCCGTCCACGCAAATGCAATCTTGAGATCATCGCGCGGCATGTACTTTTTAAACATGCTCAAAAGTTTTTTTGCCTTCCTTTTGATTTGTATGTTTCGAATATACATATTTCGTGTCGCAATATCTCCGCCACCGATCAAAATACGGTTGTCTTCTGTTGTGCGAGCGTATATGTACGGATCAGCAGTGTCCCAAATGAGAACGTTGTCTTTCCAGATCTGCTTCTCCGCAATTTTTTCTGTCACAAATGCGTACGAACTTTTAAGCGTTACGATTTTTTCTTTAAGAAAGTCCTGTGTTTCATACCCCGTAGCGAAAATGAGTTTTTTAGCTTTTATTGTGTGGCCATTTATGCAGACCACGGTGACACCCTTGTCTGTCTTGAGCTTATCCACATCAATTTCTGTACGTTCAAAAACATAGTGTCCATTCTTCACAAGTTCACTGAGTATCGTGTGCGTAAGGAGATACGGATCAATCTGCCCACCAAGTTCAGAACGAATGGCGCCGTATGCTGCAATACCATATTCAGAATGCAGCCTTGTTTTATTGATCCATTTCACTTTAAAACCAGCCTCCGTTCGAGCTTCAAATTCTTTTTTGAGAAATGCCACATCAGCTTTTTTTGCCGCCAAATACAAACTTGGACGAGCCATAAAAGAACAGTTATGTGGGTAACTTTTAGCTACCCTTTCTATCATTTTTATCGCGTTGCCACATAAGTGATAAGCGCGCTCGGCATTTTTTTTGCCAATTTGATCAATAAGTTCAGAAAGGGGTACGTCGATCTCATACTGAAGGAGCGCCGTTGAAGCCGCGGTGCTCCCATGGGCGATTCTCCGCTTATCAATGAGAGCGACCTTTGTCCCTTTTTTCGCAAACGCGTGGGCAATGAGCGCACCCGAAATTCCGGCACCTAAAATAACAACATCGACTTCTATCGATTTTTGCAGATCAAGATATGCCTCAGGAATCCCATTTTTTATTGGCCAGAAGGTGTCCCCAGACGTGAGTGATGCAGACATTACGAAAGCCTAGCATGCTTAGCTGAGAAAATCTTTGGGTGCCATAGCACATTGACAAATATTCTAATACATGCTATTATACACACCAGCGGGCCTCATTTGAAGGCCTCACCAGTTCACACTTTTCGGGTTCTTGGATGAACTTGAAGGAGTATCACATGCGTTCCAATATCTTCTCAAAGGCTGTTCCTGCAGTTATGGAAAACCTCGACGGCCGCCGCCTCTTGAGTGGCAACGTGTTCACGTATTCCCTTTCGGAATATACGAACCCGGAAGGCGACACCTTTCGATCCCTGTGGGTCAACGGCACCCACACCAGTGACAGGGTCACTATGAGTGCAACCAATCCCCATCGCAACAGCGACGGAAATCAGGTCGCCACAGTCACTCTCAAGCTGCGGGCTGCTACCGGCCCCACAATTACGGCCGTGTTCAGCAACATCAACTTCGCCTCATTCAACGGCGAAGATGGTAACGATATCGTGACTGCAACCGGCAACATGACGATCAACACCGGAGACGAGAACTTCGAAATGTATCTCACCGGGGGTGATGGAAACGACACATTGTACGGCAAGATGTTGGGCAGTGTGTCCGCATACGGAGATGGTGGTAACGATACCATCAGCTTCAGGGATTTGATCCCGCGTAACACGACTGTGCTCATCGATACCAGCAATGTCAGCTTCAATCTCGGTGGTGGTGATGGCAACGACAGAATCATCGGCTCACCGCTCAGCGAGGCATTGTTTGGTGACAACGGCGACGACAAACTCATCGCTGGTGCTGGTAACGACCAGCTCTACGGCGGTGATGGCAGCGACTCACTCTATGGTGAGGGCGGCCACGATCGTATGGACGGTGGATGGGGTTACCGCGAGGCTTCTGCTCCGGTGATCAACTACACCGATCTGCTGTATGGAGGTTCCGGAAACGACACGTTCCAGGTGCTTTCAACCAAAGGCACCTTCGTCTACGAAGATGGCTCCATTTCCGGAATCGGAAACAAGACACTCATCTTCGGAGAAGATGGTGTTGATACGCTTCAGTTTGTAACCAACTCGGATCTGCCTGGCGCGCCAGTATATGACTACGCGGCCACCAGTACCGAACGCAGTTACACTCTCGATTACGGCAACGGCAATCAGGGTCGTGGGGATCGCATCAGCGACACCCACATCGCGGCTGACGTGATGAACGACGTATTTGCCAACAGCGCAGTCATTGCTCTGTAACAAACCCTCGTAACAGACCAGCCCCCGAACGAAATTCGTTCGGGGGCTTTTTTATGTCTTCTGTTATGTCCTCGTATCTGTGCGCAGGAGAGGACTCGAACCTCCAAGCCCGTGAGGGCGCTACCACCTCAAGGTAGTGCGTCTACCAGTTTCGCCACCTGCGCGTGGAGACACTATAGTATTACGCAGCCACTTCTGCAACCGGAGCATCGGGTGTTGCTACTGTTTCAGCAATAACAACTTGTTTTGGCACTGCCATTTCGCGGCGCATTTGACGGCTAATTTCTTTCGCTGCCTTTTCACGAATGTGGTACAACTTTGCGCGACGCACTTTTGAACGCTTCACTACTTCGATCTTATCGATCATTGGTGAGTAGAGCGGATAAATTTTTTCAACGCCAACACCGCTGGTTACCTTTCGAACGGTAAACGTAGCACCTGCTTCCGTACCATGTTTACGTGCAAGTACGAGTCCTTCAAATGCTTGGAGACGAAACTTATCTTTCGCTTCTTTAATTTTCTGCCACACGCGAACAGTGTCACCCGAGCGAAGGTCGAGCAGTTTTCGTTCAACAACATTTATTGGTGAAATCTTCATATTTGTAGGTCGTACCATATCATACCGTTTCTGAATCGGCAACAGTTACGGTCTTTCGAAGAGTCTCCTCAGCAGCCAAGAAATCAGGGGGTAACGGAGCCTCAAATTTACGGCGGCTGCCATCCGGCATATCAATAACAAGGGTGTGTGCATGGAGTGCGGCGCGTTCAAATCCAAGGGCATACGGCTTTCCTGGAGCATACAGAGTGTCCCCCACTACCGGAAAGTTCAATGCCTTTAAATGAACACGAATTTGGTGGGTACGGCCCGTGCGCGGGTATGCCTCAAGGTACGTAAACGCATCAGTTTTAATGAGCACTTTGTAGTCGGTAATTGCGTCGCGTGCTTCGCCTTTGGTGCGAAGACCTGCTACCCACTGCCGAAAATTTTTACGACTTTTTCCAATCGCCATGTCGATACGACCTTCATCACGAGTCATACGTCCCCACGCAAAGGCCCGGTACGTTTTTGCTGTCTCGCGGTTTTGAAATTGATCCTTGAGAAACTCGTACGTTTTTTTTGTTTTGGCCACCACCAGCACTCCCGAGGTTTCGCGATCGAGACGGTGCACAATGCCCGGTCGATGTATTTTTTCTCCTGATGCAAGAATGAGCGGTTCGCCAACAGAGATAATTTCGGGGTAGTGCGCAATGAGCCAATCAACAAGAGTTACTTCAACCGTGCGCCCATCGGCGTGCACCACCAACCCTGCTGGCTTATTAAGCACCAACAAGCTCTCGTCTTCATATATAATGACTGGCTCTACGCGCGGTCGTTCGGGGCGGATAGTCATATCATAGACAGAGTACGTGTTTGTGGAGTATGATGCAAACCTCGGCAATAGAGAGTGCGGGCGATTAGCTCAGTTGGTAGAGCAGCGCTTTTACACAGCGAAGGTCAGGGGTTCGAATCCCTTATCGCCCACAACAAACACGGACATTGACTACGCCCTTAAAAAGTAGCATCATGCACACCAGCAATCGTCACCGTGACGATTCGTTCGTTATTGTTATTAGCGGAGAAATCTATGGATAGCGCAACCACTCCTGTGGTAACGACAGTGCATCGGGAGAGCACAGCATGCCAACATCAGACTCAGCCATTCTGCAATAGCCGGTGCACCAAATGTGTCCGGTGCGGAGTGGTGACAGGAACCGATCCTGAACAGGTGACCGAACGCGGTTCATGCGTAGCACCTCGACGGCTCCCGGTATACAATCAGAAACCATGGAGTGAGCTCCATGGAAAGCATTCAATATCTCATAGCCAGCCGCTGACAGTGAAAAAAGTGTGGTTTGAAAACGGTCGATGGCGGCTAGTCTTTAGAGAAGTTCTGAGCGTCTACAACGCAAAAGACTTCACGATTGTCAGCAAGCCCGATACAATCCCGCCACTTTCAGACGCTGAGCTGATCCAGCAGTTATTGGCAGACTACCTCAACACCGATCCCCCGGGGAGCGCCACAAAGCTTGCACTCGACTCTCTACGACAGCACTACCAGCTCCATGGGACACGCTTTTCAATTGATAGGGCAACGCGCGACCTTGATCGCATACTCGACACCATCGGATCAATTCGAAAAAATTTGATCGAGCGGAAGCAACGCTCAACCAAGACTGCGTCCTAAAACACACTCCCCGATTATTCATCGGGGATTTTATTTAATGCTCTGACTCTTTAATGTACTTTGCAATCCGAAGGTCGTTGAGATCGTACCCGTGAATCCAATGCACCGTGTAGAACGCTGAAATAAAGACCTGCGCACGGAGCGGTTCTCGATTTTGACCTGCGGGAATGCCGCACTCGTAGAGCAATTCGGTTGCAAAACCAAAGAGTACTTTGCGTGTCTGTTCAAATCGAACTTGCGAGCAGCCGTCGGTAACACCCTTCCACTCTCGGGTAAACACTCGACTCACTGCTTGTTCGGACTTAAGCGGCTCCATCCACGGTGACCACGCCAGGAGACACACAACAAGTATGACGAAGAGGATCGTTTTAGCCATACCAATAAGTGTACACCAAACACTGCGGTAGTGCCCCTGGTAGGAATCGAACCTACATAACCGGCTTAGAAGTCCGGTGTTCTATCCATTGAACTACAAGGGCAAAATTACTATATCCTAACGAGCAGGATCAGCAAATTGCGGCGGCTCATTTTTGAGCTGTTCGAATGCAGCTTTTTTATCTGCATATTTTGTGAGGACAGCTTCAATACGTCCGCGGTTGATAGTTCGCGGAGTCATAACATCTGAAGATGCGGTGGGGGTAAAACTGGTATCTTGGATAGAAACATAGACATAGAACGCGAGAGCGATGACAGCAGCAAGTGCAATGCCTGTTGCGGTGACTAAATATTCCCAGTGCATGTACACAACCGGCAGCGGGTGGAGCGGTCGATGTTTTGCACTGTGTACTCGATGTAATGTTGGAAGAGAAAGTTTCATATAAATATTACTGCGGTGCTATGGTTTTAACTGACACATTCATGCGCACTTGCCACAAAGACACCCTCTTCGCCGGTGTCACTACTGAACCAGCATCAACACGCTCGAAGCTCACTTCTGCAACATGTAGTTCGTACGGCACGTGTTCAATGAGAACCAGCAAATGATTCACCTGGTTCCAACTCCCCTTTCCACTGACATTGAGAGTAACTGTTGCAGATTTCTCAGCCACATTATCAACCACAACCGGGATGCCAGTACTGTCGCCGATTGATTCAACAAATTCAATAAAATCAACAATTTGTTTTGGATCAACTAAGTGATCGTTGAGCGAAGTAATTGAGTCGTGTGTTTCTTCAACCAGTGTGCGCAGTCCGCTTTCTTGTACTTGCTCCTGTTCTTTTTGGACAAGTGTCTCTTGGAGAGTTGCCACTGCCGCTGAACCGGTTTTGATATTCCACGCAACTAGCCCAATACCAATGAGCACTGCTGCAAGTCCGATAGAAAGGACAACAATAGTTGTTGAGCGTGTGTGTTTCATGGCAAGAGTATCTCAACGGTAAAATCGATGTCTTTTGCTTTCGCAAATACTGACACAGGAATGTTCACTGAGCGCACACCAGGAATTGTTTCAAGCGCTGTTTCGAATGCCCGAAGCGACTCGCGGGTAGTGGCGTTTCCGGTCATACGAGCAACGGTTTGGGCAGTGTCGATATCAGCAACGAGCGTAATTGCTCCAATAGTTACACCCGCTGGTTTCTGCGCAGTGATGAGCCGTACCTGTGTTGAGAGTGTCTCGGGTGTGCTGGTACCTAAAAAGATTTTCAGGGTATTTTGAGCATAGGTGACATCGGCAGTGACGTCAGCAAATGATGTTTGTGTTTGAGCAACCGTTGCATCAATTGAGTTTTGTAAGAGTGCTCGATTTTGACGAATAACAATGAGCGCCGGTACGAGGGCAACAAACACCAGCGACGCACAGCAGAGTGCCGCAATAAGTGCGAGAGCTCCAATGCGTTGTCGGTACAACTTCTGTAGGTCGTGTATGTGCTCTGATGGTAACAAGTTAAACATGTCGGTGTATGAGGAGTGATTCTTGGGCAAGGCCGATAGTAGCTGCAAAATTGAGCGAGTCTGCACGCGACACTGCCGGCACATACTTCCGACCAAGCGCTGCGGTTGCCCACACATTGCCTACCGCAGCAGGTATTTTTGCATGTGCTGAAAGGGCGTCACTGATACCGGGAAACAACGCATCATCTCCAACCAGCACCATACCTTTAAGTTGCGCATCAACTGGCTGCGCTTGCCCACCTTGTCCGCCCTGCCCTGTTTGGCCGTATGAACGCCAATAGTTGAGCAGCTTATCGAGCTCGTCTTTAATAACCGAGAGACTGGCCATAACCGTAAGCTGCAGTTCGTCTGGAATTGGTTCTTGTCCGGATATGAGCTGGTGTTTTTTTGTGTGCGCTGTTGCACGATCGAGATTAAAATATTTTTCAATGAGTGAGGTGAGTGATCCTCCATCAACCGTTACCGACGACGAAAATTGCACGACGCCGGCACGGGTAAGGGCGAACACTGTTTTGGTGTGACCGAACGATACAATGAGCATGTTTGATCGGTCAGTAGCATCGGTGAGTGCTTGGGCAATAGCCTGAGATTCAGCATTAAGGGATATGACAATGAAGCCGGCAGCGGTAAATAATGACACGTAGGTATCAACAATTTTTCGCGGTGCCACAACAACACTTACTTGCACCTGCCCATTTTGAGCATACTCAGTTGCTGCAAAATCGAATATTGCTTCGTCGACAGAGAGCGGCACGTTTTCTTGAATAGTTGATTCAATAACAGTGTGCATTTCACTCACCTTTCCTTCGGGAACGTGTGTTCGGTATAAATACGTTTGTTCTTCTGGTAGCGAAATGTGTACATACTGCACACCTAGTTTTTCGCGGAGTGCGGTGAGTATCTGTATAAATTTTTTGTTGTCTTTGACAACACCCCGCTCTATAAGACCTCGCTCAAGGGGTATTTCCGCAAAAGCAGCCACCGTATTGGTACGGCCATGCTCCTTAAACACCAACCCACGAATAGTGGAATCAGTTACGTGCACGCCAGCGGCACGCATACGTAAAAATTGAGGCGGCGGGAAGAACTCAAAAAACATAGGTGTGCTAATTATAGCACCACCGACAATAGTGGGCCTACGAAAGTTGTGTCCCCGGTGGAATATGTGCCGGAACATCGAACAGATGTACCGCTGTCCCCGGTGGAGTATCTGGCGCAGAGACCGCAAGAATCATTCCGTTACTCTCAAGACCCTTTAGCGTGCGCGGTACAAGGTTTGCCACAAACGGAAATTGTCTACCAATCAACACTGACGGATCAGGGAAGGTGCCCGCAATGCCAGACACAATCTGCCGCGGCACTGGCTCACCCATTTCTACCGTGAGCTTTACGAGCTTGTCCGTTTCGGGAACACGCTCTGCAGCTAGAACTTTACCGACACGAAGCTGCACAGCCTTAAATTGATCGATTGAAATTTTTGTTGATTCGTTAATGTTTGGTTCGTCCATATTCATATATTGTACGTATTGTACGTTAGTGCGTCTCCAAAAAACGCTGCAAAATAATAGCGGCTGCAGCAGCATCGAGCAACTGTGGCGGCATGTTGTTTCCCTGCACCCGAGCAGCCTCGATACTTGAGAGCGACTCACTCATATAGTGCACGGTAAAGCCGAGCTGCTCAAGCATGCTTTTGCAGATGCGAATATCGGCCATCACGGCATTGTCCTCACCCGTTGCTGCTTTTGATTCACCAAGCACAATGTGTGAAATATTTTTTTCAGTACCGATACGCTTGATTGCGTCGTATGTAGTATGATCGTTCGGAATAACTGCATGCGGAAACGCAACACGACCAGCGTCATCTGAAACAGCCAACCCGATGCGCTTGGTACCAAAGTCAATGCCGAGATACTTCATACCACTTACGCTACCACGTAGCACTGTGCATTTCCATGTCGCATACGAACACACCAATGCTACACTATGTATATGCTCACGAATCGCCTCGAATCATTTAGCGATGGAGTATTTAGTGTTGCGATCACCCTCTTGGTGCTCAACATTGTTATTCCCGCCCAAACAACGAGCGACACGCTCTCTGCCACACTCATGTCGCTCTGGCCAACGATCATTACCTACGTTGTTACTGCAATCCTTGTAGGTATTTTTTGGATTTGTCATCACATTATGTTTAAGTTTATTGTAAAAGCTGATCGAAACCTTTTCTTGCTCAACATTTTTTTGCTGGTGTGTGTTGGCGCACTTCCCTTTGCTGCAAGCATCATTGCAAAATTCCCCTTTAACTCGAGCGCTGTTGTGACATACGGCGCCGTTCTCTTTTTGGTCAGCATCACCTACGTGGGGGTATGGAAATACGCACGAGTGCACGGAAACCTCACGTCGGAGTTGCTGACACCTGAAATTGCCCGCATTGCTACCTTGGCAATAAGTATTGCTCCAATTGGATACGCAATCGCCATACTCATATCTCTTATCAACCCTGCATACGGCTTAATGATGTATTTAATTATTCCGTTAGTGTACGCACTGCCCGGACCAATCGATCAATTAGTGGAGAAATAATTTTTTTCTGGTAGTATTCCCTGTACCACATATGTGGCATGGAGGGATGGCAGAGTGGTTGAATGCACCAGTCTTGAAAACTGGAATATCCTAACGGGTATCGTGAGTTCGAATCTCACTCCCTCCGCCAAAAAAAGTGCCAGCTTCTTGCCGGTGCTTTTTATTGTTACTATTGACAGTATACACAATACATTATATTATATAAAAAGTTAACGTGGTGAATGGAAGTAGCCACATACATAGAAAGGGCAGCTGATCCAGATGGAAAAGACAACTCTCGTACGTCCGGTGTCGTTGACCAGTTTATACCCAACACCCGAGATCTTGATGATCGCCAGCGCGAGATACATGGGTGATGAAACCTACCCTACTGTCGAACTGGCCTTGTACGACAGGGATTTCGACGCCGGCGATTCCGATGGACGCTTAACCGGGGAAACTGAATTCCTCCTATACAAGGTGCGTCAGTTTTTCCCGAGCTCCGGCTGTGGAATGATCATGATCTCGGATTCGGATTATTCGGATACAGGAGGAACGATTCAGTCCGCCGAACCCGGCCTCCAGAACTTTGTCGGCAGAAGGGCAACTTGGTTTTCAGCCGGTGAAGACAGGAGCGATATTATCCTCGTGGTTTGGCGGGACGAACCGAATTTCGATGTGCTCAAGAATCATCGTTCCGCGATCACCAAGACAATCAACGCTCTCTCGTTCCTTTTCACCTGACGTTCAGATGAGTGTCCAACATACCCGCCCTCGAAACAAAAAGCCCGACCTTTTTGTTTCGAGGGCGGGTTTTTTATAGTATGAATCATAAAATTGACAATATACTATTATATCGGTATAATGCATTCAGACTCAAACGTGTACTAATCAAAGGAGTTTCCCTATGTTTGCTGATGATATGGCTGCGGCCGTCCGAAAGGCCCACATCGTCGTGTTCGGTTTCGCAACCGACATAGTACTGGTTAGCGGCCTGCCTGCAGAATCTAAATTTGGCGGGTGTCTGTACATTCCAGCTGGGTGTCCTGTGGAGAAATTCAATGATCCGGCCCTGGTGGAAGTTGCTGCGCGGGTAAAACAATCGGTCGATCACTTCATTATCTTTGAAGATCGTATAGACCGCATTGTGCGCGAAGCAACTTTTGATCGTGATCACATCAAACCCGTGACGATAATCTGGAGCATCGTGATAAAGGCGATCTGGTTTGAAGTTCGAGTACTGTTCCGAAGGAACAATCCCCACGCTCTTCTTCAGGAAGTGATTCTCACTCCGGAGGAAATTGCTTTGTGCCTGCCCAAAGGCCACGAATTTCCTAACAACTTCGACGAGATGTCACACACGGAAATCATTGAGTATCTCTACGAGAGAGAAATTAGTGGTTTTCGCACCGAATTTGTAGTGACACCGAAACAAGAAGAACAGGGCATTCTTCACGCCCATGTTGAGCAGGCAGTCATTTCTGCCGTTGCCGTACTCTGCAAAAACGAATCCCAGATGCTGGGATTCGTTAAGTGTTGTAAAGATCTGGCGCTCGCTCAACCATAACCGCAACTTAAAATTGTGCCCACGGTATCCACCGTGGGCTTTTTTCTGTTAGTTTCACTCCCGTGTATTACAGTGTTACACTAATGTGATAGTTATGCACGATACATACTTTGCGTGGACAATGCTTGAGTATGAACCTCGCCATCGCACCACTGATTGGTATTGGGCGGTTGGTATTATTGCAATTTCAGCTGCCGCAGGTGCAGTATTGATTGGCAATCTCCTCTTTGCGCTCCTCATTGTTGTTGGCACCCTCTCGCTCGTTGCACACACACACCAAGCACCAAAAGAGTTGCGCATAGAAATTACAAAGCGCGGCATCGCGGTTAACTCCGATCTCTACCTCTTTGATGCACTTGAATCATTTTGGATACACGAGTACGAACACGCTCCGCGATTGGTTATCCGTTCAAAACGATTAGTGATGCCGTACATTACGCTGCCACTACCCACTGATTTGGTACTGAGCGAAATTCGCGAGGTGTTAGCGGCCTACCTAAAGGAGGAAATATATCATGAGCCAATTTCACAAAAAATAATGGAGTATTTGGGATTTTAGTGTATAGTATTTGCCACGCTCTTGTCGTTCAATGGATAGGACACTTCCCTGCGAAGGAAGAAATGCAGGTTCGATTCCTGCCAGGAGCACATTAAAAAAACCACCGCAAGGTGGTTTTTTGCTTTTGCTTATGAAAACTTTTTAAGTATCTTCGCCAAGCGAGACTTCTTGCGAGACGCAGTGTTCTTTTTGATAAAGTTAGATTTCGCTGCTTTATCGAGCGCTTTATAGGCAATAGTGAGAGCTTTCTGAGCCTCCTGCACATTTTTATCGTTTAACAATTTCTTAACCATCTTCACTGCATCGAGCATCGTGTGCTTGCGACGTACGTTATGCACGCGCTTGCGCTTTGATGCGCGGAGTGCTTTTTTAGCTGATGATGTGATTGGCATGTCGCTACTATATAGTAGAATGCCGGTATGATCAACTATCTGCGAGGGACCATTGTCGACAGCGGCGTTAACTACGTTGTGCTCGATGTACAGGGTGTCGGCTACAAGGTTTTTACCAGTTCTGGATTTCTGGACAAAAAATCTGGCGCTACTGAACTCGCCGTCTGGACCTACCTCGCAGTGCGTGAAGATTCGCTCAATATATACGGGTTCGTCTCAAAGGAGGAACTTGCCTATTTTGAAATGCTCATTAGCATTTCGGGTATCGGTCCAAAATCTGCCCTCTCAATATTGAATGTCGCTCCCATCGCAACTATTCGCCAGGCGGTATCAACCCAAGATCCGGTCTACCTCGCAAAAATGACCGGCATCGGCCGAAAGACTGCCGAAAAAGTAACGCTCGGTCTCAAAGACACCGTACTCCCCGGCCTTGAGACAACTGCCGAAAGCGCCTCGGGCGACACCGACGTTGTTGAAGCGCTCATCTCGCTCGGGTACTCTGAGAAGGACTCCCGCGAAGCAGTGCGTACTCTTTCCAAGGAACACAGCGGTACCGGCGATCGACTTAAGGCTGCGCTTAAGCTTATCGGCAAGCACTAACAACACTCACATCAACACCATGCTCACCATGCTCACCATGCTCAAAAAAATTATTCCGAAAAAGCTTTTTGTTGCGCTGCAACCAACCTACCATCATGCGGTAGCAATTCTCGCTGCGTGTATTTATCGATTCCCTTCTCGCCACATACACGTAGTTGCAATAACCGGCACTAAAGGAAAAACGAGTACTGGTGAAATTGTGAACGCACTGCTCGGAGCGGCGGGCAAAAAAACAGCACTTGCCGGCACTCTTCGTTTCAAAATTGGTGACTCCTCAGAACCCAATCTCTATAAAATGACGATGCCTGGCAGATTTTTTGTCCAGAAATTTTTACGCAAAGCAGTGAACGCGGGCTGTACGCACGTAGTGCTCGAGATGACCTCTGAAGCAGCTCGTGTGTACCGCCACGCGTGCGTCAACTTTGACTGTCTGCTATTTCTCAACTTGTCACCAGAACACATTGAGTCTCATGGTAGCTACGAACTGTACCGTGACGCAAAACTCATGCTTGCCCAGGCACTCAGCAACTCGTCAAAAAAGCGACGCGTTATTATTGCGAACGCTGATGATAGAGAGAGTCCTCGCTTTCTCGAGCACGGTTCTGAGCAACACACATTTAGTACCCGCGACATGGAGCCGTACACACTTCGTACTGACGGCGCCGACTTCACCTACGGTAAGGTGGCTATGAAGACTCATCTCAAGGGGATATTTAACCTCAGCAACATCGCGGCGGCACTCACGTATGCCGAAACACAAAACATACCGCTCGAACAGTGTTGCGCAGCGTTGGAAACACTCACTATGATTCGCGGTCGCGTCGAATACATTCGCGAAGGTCAGTCATTTGATGTGATTGTCGACTACGCCCACACCGCCGATTCTCTCGAAAAGCTCTACCAAGCATTCCCTGAGCAGAAAAAAATCTGTGTGCTTGGTAACACTGGCGGCGGTCGCGACACATGGAAACGTCCGGGGATGGCAAAAGTTGCCAACACCTACTGCGACCACATCATTCTCACCAACGAAGATCCGTACGATGAAGATCCACAAAAAATTCTCAATGACATGCTGCCCGGCATCACCACAAAACCGTACGAAATTATTTTGGATCGGCGCGAAGCAATCACCACAGCTCTCATCAAGGCACTGAAAGAAATGCCCGGGGGCGTCGTCTTAATTACTGGAAAAGGTACCGACCCCTTTATCATGACTGCACATGGTGGTAAGGTATCGTGGGACGACGCCGCTGTCGTTCGAGAAGTTCTTCACACCCTCATACGTTAGGAGGCAGAAATGTCGCAGCAATCTCATCGCCCAATACACCTGTTTGTGGGTAAAGAGTACGCTCCAGAGAATCCGACTCGCGAGCGAATTACCATGGCCATGGTCGCCATGGTTGTCGCCGCATGTATCGCACTCATTGCGTACCAGTTCATTAATCGCCCAACACTGCTCACGAGCGTGTGTGCGTTCGTTGAAGCGGGGCTGTTCGTTTACATCGTTGTGGTGTTGGTCTACCCCGACGCGTTTGACATGCTACTGCCGAAGGCATACCGCCGGTGGCTCAAGACGAGTCTCACCACCTACGCCTGCGGCTTCGCAGTAGTAATCGCTCTGTACTTTTTTGCATTCGCACGCCCCGATGAATGGTGGCAACCAGCTGCTGCTGGTAGTATCGGCGGTATCGTCTCCGCGTGTACCTATCTCATGTGGATATCACGGTATCGGTAGTAATCGCTCCCCCACAAACACCTGTCTGTGGGGGATTTTTATTGCCTTCTCGGAACCTGTTCGCTAGTATGTGGCCATGCCCGAACTCCCCGAAGTTGAAACAACAGTACGCGGTCTTAACAGCACCGTACGTGGTCTCACCATTACCGATGTGTGGACCGACTACAACAGCCTCTTTCACCGCGGCAAGGACAACATTAAAAATCCTGCCTACTTTGTGAAGTTTAAAAAAACGATCGTCGGCGCAACAATCACTGGCGCACGACGTTCAGCAAAAAATGTACTGATTGATCTTTCAAACGGACAGACCGTGCTCATTCACATGAAGATGACCGGACACCTCTTGTATGGTCGCTACAAAAAGACGCGTATCGATACCAAAGAAACATGGGTTGTTGATGGCGACGTGCACCCCACTTCGCACCCACTCCACGATCCATTCAACCGCTGGATTCATTTAGTCTTCAGTCTCAGCAGCGGAAAGCAGCTCGCCTTTTCTGATCTCCGTAAGTTCGCTAAGGTTATCTTTTTTGAAACCTCGAACGCGCACGAGCATGCTGATTTAAAAAAACTTGGCCCAGAACCCCTCGAAAAAAAATTCACCTACTCCCTCTTTGCAGAACGATTGCTCATGCGGCCAACCGGAAACATAAAGCAGGTGCTCATGGATCAATCAGTAATCGCAGGTATCGGCAATATTTATTCTGATGAGCTGCTCTGGAAAGCAAACGTGCATCCGCTGTCGATCGTAAAAAAAATTCCTACCGCCCAGCTTTGTGCCATGTTCGCCGCCACTCGCCACGTACTTGAAAAAGGAATCGATTTTGGTGGAGATTCAACGTCTGACTACCGAAATATTCACGGCGAGCGGGGCGCCTTTCAGCATAAACATAACGTGTATCGACACACCGGCAAACCCTGCCCGCGACGCGGCTGTAGTGGCGCCATCGCACGCCTCAAAGTTGGCGGCAGAAGTGCACATTTCTGTGATACGCATCAACATCGCTACTAACGTAATCAGTACTAGCTATATTCCTCGCAATTGAAATAATGCGATGCCAGTGGCCACTGCCACATTGAGTGACTCTTTTGCACCGCGCATCGGAATTTCAATAATTGCATCGCAGGTGCTGAGTACTGCCTCAGGAATACCCTCTACTTCTGCGCCCACAACGAGCGTCCACTCTTTGGGTACTCTATAGGTACGATACGGTTGTGCAGTTGGATGTTGCTCAAGTGCCACAACTGGTGCTCCTGATTTTTTTGCCAATGCGATTGCCTCAGCTGCCGTCTCAACGTGTTGAGATGGAATAGTCTTCTCCGCACCGAGTGCAACTTTCGCAACTTTTGGATTAGGCCGGCCGAATCGATCAATCGGTGCTGGTGTCGTGCCGACTAATAGTATTTCATCGCTCACTCCAAAACCTGCGGCATCAGCGGTACGAAAAATCGAACCAACATTTTCAGCACTACGGAGATTGAGGAGGATAAGTTTCATATAAGTAGTCAGAGAAAGACCTCACAAAAATGGGTGCGTCCTAATTAGAGTGGGTAGCATCTGGCTGATATCCTGAAACTTCTAACATTTCTTTCATCCAACTTATCTCATGATCACTTACATATACCTTCTGAATATCTGATTTAGTATTTTTTACAACCGAAAGAATCTTGGCTAAATGAGTACTTACATTTTGAGCAAAAAATAATCTCGACTTATCACAATGCACGAAATAGTCACATAGAAAATCACTAGAGGAATCCAAGAGCACTCTTGGATTGTCTATTTGTACATCCGTAAGTTTTGCTTCTTTTCGTCCATCAGGATCATTTAAATACAAAGATTGCATAGGATTATTTTACGTAAGAGGTTTTTAGTCTTTTTTCTTTTTCAAAACGTTCTAATGCGAGCTGAATGAGTCGATCAATAAGTTTTGTGTATGACATACCGCTTGCTTCCCAGAGTTTCGGATACATACTGATGCTTGTAAATCCAGGTATTGTATTTATCTCGTTAACAATAATCTTGCCATCTTTTTTCAAAAAACAGTCCACTCTTCCAAATCCTTCGCAATTTAATGCTTTGAAAGTTTTTATAGCAATTTTTTGAATATCTTTTGCTGTCTTCTTTGAGACTTTGGCTGGGATCTCAATGATGGCGCCGTTCTCATCAATGTATTTCGTCTCGTATGAGTAGAAGCTATCCTTTACGACTACTTCTCCAGGAACTGAAGCTATTGGGTTTTCGTTACCCAAAACGGCACATTCTACCTCCCTCCCTTTGATAAATTCCTCAATAAGAATTTTTGTATCGAATGTAAAAGCTTGCTTAATCGCACTATCAAATTCTTTTTTAGTTTCCACCTTACTTACACCTACAGAAGACCCCATGTTAGCAGGCTTAATGAACAAGGGTAAACCAAGTTCTTTTTTTGCCTGAGCAAAACTGACTCGCTCATCATGCTTGAGAGCGATAAATTTTCCTATAGGAATACCCGCATCTCTCAACAATCTTTTCATTACGTCTTTATCCATTCCAACTGCCGATCCAAGAACTCCCGCCCCGACGAAAGGAACATTTGCCAGTTTAAATAAACCTTGAACAGTACCATCTTCTCCGAAGGGGCCGTGAAGGATCGGAAACACAACATCAATCGAAGTTTTTGAATTCGTATCCGTAAGATTTGAAATTGCTCCGCCACCTTGTGGAACGAGAGCTACGCTATCACTACTAGATGAATTCAACTTATAAAGTTTCGGATTTGTTTTATCAAGAAGTTGTGTCGAGGAATCCCCAAGAAGCCATTTACCGCTCTTGTCTATACCAATTAATACAACATCGTATTTATCCTTATCAATAGCGTTTGCTACATTCTCAGCAGAACGAAGAGACACCTCGTGCTCGGCTGATTTACCTCCAAATAGTAGCGCAACTTTAATTTTCTTTTTCATAAATTATTGCTATTTTAGCAGATTTTCGACCTTTTTACAGCCCATTTAGAGGGGACGCTGCAAATGTCCTCAAGTAAACCTGAGTGTTCAGCTACAATGGACATGCATTTTTTATCCTACCAATTGGAAAGGGGTTCGCGCGAACGCGAACCCCAAATGTTTACAAGCCGATATCTCGATCGCGCCAGCGCCTCGACGGAATCAGCCGCGTCGGGCAAATGGCTTGCGGATTGGACTCTGCTCGATCACATCGCTCAACTCATTGAAGTAGCAGTCGCTGCAGAAGTCCCCTTGATCGGTTTTTCGACAACCGGTCACGATCTCACGAAGCACACAGTTGCATTTCTGGCAACGATGCGTCTCTTCTGCATCTTCGTCATGCTCGTACTTTGCAACGAATTCTTCCAAAGACATCGCCATGATTATCACCTCACCGCTGGGAGTTTACACTCTTCGAGCGTTACTCTTGGAGCTCGAACCCAAGCGGATTCGCATACAAACGTTGCGGTCGTCCCGACGCGCGAATCCAAAAGTTTATCGTTTTTTCCCATCCAGTGCAAATAGCTTGCATCGTCTTAGGATGCCTCGCCTGAAATCACTTCCACTACATATTGTGTATCGTGGTGGCCCAAAATACAATATCGAGTACGCTTGGAGAACATCTGCTGTGCGAAAATATTCTCATCTGTCCCCGAAAAATGTTCGACAAGAGCAATGTTGGAGACTTCCTGAACGCTTCGGCATGAGCTCGATTCCCGTGGGATTGAAAAGTATTGTCGGCTAACGGTGTGGTAAGCTCGATTCTCTCGCGGTCGAGCCTGTGCGTTCTTTCGTTCAGCTGCCAGCCGAACATGCGATAAATCCCCGGGGGTTCGGGCAGGGCCCCAACATCACTCCACGCCAGCGCAGCCGTCGTTCTGCACTCTCCGCCGCTGATAAAACTCATCCGGCGGGCGGAGCATCCATTCTACGGACCCTGCAGTACCTCCGAGCAGGACCAGTATCCAAATTTTCAAATATCAAATACACCCATCTTCGTTACAAGAATGTGCTACTCCTGATTAGGTTGCCTGGCTCCATCTGCGATGGAACCTTTCACAATCGTTTCATGCTTTCGGCCCAGCTTATTCGTCCCCCGCTCCCAATGCGCGATGCTGGGTTGGCCCACACCGAGGCCTGCCGCGAGCGCCTTTTGAGTCAGCCCGCGGTCAAGACGGCGGCGCTTGAGGGGGTTGCTGAGTGTCTTGCAGATCGTCGGATAGCCCTTGTAGGACCATAATATGCCGAACAAATAGGCGTTGCAGTCAGGTTGATGCGGCGTAAAATGGCCACACAGGCTAATGGATGTGTGGCCAATCCCCCGTTTGTTTCAAAAGGGTGCTTGCCGCAAAGACTTACGGTGATTTCGCCGTCGCCGACCGTGATCCGGTCGGTGATGGTTTCGATGATCTTACGCTTTTCTTCATGGTCGAGGGTGGGCCAGCGGGTACTCAGATCGCGCGCTTCGGCAACAATGTAATCGGTGCTGAGGTGGTCAATCTGAAGGACGTCAACCGCCGTCCGATGCCCTGACGGCTTCACCGACTGAGCGAGACGTCCTCATCAACCCGCCGCTGAACTTTGCGCTCAAGCAACTGGATGCATCGCATCCTTATCTGGCCGCGCGCGGGTTGACGCCGGCGACGGTGGCATACTTCGGGCTGGGATATTGCAGCAAGGGATTTTTGACCGGACGTATTGCGATTCCGATTCACAATGAATCCGCTGAGCTCGTCGGATACGCCGGCCGGCTGGTGGATGAATCTCAACTGTCAGCCGAGTGCCCGAAATACCTTCTGCCCGGCCGACGCGACCGCGGCGGCAGGGTGAGCGAGTTCCACAAGTCTGAACTGCTGTACAACTTTCATCGAGTGAAGCGGCCTGCCGCTGACGTCATTTTGGTCGAAGGATTTGCATCCGTGTGGCACCTTCACCAGTGCGGGTTTTTCAACAGCATCGCGGTAATGGGAAGCGATTGTTCAGACGTGCAGATACGCTTGATCCGCGAGTGCTGTGGCGATGAAGGAACCGTCTGGATATTTCCTGACGACGATCGCGCTGGCGAAAAACTCGCTACGTCGCTTGCGCCACGGATCATCGAGTTCTGTAAAGCTCGATGGGTTCGGGATCGGAAGCATCAACCGACCGACTACACCGTCGGCGAGTTGCAAGCGCTGCTGAAACCAGTGCGTCGTTAAATCAATGAGCGGCCCCGAAAAAGCCGCTCATTTTTCTTACATGCTCGGATAAGGCGGGAGCGACAGTTGGTTTCCGGTGAACAACCGGTAGTTGAAAAGCGCCTGCGCTTCAGACATACCCGACACGATATCCACGGCTAAGCGGGTTTTCTCGGCGTCCGTGTCTTTTTCTTCATCATGGAGTTGTATCGCAACGGGCCACCGTAAACGGATGCGAACAGCCACGACACAGAAGTTGAACGCCCCGGGCCCAAATGATGAGCACCGGGGCTTTTTTTGAAAAGCTGAGGGGAGTGGATTTCAATCTCTTTTCCCGGGTGGAAAAAAGGCCACCCGCAATGAAGCGAGCGGCCCAAGACAGCGGCGGTGCCTGCGTCCTCAGAAAACCGGCACCCCGCCCTGGATCGTCCCTGATGTACGACGTACCAGCAGCCGAAAACTTATATGCTGCACCGTGCGTCGCGTTCGGGGTTGTACCGGCCTCCATGATGATCCGCAAGCTCGATCCACGTTCAGGTCTTGGACTTCTCAGGGTTTTCAAACCTTTGGAGGTCCGATGTCTCGACTTGAAGCAACCGAGTTCCTTCTTCGACGCCACGGCGCGACGACTGAAACCCGACTCGATCACAGCGATCTGCGCATGATCTACGAGTTCATGCTGCAACATCGCTGGACCGGCTCTGTCGCCGAGTGTCAGGCGTACATTGACGCCCTGAAGCGCGGCGAACTCTCCAGCGGCTGCGCTGAAAATGACTTCGACGAACCATGCCGCAGCCGACGCGCGGCATAGATAGCGCGTTCGGTCGTCTCGCTGAAACATGCCAGCAAAGCAAAGATTCCCCGCGCTCAAGAAGACGAGCCGGTCACCCGACTCCCGGTAACAGGTAGCGATTACTGGAATCCGAGTCGTCGAGCGCAGCTATTCCCTTTCCACCTTGCTTGAATCGGAGCGAGGCTGCGAATACGATTCTGTTTCTCGCGCACATCCGAACACGGTGAATCGCCATGAAAAACCGAATGCTGATCGCATATTTTCTGCTGGCCTTATCGACCCTCACGAGTGCGGCCACGGTCCCGCCGCAGAAGGTCAGGCTGGAATTTGGCTCGGATGTGCCTTTCACAGTGGAACCGACCGGAATCTTCGGATACACGTTCGGATACGAAGTCAATCGTCAGATCACCACGCCTGCCGCGTCTTACACGGCCGCGCAGAAACAACAGATCCAAGCCCAGCTCGATGATGTTCTTGAAGTATCCGGCATCAGCAACATTCAATTCGTCGTTTCTCCGGTCTTCGGCGGCGAAGACGTTACGTACGTCTACTTCGGCAACGACCCAAGCGGTCCGTTGGCGGGGTACACGCTCGGTGGCCCCGATCAATTCAATGAACGTCGCTTCAACGAAATCGTGGTGTACAACGTCGAACCACTCACCGACGCTGAGACCGCGGCTCACGAACTAGGTCATGCGCTGGGTTTGCGACATGTCGAGCCCGGCATCTACACCGATCCGATGACGCAACTGCGCTACGTCGAAGTGATGCGCAAAACCACCGATCGACCTCCGGACACTCACCTGCGCTTCATCGACCGGAAATCCTCCGTCATCGATCCCACTGCGATCTTCACAACCCACAATCCGATTTACCACCTGGAGCGGTACGTCGAGGGGACGGCTCATGCTGACCTCATTGCGGCCGGAACGCTTCCGGGCAGTTGGGACCAAACATTGCTGGACTACTACGTCAGCTTCCTGTTTGATGACGACCTTGATCAGCCATCCACTCTGCACCAGGTGCGCATCCTCGTGGGCGGCGACGCCGAAACGGCCACAGTCCTGGCGATGTTTGATCAGATCAAGCTCGGCGATCGGGGATGCCCAGGCTCGGGCGCTGCTCGCCTGCCCTTCGGTCGACACGCTCAAAGGCAAACGGGATGGTGCCGTGCTGGCGACATTCTGAATTTCTTCAAAAAAGTCGGTTCGAACTTCACGATTCAGAACGGCAAAATTACCTGGGAACCGGTGGGAGCGTGGAAAACCATTGTGGCGCAAGGGCCATTTCGAAACCAACGAGTGTTCTCATCCGCGGGATCGTCGCCGGACGGCGACCACAAAACCCGGGAGAGTATACGGTGCTGGCTGCATGGCGCCGTTCGATCGCTCTTCCGCGACGCCGCGTGTCCTTGAGCCCTGTCCGTGAGCGTGGCGGGCGGTGTTGACCCCCGACTCTATGCACATTTTCGTGTCGCAGACGCGCCCGGCTCACGCCGAGCGCGAACGCGGCCCCAGGGCCGCGGGGGTCGCACGACCCCACCGGTTGGGCGCACGCCCCCGGGTGTGGGGGAAGTCCACAACCCCAACAACCACAACGGTATTCTCAATGGACCGTCACGGTCACCAGTTCACTGGTGCACCCCACGGGTGCCGCTGGCACGCACGTGCAACAATACAGAAATGGTCGTTGCACCAACGACCAAACCCTTCCAATATCCCTTCCACTGCAGTGGAAGGGATTACCACGCATCATGGCCACCCCTAAGTCAAGCTTAACTTCGTCTGCGATTGCTTTAACACGGTATCGTCAGCGTATCGCAAGTCCGCGATGACATTCCCGAGACCGCGACATAATCCGATGATCATTTCAGTCGCTACGATGCGGGTGAGCGCTTGGGGAATTCCAGTTCGCATCCCAACACGAGCGGCGTCATACAGACAAGCTGCTTGAACCCGTTTGCCCGACCGTTCCAGTGAGCGCCCAATTCGCTGTCGATCATTTCACCCGATCAGTATTAAAGCTCTCGTAGCTTGATCAGCAGATGTTTCGATGCGACCCTGTGTTCCATCTTTTTCAATTTCTTTTCGCGCGGATGTGATGTTTGTGAATTTGCCCGGAAATGCTCATTCCGGTGCCGGTGCCATCTCTAACGCCTTGAAGTATTCAGGTACCTCGATCGCCGGTGCCGTCCCCTGCGACTGAAGTCGTGCCACAAGATTCCAAAAGAATGTTACGAGCGAAATCTCGGATGGGCACTTTTCAATGGACGGCTTTTTGTCTTTGTCGTACATCACATTGAAGGCGCCGCCTTCGATTGAACATCCGAAGTCAATTCGCTGTCCATCTAAATCTGATACCGCGTTAATCACATTGGTAAATGCTTCTCCCATCGGCGGATTCCATTCCGACCCAAGTGACACAATGCCTGCGGGGATGTCGAACATCCAATGCTTCTTCATCGGTCCGCTTGCAGTTGAAAAGGTCGCGTTCGTTCGCTTGAGCTTTCGCACAGAAGCGGCTTTTTTCGCAGCGTATTCGATCATCCCCTTGCTAATGTCCTGCTTTGCTTCGATGACCGCGTAGACGCTTTCGGCAGGTACGAAAAAGGCTCCGTCCTGATTGAAAAGAAAAGGCGAATACTGCTGATCAAAGATTACGATGTCGATCTGTTCGCTGCACTGATCGAGCGAATCGACGACAAAAGCTTTTTCGATGCGATATCGTTTCGGCAGGTATTCCCGCAGCATCTGCCGCCAACACTCCTCAGAGGTGTCACCCTTCACTCCCTGATGGGGGATGCATTTGCGGTTTGTAGTCAGCTTCGTCTTCATTTGCTCCTGCAAGTGAAGAAAAAGCTCCCGAAGTGGAACTTTATTCTCAACCATTTCGACTCCTACGACATACTGAACATTGGGCCAAAAATTTCCTGGTATTTTCGAAGCGCTTCGCCTTGTCGCCCTTCGCGAGTGAGGTTTATTGCCGTTCGGATCTCATTGCGCGCTAGCGTCAATGCCGTTTGTGCGGAACGTTTCTCTTGGTCGGTCATCCCGTCGCTTACCGCCGGGCCGAGTCCCGCCGGATCGGGCCACTGGTCGTAAATGCGCTCCGCAGCGGTCGTGAAAAACGACATGATCTCGTAAGCAAACTCTCCACCGAAGGGTGGCTTGAGGATGTCGAGCGCCATCACCTCTAGCAAGAACGATGGCTTCACGGGCTTCTGCTTCTCACGATTCCATCGCTTCACCATCCGAACGATCCCCTTCCACTCTTGGCCGAACGCGGCATGTGCAGCCGTAGCTTTTTCTGCATGAATTGTTGGGTCAGTATCCGTCCAGCCCGAGGCGATCTTGGTATCTGGTATTTCGTAGTGCTTGTTCTTTGTAAAAGCAGAAACAACGTCAAAACTCATCACCTTGTCGTCTTCACCCGGTTTGGCAAACCTGACGCTGACCGATCGTCGCTGTTGCGTCACATTCTCGCGACCGTACTCTTTGACAAGAACGTCTTCAAGCTTGTTGAGCAAGGTAGAAGGATGCTTCCCATTTCGGTACGTCGGGCGTTCGTCGTCATGGAGGACGCAAAAGATATCTACGTCTTTGAGCCTCTTTGTTTTCGTGTGGCGCTTGTACGATCCGGTGAGAAAGTCGTCCTGTAGTTTGAATGCGTGGGCGACAACGCCGCGGATCTCCTGCTGCCGCCTTGATGCATCGTCCTGCTCTTTTTGCGTCAGCTCTAGTCGCGTTTTGAATTTGCGAAATGCCTCGTTTGTCGTGAGCATCATTGCCTCCAATACGTTGTGTCAGTTCCGATGCCGTTGCCGCCGATAGTTGAACCAACGCCCAAACGCTTTAGGCCCTCCGTGGAACGGTATTTCGTCGGCCCCCATCCAGATACGTCGGGACGTCCTGGCCGAGTGTCGAGGAGGAAGCGGTACTTGCAGCTTGAAGGGACGAGGCCTGCTTTTCGGACGTGATAGCGGATCGCATCGCTATCAGCCCACAATGTACCATCGCCCGAGTAGTCGTAGATGACGTCGAGATCCCAGCGTGGTGCAACGAGTGCGTCCGTTGACGGGTTGTAGATCTCTAAGACGACGGTGCGAAGGTCGCGACTATTTAGCCACGCGATGATTGCTCGTTCCAAGCTTCCCCACTCGTCCATCAGGTAGGCGGGATCTAGGCCCGTTTCCCTGACGATCTCTTTGAGGAAATTGAGCAAGTTGGTCGTGACGTGCGCGATCGTGTGCGTGGATGAATATGTGTTAACTCGAACTGTGCTCATGGCTTCAAAAACTCCTTCAAGTCGATGACGGCGTCTCCTCCACTAGCTTTCGCCGCTACTCCCCGTTGTTCCTCGATGTCTTCTCCAACCGCGCGAGCAGTGACGCGGGTAGAGCAACTCTTTAGCTTTCTCTTTGACCAATCTAGGTCTTCCTTGGGCACTGGGAGTGACATCTGCCAGTCATCTTCGGTTGGGTTCTTTCCTAGTGCGTCTTCGTTTATACCATCGCTTGAGATCGCGTCGTCGCCATAGACGCAGTAAACGAGGATGCGCGGACCAGCGCCATGAACGATGATGGCGTCGTCCGCTGGCCCCTTAGAGGAAATTGTTGATGCTGCGACGCCGGCGACCTTTGCGAGCTCCGCCCGTGACGAACTCTGTGGATCCGGGGCAAGCAACTCACAGATTTTCTCCCAGGTCTCAATCGCTGTTCGTTCAGGAGTGGAGGCAACGCTTCTGCGGATTCTTGTACTCATGGTTTCTTCTCCTTAAGTGCGTTCGACCTTTGTGCATCTTCTACTGCGCGAAGCACGTGTTCAGCCGTCAGTTGTGAAGGGTCCAAAGCAGTCTCTTTGTCCCACGTGAGCGCGGAGATAACGGCTTTGCGAATGCGGCGACCGTCCAGACCGTCACACCGTTCGGCTGCCCGCTTGATCTTCGGATCGTCGGCTAGCTTCGCTAATCTCGGAAACTTCGTAGCCAATTCCGCAAGTGTATCTTTTAGGATCCAATGGCAAGCTTCGGGCCCCGGCACATCCACGTTAACGATGAAATCGGCACGAGAGAGGAAGGCATCGTCAATCGCCGCGGTAAAGTTACTCGTTGCTAAGAACAGCAACTCCGGATAAGTGCTTGCGAGTTGATCTAGCTGTGCCAGCACCGCATCCGTCGCCCGATGCACATCGACCGGATTTGCATCCATGCTCATTTTTTTTCGGTCTGCAGCGAGCGTCTCAACTTCGTCAAGCACAACGATCAGCGGTCCGCTTTCCGCTCGCTCTGCAATCACCGACCCGAGAAGGTGCTTAACCGCCTGCTGACTTCGGCCAAGCGATTGACTTGCCAAGCCATGCGATTCCACTTCGAGATAACGAAAGCCTCCTTTTGCATGAAGTACCCTCGCCGTCTTTGAAGCAAGGCCCCGCGCAAGCGACGTTTTCCCCGTACCTGGCGGGCCAACCAAGATGATGACGCCATGCATGGGAACTCTCGCCCGATCGACCTTCGATCGGAGTGTAAAGTTCAGTAGCGATTGAGAGAGCAATCGAGCTTTTAGCTCCGGCTCTACGATGATGGACTCCCAGAGGGCGTCAAATGAATCGTCAGGAAGCTTGCGGTCATCAAGGATTCCCTTTGGCAACTCGTCGGAAGATCTTCGTTCTGAATGCATCCTTTGGCTCCTGTGAAGGCTCATGTACTTCATTGCCGCGTGCGCAAGCGAGCGGCTGCGCGAATGGTTAAGTTTTGCGATTGAAAGCGATTCCTGACGATTTGCGCCATTTCGTCGTATACCGGTGCCTTCTTAAGTGGGTCCGCGATCGTCACGATCAGTGAAAACGGTTGAGGCTTGAATGCCGCCTCATCCTTTAGCTCGTGTCTGGTGAGAAGCTGCATCTTCAATCGCCAGCGGTCTCCACGTTCACCTTTTTCACCGAGGTCGCCGTAGTAAGTGCGGATGGGAGCCCACTTCCGCAATTTCGTAACTTGGTAGGACTCGTAGAGCAGACCGGGATTTTTGTGCTCTGGCGGAACTAGCCCGACGAAGACTGGCTTCGGCTTCACCAAGCCGGTTTCGCGCGTTCGTTGGGTTCGATAAACTCCGAAATGGGCGTCAATGTGGGTCTCGCAGTACTCGGTTCCCCATCGCCGTCCGCGGGCGGGAGCGAACGCAACCGTCATCCAGATCTCACCAAAGTATTTGCCACTCTTCTGCAGCGACGGCGGGTATGGAAAGTCATCCCATTCGAGAAAGTAGCCTGGTCGCAGTACATCATCGAACACAAGCGTCGACGTGTGACGAGTACATTCAAGGCAGTACGGTACAGGAGCGGGAACACCAAATCCGAAGAAATTCTCGTCGCCGTCGGGAACTCGAAGTGCGGTCCGAGGATCACGTGCGTGGTGCGTGAGCAGTGCTCTCGCGAGAACTGGAGACGGCGTTGGCGTTACTTGATGGTAAATCTGAGCAAGAGTGCGGGAGACAAGCGGCGTGGCAAAACTTGTCCCCAAGTTCTCCGCAGAACTCGTCCCGTTCACTGAACGAATTCCGTGAATCTCAGAAGCATCCTTAGAGCATGACCCGCCGTAATGGACCAGATCTGGCTTGATGACGTAGTTCGGTCCAGCACCGTGGCGGGAAAATGCTGAAGGGCAATGTTTCTTCGGGCCATTCTTCGCGTGATCTACGTGCGAGACTGCACCTACCGTGATCCCAAGCACGCTGTCAGCCGGAGTTGTGATCCTTCCAACGTTCTCTTGGCTTGGCGTGCGCGGGAAATCCAGTAACGGTGGGGTTTCGTAGTTCCCCGCACTGATAACAAATGAAACCTTGTAGGTTTCTTGCAAGTTGTCGAGTTCTTCGGCCAGCGGCGAAAATTCATCCAGAGAACACACCGTGTCTGTGCCAAGCGAGAGGTTCCAAACTTTGTACGTATTGGCGTGCTGTTTGAGTGCAGCTTCGAGCGAAACAAGGAACTCCGATTCGAGAAGTCCAGTGGTAGCGCCTCTAGCCGGGTCGTCATTGGGAATCACCTGAAGATCGAACACACCACATGGGCTATCATCCAACCCAGCAATGCCCGGATTCAGATGACTGCCCCAGCAGATCAGTCCTGCGACAAAGGTTCCGTGGTCGGTGTTCCGGTATTCCGGTGCCACCTCAGATTCACGGCCTACAACCCAACTTTCAAGTCCGGGAAACGTGCTCGCGACGCCGCTATCCACGACGACAACAACCGGAAAGTCCCCGACCACCTCTTTTGCAGTCGGAAGTTTAGGAAGTGGCTTGGCAGAGAACATCCTGGGACGGATTATCTTTAAGAGTGGCATCGGCGCAATTGACCGTACTCCGATGACGCGGGAGAGAGTTTCCACGTCCTCGACGTTCTTGCACTCCACCTCATAAGTAAAGCTTTGTGGCGAATACCCTCGGCTTCGCAATGAGAGTCGGCGACTGTGGCATGTTGCCTTCAGCTCTTCGATCACCGCGGTTTGGTCATTCGTTGTACCGAAGTCAAAAAGTCCAACCCGCGTGATGAAGCCTTCTTTGCCCCGAGGACTTTTTCGCAGAACATCAGCAGCTTCAACGCCACCCCGGCGATAAGCCGCCGTAACAGGCTCGATTGCATCGACGCATGACAACTCCTTGGTCATCTGGTCAGATTTGTTGTTTTGAATCGTCTCCTCTAATCGCTGTAATCCGGCGGGGGTTGCCTTCACAAACAATTCCCCGAGCCGACCCGCACCAATAATTGGGCACGATTGCGGGGAGAACAGATGGTTCGGCCGATGGCTTTTCGCCGCGGCCCTTGAGAGCAGTTTTACTCTCACCGGCGCAGCACCAGCCTGCTTGATTTGAGGGGCTATTGCCTTGCGGATCGCCCCGACCTGGGTAGAGAGACGCGCGCGGTATTCGCGGTCAACAGTGCGGAAGGGTTTCGGAGGCGTGCCGCCACCGGGAACTTTTCGCTCCGCGCCTTGCTTGGGCATGATCACCTTGATCAGCAGCCGTTCATGGTGTGGACGTGCGGTCTCAGCCATTTCGTTTCACTCCTTGGGCCCGTCGATGTGCCGTTGCTTTTGATACACCAAACAGGTCTGCTATCGCCGCGTGACTATATAACTTCGCATTTCGGCGGCGAAGCTCTACCGAAATGGCATGTTCATCTTTGTCTCGTAGCGAGGACAAGAATCGACGCCCCTCGCCTTCCCCAATGCCAATGTTCTGGAGGATTGCGAATGCGTCCTTCAATTGTGGGGATTCGTGTTTTGTGATTTGGCGCCGCTGCAGCCGCACACAGACCTCATTAATGTCCGACCCAGAGAAACCCTCTGAAAGGTCACTCAGCAACTCAATCTCGCGCTCCGTGAATTGCAACGATCCAACGAACTGCTCCCACATCACTTTCCGAGACTCGGCTGATGGATAATCAAGCGCGAGGCGATAGCTGAATCGTCTCCATACTGCTGAGTCGAGTAACTCATGGTGATTGGTCGCTGCGATGACGATAGATTGAGTCCCAAGCGTATCCAGGTTCTGGATGAAGCTGTTGACGACTCTCTTCAGCTCTCCAAGTTCCTGGCTATCACCTCGAAGTTTTGCAATGGCATCAAATTCATCGAGGAAGAGGACACACGGTGTCTTTGCAGCAAAATCGAAGAGCGCACGGATATTCTTTGCAGTACTCCCCAAGAACGACGAAATGAGTCCGTCGAGTCGAGCGACGTAAAGCTCAAGGCCCAGTTCGCGTGCGATATGTCTTGCCAGACGACTTTTCCCGGTACCTGGTGGACCGTACATCAAGAAAGTGAGCGACGCAGACAAGCCTTGGCCATCTGCTTCCGCGTAGCTTTTGGCAATACTCAAGAATTCGTTGATGACGTCCCACTGGTCTTGCGCAAGCACGACCGGGGCTTCGATCGCTGCCCTAAGACTCACATGTTCAATGAGCGGAAATCGGCTCTCCGCGTCGACCGGGAGAACTTTCGCAAATGACGTCCCGATCGGACGAAGCTGCTGGTCGCTCTCCGCCAACATCTTGCGGAGACGCGAAGCGGAGGTGGTATCACCCGCTTTTTCGAGCTTTTCTGCCAAAAACGCCGTATAGTTACGAACCTTATCGATGTCGAGACGAAGTGCCCCATTTACGATGCGAAACAGCTCTCCCATGAAACGAATGTCTTTATCCATGAGACGATTATCGTACTTTACGAGACGATAGTCAAGATGTTTCTCACGGAATTATGGGGGGCAGTCGCTCTTGGCATGAAGGCCAATTGGCCGGGCGGAAGGCCTAATATCGCCATTCGGCGTGCTCCAAGGGAGCGCGATTCAGCTCCACGCGGCACGCCTGCCAATTTTGGCAAATATCGGCCCATGAGTTCACGAAACCGGTCGTTGGCGACGCAGAGCCTCAGTTCTGATTTAGTACAGCGCGGAGCACAACGATAATTTCAGATTCTGGAAGTTCGGGAACAATTGGCGCGGATGGCAGTTTCAATACAACGAGAACATTTGTGATAAGTGACAACGGTCGCCACCTATGATTCCGACCAGGGCAACCGCATATGACTACCCCGCCAAGAGGTCGATCAGATAGTCATGATCCCAGCCCGCGATTTTGCGGCGGGTGCGGAAGCTGGATTTCTTCGTCGCGGAAACTTCCGGCGTCTCGGGCGTGCGGGCTGCTGAAGGTGAGTCGGCGGCGGCTGGGATACGTCGGCGGCAAGGCGTGCCAGGATGCCGAGCTGGCCGACCGGCTGAAAAAACTATCCGGATCGCATCCGCGCTACGGCATGCGTCGTTTGCACGCGATGGTTCGGCGCGGCGGCGAGATCGTGAACCTCAAACGCGTGCGTCGGCTGTGCCGGGTGCATGGGCTGATGCTCAAGCAGAAGCGTCGTCGCAAGCGTCGTGGGATCGGCATCGGCGTGCCGTGCAAGGCGGAGCATCCGAATCATGTGTGGGCGTATGATTTTGTGGAAGATATCACGGAAACGGGCCGGAAGCTGCGGATTTTGACGATCGCGGACGAGTTCACGCGGGAGTGTGTGGCGGTGGAAGTGGAACATCGGATGAACGCGAAGTTCGTGACACAAACGCTGCTTGGGCGGTTCGCCGACCGTGGCGTGCCGTCGTTTATTCGGAGCGACAACGGCCCGGAGTTCATCGCGAAGCATCTGATGCGTGTATTTGCTACCAACGGCGTACAAGCGTTGCACATTGATCCGCGCAGTCCGTGGCAGAACGGGTTGAACGAGCGTTTCAACGGCACGCTGCGCGATGAGTGTTTGAATATCGAGACGTTCCACAACCGCGCTGATGCGCGGGCGTTGATCACGCTGTTCGGCCGAAGCTACAACCAGCGTCGACGACGAGAACGGTAACCTTTGCGACAACGCTCCAGCAAGCCCTCCCCGATCAGCCAGCGACGAACCTTGTCGTGGCTCACCCAGATGCACTGATCCGGCCCCAGCTTCTCCGCAAACAGCGTCGGACCGAAGCCCCGATACATCGATCGATACAACCCCAACGCTCGCTGCCGATCCGAATCGGCAATCCTCTTGACACTGGGCTTGCCCCAACCGCGATGCAACAATCCCTTATCGCCTTCGGCCAGAAAACGTGCATAAACACGATGCACCTGCCGAAGCGACAGTCCCAAAACCTCACCCGCACCAACGCGCGACAGTTCCTTGCCCTTCAACCGACTCAAAACAACCAACCGCTCACGTTCCTTCCCACTCATCGATAACCGCTCCATCCCAGCCTCTTAACTTCGCCACGATGGTGACACTTTCACTGCGTTACAACACCTGCCACCAAAGAGTCTTGCGAGGAAAGACATAGGCGGTAATATCACCGGCTTGAGGAGGCCGGATATCTGCTATGGGCGGATTATCCGGACTTTCTACATGAAACAAGCTGTGGAAAACCGGCGTGAGGATCCTGTGACTTATGGTAGTCTAAATGAAGACCCGCTCAAACGTAGTGTGAACTTGGAGGTTATGATGGCACTTCTGATCGAAGAATTTGGTGAACACGAGGTGCTAGAAGCATACGCGGAGAAGCTAGGCACTGCGGTCAGGGCGTTTGAGCAACAGATTCAATCGCTCACTCAATCCCAGCAGACAAGCGTATTGTCCGACTTCAGTGATCACTTGCTCCTCCTCGTCGAGCGCGCTCGAGTGCAAGCGCAAAATCTGCACAGCCAGCGAAGCCCTTGAGGCTTCGCTTTTCTTTTTTTCAATTGCGGTTACATTTGTAGTGACGTGGTACACGAATGGGATCACATTGCCTACCCACAGCCGAAAATCACGTTTTTCCGACACCCTCTCCATACTTCACCTTTCAGACCTTCACTTTTCGGCAGAAGCGGATGAGCGTGCCGACGAGTCGATTCACTGCACCGAAAGAACCGAAAAACTGGGTACGATTATTGCGGGTCTGCGTCCCGATCTAGTAATCGTTTCGGGAGACCTGAGCGATCGCGGGGACCGAGAGTCGTTATTGAGGGTGCGTGAGTACTTGTTCGGCAGTTATGCAGTCTCTGGAACGAAACGCGTGGGACTCTCCCTACCGGCTGAGCGCGTGCGTATTCTGGCTGGCAACCACGATGCATTCAATATGCTTCCTAATGGCACAGCCCGCGATCGAGTGCAGCGAGCGCTGCAGAACTTCGTCGATGTCTTCCCGGAATTTGTCACCGGACCCTGCAATTGTTCCTACGAGTGGGTCGAGGGCAGATCGTGGGACGCTTACCTCTCATTCGCCGATTCCTGTTTCGTTGGCGATCCAGATTGGGAACACAATAAACCTAAAGGAGTTCCATTTCTTGAAACGACCGCAAAGGGAAAACTGTCGAACGAACAAGCAACGAAGCTATTACAGTGGAGTGACTGGGCACGCGACGGAAAGCTTTTGATAGAGGATCAACCTGTGCCGGCAGGCAGATTCTTGCGAAGCTTAAAGATCCTTATTATGCACCATTATCTCTTTGAGCCCAAGCATCATCGTTCCGATCCAACCATGAGATTTGTCGATCAACACGACGTGTTTCGCAATGTCGGCCTTGCAGATTTCGACATGTTGCTTTGTGGTCACAAGCATGTACCAGATTTTGAAAAGCACACGTACGGTTACCATATGGGTGACCGCGGTCGCTGGCGATATGCATTTAATTGTCTGCGTCGGTCAATCGGCCAGTCTTCCCTACCGGTTGGGACATACCAACTTGCCAAAAAAACACCCACTCAATACTTGCGGTTCCTTTTCAACTCAGTAATCGTGGTCGGCCGGAGTTCCAACAATGTGCGACAGATGTCCCCCAGGACGTTCGAGGCCGAGCTCGAATTGTTAGGTTTGGCGATAACAGACCCCAAGGACTTCGAGAAGCAGATTCTTGCGGTCATTGCCGAGATGCGCAACGCGTCAGAGTTTCACTTGGACCCCGCAGAGTGTAAGCAGTTGGCATCAGCGGTCGAGGATCGGTTTTCAGCGGCAAACCGAGCGCAACTCGCCAAAGAAATGGAGCTTGTCGGCAGAAAATTAGCGTCGTCATTTCACAAACGCCCCTTCATTCAGGCGTTGGCTGGTTCGGCAACAAAACGAGCGACGCGGAAGGATTCTAGGCGAGGTTTCTTCTTCCATGAGATCACGGCGAGTGACGAGGGGTACGAGATTGGTGCCCGGATCTTCGAGTGGAACAGTGAGAAAAAGGAGTTCATTGATCAAGGTAAAAAGTTTCACCAAATCCCGTTCGATCGGCACCCTTGACTCACGCATTGTAGGCCGAGCCCGTTATTCACCAGGACGACACCAACTTCGACTATCGCCAACTCGCGTCGGCGTAGCGTCCAGCACCTACTCCGCCTCCGCCTTTTGCGATCCACCCTGCGTTTGATTCGCTTGATCGCGGAGGCAAGTAAGCAGATCGGGAACAAGGCGCTCTGCAAATCCGACCACGAGCCACCAGATCAAGAGCTTGGCACCATCGGCGACCGAGGGAAACTCCTGATGCATCGGCCGCAATGCCGGCTGGGTACACGATCCGAATGGATTTGCATTCGCGGCAAACTCTGGAAAGAGAGGTCCCTTGAGCACTCCGGCACAAAACACGAAGTAAAAGACGATGGCGGCCAGCGATCCTTGGCTGAGCGCAAGCAAAGGCGTGAGAATCCGTACGATGCGTCGCGACGTTGCGGGAGCGTGGAATGTGATCGAAGCCTTCTCGCATCCCAATGATCGCGAGTTTTCCACCACCACGAGCGAGTTGGATGGACAGCGCATGCTAGAATTTCCGGATGAATAGGAGAGGACACACCCTCCGCCTCCAGCCGCGAGATCTCGTACTGTTCCGCGAGTTGTGTGATTCGCGCGTCATGTCGCTCAAGCACGTCACCGTCATCGTGTTTGCTGGTGCATACCAAGTCGCCGCAAAGCGCGTCCAAAAGCTCAAGGCATTTCGGTACATCGCCGAAATGCCGCGGCGGATCGGTGACTCGGCGACTCTATTTCTGACGGCTTACGGTCGGCAGCAACTTACAAGAATGGCGGAGGTGGGCAACCGTGAACCGCCGACATACTTTCGACGTCGCACCGTCCTTAAGCGGATGACACTTTCCCACGAGCTAGAAGTCATGGATGCGAAGGCGGCAATTCTCCCCGCCCTCCGCAAGCAGACCATGTGGTCCCTTCGAGAATTCACAACGTGGTCCACGCTTTCCCAATTCCGGGTCGACCACTTGAATGGCACCCAGACAACGGTGAAACCCGACGGCTTTCTCTCGCTCATTAACGGTTACGGTAACATCGCCGATTTCTTCCTGGAAATCGACCGATCAAACGAAACGCAAGCAATTCTCACAGCAAAGTGCCGCGCCTATCGCTCGCATTACTCGTCGGGTAATTTCGCCGTCCGCGCAGGGCATCCGCGAAGCGCATACCGCTCCCATCCGTTTCGAGTTCTCGTAATAGTCCCGTCGGACGAGCGGCGTAACAACCTTGCATCGCAGCTCTGTTCGCTCGATCGCCCCATCCACAGTCAAGTATGGCTCACCACGCGCACCGAGCTCCTCGCCGATCCGCTCGGCGCCATTTGGATCTGTCCGCTCGACTATGCCAACGCAACCATTAACACGGCGTATGCTCCGTCGACGGATCCAATCCGCGCGCTGCAGTACCGCACTGCGCCGGATCGCGAACGATTGGTTGCGAAGCAGATTCGGAAACGACGGTTACTCGACTAGCCACACCGACTCGTACGCCAAGAGACTGACCGCGTTGCGGGCTCAGAAACCGCACAAGTTAAAACTCGGGAATAAGAAAAGCGACCCAGATTTCTCTGGATCGCTGTACTACTTTGCGATATACATACTGACAGAAGCGGCTGCTCGTTCGGGCTCTCTACACGTTGGCCTTCTTTGCCGGAGATTCAACGTGAAGTGCCTTGTGGGCGCCGCTTCTTTCATGCGCACTAAACGGGAAGAGCGCGGCAATCTCTTCAGAAACGAGGTCCGTCGGTTGGGTTTCGCGATCGAGCTGCACCCAATGGACCCAGCGTTTGCCGCCGACGAGCGACAGGAGCGATAGCGCACAGGCGTCTCCCGCCTTGTCGCCATCCGGTACGATCCACACGCGGCCGTCGGTCGTCACAAGTGATGCAATGAGTTCCGCCTGCTCTGTTGAGCACGACGCACCCATCACGGCGACGACATCATCAATGCCGTGCTGGTGCAGCCACCATACGCCACTGAAGCCTTCGACCACCGCCAAGTCCGCAACGGGACCGTCAATTCGGTGCCCGTTGTACACAAACAAGCTCTTCATGAAATCGAACCGAACGCCGTTCCGTTCCCGGCTTCCCGGGAATCGGTACTTGGGGCTCTCACCCGATACGGCGTCATCGTCGACGAGCCTGCCGGCGTACCCGATCAGTCGTCCCTGGTGGTCGTGGAGTGGAATGACGATACGGTCCTTGAGCATGCCGCGTTCGCAATAACCCAAGCCGAACGAGTCGATCGTATCGTCGGTGAATCCCCGATCGATCAAGTACCGGTGCCGCGTGTCGAGATCCTTAAGCGTGAAATCGAGCTCCGCATTCACGGCGACTCGACGAGACGTACGAGGCCGTGTTGCAGGCGCAATTTCGGCCGGCGGCAACGACTGTTGCCGACGCCGGGTATCCATCGCGTCTACCTTCGCTTGCTTCGACCGCAGGTTGGCATGGAGCCCGAACCGCTCGATGAGCTTGAGCGCGGCATCTCGAACATCAGACGGTCTTTCGGGATCGAGTCCCTCCATGATCGTCACGAAATCAAGGACGTTCCCTTGCCGCTGACACTTGTGGCACCGGAACACTCCTTTCACGAGGTTTGCCGAGAACGGTCGCGATTTGGGGTCGCCTTCGTGACCCGGCAGTGGGCACACGGCCGACGCCTGCTCGCCGTGCGAGCGCACATCGACCTTGTACCAGGCAAGCACATCGGCGAAGCGCACTTGCGCGCGCACCGCCTTGAAATCCACCCAGGTGGTGGCCATAGCAGTCTCCTTTCGAATAGGGGTAATGATCCGCTGGTCGCCGACCGGCGATCAGGTGCATTCCGCTTGGTGCGGAAACGCGTATGCATTGAGTGCGAGGTGATTAGCCGTGAGCACAAAACGAATGCCCGACGCGAGATTCTGGTGGGACCGTTTCCAGCCCATGTTGAAATCGCGCGACCGGAGCTTGTGCCGCAGGCGATGCGGCACCGCGGGCGCTTTCGTGAGCGCAACCAGCCGCTCAAGGGCGGCGCGTTCAGCTTTCGTCATGATCAATACTCCTCGGGCAAGAGGATGGTAGTAGCGCTCCGATCGGATTCAGTGATGATCCAGAACTTCGTGCCCGACCGATCGTGGTACACCGACAAGACGCGCAGGCCTTGTGCAAGTGCGGCCTTGTTGGCCTCGACATCCTCGGCGCATAGGTCACCCCAATCACCCGCTCGGTGGCGCATCACCGATGCATCAACGTCAGGGCGATGGAGCACATCGAGCGCGCCCCGCGTGATGACGAGAGAACCTAGTGGAAACAAATCTGGCATGACTAACTCCTTGTGAAAGTAGAAATTCGGCGAGCAGCGCTGCTCGCACCGCAGAAAAAGAAAAGCCAGCGACGGTCGCTGGCTCAGAAAGGGAATCACTCTGCGTTAGCCGGCGCAGCGCCGTCTTTGACGCCCGCGTGGGTGATGAACGTGTGGCAGTCGAGCAAGAGCTTGGCGACGATGGTTAAATCGTCGTACCCAAACGAGTGACTGTCCTTCCACGTCTCGCCGTCTTTGTAGCCGCGGGTGACGGTGACGCTGTGGAAGACCCCCGTGTCCGTTCGATTCTGCCAGATCGATGCCCGCAGGCGTCGATGGCGAATGGTGTGGATCGGGGCATTCGCGCTCTTTTCGGCCGCCGGTGGCGGCTTGGACGGTGGGCCTTTCGATACGGTTGCCATGGAATCTCCAATGTGTGTTCCTGCGCACAACACCACTCGCCCGATCACGCGATCGGGACGCTCAAGCGGGCTCGCATTCAGGAACGGGTTAGGTGGAATCAGCAAGATTGGGCTGAGGGTTACACCTCGTCGCCAGGTTGCTCGGCCGACGGATAGCCGGCCTTCAGAATAACGTCGGCTGCCCGGAAGATGCGCTTTGCAGATCGGAGCGGAATGGTGTTGTCGCCACCCGCCTTGAGCCAGCCTTGAATGTAACCGCGGGCAGCGTCACACCCGGGAAGCCCGAGCGATTCGCAGATGATCAAGGCGACACACTCAGCTTCGACTTCCCGCAGCGATCGCGGCGTTGCGTCATGATCGTCCATGCGACCGAGTTCTCTAGTGTGTTCGAGAACCACATGCGCGGCCTCGTGGAAGAGCGTCTTGTGCGGAAGCGCCGCAATGAGCGACACCGCCACCTGACGCTCGAACGCGTATCCCTGCACGTTGCCATCTGCATGGCGAAACGTGATCCGTTCAATCCCGAGGTGATAGAGCGCATTGCGCTCGCCCCACGCGGGAAGTTCGGTCGGCACGTAGTCCGCGCCGTCTGTTTGGCCGAGTACGAACCACCGCCGCTTGAGGACGAATACCGGAATTGTGTCCCAGTGACCCGTCCGCTCGGCGCCGTCTCCCGCGACCACGGATCCGCCGTCGTCTTGCGGCGGCTCTGTCGCCTTCCGCCGAACGCGGATCGGCATGCACAATTCAAGTGCACGCTCGCCGCGTCGGACCGACCGGTTGAGTCGCCGCCACCCGTCGAAGGTGTTGATCGGCCCAAGCTCGATGCCCCGTGCAATGCACTGGCACCACGCGAGAATCTGATTGCCCGCGGAATAGTTCCAAAACCGACTGTACGTGTCTGAAATCAACCCCGGTTTCGATACCGCTTCGACGAGCAGGGCCGCCCAGTCCGGGCGGCGCTGCTCCACCGATACGTTCGATGTATGCATCACTACCTCCTGCCCCTTGTTGGGGCGCAAATTGTGAAAGAGCGTGAAGAACGAACTCCGCAATTATCAAAGCACGAAACGACGCGATGCGCGAGGGATAACTCGCTTGACGGAACCACGACGTACATGTTTCGCTGTGAAGGGAGGCGTGCAGCCGGCACCGCTCCGATGGTGACCACGGCCGTACCCAACTGCGAGTCGCAGGTGGGGTGGTCGTGTTCATCATCAATTCAAGAGGAGTGTGTATATGGCCCGCAAGAAGCTCATTCGGCGCTTCGAACCACGATACGGCGTGAGTGAAGCAATGCTCGAGGTTGAAGCAGCGTATGTTGCCCGCGAACTTGAAGACTACCTCGTGCTGTCAGCGAACGACGTCACGGCAACACGCAACCGGCGCCGGCACGACGTGACCGCTGCCGATCAGCAACTGCGTATGTGTCTTGCGTCGCTCGGCGATCGACCGAGGGCGGCGCTTGAGGCATTGTTCATCCGCGACGTCCACCATATCGCGCTGCTCTACATCCACGTTCTGCAAAGTGATCGGATTGCAGCGATCGTTGATCAGCCGGTTGCGGCGCCCGGAAGCGCACCAGTACCTGCGGCCGCCCACGAGCCGATCCTCCCTTTTCACGAAACGCTCTTCGGCGAGCCGTAGTCCGTACAAAAACACGCCACCGTACCGGTGGCGTTTTCTTTTAATCAATTCACCTGGCCGAACCAACGCCGCAGTCGATCTTCCACGATCGATCGCGGCGTCGCGTACTTCTGCCGGCAGTGCCGCACGATCGCGTCGTGCCGCCCAAACCGAGGGAAATCCGGTAGGTCCGTAGCGCCGAGCACGGGATCGCCGTGCTCGCCCTCAACAAGCAACTTGGTAGCGAAGGAATAGTTGCCGAGCGAGGTAAAGGCACTTCGCGAGAAACCGCCGCCCAATTCACGCGCCAAATACTCGGCGTCCTGGTCACCGACACGGAATGCCACGATCGACCCGACGTTGCCGAGGATTGCGTCGCGAATCGCGGGCGCGGTGCCGCTCAAGTGCTGCGCCGCAAGCGTCAGCGATAATCCAAACTTGCGTGACTCCGCCATGATGGGTGAAAAGCGATTCGTGCCGAACGAGCTGAACTCGTCGATGAACAGAAAGAATGGTCGGCGGTTATGTACAAGAACGTTGGTGCGACTGAGGGCCGCAAGATGAAACTCCGTCACGAGAAGCGACCCCATCAAACTGGCCGCGTCTTCGCCGAGTTCTCCCTTCGAAAGGTTTGCGATGAAGATGCGGCCGGTGTCCATCATGAATCGGAGGTCCACCTTGCGTTTGATCTGCCCGAGCACGTTCCGAAGCGGCTCGACCATCAGGAACTGTCCGATCTTGTTCTGAATCGGCGCAATCGCTTCACGCCGAAATCGATCGTCGTACCGCTCGTATTCGTTCGTCCAAAACGCCTGCACAACCGGGTCATGCACCTGCCGCAGCACCCGTCGGCGGAAGTGCGCGTCCGTCAACATTCGCTGGGCGGCGAGCAAGGTCACGTTCTGACACTCAACAAGCGCTGCGAGCGTATTAGCCAAGATGTACTCCATGCGTGGTCCCCACGAATCATGCCAAATGCTCCGCATCGCAGCGATCACGCCGGACACAATGAGATGTCGCCGCGAAGCTGGAACATCATGGAGCACGTTGAAGCCAATTGGCCAGTCCTGATCGGCAGGGTTGAAGTTAGACGAGGCGGTCTGCCACGCTCGGTGGGAGCATTTCAAGGAGGTGCCGCGCCAAATCACCGTGCGGATCGAGCAGTCCGACGCCTGAGCCGGCAGCAATGTGTTGCAACAACAGGCTTTCGATTAGGGTGCTTTTCCCCGTCCCCGTTTTGCCGACAATGAACGTGTGCTGCATCAAGTCGCGCGTGGAGGCGACGAGGGGCACCATTTTGCCCCACGCTGATCGCCGCCCGAAGCTAACGGTGTAGTGGTGGTCTCGCATACCGGACCAAATCCCACTCCCGTCGAAGACTCGACTTACGATCTTCGTTCGCACTTTTTCAAGCACGATCGTTCATGGTGTCGTTGATGAAACGAAGGTGAAACGAAACGACCGCATGCGTTGTGTTTTGACGAGCGGCCGGGGTAATGAGTCTTGGTTCGGAAGACGAGCAGTTCGCCCGAAACCGAGCCTGAATTATATCACGGCCGAGTAGTGAAGAGACAACGGCCGCCGCTGGCCGCCCCAGATGTCCCGCTCCCCCATTTGAAATAAAATCATACATGCCCCCCGGCGGAGCCACCGTTCCGGCACGTCGATGGCGTCTGCGTCGTCGAAAGACGCAACGAGCATGCACAGCGGCGTCAAGTCATTTTTAGGAATCGTCGGGATATTCGGTGACTCGGTCGGACGTCAGAAGCAGTTGCGGATGACGCATTATACGCCGGATTCGATGCAGACGGCGAACTCCAATCAACTGTCGATGAGTTTGAAAACCGTTGCCAAATGTGTGGAGTGAGTCTCGCGTTCCTGCGACTACCCTTCCACGAATGCCTTCACTTGCTCACGCACAAAGCCACGCCGCTCGTCCAACGCCAACCATCCGCCCGGGACAATATTCGCAATTTTGTCTGTGATGGGTCACGCGATAAACTCTTCAAGACCTGAGGAGCGTTCGCAAATCTGCATTTTGCGACGAAAGATGACCCGGTCGTGCCGCGGCGTTCATCACGGTCGAGATGCCATTCTCTATGAAATAAGCAGCGTTTAGTGGAAATACTCATGAAATACGGACTTCAGGGAATCGACAAACACGACGTAGGCGAAACCGAACTCTACCTGAAGGCTGAAGTGCTCGCCCGTTTTGCTGTCATCCCTTGGTCAGCGGACAAGAAAACTCGGCTCTATCTGCACCGCGCAAATGTCGACCAATTGATCCTGCCGGTTGCATCAAACGTAGAAACGCTTCCAAGTGAAACGATGCCGCTGTCCTGTCCCTCTAAAATGTCCCCGATCCGAAGAGTAGGATTTCAGGCCTGAAAGGCCTGTGATGAAAAAGCGATTTTCGGATGAACAGATCGTCGGTTTCCTTCGTGAAGCCCAAGTCGGCACCAAGACCATCGAGCAGTTGGCCCGCGAACATGGGTTCAGTCAGAACTCGTTTTACGTCTGGAAGCGTAAGTTCGGCGCGATGAGCGAGCCGGACGTGAAGCGGGCGCGGGAGTTGGAGAAGGAAAACGGCCGGCTCAAGCGGCTGCTGGCCGAGCGGGATGTCGAGATCGACGTCATGAAAGAGATCATCGAAAAAAAGCTCCCGAGGTAGAGGAGCGGCGAAAGCTCGTGCCGTGCTTGTTGAAGCGCGACCTCTCGACCACCCGCGCGTGCGTGTGCCTGGGCATCAGCCGGCGGCGCCTGACCTACCAGGCGACGAAGAAGAACGACGAACTGGTGACGACCTTGAAGGAACTTGCACAACAACATTCACGCTTGGGCGCGCGACAATTGCGACGAAAGCTATTGCTGTGCGGCCAGCGTGTGAACCTCAAGCGTGTGCGGCGGCTGTGCAGGTTGAACGGACTGACATTGAAGCCCAAGCGTCGTCGCAAGCGGCTGGGCATCGGTGCGGGCATACCTTGCCAGGCGGAGTATCCGAATCATGTGTGGGTGTACGATTTTGTTGAAGATCGGACCGACGGCGGGGTGAATGGGGGCCGAAAATTGCGTGTTTTGACGGTAGTCGACGAGTTCACGCGGCGATGTATCGAGGTAGAAGTCGAGCACAGGATGAACGCGAAGTTCGTGGCGCGGACGCTGATGCGACTGTTTCAAATCCACGGAACGCCGACGTACATTCGTAGTGACAACGGCCCGGAGTTCATCGCAAAGTTCCTGATGAATGTGATGAAGATCCACGGCGTACCAGCGCGTCACATCGGTCCGGGAAGCCCGTGGCAGAACGGCAAGAACGAGCGTTTCAACGGCACGCTGCGGGATGAATGTCTGAACCTGGAGACGTTCCATCACCGCGATCACGCGCGGGCGATCGTGAAGCTGTTCAAGCGGATGTTCAACGAACAGAGGCCGCACAGCAGCCTTGGTGAAGCGATGACGCCGCAGATGTTCTGCGAGAAATGGCAGCCCACCGAGATCCCCCGGATGAGTTCATTGCATTTTTTCAATAACGAATACGGAGCGTCCATCAGGACACTCCGTTTTTTACGACGTAAGTGCATTCGCACTAGGGCACAGTTTTTGTGTCTTTACTAGTTCTCCTAGGTGACGCGACATGAAAGAATTCAAGACAGAAAGGAGATCATATGAATTGCTGTCATGAGATGGACGAGTACCAGTTCGGCAAATATGGTCGTTGCGTCCGAGGTACGTCGCGAGAGCAGTCCACGATCAAACTAGTTGAGATAGCAGCAGGCACAGATGCAAAGGAAATCCCCAATGTTCTTTTGGCAATGGAGTTGCGGCCAGCTCCGCTGCTCGCGGTGCTTGGCTTCAACGAAAACTGGCAGAGACCAATCACGGTGATTCGTGTGCTGCCGAGTGGAGGAGAGAACTATTTCTTTGCGACAATCTCACCCAGTTCTGACATTCTCAGTTTCCGGGCTATCTCGCCGCATCAGATTTGTTTTGACTGGATCGTTGCCGCCTGGGATGACCACCGACCTCGAAGGTCGGTGGTCATTTTTTTTCTCGTCCCCAGAATCCCAACTCATCATCAAAATCCTTGACGAAGAACTTCGGCAATTCTGCTTCGGTAGAGTACGCATACCTCCCATGATAACTAGCAGCCGAGCTTCCTTCCGATACCGCGTCGTGGCATACAAGCTGAGCGATTGGTAGACCTGGATACAGCACCAGAGGGCTTTCACCGAGGTTCGTTAGCTCTAACGTCGGCGATCCCTTGTATCCCGGAAGCACCGCTGCTGCGGTCGCTACGACCAATCCTAACCTACCCCACGACGAACGGGTCATAATGGTGCAAAAAGTGTCTGTCGGAATTGCTAGGTATTCGAAGGTCACTCCTAGAATTAATTGTCTGGGATGTAGTACGAATCTCGTATGATATTGTAGTTTAGAATGCTCGTACAGCCGATTGACTACACGATGACTTTCAGACCGGACGGTCAGGTCTTGGCTATCGACATAGGTTTTTTTGGGAACGATTACGGTAGAGCCAAGGCGTATGTCTATTGACCCAGGTCCAAGTTGCGCTTCTGACAACAATGGTGTGACGACGAGCTTCTCGTCGTACGAGTGCCTTTTCATCCGGCGCTTGATTTCCGCCTGATTCAAAACACTCATTTATCGACACCTTCTTTCCAAACTGAAAAAATTCGCTGGATGAATGTCACCTCAAGCGCCTTCGATGTGAGGCGCTCGAGTATATCAACCTTCTCCTGAAAAACGTCCAAATCTTCGAGCGCTCTGCCCAGGAGATGGTGTAAACGATAAACCGCGCTCGCGTTCAAGATTGCATGAAAAGAAGCGGGTTGGCCCAACAATGTGTTATCCGGCACAATGTTGGGAACGATGTTATGGTTCAATCGATCAATCAAGGCCACTACATCGCTGACGATGCACTTGTGATGAGGGATTTTCCATCTGTCGGTAGACGAGAGCTCAAACGATTCAACCGCTTTCTCAACGCATGCTTTCAGTACGTCCATGTTGCTAGAAATGATGTCTTGTATCGCCTTCACTTCGAGCGTGAGCGCGAATCCCGGACAATGATCCGTGGAGTGATCGATTTGCAGCGTTCGTAGCTTTTCAAGAGTTGAGCAGATGGCTTGATCTCCAAACTGAGCACAGCCCTCCGCCAGTTCGTGAAAGAAAGCGTCAGCTTGCGTCCAACGAGATGCGAGAGCGATTCGGAAATTGAAACTAGGATACGCGTGAATGTCTGATGTCTTCGCATGTCCGGTACGTGTTGCTGGAAGCCTCAGCATCATTGCCGTAAGGTCTTGCCCCCAAGAGATTTCGTAGAGAGAAAGTAGGTATGCGGGGCCAACCAATTGAGACGCAATTCGATCGCAAAAAAGTTCCTCTGCAATCGTTATGAAGATTTTTGCCGCGCTGCGCGTAACACGGCCTTTCGCTTCGGAGTCTAGCGAAAGCGATTCGACGCCCGCCTTCGTGGCAGTCAAGAAGGGGGAAGCATGTTGATCTAGATGCGCAATGAATTCTCGGCGACTTGCGGCAACGACTGCATGCCCGAGTTCGTGACCAATGTTAGCATATAACGGGAGATTGAAATCTTCGGCAGACGCCAATTCCAAGCAATAGATCGTTTGGCCAGCTAGAAGTTCCTTGATTCTTGCCTCGTCCAAAACATCCTGGAGTTCGTCGATAAGATTGAGCGAAAATTTGTGGAGATGATAGTTGTGATCATCGGTTAGCGAATAAAAAACGATGGGGCGATCTGCTCCGACCCCAAAAACCTCAGACCAAATTGTGTCGAAGTATTTAGTAACAGGCCAGTGAATTCGCGTTGTCGAAGACAGGGCAACTTGGTTTGCTAACTTACGGAGAAAGAACACTCGATTTAACAACGCTGCAGGATTAGGTCGGATACGATCAATTTGTTCTCGCAGTGTATTGCAGGCACTTTGTAGTAGGCCTAGCGCGAGGCCTGTAGCATCAGTTGGGAAAGAATAGTCGTCTAATGATTGCAGTTCGCGCTGAAGGCGATGCAGCAATAGGAAGCTTTTTGAAAGGAGAACGTCACCTTCGTTAACACCTTCTACCATCTTTCCGTACTCCCGATCGCGGATTCAGCGTCCTTCAATAGCGATCCCAAGATCGCATGCAGAATCCGAAACTCCTCGTCCGGTACTTCTTTCTTCGTAAAAAACGAATTTGGCCATCTTTCAACAAAATACTGAAGCGCAGCGACAAGCAGACTGAGCTTTCGCTCAAAACTCAGTCTGCTTGGTCTTCTCCAATGATCAAAGATCGCAATGTTCTTCAATGTCGAACGAGCGTCGACAATTGCAAAGTGGAGCGACTCATTCGGCGACGCTTCCTGTGTAAGACGCATTCCTGCCTGAGCCTCATCAGCGATCGTGACGCACCAAGCTTTCAGCTCGGAGGCTAAAGCAACCAGACGGTCTCGATCCAAGTCAGTCAATTGTTGAACTTTTGGGTCGAGCGCACGAGCTAACGAGTGCTCAATGGACTTCAGGTGGCTCCAAACTTTTGCCTGAACTCCTGTAGTAGCTAACGCATTGGGGATCATTGTCAGCCTCTCTAGTGCCAAACTGGCTATAAGCATACGGGGAAATGACTTAACCTGCCAAATTAATTTGGATCTGACAATAGCTTGATTATGAGGTACCGAATCCCGGCGATTGATGGCGTTGCTCGGAAGGTAACACGGATATCATTGGAGTTCAGAACTTGGATTCGCGTCATTATGGAATCAAAGCAATCACGCAACTCGGCTTGGGCAAATTCCAGATTGCTCCAAGCGGAAGGGAAATGGATGTAGAGAGATCAGTGAGCATCACTTGAGTGAAAATGGGGGGAGTTGTCTGAATGTCACGGGGCACTTCAAAACCGGCCAGCTTGGTGATGTCCAGACCCCATTCGTGTCCCAATTTTGAGTATTAGGATTTCGCGCTAAGTTGATGGTTCCGGGCCGGGAACTTTACAGCTGCTCCTTCGCGACGAAGCGCGCTGTTTGTTACAACCTCACGTCTGATGAACAGCCGCGTGTTCTCCTTGCGCATCATTCGTAACAGAATCCAAGACTTGCTGCCTCCATGGAACCGGCGGCTCATATCGACGCTTCTCCCAATGCGCGATACAGCTTTGGGTGACACGAGCCGCGCCGCGGAACCCTTTTGCGTAAGGTAGTGGTCAAAGCCGGCGGCGCCTTAGACGATCGCCGAGCGTTCGACATTTTGCGTGTTAGCCCTTGTAGGACCGATATTATGGCGAAAAGGTAGGCGTTGCAGTCAGGGTGATGCGGCGGAAATTGGCAACACAAGCTAATGCTTGTGAGGCCAATGCACCGTTTGTTTCAAAAGGGTGCTTTCCGCACAGACTTATGTCGATTTCACCATCGCCAACGGTGATTCGGTCGGTAAGGGTTTCGACGATCTTGCGTTTCTCTTCATAGTCCAAGGTGGGCCAGCGGGCGCTTAGCTCGCGCGTCTCTGACACGATGAAGTCGGAACTCAGATGGTCGACTTGGAGGACATCGACCGCTGCCTGCCGACGTGGCAGTTCGTCGTCGAGTTGGCGGGATCGCTCCCGAAGGGGCTTATACAACTCCTCAAAGTCAGCGGCTTCAATGTGTTTGCCGGTATACATGGCATCCAGACCGCCTCGCACGCAACGCGACGGATGGCGGCAGCCTCATTCAACTCTTTGACCACGGCAAACTTCACGAAGTGCGCTTTCCCAATCTCCACTTCCGAGGCAATCCACAAGACAAGTTCATGCTCACGTTGGCATTCGGCCAGTCCAAGCTCTACGTTGACAATCTCTCGGACACCATCAAGCGATCGCACCGCCAGAAGCTCAAAAACGGGTTTTGGCCCAACGCCGCGCCGACCGGCTACACGCTGCATCCGACCTCGAAGGCGCTCGTCATCGAGCGTGAAGCGGGTGCCCTGGTCCGCACCGCGTTTGAACGCTACGCCAGCGGCAACTACTCGGCGGCACAACTTGCCGTCATGCTCGGCGAACAGGGACTTCGCGGTCGCTGGGGTGGTGGCCTCACGCCACAACGTGTGTTGACGATCCTTCGCAACCCCGTCTACTCAGGCCTCCTGCGTCACAACGGTGAACTATACGAAGGCAATCACGACCCGCTCGTACCGAAGAGCCTCTTCGATCGCGTGCAGGAAATGCTCTCCCGTGCCCGTCGTCCCAAGACCCGCAGCCTCAAGCCATTCCGATATCGCGGCCTCTTCAGCTGTGCTGAGTGCGGCTGCATGATCACCTCGGAGAAGCAGAAAGGGCACGTCTACCTCCGCTGCACCAAACGGAAAGGTGCCTGCAGTCAGTCATATACCCGCGAAGAACACATTGACGAACAGGTTCGTCAAGCTGTTGCCAGCGTCGGTTTTCCCGGCACCATCACTCGCTGGGTGGTGAACCAACTCAAAGCGGAAGGTCGTGAAATGGCCCAGGGCCACCAAGAATTTGTGGATGCAATCGACCGCAAGCTGCAGACGTGCGACACGAAACTCGATCGCCTCTTGTCGGTATTCCTTGCCCACCATATTGATGACGACGAGTACCAGACACACAAGAACAAACTGGTGGAGGAGAAACAACGGCTCCGGGAACAGCGGCAATCACCGGCCGGCTTCGCCAACTGGTTCGAACCTGCCGTCGAGTTCATGATGGCCTGCAACACGGCCTTCCTTTTGGGAATCAACGGAAAACCGGACGACATTTTGAAATTCTTCAAAAAAGTCGGTTCGAACTGCACGATTCAGAACGCCAAAATTACCTGGGAACCGGTGGGAGCGTGGAAAACCATTGTGGCACAACGGCCATTTCGGAACCAACGGGTGTTCTCATCCGCGGGATCGTCGCCGGACGGCGACCACAAAACCCGGGAGAGTATACGGTGCGCCCAGTAGGAATCGAACCTACGACCCTCTGCTTAAAAGGCAGGTGCTCTACCAACTGAGCTATGGGCGCGTGTCGATGGTTATACCACAGAATTACACTTTGAGCAGCGCCTCTTCGATACCGTCAACCATGCTTCCCTCTCCGCGGCGCGAGTAATGGTACGCAAGGAGCAATTTCTCGCTCAATTGTTGCAACTCGTTGCCCGGAAAATTTCCTGCATAGCGTTTTGATTTTGAATACACAAACGGCTTCAGTTTTGCCTCTTCTGCAGACTGAGCGCTCGATGCAACAAGCATACTGCGCACCTGCCACATGAGCACGCCATGAATTTCCTCAGCAGAACTACCATCGCGAAGCGCCTGCTGATACCGCACCCATAACTGCTTTTTGTCTCGTGCGCCGAGTGCGTCGGCAAGCGGAAATAGGTTTGGCGGGGCGTCATCAGCACTTATTTTTTTGTTAAACTCGTACACATCTTCAGCAACTGCAGTGAGTGCGCTTCGCACATCGGCTTCAAGCTCAGTTTCAATAACTAACAACGCATGATCGAGCGCAGCGAGTGATTCGATGCGCGGCAACAAATAATCACGCGATGCTTTTTCAGAAAAGAGTCCGTTTAATATGAGAATGATTTTTCGCTCAAACAACCCTTGGGCAAATGCTTTTTCTTCAAATGCAGACTCGCTCCAGTTGAGTGTCGTGAGCGAAAAGAGTTCAGCATCTGGTCGCTTTTTTTTGAGCGCCGCAAGAAACGCCCCTCGTTTTGCTGCTGTTTTTTGAATGTCGGTACCAACGATTGTGTAGAGCATTGCTTTTTTATTTCCCAAAATCTTCCATCTCTCCGTAACTTGGCCCGTGTGAACCTTCCACAATCAACGTCACTCCTTCGATTTGTTCGGGTGCAAGCACCTGCTCCATAGCGGCACGAATTATCTCGGCGGTTTTTTGCACCTGATCCTTTGTTACTTCGTACACCAACTCATCATGAATTTGCATAATGAGATGCACGTCGGTAGTGAGCTTTTGTGCACGGAGTGCTGCGTCGATATTGACCATCGCCAATTTTAGAATATCTGCACCAGTACCCTGAATTGGCGCGTTGATCGCCATACGTTCGGCTGACGCTTTGATATACGGAATATGCGATTGCATGCCTTCAAAGTACCGACGGCGGCCAAAAAATGTTTCGGTGTACCCAGTGTCTGCCGCGCTCGCTCGGACACTGTCGAGATACTGCGCCAGCATTGTAAACGTTGCGAAATAGTCATTGTAAAACTTTTGGGCGGTGGCGCGATCGGTTCCCAAATTTTGCTTGAGCGCATTCACCCCCATACCGTACAAAATACCGAAGTTAATAACCTTTGCCTGACGACGCATTTCTTTGGTTACCTCGGCAGCAGGCAGCTTAAACACGTACGCCGCTACCTCAGTGTGCACATCGCGACCCGACTTAAAAATCTCGAGTAACTTTTCATCGTGCGACAAAAACGCAGCGATACGTAATTCAATTTGCGAGTAGTCGAATGCCAGCAACTCACTCCCCTTTTCGGCGACAAATGCTTTTCGAATAGCCCGGCCGAGTTCGGTTTTAATTGGAATATTTTGCAAATTTGGCGATTGCGATGACATGCGCCCCGTTGAAGCGCCTGTTTGAATAAACGTCGCACGAAGGCGACCATCCTGCTCAACCATCACCGGAATAGCATCGATGTACGTTGAGAGCAGTTTTTGAAGCTGCCGATACTGTAAAATATCAGCAATAACCGGATGTTTTTCGCGGAGCTTTTCGAGCTCTTCTTCGCGCGTCGACAATGCCCCACCCGCTGTTTTCTTTTGACGTGATCCTGCAAGATCGAGCTTCTCAAACAGAATAACCCCCAATTGCTTTGGCGAATTAATATTAAACTCTTCGCCTGCGTGTTTCCAAATTGTTGTTTCGAGAATTGCGAGTTCTGTGTGATAGACCTTCGACAACGTTGCGAGATGTTCCTTGTCGACACACACACCGTACGCATTCATGGTATCGATAATTGAAATGAGTGGATGCTCAATGGTTTCGTATACTTTTGATAGGCCTGTTTTTTTAAGCTCAGCAGTTGCAACTGCGTAAGCAGCACTCAGCGTATCGGTTTTTGTCTGTGACAGTATGTCGTCAGCGGTTGGATTCGTGAGGTTTGAATTCAAAAGCCAAACAATGACCTTCAGTTCTTTGAGTTGCTCCGGTGAGATGTCATCAATAGGTGCCGCGGGCACAACGGACACTGGCGAATCAACAAATCCGTCATCGGTATCACCAGCGTCGCGAGTGTCACCCAACACATTCTTGATACGCGCGGCCAGTGTTCGAAAATCGAGTTCCTGACAGAGCTTTAGCGCCGCATCGAGTGAGAAAGCTTCGCGCCAGGTTTTTTCCGGCACGGTATAGGTAATTGGTGCATCACGTCGAATTGTTGCAAGTGTTTTCGAAAATTCAGCTTCTTCTTCGCCGTCGAATAGTAATTGTGCAACACGCTCGGTTACACCAGCTTTTTTCATCACTGCCGCTCGATCTTTTTTGAGTGCGGCATACATTTTTTCAATCGGACCATACGCAGTAATCAGTTGTGTCGCTGTTTTTTCGCCGATGCCGCGGATACCAATTATATTATCAGACGTATCACCGCGCAGACCTTTGTAGTCGGGAATACGTTCAGGACCAAATCCATATCGCTCTTTCACCGTTTTTTCGTCGTACAAAATAGTATCCTTAATACCCTTTCGGAGTGTGTACACCTGGACTTTTTTTCCGCTCACCAACTGCAGAGTGTCCATATCACCAGATGCAATGATCACTGCATGATCGGTGTCTTTAAGTTGCTCAACGAGTGTGCCGAGTACATCATCAGCTTCAAATCCTTCACTATCAAGTGTTGGAACACCAAATGCGGTAAAAACATCACGGGCACGAATGAGCTGCGCCACAAGCGCCGGATCAGTTTTTTTACGGCCAGCTTTATACTCTTTGTATACTTCATGACGATAGGTTGGAGTCGGCAAATCAAACGCAGCAACAATATAGTCAGGCTTGAGTTCCTGCACAATACTGAGAAGCATTGAAATGAGTCCGTACAGTGCACCAGTCGGTTCGCCTTTTGCTGACGCGAAATCGGGCAACGCGTGATATGCACGGTGAATAATCGCATGCGAATCGAGGAGGATAATTTTTTGTGTTGGTTTTTTAGTAGCTTTCGTTGGCATGGGGTGTGTACTGTACAAGCTCGAATGGGAATGTGTACTCGTGAGTTGTATGATTAAGACCTCTACATGATACCGCGATTGCGGTATCGGGAATACATTCGACCACACGCTCGGGCCACTCAATAACTACGAGGCGGTGCGGTGTAGCAATCAGCTCGGCCCAGCCGAGGGATACGAGTTCCTGAAAGCTCCCCAATCGATACGCATCTATATGTATCAGTCCGGTAAAGGGCGCACTGATGATGTGATATATTTTTTCGATAACAAACGTTGGACTCGTTACCTGCTCCGAAACACCGAGCGCCGCAGCGAGCGCTTGGGTAAACGACGTTTTCCCTGCACCAAGGTCCCCAGAAAGCGTAACCACCGTTGCATGAGTAGCTGAAGGTAGTGCTGCAACCGTTGTTACAAACGCCTGAGCCAGCGACGCTAATTGTTCGAGTGAGTGCACCTGATAGGTAGCCATGCTCGCATTGTACACACTCCGGTATATATGAAAAGAGAAAGCCCCGAACGTAGTTCGGGGCTTGTATCCATCACACCTGCACACCTGCACACTTGTCATTCTTGCTGGCGTCGATTGCGCGCTTGATCACGGGCATGATCAATTTCTTCCCGAAGCTGTTCGCCGTATTCGCTTAAGCGAATATCTTCGGGTCGAACTCTGACAACGGGTGTTTCGTATCGACGGCCACTGATGCGAACATCGAAGTTGCCGACATACTGACCATTCGCCGGATCAAACGCCTTGATCGATACCTCAGCGGTGAAATCGCCATACGAATCGAAGTTACTCGGCCCGTATGCAAGGGTGTAGGTGTTGGTACTATTTGCATCGGTCAGTGGATTGAGTTTCCCCAATCGCTGCCGTGTACCAAACATACTGCCCGTGTTCCGTACGGTCACCATGGCGTCGCCGCCATTGATAGTGATCCGGTCGAGATTCCACGGTGTGAGATTCTCAATCGACACGTCTCCGTTGGTTGTCATGTAGTTTGGATCCGCTACCGGGCCAACAACTTGGCACCCGCCGACGAGTGCAACCAGACAGAACGCAAGAGTGATGGAAAGGAACTGGTACCTGGACATAAGGCCTCCTTTGGTTGTTTTTCAGGTCTATATAATTATATCATAAATAAAGCATGTGTCAATGTTATTCCCCTGGCACGTGCATGCTATTCTGTTGTGAGAACAGTGGGTTAAACCCTCATCCAGGCCTGCCATCCAACGGCAGCCAACCCGCTCCCCCGTGGCACATTGCACGGGGGAGTTTTTATTTCTCGGCATTTCGATGTACTGCTATACTGAAAGACACATGACTGTCCAATTTGAAGAATCAAAGCAGCAGCGACGCATCGATGAACTTCGCCACCAAGAAGAAGAGGATCTTGCGAAGTACCTCGCCGAAAAATATAAACTCGAGTACGGCGATCCACTCACCCTTACCATCAATAGCGATGCGCTCCGTGTTATTCCTGAGGACATGGCTCGCCACGCAAAAGTTGGCCCATTTGCGCTCATCGGCAAAAAAGTAAAAATCGGCATTGTTTCTCCTCAAAATGACGCCACCGCAGCAGCGCTCAAGGAAATTGAGAACAGGGGCCTTATTGTTATCCCCTTTCTCGTATCACCAACAACACTAGAGAAAATTTGGGGGCGCTATCACGACCTCTCATTCAGCAACGAAACAAAAGCTGGTTCACTCGATATTTCAAGTGACGAAATTGTTGCATCGATGAAAAAGGTGCAGCATATTCCGGACATCCAAAAATTGATCGAGGATATTTTGGCACAAAAAAAGAGCTACCGTGTTACCAAAATTTTGGAAATGATCTTGGCTGGCGCGCTCGCCATTGACGCATCTGATATCCACCTTGAACCAGAAGAAGCGTACGTTCGCCTGCGCTACCGCTTGGACGGCGTACTTACCGATGTCATGCGCTTTAGCCCGAGCACCTACAATCTCCTACTCTCGCGTATCAAACTTATTTCTGGTTTGAAACTCAACATTTCGGGAGCTCAGGACGGGCGTTTCAGTGTTGTTGTTGGCGACAGCGAGATTGAAATTCGAACATCAGTGTTGCCGGGTGCATACAACGGATCAATTGTGCTCCGCGTGCTCAATCCAAAAGGTATCCAGGTGCCGATGGAAGAGCTCGGTATCGATCCACACCTGTTTACGGTTATTGAAAAACAAATCCGCAAGCCAAACGGCATGCTTTTAACCACCGGTCCGACAGGTTCAGGAAAAACAACCACCCTCTACGCATTTCTCCGACGCATTCACACGCCGGATGTAAAAATTATCACTATTGAAAACCCGGTTGAATACCATTTGCCGGGTATTGTCCAAACACAAATTGATCCCGATAAAAACTACACCTTTGCTGAAGGGTTGCGCTCTGCCCTGCGACAAGATCCCGACATCATCATGGTTGGTGAAATCCGCGATAGCGAAACTGCAGAAATTGCTATCAATTCTGCTCTTACTGGCCACTTGGTATTTTCAACATTGCATACCAACAACGCTGCGGGCACCTTCCCCCGCTTGATTGATCTCGGTATCAATCCAAAAGTTATGACATCATCAATTAACTTGGTGCTCGCGCAACGCTTGGTGCGAAAACTCTGTCCTCTGTGCCGCAAAGAAGTTGCGCCTGATGCAAAACAAAAAAGCCTCATTGAGGCTGTGTTCGCAAGTATTCCTGACAGATCACTCGTTCCGCAAAAGATTCAGGTGTTTGAACCCGTTGGTTGCGACAAATGTAACACCACAGGATACAAGGGACGCATCGGTGTACACGAAGGTATTCTCGCAAATGCTCAAATTGAAGCGGTTATTAACTCAAACCCGAGCGAACGTGAGATTCGCAAGGCTGCTAAGGGACAAGGAATACTCGATATGCGTCAAGATGGTATTTTGAAAGCTGTACGAGGAGTCACTTCTGTTTCAGAACTCGGAAGAGTCATTGATCTCGAGGAGGAGTTCATCTAGAATGAGAAAAGTTCAGTGCACAAATGTCTAAGCAATTCCTCGGCAAGATTGCTGAGGATAAGCTGATAAGCTAAGGAGAGTGTTCGTCACCTCAACCGAAATTGAGAACCAACACATCCTCGCAAAAAAGCTCGTGATGGTCGTGAAACCCTTGCTTAGACATTTGTACACTGAACCGTATTCAATAAAAAAGCCTGGGACAGACACCCCAGAGGCTTTGGTAGCTAGGGTGAAGTGTAGCACAGCAATTTTTATATGTCAAGTATCACCGATCCGAAGGATGATGGCGAGGCTCGGGATACACACCCAGCCGACACCGAATATTTAGACACTACCCTGCGCCCGAGCCGCTGGGATGACTACGTAGGTCAAGAGCCAATTAAAGAAAACCTGAAGATTTTGCTGCGTGCAGCAAAAGAACGCAACCACCCGCCTGAACATATATTATTTTACGGCCCTCCCGGCCTTGGAAAAACGACCCTCGCCCACCTCATTGCCAAAGAAATGGGTGCACAAATGAAGGTGACGTCCGGCCCCGCCATCGAAAAGGTTGGTGACCTCGCTTCAATTCTCACAAACCTCAGCGCAGGCGACATTTTGTTTATCGATGAGATCCATCGTCTCAATCGAACAATCGAAGAAATTTTGTACCCTGCGATGGAATCGGGTTCGCTCGATATTATTATTGGAAAGGGTCCATCGGCACGAACTATCCAGCTTGAGTTGCCACCATTTACCCTTGTTGCTGCTACAACACGCGTTGCCCTTCTCTCATCCCCTCTTCGTTCACGCTTTTCGGGTGGTACCTTTCGACTTGAATTTTATTCTGACGAGGAAATTAAAAAAATTGTGAATCGCTCGGCACATATTTTAGGAGTTACTCTCCACGACGACGCATCGCACGAAATTGCCAAACGAAGTCGCTACACACCACGCACCGCAAACTACTTTTTGAAGCGATGCCGCGACTTTGCCCAAGTGAACAAAACCGATCTCACTAAAGACTCAGTTGAGTCAGCGCTCAAAATGCTGGGTGTTGATGAAAAAGGACTAAACCCGAGCGATCGTGCAGTACTCGAAACCCTCATTGGAAAATTTAATGGTGGTCCGGTCGGTTTAAGCACACTTGCCGCCGCGCTCTCTGAGGAACAAGAGACAATTGAGGATGTGCACGAACCCTACCTTCTCCAAATCGGCTTTATCGAACGTACCCCGCGCGGCCGCCAGGCAACTCCACACGGATACACACACGTTGGTAAAAAGGCTCCGCCACGGGACAGTTCACTCCTCTAGACATTCACAACACCCTTGTGGGATTTATTGACATATTGTTTAAATCATGCTATTATGTATCACAGATAGCTGGTCATTGTGACACAGCACGTTTACACCTTATACACCTGGCTTTGCTGGGAAAGGTTTCAGTATGTGGTCTTCAACATTGTTGTCGCTTAAGTTTCCCGCAGTTTACCAGCTGCCCGACCGCGACAGGACCTACTACCCTTACTTGTCGTGGGGTTGGGTACTCTTCTCGGACATCATGGTTATCGCCGTACGAAACGGCTACCCCAATTCCCGGGAAGGAATTTTCCGAAAATTCATCGCACTCAACAAACCACCGCAAGGTGCATTAGTTGACTGCTGGAGGGGAACCGGACAATTCTCCATTGTGCTGGCAACGCCGGAATTTTGCATCACACTCAGCACCGTCGACCTTTACTGGATTAACAACCCAGATCTCCTGGTCCCGGCGCAGTGGGCTATAAAGGTCATTCGGGAGCTTGAATCTCAAACCCGCGAATGCTACCGAAGAAATGGCAAACTACGCTACGTTACCGCCGCAGGATTCGATTCAGCGTTCCAAATCGAACCCCCACGGCCTACACAACCCCTGAGCCATCCATAACATGGCCATCACCCCCCCCACCGATTGTAATCGGTGGGGTTTTTTCTACGCTTTCTTTTTAAGCACCTCAACCTGACGAACGAGTACTACATGTTTACGGATCGAACCTTCTAATAACCCCCGCACTTCTCTCACGTCATACGTTACTTCAGTTGTCACTTCTTCTAGGCGACGCATTCGTTCAGAAATACCAACAAATGGTTCGCGGCTGGCGCTTAAGCGATGCTGAAAGTCTTCAGAGAGCGCACCGACCTGTCGTAAAAACTCTGCTGAAATATTTTGTGTTATCTGATTCAGATATTCTTTTTGTGTCAGAGTGAAGTCCATTGGATTTGTATTTTAACACTCGGTACAGAAAAAAGGTTTCCACAAAGTATCTCGATATAAAATTTTCTTTATGACAAATTAATACAACATGTATAGTTGCAAAACGTATAGGGAATTCGTATCCTCTAGGTATGTCTGGACATAATAAATGGTCAAAAATTAAGCATAAGAAAGCGGCATCTGATGCAAAAAAGAGCAAGGTGTTTACCAAGCTTGTTCGTTTTATTACGGTTGAAGCAAAGAAGTGCGGAGGCAATCTACAGTCGCCCGGTTTGGCGCTCGCTATTCAAAAAGGAAAGGAGGTAAATATGCCTGCTGACACTATTGAACGAGCAGTAAAGAAAGCATCGACTGACCCTGGCACAATGGAGGCAATGCTGTATGAAGCGTATGGTCCGGGTGGTGTCGCTGTCATCATCGACGTGCTTGCTGAAAATAAAAATAGAGCAGCGCAAGAGGTTCGTGCAATTCTCTCACGACATGGGTCAGCGCTTGCAGGCGTCGGCGCTGCATCATGGGCATTTGAAAAAACACACGATGGCTGGGTGCCGCACACAACTGTCGACCTATCTGACGAAGACCTTGCTGCGCTCGAGCCATTCGTTGACGATCTTGAAGATAACGACGATGTTCAAACCGTCTACACGAATGCAAACTAAGGTACGCGTGCTTGGTGTCGATCCCGGCTACGATCGACTCGGCCTTTCAATTATTGAACGCTCGAACGGAAAAGACGCCCTTATTTATTCAACCTGTTTTCAAACACCGAAAACATTAGTGCACGCAGAGCGGTTGTACAAGGTAGGCCAGGAGGTAGCACGTGTCATCGCTGAATTTATACCATCAATACTCGCCATCGAAACTCTCTTTTTTAGCAAAAACCAAAAAACTGCGCTGTTGGTAGCCGAGGCGCGCGGTGTTATTTTAGCTATTGCAGCAGGCGCAGGACTATCAATTCAAGAATTTTCGCCAGCGGCAGTGAAAATTGCAGTTACCGGCTACGGACGAGCTGAGAAGTCACAACTTATCAGTATGGTACCGCGTATTGTTTCAATGCCGGCGCGAGCGGATAACGCTATCAGCAAGCGCCACGACGATGAATTTGATGCTATTGCGGTAGGACTTGCCTGTACCGCTCACTTACGTGTAACATCTCCTCTCAAGCGTATGTAGGTTATCCCCAGAAACACACCTTAGCAGGGTACTTACAAACAGAGAAATATTTGTTACAAATAGAGCGTTCAGTAATGTTTGATCCATGAAGAAAAAAACCCTACCATTTAATACCGACGCCGGCCGTGGCGACAGTGAAAAAATAGACCTTAAAAAAATAATTGGTCCGAGTATTGATCCGCTTGATGAAGTCGGCGACAAACTCGTTAAAGCGCTCGATGACGAAGAAGAGGAAGATGTAATAAAACCAACGTTTAGCGATGACGGAGATGACGCTGACGATGCGTACTGGAACAAAGATGAATCATCATGGGACGATGATGGAGATGAAAAACCTGCTGTAGCAGACGATGACACAGGATATAAAGAATTTTAATTATTACTCTTTGATGATGAGTCGAATGAACGCTCGTTTGCCAATGCGCAGACGGCGCGTTTTTTGTGCCACCTCATGAATATCAGTGATTGGCATACCTGTTTCCAGATCGGTCACCGCTCCCTCTTTAATGAGGCGGGCCCATGCAGACTTTGATGGGAGCACTTTAATGCTGACTAAAATGTCGCTAATGGGTTTTGATGCAGCAACAGCGTGCTCGGGAATATCTGTTGGTATTGTTCCCTTGCTGAATGTTTCAATAAATTGACGCTGCGCTTCATCTGCAGCCTGGGCACCGTGATAGAGAGTTACAATATCGTGAGCAAGCACCAGTTTAACATCACGGGGGTTTATATCTGACGCCAACTGCGTTTCGAATCCTTTCACTTCCTCAAGAGTGCGGTCGGTGCAGAGTGTAAAATATTGCACAATGAGATCATCTACAAGCGACATGACTTTTCCGAACATGTTGGTAGGTTGATCGGTAATCGCAATAATATTTCCCCAGCTCGATGACATTTTTCGGCCGTCGGTACCGACAAGCATTTGCGTAACGAGCACGTCTTGCTCGGGCAAACCGTAGTGTCGCTGAACAACACGTCCCGCTTTTACATTAAAAAGCTGGTCAAAGCCACCAATCTCAACATCAGCCTTAATTGCAACCGAGTCGTAACCCTGCATGAGTGGGTACAAGAGCTCACGCAGTGAAATTTCTTCACCCTTGTCGATGCGTTCAGAAAAATTACGCCGTGCAGTCATTTGTTGGACTGAGAAACTTTCTGCGAGCTCCGCAACATCGGTAAAAGTGAGCTTTGAAAGCCATTCGCTATTGAAATGAAACTCGGCTTTTGAGAGGTCAATACAGGTTGCAACTTGTTCTTTGTAGGTTTTGAGATTTTCGGTAATCTGCTGAACGGTAAGCATTGGTCGCTTTGACAGTTTATCTGATGGATCACCAACTTGAGCGGTAAAATCACCAACAATAAAGACTGGTGTGTGGCCGAGCTTCTGAAAGTCGCGCAGTTTTCGCAATGTAATGGCGCGACCAAGGTGAATGTGAGCGCTCGTTGGATCGATACCGAGTTTTATGCGCAACACATTTCCTGATGCTAATTTTTCTTCGAGAGCAGAGCGAACAAACACGTCCTCGACGCCGCGAGAAAGGACTGCTTCGATACTTTTTTGACTTGTGTCAATCATACCAAACCACTATAGCATGTGGTACTATTTCGCCAATGCGACACGTTATATGGCGGAGAATTGTGCCTATTGCACTTATCGCCTTTCTCATCGGTTCAGGCGGAGTTTTTTTGTGGGTGGCAACACTAAAGATCCCCGACCTTGGAGCCTTCGACACCTACGAAAACAAACTCCTTCAGGAATCAACAAAAATTTACGATACCACCGGTAAAGTGCTGCTCTACAACGTTAACCAAGACATCCGCCGCAGCGTGGTACCTTTTGAAACTATTTCTGAAGATATTAAAAATGCTACAATCTCGATTGAGGATGCCGATTTCTACAATCATAACGGCATCAGACCGACCGCAATCATTCGTGCAACACTGGTAAACATTTTAGCGGGAGGTTTTCGCCAAGGCGGATCAACCATTACCCAGCAAGTGGTAAAAAACTCTCTGCTCACAGCTGATAAAAAAATCACTCGAAAAATTAAAGAAGCAATTTTGGCAATGCGCGTTGAACAACAGCTCTCGAAAAATGAGATTCTTAATTTGTACCTCAACGGCACTCCGTATGGTGGCACCATGTACGGTGTTGAAGAAGCGTCCCAGGGGTACTTTGGTAAAAAATCACAAGATGTAACTCTGGCAGAAGCTGCGTATCTTGCTGCCCTTCCCCAAGCGCCATCATACTTTTCTCCATCTGGTAACCACATCGACGAACTCGAGAAACGAAAAAATTTGGTACTCAAAAAAATGCTCGAGTACAAACACATCACTGAAGCAGAGTACACTGCTGCGCTCGCTGAAAAAGTGGTTTTTATTGCTCCAGAAAATCGCAGCTTGAAGGCTCCGCATTTTGTTATGTTTGTTCTTGATTACTTGAACGAAAAGTATGGCGAGGAGGCTGTGCGAAACGGCAATCTCCGGGTAACCACAACGCTCGATTGGGAGTTACAGAAAAAAGGTGAGGAGATTGTAAACAAATTTGCCCTTGAAAATGTCACTCGTTTTACTGCTGAAAACGCTGCCCTCGTAGCGATTGATCCTGCTAACGGGCACATTCTCACCATGGTGGGATCACGCGACTACTTCGACGCAACTATTGATGGTAACTTCAATATCACAACTGCATATCGCCAACCAGGTTCATCATTTAAACCATTTGTGTATGCTGCGGCATTTGAAAAAGGCTACACGCCGGATACTGTACTTTTTGATGTTCCCACTGAATTTAATGCGAACTGTCGCCTTGGCGATACCGGACCAAACTGTTACCACCCAAAAAACTACGATGATCTTTTTCGTGGACCAATGACACTTCGAAACGCCCTCGCACAATCGATTAACATTCCTGCAGTGAAAACGTTGTACCTTGTTGGTATCACTAACGCACTCAAGAAAGCTGCGGCAATGGGTATCACCTCTCTTGAGGGAGCTAATCGCTACGGCTTAACACTCGTACTCGGAGGTGGCGAAGTTCGTTTGCTCGATATGACCAGTGCATACGGAGTGTTTGCCGCTGAGGGAGAACGTAACCCGTACACAGCAATTGTAAAAATTGAAGACCGCTCAGGAAAAATTATTGAAGAATTTAAGGATAAGCCGGTTGTGGTGATGGACGCTCAAATTGCTCGAGAAATTTCTGATGTGTTGTCAGACAACGTGGCCCGAACACCCTCTTACGGAGCAGTATCGCCTCTCAATTTTCCTAACCAAGACGTTGCAGCAAAAACAGGTACTACCAACGACACGCGTGACGCATGGATCCTTGGCTACACGCCAAATATTGCTGTTGGTGCATGGGCAGGAAACAACGACAACCGTCCGATGGTTAAACAGGTCGCTGGTTTAATTGTTGCACCACTCTGGCGTGCATTCATGGACGAAGCATTAGCAACTCGGGATAAAAAAGCTTTTACCCTACCTGCTCAACGGAACGCTTCAAAACCAGTACTCAACGGACAATGGCAGCCCGGCACCCGCTACTTGGTTGATACTCGCACAAATACTCCTGCACAAGCCGATGTGTCGTCGAATTATATTGATGAAAGAGTTATTACTTCAGCACATTCAATTCTCTACTGGGTTGATAAAAATACTCCGAATGGCGCCTACCCTACTCACCCACAACGTGATCCACAGTTTGATAACTGGGAAGATGGTATCGCTCGATGGTTCAACCAACAAGTGCCCCAGGTGCAACAAATAATTACTTCACCGATACTTATTTCACCACCTCCAGCAACATCAACTCCCGCAACAACAACACGAAACAGAAGAAGAAATAATCGAGACTAGAAAATTGCCGTACAGACTACTCAATACTACGGAGTGTGTTGGGTAGTTTTTTGTTTACCGCAGTAATAATACTTTCCCGTTTGAGATACAACGCGCTCTTTATGAGTGGTGAGCCTCTATATTTCAATACACCGTTTTTAAAAAAAGTTTTTGAATCTTCGAGTGGGATACCAAGTTCTTTACACGTATCAATCACCATCGAACGGTTTCCTCGACTGGCACTGAGAAATGTTGTTGCTCGAGCTAAATATTCGGCGAGTTGCTTCATTATTTATTCATTGGCGACAAAAGGTACATAAAGGTGTTATCTCCAATACCGCGGACGACCATTGGTCGTGCCAGACCGCTAAATACCAAGGTTACACTTTCGGTGGTGAGAACAGGAAATACATCGCTTACATAGCGGTGATTGAAACTCATTTCAATGGGTTCACCCTCTGCTTTTACATCGAGCGTTACTACCGTCTCACCAACATCAGCATTTTTTGTTCTCACCTCAAACTTTTTCTGATCTGGAGCAATGGTGAATACTGTTTGATTGAATTTATCCGTAAACACCTGGAGGAGTTTACATGATTGCTGTAAATCATGTGTCAGCACGGTGACGGTTGTTTTAACATCCTTCGGAATAACTTGTTTGTAGTCAGGGAAGACACCCTCCAACACTCGTGAGGCGAGGTACATTGTTGGTGTCGCAAACGCAATTTGGTTATGCGATACGAACATGTCGCACGTATCTTTGACTTGATCGAGAAAACGAATAATGTCAGCAATATTTTTATACGGGATAAGCACTGGTGGTGATTCGGGAACTTTTTTCATCTGTACTCGCTTCTCAGCAAGGCGAAATGAATCGGTTGCGACAAAAATTAAATTATCGCCACTGTGGTACATGTAGACACTCGAAAGTTCTGGTTTGATGCTAGCGGCCGTAGCAGCCCACCAGACAGACTTTAATCCTTGAGAGATATCTTTTGCCGTAACTGACTGTTTACCATCACCCATGCGGACTATAGAAGGAAATTCGTCATGTGGAATTGCTTTCACAACACTCGAACTGTGATTTGTTTTAACAACAAGGTTGTTATTCTCAAGTTCAAACACCACTTTGTTGGTATCGTACAAACTTGAAACGAAGTTATTTAAAAATTGCGCTGGTACTGCAACAGTGCCTGCGGTGTGTACTTTTGCAGGAATTGTCACTTCGAGGCTCAGGTCGATATTGGTTGCTGATAGCGTAAGGAGGTTTCCTGTAGCCTTTAACAGAATGGTGCCCAAAATTGGCGTAGTGGTATTTTTACCCGCTACTCGTTCAGCGAACGATATGCTTTTTCCGAGCTCCTCTTTCTGTATCTCTACTTTCATATATATTCTCTTTATTATTACTATATACCCTGTGGAAAACCGGACAAGTCTTTTAAAGTGTTATTTTATAAGGCTCTTTTTGGATTGTGATTGTGTATAACCTGTGGATAAAATGTGCATGAATTGGGTACAAAAACCCCTTCTAACACGACACCTGTTTTTATACCCAAATTGTCACCATGAAATACACATCTTATCCCCCGCTTGTGCACAGGTTATACATGACTTACCCACACAGTTATTAACCTATTGGGCAACCTACAACAAAGAACGAATTCGACCTAATTCAGTTACGAGCACCGCATTGTTTTCAATTTCCCCTTTAATTTTTTCACACGAGTGGATGACTGTGGTGTGATCGCGACCACCAAGTTTTTCGCCAATTGATGGATATGAAACATCATAGTCTTCACGAAGAATATACATGATTACCTGTCGAGGTTTAACCACTTCTTTTTTTCGAGTTTTATCGTAAATAGATTGTTCGTTTATGTTGTAGAAATCAGCAATTGTTTTGATAATATCTTTAACAGAAAATGATTTTTTAGGACGATTGCTCGATTTAACAATGTTTTTAACTTCAGCTAGGCCAAGGTCGCGGTTTTTGAGTTGCGTTTGGCACAAAACAGCGTTAATCATACTCTCAAGTTCACGAATGTTTCCGTCGGCCACTGAGGCGAGGTAGTCGACGCTCTCGTCGGTGAGGTTAATACCATGGAGACGTGCTTTTGTTTTAAGAATTGCTGCACGAGACTCAGTGTCTGGTGGAGGAATATCGAGAATCATACCTGCACCGAAACGAGATTTGAGCCTGTCCTCAAGGTCGGGGATGTAGTTTGGGTGCTTATCAGATGAAAAGATGATTTGGCGATTGCTCTCGTACATAAAATTGAACAAATGGAAGAGTTCTTCCTGTGTTTTTTCTTTGTTTGAGAGAAACTGAATGTCGTCCATGATGAGCACATCGTATTTTCGGTACTTTTCTTTGAATTGCCCTACTTTGTTGGCTTGGATGGCTGACACGTAGTCGGTGGTGAATTTTTCTGAGGGTACGTAAAAGACTTTTCGGTTTTCGTGTACTGATTTGATGTGGTTCCCTATTGCTTGGATAAGGTGTGTTTTACCGTGGCCAGTGTTTCCGTATACAAAAAGTGGATTGTAGACCGCTCCAGGGCGTTTAATGATTGCTTGTGAAGCTGCATACGCAAGTTCGTTAAAAGGACCAACCACAAAGGTTTCAAAGGTGTAGCGAGGGTTAAGGTTGTCGTCGCGATTAACGTAATAATCAGCCAACGGGAGCTCTATTGTTGGGTTTGTGCGTGGTCGGCGGGCTTTGAGTTCGCAGTTTTGGCCTGGTTTACCAAAGATGTACTCAACTGAGCGAACATTTTCTGCTAATGATCGGAGGATTCGAAGGATGTCTCTGTGGAAATTTTTATGGAGGAAATCACGGACGAAGGCGTTCTGTACGCCAATGCTGAATGTGCCGTCAGTGAACTCGATTATGTATGAGTCTTTTAGAAAAGGAAGATGACCATTGTTTCGAACTGTAGGTTCAAGTTCTTCAACTACACGAGTCCATAATGCTTTAGTATCCATCATCGATACAGAATTATACCTTGTGCAGAATCGTGGCAAACTTGTGCACCTTATAAAAGTATGTTGAGGATTTGTTTTGCAGTATTTGATATGCTATAGTCGCCCTATGTCAAGAACATACCAACCAAAGAAACGAAAGCGCGGTAAGGCGCACGGGTTTCTTGTGCGTTCCCGCACTTCTGGTGGCCGAAAGACCCTTGCCCGCCGCCGCCAAAAAGGTCGTAAAAATATTTCAGTTAAGAAATAACCCTACCAAGCGCCAGAAATGGCGCTTGTGTTGTATTGCAATGATTTCTCGAAACCACCGCATAGCAAAGCGCTTTTTTGTCATCCTTCCCCGCACGGGAACAGTGGTCTACGGCCAATTTCTAACCTTTCGGGTATATGCAGCTGCTGATACTCGATATGTGGGATGGAAAGCAGCGGTTGTAGTATCAAAAAAGGTTGCACCGCATGCGGTATCTCGAAATCGCATTCGTCGGCAGGTGTTTGAACTCCTTCGTACACAGCTACCAACAAAAATATCGTTGATGATCGTTGTGTTTCCCAAGAAGGAGGCGCTTGCTGCCGGTTCAAGAGCGCTGCTCGCTGATGTTGTGTCGCTGGTAAAAGCTGTTACAATTCCTCAATGATTTCAAACCTTTTCTTTCACACCCTGTACCAACCGCTCTATAACGGCCTGATTTTTCTCATCGATATTATTCCAGGTGCTGATGCGGGTGTTGCGGTTATCATCCTCACTGTTGTGGTGAAGCTGATTCTCTTCCCGCTTTCGATCCAATCAGTGAAGACACAAATAAAGATGAAGGAGATTCAACCTGAACTCGACGCCATCAATAAAAAGTACAAAGATAATACCCAAGAACGCGGTCTCCAAACACTGGCGTTGTACCGAAAGAACAAGGTGCGGCCATTTCTCGGCATACTGCTGCTGTTTATCCAACTTCCTATTGTTATTGCGCTCTACCGTATTTTCTATGCGGGGGGTTTTCCGGCAGTGAACCAAACCATCCTCTACTCATTCGTTACCTTCCCCGCACTGGTGGATGTTTTTTTCCTCGGTATTGATATTTCTACTCGTGGACTACTCCTACCGATTGTTGTTGCTATTACCCAGTTTATTCAGGCACAAATTATTGTCATTGCTGCTACACCGAGCGAATCAGCAAGCCAATTCCAAAAAGATCTTACCCGCAGTCTCCATGTGCAAGTGAAGTACATCTTCCCTATTTTTATGTTTATTTTGGCATACAGCGTGCCGTCGGTGGTCTCGCTCTACCTTATTACCAGCAACGTGTTTGCTATCGGGCAAGAATTATACATTCGTCGTCGCTATCGAAATAAGACACCAAAAACACCAGCAGTTACGCCGGTGTTAGCTCCTGTCGCTGTAGCCTAGTCTCCTTACGGTGTTGGTTGTGCAAGTCGCAATTGCCAGAGCGAACTATCTTTTTTGTTGATGAAGAAAAGGTTCTTTTCGTCTTGGTCGAGTGTGAGATAGAGTCCATCAACCGGTTCGTTGAGGTCTGTTTCTGGATACGCAAGTGGTGTTACTGAACCAGTCGATACATCGATTTGTATAATTTTGTCTGAGAAGGACACACGTCCTTGGTACCATGCGTCTGGATAGTTTGTTGTGGGTATGTAATTTGGCACTGCACAGAATACGCGTGTTGGTACTTTTTTACTCCACGCACACTTTTCGGCGACAAATGTTTTTACACCGAGTGAGGTGTCACTCCCTGTTTTTGTGTTTAGTACATGAGTATCAATGTTTCCACCACCACGAGTGTAGGCAATGTAGGTGCCGGTAGTGTCCCCTAATACGGTAATGCCCGGAATAGGTTCAAGTACTACACTGCGTGTTCCTGACGGGATAGCTACGCGGTATACATACCCAGGCACTTGTGCGGAAGGTTTGGTAGTGAGGAGAACGCTTGTTGGTTGGGTCCACTCAATGAGCCATTCGCGAATTGGGCTATTCATGACAACACTCCCTACCCCAGTAAAGCCGCTGGTTACCAACTGTGAACCTGTGTCGGTGTGCTCAATATAGGCAATGCGGTCTTTTGCTGGAGACACTGCAACAGATGTAATATTGAGCGGTAGAAAACTACCATCAAACGTGAAGGTATTTGTGGTAGACGCGGTACTTGTATTTGAAACAATCAAACGGCCGGCGTAAGTGTTAATGGTATCGAGTGAGTTTGCGTACCGCACAAGAACGCTGCCTGCCTGGGCGCCAAACGCAGCCTCACTAATTTTTGGAATAGTGTTGCTCGTGAGTTTAGTGATTTGGTTTGAGTCGGTCGCCGCTTCATATATGTGGCCGGTACCACGTTCGACATAGCGAACACCGGTAATAATTTTTTTACTGCGTGTGCCGTCTTCTTCAACGATATCGATAGTGCGGGTAATGGGGCCAATTCCGGCAATAGGCGTTGCGGTGATTTTTCGAAGCACGGGAATAATAACTGGCAGATTTGGCTGCTCAATAATTGTTGTTTGGCCGCCAGTGTCTATTGGTGTTGGTGCGGGTACCGTACTAGTGCTCGGCTCGCCAAAAGGAAAATAATTGAGTGCGGTGTTTACAAAATCTGGGCGATCTTCAGGTGCAATATAGGTGTAGTAGATGTATCCAATACTGCCAATAATGGTAAGGAGGGCGATAATACTGACGGTAATAAAAATCTTTTTAAACATATACTAGCCCTGTAGGAATGTTAATTGCAGCAAGCTCTTGTCGATAGTCTCGAGCAATAGGTATGCACTCAAAATAATGATAAGTCCCCAGAGCGCATCCTCAATGCGCTTGCGGCCGTCACTTTTGCCGCTCACTGCATCGGTTGAAAGGTATTGAATACCTCCAAAAACAATCATAGCGAACGCAAGGGTGAACGAGAGTCCGATGATTAGTCGGTACACACCACCGAGGTACACTGGCAGATCTGTCTTACAGTCCCCCGTTGTACAGCCGCCTTTCGTTGTGCCAGGAAGCGGTGCGAGAACGGTGTACTCTTCGAGTGCAATAACCTGCACCGTGGGAATGATGAGCAGAGCGACAACTGTGCAGAGTAGTATGAGTTTCATGGTGCGTATTAGAAACCGCTTTCGCGAGAAGCTTCTTTGAGCTTAATAGTAACATTGGTACTACCAAACTGAAGCAGGGCTGCAGGGTTTTCAATAGAAACACCAACGCGGGCGCTGCCACCAGATTCTGTTTCTTGGCGAACGGTGAGTTCACGAGGGTCTTGCACAGAACCAACCAACTTCTGTCCGTTCATTGACCATTCGTAGCGAAGTGTTCGGCCAGATGATGATGTGGTATAGAAATACGGCACTGCTCGGAAGGTGAGTTCGGTATTCGGCAAGTCTAATGTTGTAGAGATAGCTGACTCGTACGCTACTCCGGTGAGCGAATTAACACTGTAGAGGATTGTTTGTGGCTGCACGCCGCCAACAGTGAGTTCGGCACTGGCTGCAACGCTATTTGAAATGGTTGAAACAGTGACGTTGATAGTAAATGGTTTGAGAATAACTGACCCAGGGCGAGTAATAGTATTTTTTCCATAGCCAGATCCTGGCAGCACGCTTCCGTCCTCAGTCCATGTGTACACTAATTTTTCATCAGGGACACGAACACCACTTGCGTCAATAATGTTTGGCACAGCAACAAAGGTAATTGGTGATTGGTACGCGATAAGCGCTTTGCCGCGGTAGAACGGCGGCGTGTAGCTATTTGATTGCCAGAGAATATCAACCTGTGCGGGTCGGGCCACTTTTTGGGCCGTAGTTGAACGTCCGTCGAGCCACACAACTGAAACAGAAACCGTCAGCACTTTACCGACTGATGGCACTTGGGTTTTAAATTCGAGCATGCCGACACCAGATGCTTGGGTTGTGCCGTTTACTTTCCACGTTACTGTAGCGCGATCGATGCCAGCGCTTCCAGCAATGTTATAGAAAGCCATTGTTCCTGGTGCGGGGTTGTTGGGGTACTGCACTAATTCAAGAGAGGGTTTCAAGGCTTTTGCTTGGAGCGCTTGCAAGCGTTCGATCTGTTCTTCAAATGCTTGCTGTGTCGACACTTGGGCGCTGGCTATCGACGCAGCAAAAAAACTGAATATACAGAGAATCAGTCCTACACTACGCAGTGTGAAGTTTGGTAGCATTGTGAACATATTTTAGCATGACCTTGTCAAACATATCGAGTGCAGAAGATATAATTACCCACGGAGCCCAGTTTACGAATGGGATAAGTGACAATACGATTGCTGTAAAGTTTGTGGTAATGAACGGGATACTCAAAAAATAGTGCCTACCAAAATAGAGGTATATAGCGCCTTTAATCAGCCAAAAAGTCACTCCACTAACGATATTTACGATTGGGATGAAGCCAATAATCCATTCAACAACGGAAAGAACAAGAATAACAATCTGTACCCACAGAGGCAGCCGTGGTTTATGGAGGAGTCCTTTGACTGGCGAGGTAACGCTTTTACTGCTACTTTCTCGGCGGAGCGACGGTAGGGGTGGCGGAGTTATGTTGTTGTTTTTGATTGAAGCTCGTTGTTGTTCTCGCTGCGGAGCGACGCGAGTTATTGGCGGAGGTGCTTTTCGAAGTGGTACTGGTGGTTGGTCGCCTGTTTCTGTAATGGTGTCGGTAGTATCGATACGCGATGTGCCAGCGCGTACGATAGGTACTTTTCGAGGTATGAGCTCAGGTTGCCGCGTAATCTGCGGTTCTGCGCTGTTGATGAGTGTCACCATGGCTCAAGTATATCACTAGGTTAGTACTACGCTGGTTGGTTTCCTGACTCTAAATCTTTACGTGCACGACGAATGGCGAGTACTTGCGATGGATCTGAGGTAATGATTTGGTCTTCAGTGTATGAAGCAATAATTTTGATAGCAACATGCTTGATGCCTGCAAAGAATATACCCTCCCCTACATCCGACTCAAGGAGCAAATACTTCTCTTCATCGGTGAGATTGAACGTGCGCTGCAGCACATCGATTGATGACGGTGATTGTTTGAGCAATATCTGAATTGATGAGTTGGTGATAATAGGCAGTCCGTACGGTGATTTAAGGAAGTCGTCGACGTCTTGGGTGATCGTCGCCATGCCGAGATAGTATTTACGACCACGCTTTGCCAAGCCGAGCAAGAATGACGCGGTGTCGTCCGATTTCATCATCCACCACGCCTCATCAATAACGAGGAGACGCTTGCGGAGGTTTTTGCGGACTGCGTTCCAAATGTAGTGTGTCACCAGGTACATGGCTACTGGTTTGAGTTCATCCTCCATGTCGCGGAGTGAGAAGACGATAAACTTTTTATTGATGTCGACGTTTGTTGGTTTGTTTAAGAAGCCCGCCCAGGTACCCTTAGTGTATTTACCGAGACGTTGTGCGAGTGACCCACCTCCTTCCATCCCGGCGAGCACTAATTCGAAATCTGAAAGCAGTGGTGGGTCGATCGTACGAAAATCTGACTCGGGGGTGATGTCTTTAAGGGCGTAGGTTTCGGTAATGGCACGGTCGATGATTGCATCTTCTTCAGGAGAGAGGCCGCCCAACATGATGCGAAAGAGTCCCACCAAGTTAATAATGTTTGAACGCAGCACATTTGCTGATGACTCGTCTTCAGTAGGAATTGGTAAATCAAATGGGTTGATGTGGCTGTCTGAGGTGAGAGAGATGTTGAAATAGCGGCCACCAGTTGCTTCGGCAAGGTATTCGTACTCGCGCTCGGGGTCGATAACAATAACGTCAGTATCGAACATGAGCGAACGGAGAATTTCGAGCTTTGTTGCATACGACTTTCCTGAACCAGCTTTTGCGAATGTGACCGAGTTGTAGTTTTCCATTGAAAAACGATCGAAGAGCACTAGTGACGAGTTGTGGCGGTTGATGCCGTACAAGATTCCCTTGTCTGAGGTGAGGTCGAATGAGGTAAAGGGAAAGAGGCTTGAGAGTGGTGATGAATTGAGTTTTGAGTTTACCGCCAGCTCGTCGTTGGCAATTGGAATAATACTGCGGAAGCCTTGTTCTTGTTGAAAGAGCGATGGCTTAACGTACACGAGACGCGCTTCGAGGATTGATTTGATTTCAGATTCAACACGATCGAGTTCGGCATCGGTGTCGCCATAAATAGAAATGTAAAGGCCGACATCAAAGATTTTTTCCTGTGCTTGCTGCAAGTTGTCACGGAGCTGTTCGAGGTCTTGGTATGCGGTGTCGAGCATTGGGTCGCGAACCATCCCCTTTTCTTCGCGGAGGTGAATTTGACTCTGTACCTCGGCTACCTTCTTTTGAAATTTACGCAGAACACTTGCGGTTTCGATGGGGTGAATGAAAATAGACACATCGAACACTTTGTCGAGGTTAATGATAGGAGAAAACCATGTTTCGGTGAGAAAGCGTGGGTACGAGATAACAAAAAAGGTGCGGATAATTTTGTCGCCAAGATTGAGTGCTCGCGGTGTAATTTTAAGCGCTGATGGTGCGATTACGTCGTTGAGTTCGAGAGCGCTCGACTCGTACATTTGTTGTGGCAGCACTGAACCAAACTCTTGTTCGGTGTCTTTTTTCTTCAAAAAATTAAATAATCCCATGGTGGTGTGTTGGTTAGTGCTACGTGTGTGATAGCGGCTTTTCGGTGTCGCCCGGGTTGAACAATTTGTAGAAGAGTTCGACAATTTCTTCGGTACCGAGCTTTACGGTGCGAACACCACAACGAGTAAGTCCTTGCTCTACCACCGACATGCGCTCCTCAATTTGGCTGCGACGTTCTTCGAATGCAGCAAGTTTTGAGGTTTCGCTCTCAGGAATACGGCGCTTGAGCGGGTTGAGTGTGTTGAGTGCTCCTATTGCGCCCTTGTTTTGCAGGAGTGCGGGAGAGTACGGCACCACAACAAAGAATGTTTTGGTCATAATGTTGGTGCTCTCGGTAAAGCTTTTAATAAATTGAATGTACTCTTGGATCTGAATTTTCATGAGGTCGCTGAGCTGTTCCTTGTAGCGTCCTTCGAGGAGTGCGATGTAGGGACGAATGTCGAGTTTGCGCGACTGAATAAAAATTTGAATGGTAAAGTCGAGTGAGTTTAAGAATGATTGAAATTGATAGAGAATTGAATTTTGCTCGTCCTCAGATTTAAGTGCAAAGTTGAGTGATGAGCACATGAGGATGGCTCGAAGCGATCCGTCTTTAAGAATAGCGAAACCATCGCGCACTTCTTGCAGCGGAACAAAGTTTTGCGTAGCTGTTGAGCGTGGTGTCATGCGTATAAGTATAACAGAGCAGTCTTAGATAGGTAGTTTTTCTTCGGGCGGCTTTCCCTGAACATTCTTTTTTACATCGAGCGCCCAGGTGAGATCGCGGAGCTTACTGTTTGAAAGTTTTGGTACAAAGAGCGACGCGTCAGTCTGCTCCCCTTCTGTGGCGCGGGCTTTGATTAGTTTCGGTTCCTTTTTCCAAATGTAGAGCTTCTCGTTCCACCAAAATTTTGCTGCCGACTCTACTGCGGTGATAAACGGCTTGTTATTTACCTTATAAAAAGCGAGTGCAAGCGCAAAGATGCCCACTGGAGCTATGAGAAAGAGTGCAAGTGGTGTCCATGGCACAAAGCGCCAGATCAAGAAACAGAGTGCACCACCAGCAGCAAGATAGAGAAACTGACGCAGGGTGAGTGGACCGAAGATTTTATCTTCAACTTCGATGAATTGTGGTGTTTGAAACCGCATACGTATACACAGTATTGTAACACCACTCTCTATTTTGTAGGTTCTCGATATGGATCGCGTACTGGTGATTGTTGTTTGGTTGGCAACACAGGGCTGACACTAGTATTTTTTTGTGTTTGTGTCAGCTTCTGCTCAATGAATGTTTTGTTGACTTGGCGTTGTACTTCAACCTGGCGGGCTTCTTCAACTACTGCTTCTTGCGTGTTGTGCGGCATTGTTTTAATGCGGGGCAAGAATGCGTTACCTGTTGGTTGTGGCTGCTGGAATGTTTGCGCTACTGAAGGTACGCCGGCTCCTGAAACTCCCGCTTGTTCCTGTGGTGTCTGGTTACGTGCTGCTGCCGTTGGCGTGTGTGTTCCTGGCCAATATGCGCCAAAAGTCATTGGGGGTGTTTGGTCTGTACCCGGCAAGTTGTGCGGCACGCCAATGCGAGGCACTCCAACGAGTGTCCCCCCCAGTGCTTCCTCGATAGGAATTTTTCGCACTGGTGAGGGTTGCGGGTTTTCAATTTCATCAAGCACCGCATCTTTTGAGAGTTCGACTGAGCGTGACGATTCGTCGGCGCTGCTTAATGACCCTCCGATGAGCTGCTGGTCTGGCGGATCGAGTGCCTCTAAGCTTGCTTGATACTCAATAAGTGCCGGAAGTGCCGGTTCAAGGATGGTGTCATTGAGTAGATTGGCAATTTCCTCAGCTGTTTCGAGTGGAATGTCGAGGGTGTCTCTGATGGTGGTTACAAAGCTCAGTGGATCAAGCAAACCAAACATGAGGAGCGAAACAACGGTAAAGAGTGACGCGGTGTGTTCTTCTGAGAGTGAAAAATCGTGTGCCACCTTGCGCACCACCTCCTCAGTTGGGCTGTGGATGATGAATCGCTTAACATCTTTTGGCAATGTTTTAAACTGTTGTGCAAAGATTTCTGCTGTTGTCGGGGTGTTGTAATCCATAGTTGGTTATGTGGTTGTTCCAGGAGTAGGTATTGGCGCAGATGCCTCTGCCTCCTCCTTAACAATTCTTTGAAGAGTGTCGAATACGTTGTCTTTGTTGGTTTTCTCATTCAGTTTGCTGAGGATAGCACCTGCTGCTGCGTATCGAGCTCCTTTTGCATTTTGTGTACCAAAGACGCCGGTGCCAAAGAAGTCACCAACTGTGTACGCTGCTGCAAGTATGCCGCGCTCAGGTGCGACCACTTCTTTAACATACGTCTCTTTGTTTTCTTTAACGTACCCTCTCTGTTCTTTGATGCCAATGTCTGCAAATGCTTTGGTAATCTGACGATATTCGTCAGGGTTTTCTTTAATGAACTTGTTAAGCTCTTTAAGATCTTTTTCTACAGTCACCGGATTGCCGTTGACCATAATTTCTCTACCAACAATACGCTTTTTGAAGTCTTCTTCACTGAGGCCAAGAGCTTTGTCTTTTTCGATACGAGCAGCATCGAGGGCCGGGAGTGTTGCAGCGAGCTCGGCCTTGAAGCTGTCACGAATTCCCTTGCGTGCATCAGCAACTCTATCTTGTTCAACCGCCAGCTTTTTTGCGAGGCGGGTCTTTTCTGCGGCCGCGGTTTCAATGTCGGTGCGCTTTGTTTCTAGTTCGGCAGTTATTCTGCGGACTCTATTTGCAGCAGCAGATGCGCCAGCAATGTTTCCTGAGTTACGAAGGGTGCGTTCCTCTTGTGTTGCTGCAGCAAGTTCGGCGGTGAGTATATCAATTTCAGGATCTCGAAGATCGGCAACATCTTTTGCTTTTTTCGTTGCACGTGCTAGATCTGCAACAAGAGTTGGGTCAGCAAAGACTGCGGCGGTTTGTTCATTAACTTTCGTTGCCACGTCATCACGTGTTTTCTCAGCAGCTTTGATGTTGCCTTCGAGAACAGCTTTGTCGGTGTCGCTGAGGTCAAAACGTTTCACATCGTTTTCAGCTTTCTTTTTAAGGTCCTTCACATACTGAGTGTAACCACCCTTGCCAGTTCCCTTTCCAAGAATCTTACCAACAGCAGTGTTACCAAAACCCGTGTTAAGTACATTGAAACTTGATCCTGTGGTGATATTTGCTGCTTCCTGTGCTCGTCGAGCAAAGAATCCACGAAGACCGCCACCATTTGCAGCTTTCTGTAGTCCTTTGCTTGCGGCAAGAGACGCTGCGCCAGCACCAATAGTTCGTCGGGCAATGGCGCTCGGAAGCTGAATGCCGGCAGCTCCAACAACACGGCCAGCGCTCGTGTATCCCGATCGAACGTATCCGCCAACTCTCTTTGTTAATTTACTTGCTGCACCTGCGCCGCTCACACTGAGATTGTTTGCGATAAGCGTTGATCCGCCGAGGAGTATAATGATAATGATAAAGTTCATTACCAAACTGATCGAGTCCCCATCACCGGCAAATATTGCACCGAAGGATGCATTTGCATCAACCTTATTAAGTGCGACAAGGCTTTGTTTGAGTCCGCCAATAATCTGAAGTACCGCAAACATAAAGAGCATCCATACTGGAGCAAACACTGCATTTTTTACTAGCTGATTCCACCACTTGCTCATTTGCGAACTGTACCCAGGTATTGCCCATGAGATAAATGCGAGCGGGGACAGAATCATTAGCAGGATAAACGAAACATATCTATAGAGAAATATGACTGCAACAAAGAAGAATGTGAGTGATACCGTAAGGAGAAATATGCTACCAACCACACCCACGAGTACAATTTTTCTAATCTCAGGCACTCCTTTGAAGTTAGCGAAGGGGTCATTGTTATTACGGCTCTGTGTGACGAATGTTTGCAGGTTGAGCGAGTCCATGAATGCGTAAGAAATACTCTTCTCACCGCTCGGTTTAGGATCGTTCTGGTTGTCAGTGGCCACAGGTACCGATTCGACAGCTTTATTGTAAATGCCAATAGCAAGAACGTTGGTTGCATCAATAACAATACGGGTGGTAAACAGACTGAAGTTTACAAAGAGCGCGATAATAATGACGCGTGAAATGACTTCTCTACCCGCGCTTAACCCAAGGATTCTTCGGATACCAACATAGAGTAAAACGAATATGAATACCATGTTGCCGACATCTCTAAATGTTTGCCACGCAGCATCAATAACATTAAGCTGATCGAGATTCGATTTGAGGTTAACAATGGTGTAGTTGATTGAAAGATCGAGCAGTTGACCGGCAATCCAGAGCAAGAGTGCTTGAAGGTTAAGTGAAATATTTGCAGCTACCGCGAAAAACAATCGGATACAGCCATAGACACTACCGTCACTAACCGCACCCCCCACTGCTGCACCAGCGACACCTCCTAGGACACCCCCAACAGCAGGAGCAAGACTACACTGGTCGACGTCGCCATTGGCCGCATTATTTGTAGCTTCTACAGCACCTTCAGCTTGTGGATTGCGACCACTAATTTCTTGTGCGTTTTGAACGTTGGCTAATGCAACGTCTCGTTGTTGGAGTGCAATTTGACTCTGACTTTGGGCTTCAGCGGTGAGTTGGGCCCTTTCGCTGTCGGTAAGGGGGAGCTCTCCTGCATTCCTGCTTCGCGCAAGTTCCGTTGCTGCAGCTGCTGATTTTGCTGCTGCCTCGGTTGCGAGGTTGGTTGCTACCTTAGCGCTGTTGATCTCTCTTTCAAGCGCTATTTTTTGATCCGCGGTCAGCGTGTAATCCCCTCGTTCCGCACGGTTGTAGACACCAATAATGTCATTGGCGTGTTTGCTTGTATCACTTGCCGCGTCAATTGCCGCGTTCGCAGCTCTTCCCGCAGGACCCTGACCGAAAGCGCGACGATCAAATGTCACCTCTTGTGCCTCACCGATTGAGTTGACCCACTTGTACGTAGCTTTTCCGAGAGCTACTCCCCCGACAAATCCCCCGACAACTCCACCGGTAACTGGATTAGCGTAGTAAATACCGGTTGTTAGTATATCGATTATCGCCGCCTGTGAAACTGAGGGTAGCAAAAACGCAGCGATGGTGATGAGGAGTGCTGTTGTTTTTAATACTCGGGTGAACATTGTAGGTAGTATACCGTTGGTTGCTACTTTTTCTTAAACGCCGCGCTTAAATATTTGTTAACTTCTTGCGCGGTGTATGCGGTGCGCCAGTTATCTTTTGACTGCTGCGTTGCTTGCGCCATGAATGCTTCGTAACTGTTTGCCCCGCCCTTACTTGCGTGATACGTACCGATGGTTGCATTTGAATTAACCACTGACACTGCTTGCTCTACCGAGCCACTGTCTGCTGCAAATGCTTTCCACTCGGTAAATGTTTTTGTTGCACCACTGACGGTGTACTTACCATTTCCTGCTTCAGCACAGCTCATAAGATTGCTTTGGTAGCCAATACCGCCGCGAGTTGTTCCCTGTGATTGCGTAAAGCATGGGCGCGCATTGCCTGAATCGAAGACATTGCCTTTTACTGTCATTGAGTCAACCGCACCGCCGTTCGCTACTGAAAATGCTGTCCCTGAGTTGTAGATTGTGTTGTTTTCTATCAGCCCGGTGTAGTCACGAACGAAGGCGCTGACAATTTTTGCGTCCTCACCAGGTTTCGCACCTTTGTATGTCGTAACACTAGCGATACGAATTGCCTGACCAAACTCATCGTCGAGTGAATTTGCAATGATGTTACCGCGCACCGTGACGCTGTTGCTCGGCACTGTTTCGATACCTGTTGTTTGTTTACCCCGGGTGTGATTTTCAGGTTCAAACACAATGTTGTTGGTGATTTGGGTATTGTTGAGTCCTGCCAAAATACCGTGATTGTTTCGAGTGACGAGGTTTCCGTCGATGATACCTCCCTGTCGAGCTTGAATACCTGACCACGCACCACTTGCAATAATGTTATTTCTGATTTCAACACCAGAGACGTCGTACTGAAGGTAAATGTTTTGGCTTTGACCGTTTGGATGTGGCGCAGAGCTTGACGGAGCACCGAGATCTGATGGGAGAACACCTGATTCAAGCCAACCGTTGTGGTAAAAAACGTTCTCTTCAATTCGCACGCCGCGGGTTCGAGTGAGGTAGATACCCTGCGCTTGGCTGCTGCTGTAGTTTCCGGTAATAACAGAGCGACGGAGTACAATGTTTTGTCTGAGCGGGCTGTTCACTGTGGCGAGTGAGTCATTTCCCTGGGTAACAATGCCGTGTTCGAACCCTTCGATTTTCACTCCTTCGATAAGGAGGTTGTTTACTTCGCCACTCGCTGAGATCTCAACACCACCCGTACCGTTTCCGCTGCCGGTGCGCTTGTTACTCAATTGAATGTCGATAATCGCAAGATTACTTGCTCCAGAAATAGTGATACCGGATACATCTCCTGCAGGCATAACTCGTGGTCGTGCGCCAGTACCGTAACTGCTGATGACAATACGTTGGTTTGCTGACGATCCACTCTTGCTCCACGTACCGATAGGTTCGTTCCACGTGTCTCCTTTTTTGAGGAGCATCCAGTCGGCGCTTCCCGATCGAATAAGATCCCGAGCCTTGCCGAGTGATTTTACCGGTGTCGTGATCGTTTTTCCATCGTTTGAGTCGCTACCACTCGTGCTGACGTAAATTTTTTGTGCGCCTGCGGGTTGTGTAAATACTGACCAGCCCGATGCATCGGTGGTGATCTGACATCCAGCGCCAGTACATGGTGTTGGTTCGCCAGGTGTTCCTGGAGGTGGTGGTGGAGTACCCGGTACGATTGGTCCTCCAGGGGTGCCACAGTTTGGATCAAGTTTTGGTGTGCCATACACTTCTACTTCGACAAGTTCTAGATACGCGGGACTACCTGCGTTGTCGCGTTGAATGCGAATGTATCGGCCGTCAGCATTAACGGTAATTGTGTGTGGAATTACTGAGCTGTTAGCAAATCGAACAACAGTGACGCCGTCAGTTGGTGTTGCGGTGTTGTATGCACCGTTTGGTAGCGGTTGTTTTGAAACAATGACGTGATAGTTCTGTACAGGTGATGACGCCCCTGGTCGTGGGAAGACGCGTACTTCATCGATAGTTTCGCTTTGACCGAGGTCAACTTGCCACCATGCAAATTCATCTTGACCGGTGATTGCTACACCCGCACCCGTTGCGCTACCGCTTGAGTTGGTGTTTCCATCGACAGCTGCACCGGGGCCACCTTGATCGCCGTCATATTGTGATGACATTTTTGTTGCGCTACTGCGACCGCGGGCGAAGTTGGTTACCACTGGCGCTGAACAGCTGCCACCACCAGTTCCGCCGCCGAATCCTGGATCGGTAATTTCGTAATCAGGGTATTGAATATCATTAATTTGATTTTGATATTCTTTATACCCAGCATCATCAGATGAGAATCCGAAGAGTCCAACAGCCCCGAATGCTTTTTTCAAGACAAAACCAGCAAGGGCGCCAATGATTTCATCGATTTCATCTGCAAGTTCGAGTTGGCGGAGGTCGCTACCGAGGGCGTTTTGCAATTGCCCCTCGATAACCTTTCCTGGTGTTGCAGTTTCTTGTTGTATACACTTTCCGCGGCCGCCGTTTTCTTGGGTGTTTTGACCAACGAACGGTGGTCGGACAGCATCATTTTCGAATTTAGTACAGCGCTTGAAACCCAAGAAACCGCTTCCCCAGCCGAGTTCGCGGTTAAGATCGAATGTTTGATTTCCAATTTGCATTGAAAGCTGTGCGCGAAGATCGAGGTACTCTGAGTTTGGATCATTTGTTTGGGTAAGTTGGAACCAGCCTGCCCAACCTCCTTCAGAAAAGTTTCCATCGAGGAATGAGTCGAGGTTGTCGACAATGTCGCTCAGTGTACAGCGGCGTTCATCACCAAAACGTCGGCTGTACTCGAGCGAAATATTGAGAGCAATATTGAAACGAAAAGGTCGACAAATAAATTCCTCATTGATGATTGAAGTAATGAGATCGCCGGCAATTTGATCGGCAACTTTTCCAAAGAGCTGCCCGGGATTTTTAGCAAATGACGGACCGCCACCCGCAAAGTCGCTGTTAATCCAATCTACAATACTACTCGTGATGGTGCGGATGATTTGTTTTGCAGCAATCCACGCAAGTTTGTCGAGGAAAAATTCTTTAATTGTTTGCGGGATGTCACCAACGGGAACCATTAGTACTCCTGCTGCAATGTTGAGTGCCGCATCAGCTTTTTTTGGTTTAAAAAATGCTTCAAACGCTTGTGGAGCTGGGATGAGCAGCGCAAGGATCGTCAGGGTCGAAACAATTTTTTTTATTACTGAAAAACTCATACGTTAACGGAACGCATTCCACGCTGCGCCCGGCTCATTCAATGTAAAAAGTATACCACTGGTCGTAAATATGCTCGCTATGTCACTGTAGATTACTTTTTGACTTGTCCACAATGCGGCATACCGCTGCACCCCCTGCAACCCGCGCACGGTGTCGGTTTCTGTTGCTGCAATGTCGCGGAGACTGATTGCAATACCGTGGAGATTGTTTATTGCCGACACATGCTTGTCGGTGAGTGTTCGTGGTGTGTTAAGAGTGAGCAATTTTGCAACAATTTGATCATATGTTGCGGCAAGAGTTTCAAACCATGCAACGTCCGGGGTGATTGTTTCGTTTGCGGCGTCAATTCTAAAATGATTTTGAATTTGGGCAGTGTAAATGTCTTGGTGTTGACCAATGATAGTTGTGTACGCATTGCCGTAGTCTCGGAGAGACGCGTCTGTTGTGTCGACAATGGTGATATTTCCCGATGTGTAGGTATCTGCGTAGACTCTTGTTTCGTAGGACTGCATGATGTCGCCCGCAAGGTCGTTAAAGTCGACGGTTGTCTGTACTCCAGCATTCTTTTCGGCGATGTAGCGCTCAAATACCTGCCGCGCAACTTTTTGGGTAATGTTTGGGTTCCCGTCCTCTACACCGCTCACTTGAGCCCTAATTTGAGCCACATTTTCGGATTCTCCTGCGCCAGACTGAGCAGGGTCACGACCCTGTGCTACCTCATCGCCATCAGAAATACCGTCGCTATCGCTATCGGTTCGCATGGTGCTCGTTTTCCAGAGCGATTCTTCCCAATCGGCTAGACCGTCGCCGTCAGAATCAGTTGTTTCAATGACGTTTCGCTGCACTGGCTGCAGTGGGCTTCTTCCTTGAGAAGTAATCGCTATGTTAGATTCGGTTTTTTTGAGAATGAAATACAAACCACCCAGTACCAGGATACACGAAAGGATAATCGGGATGATTTTTTTCGAAGGCACACATACAGTATACCGTATTGGTAGTGAAACGAACTAGAGCGATGTTCCCGTTCCGGGAGAAAAGTCCATTGTTCCCATAATTGGAAAGCCAATTGCCTGGGCAGGTAAGCAAATTGGGCCAGCGATCATTAAACACTGCGGTGCTGGACCCGGTGTGTATGAACCCAATAAAAAACGGCTGGTGAAAATGTTGAAATAGGAGTAGAGACGCGATACTCCTGGTGTGTATACCAACATAAGAGGTGTTTTGGTGTGGTAATTAAACAATGTGACGATCCATGAGCTTGGATTGCAGGTACAGGGAAAGGTATTAATGCGGGCGCCTCCATACGGCACAAGCGCGTGGCTTTTTGTGGGCATGCTGAGCAAAAAAAGACCTGAAACCAGAAGTGTTACCAAAGAAATGTGTAGAGAGGACTTCATATTTATTAGTATAGCTCAATGATGAGTTCAAGTGGTATTTCGACGGTTGCCCCAGCCCCTGTTTTGATAATAAGTGTTGTCGGCACAGAGAGTTTTCCGTTGATTTCACGGCCTAAATCCTTGATGAAGGCCGTTTTGTAGGTAGTGAAATCGTCTTTTTTTAGATCGTCAGACAAGGTGCGTAGAAATGCTTCAATTGAGGCAATAAATGGGGTCTTAAATTGAATACTGAGTTCATTCTCTGATACGAATGTGATCGGCAATGCTGAATATGGGTCGTAGGCAATGGTTGCTGAACTTTGCTTGTCAAAACCAGTGCCAGTTACAGTGACTGTGTCGTTATAGGCCACACTTTTCTCTGAAATATGGCTAATAGTAAGATTTTTGTTCGTTGTTGGAGATGGTGCGGTAGTAGCGGTGGCGATAAACCCTTGGCCAGACACTTTTTCGAGTTGTGCCCGGGTAAAGGCACCAACAACACCGGTCGGAGCGGTTAATCCAGCAGGAATGAGCACTTCAAGGCTGTATTTTTGCTGAAAACGCTGTACTGCGTTAGTTGTCATTGTGCCAAAATATGTTGTCTCGTTCCCTGGTGAACCCGGCCCTTGTGCAGCAATTTGAGTATCAACATCACTGTTAAGTATGCGCTGGAGTATGAGTACCTCAGGAGAGTTGTGTCCAGTTTTGAGTGTGCCGGATAGAGTAAATAGCGTAAGAGACTGAGCGTGTATCTGAGTTGTGAGAGTTGCGATCGTACATGCAAAAAAGAGAATGCAAAGTACTAATATGTGTAAGTGTATGCGTAAATGTATGCGCTGTGCCATGCACCTATGGTAGCAAATTTTTGGCGAGACTGTGCCACTGTGCAAGAGTTACATCTTCTGCGCGAGATTTAGCATCAATTCCGCAGGTAGAAAAAATGTCTTGGAGGCGTGAGAGCTCGAGTGTTGGAAATATTTCGCGCAGGTTGCTACTCAAAAGTTTTCGTTTGTGTGCGAATCCGCCGCGGACGATAGTAAAAAAGTGTTCTTCAGAAAAAGTTTTGAAGAAATTTTTAGAAATAGTTGAAATGTGCAAAATCGCTGAATCAACTTTTGGCGGCGGGTTGAATGATCCTGCTTTCACGGTGTGTATGTAGTGTGGTGTGCCGTACGCTTTCACACTGATTGAAAGAATACTTTCCTTCCCATCTCGGGCGACGATACGATCGGCAACTTCTTTTTGTACAAGGAGCGTCATGCTCGATGGTTGTTCAGATGTTTCAAAAAATGTTCGAATGATTTCGCCGGTTATGTAGTACGGAATATTTGCTACAAGCTTATACGAGCCACGCTGTAGTCCGAGTGTTGCCGGAGGGGTGGTTAAAATATCTCCAGTGATGAGGTGTAATTTTTTGTGTGCAATTGATGCCGCAAATGTAATACGGAGTTCACGAGCGAGTAGCTCGTCTTTTTCGACAGCAACAACACGCCCAGCTTCGTTCACTGCTTCAATGAGTGCGGAAGTGAGCACACCGGTACCGGGGCCAATTTCAAGTATGGTGTCAGTTGATATCAGTGCTGCTGCCTCGATTATTTTTATCACTGCACCTTTCGAGGTTAAAAAATGTTGACCGAGTGATTTTTTTGGAACGTGTGAGTTGTGATACATAGTGTGTGCGTGTCTACGCGGTGTGTAGCGTTAGTCAAACCATACGGTTTTTACGCCGCCTCGACCTTTTGATTCTGCGGGTTCAAGAAGTGCGTCGTCGATATCAGTAATAAATTCTGATGGAACATTTATCTGCTTCTTTCCGTAGACCATACGTGTTGAAGCGTAACTCAAAAATACTTTATGTCGAGCGCGGGTGATTGCAACGTAAAAGAGGCGACGCTCCTCTTCTTCGTCGACCCCTTCGCCGCGGCGTTCATGTGGGAAAAGCCCGTCTTCAAGGCCAACAATAAATATGTACTTAAATTCCAATCCTTTTGATGCGTGCACGGTCATGAGACGAATCCCCTCTTTCTCCTTCGGTTTATCGAGTTCATCTTGGTCGCTTGCAAGTGCGGCATCTTCCAGTAGTTTTGTGAGTCCGTCTGGGCGCGGCATGTCGTTGTACCGCGTAGCGAGCGTCACGAGTTCTTTAATGTTTTCAATGCGCTCCAGGTCGTCAGTGCTGCCTTTTTCGTATGCTGCCTGCATGCCAGATTTTTCTGCAACAAATTTAATAGCATCACTCGGCTTCTCTGTTTCTGCGACTCCTTTGATTGCATCAAGTAATCTCCAGAATGATGCAATTTTCAATTGCATTGATGCAGGGAGTGAATCTCCCATTCCCGCAACAACTTTTGCGAGTGTTGCTTTGCCGATGCCGCGCACAGGAACGTTGATGATGCGTTTGATGTCTCCCCAACTATCACGGTTGAGGGCAACACGAATGTATGCCAGCACGTCTTTAATTTCTTTTCGTTCAAAGAAACGTGTGCCGAGCACTTGGTATGGAATGTCTGCACCGATGCACGCTTCTTCAAGTACACGCGATTGAAAGTTTGCACGGTACAGCACAGCGATTTCTTCTGCGGGCACACCGCGTGCGATAAGTTCTCGTGCTGTTTCAGCAACAAAACATCCCTCCTCTGCTTCATCGTACGCACCAAAGAGTGAAATTTTCTCTCCCGTATCGTTACTGGTGAACAGATTTTTTTCACGGCGGCGGCTGTTTTTAATAATGATGGTGTTTGCCGCCGACAAAATAGTTTTTGTTGAACGATAATTTTCTTCAAGGATAACTACCTGAGCATCGGGGTAGTCACGTTCAAAGTGGAGAATGTTGTCGATCGTTGCGCCACGCCAGCTGTAAATCATTTGATCAATATCGCCCACTACACAAATATTTTTTTCTGGACCGATAAATAGTTGTGTCAGCGCATACTGAACGTGATTGGTGTCTTGGTATTCATCGACGTGCACATACTTCCACGTGTTTTGATAATGTTGGCGAATGTCTGGGTTGCGCTGCAAGAGTCGTGCAGTTTCAATGAGGAGATCGTCAAAGTCTAACGCCTTTTCGTCTTTTAATATGTGTTCATAGTGTCGCCACACTTGTGACACCACATTGCCAACGTAGTCATGTTTTGGTTTTTCACCGTACGATTCTCGGGTAACAAACTTTCCTTTCTCACGTGAAATAATACCGAGAATTTTTGGTGGCTCCCATGTTTTAGGATCGAAGCCTGCTGTATTAAGAGCTTCTTTAATTGCTCGGAGCGAATCGTTTCTATCAAAAATACTAAATTGTCGCGGTAGGCCGAGCATCTGACTGTGTTCTCGTAATATATGTACACCCAAACTGTGGAATGTGCTGACGAACGGTCGCTCGGTAAACGACAATGGTCGGTTGAGGACTGATGAGTGCTCAATAAGGCTAAAGACACGCTCTCGCATCTCCTTGGCTGCTTTGTTAGTAAAGGTGATCGCCAGAATTTCTTGGGGGGCGACTCCCGAATGTATCAAATGGAGTATCCGATGAGTGATCGTTTTGGTCTTTCCTGCCCCTGCCCCTGCAAGTATGAGTACCGGACCTTTGGTAGCACTCACCGCCTCCCGTTGGCGGGTATTTAGGCTAGCCAAGTGATCGTTTGTGTGTTCCACATAGTGACTATAACATGAGGTACCCCAATTATCCCCATATACAGTAAGGGTTTTAAGGTGTTGATAATTAATGCTAAATAAGGGCTTAATGAGTGGTTGACACCCTGGGCTGGCGAGCTATCCTTACATCTTGTAGAGATTGGTGCCCTTGACTTATCTACATTTCGTTTTACTGAATTCCCTATATTGTGGCTCTGTTAAGCCATATTACCGAACAGGCCGATTACTTGCTAAAAAAACCTTATTTTACCGCCTGAAAAATTACATATAGTCGTTCGCCTCTCGCTGTTTGCTGCAGTATTCTCCCCGTTCATGGGAGCATTTAATGCATCAGGCGCTCCAGCAGCACTTTTTTCTTCGCTCAATTATGCAAGTGCCGCATCCGTAAATGCACAAACAATGGAATTACCCCGTGCTCCACAAGGCGCGATGGCTTTTAAAGATAGTAAAGATATCAGCCGCGAACTTCCCGTTACGGAAGATGCCTTCATGCCGCTTCCGGTTGTTGCTGAGGAGGATATTGTTCGCTCAGCATCTGATCAGATCAATGTGTATGTAGTAAAGCCGGGCGACACTATTTCTCAGATTGCAAAAATGTTTGGTGTGACTGAAAACACTATCTACTTGTTTAACAATATGAAACGCGGCACAGCGCTCACTCCTGGTCAGCGTTTGGCCATCCTCCCTATTTCAGGAGTTAGGTACATTGTAAAAAAGGGCGACACGGTAAGTACTATTGCAAAACGATATGCAGTAGACGCTGAAGGAATTATTGAATACAACCAGCTCGAGGGATCAGTGTTGGCAATTGGCGACGAAATTATTATCCCCGACGGCGAAGGGGTTTTGCACAGCAATACTCCAAGTAAGCCAGCACCAGCAAAACCTGGGTTACCGTCACTGGCAGGATTCTTTATGCGCCCTTCTGTAGGCGCTCGTACCCAAGGTATTCACGGCAACAATGGTGTCGATATTGCAGCTGCGTACGGAACTCCCGTTGTTGCTTCGGCTGCCGGTACGGTTATTATCGCTCGATCTGCCGGATGGAATGGTGGCTACGGACAAATGGTTGTTATCAGTCACGCAAACGGCACCAAAACTCTCTATGCTCACTTGAGCTCAGTTGTTGTTGCTGAAGGTCAGAAAGTTGCCCAAGGAGAAAAGATTGGCGGTATGGGAAATACCGGCAAGGTTGTCGGCTCTCATGGTGGAGTACATGTGCACTTCGAAGTTCACGGTGCGAAGAATCCCTTTTAATTATATTTTTGGTCGGTAACTGAGTGCCTCAAGGAGATGCTCTTTTTGTATGTGTGCACTACCAACAAGGCCGGCAATGGTGTGTGAAAGTCGCATGACTCGATGTACGGATCGTGGTGAGAGAACTAATGTTTTTGCAGCTGTGGTGAGTAGGGTGCGCGCATCTGGCGATAACATGTTTTGCACATCGGCTGCTGGCGGGATTTGTGGGATCGGCTGGGTGTCACACCGCTCGATAGTTGGTGCATGCATTGGCAACAAGTCTTCGATAGGAACATACGGAACTTCAATCCACATATCGATTCGATCAATAATGGGGCCAGAAAGTTTTTTTGTGTAGCGTTCAATTGCGCGCGGTGTGCACGTGCATGGTCGATGCGGATGACCTCGGTATCCACAGGGGCATGGATTGAAAGCAATCACACAAATACAATCAGCAGGAAATACACACGTTTCCCCTGCGCTCGTGATGCGAACAACTTTTTCCTCAAGTGGCTGGCGCAGTGCTTCGATAACATCACGATGAAATTCTAGGAATTCATCGAGGAACAATACGCCGTGGTGAGCTCGGCTTATTTCTCCAGGTAGAAGTGTGTGAGCGCTCCCAATAAGTGCTGCGTATGATGTGCGATGGTGCGGCGAGCGAAATGGCGCTTCAGTAACCAGTGCGTGCGAGTGTCCAGTGATTGAGTGGATCGCCGTCACCTCTTGGATTTGATCGGAAGTTAGTGGCGGCAATAGTGAAACGAGCGCATGAGCGAGAAGCGTCTTCCCTGTTCCGGGCGGGCCGTACAGCGCAACTGAGTGTCTCCCCGCTGCTGCAATGGTGAGGGCTCGTTTTGCGGTTGCGTGCCCGCGAATAGCATCGAAGTGCGTACGCGAGCTGGCGGTTGGCTGGTTATTTTTTAATAGGAGAGGTGGTAGGTGTCGCTCGATACGTCGTTTGTTGGTGAGGTGCAGTAGTACCTCAGTGAGTGAAGAAGCGGGATATACAGAAATAGTATCAATGAGCGCTGCTTCGTCAGCATTTTCTTTCGGTACAAATACACACTGCTTATGGTGAGCACTGGCACATGCAGCGACATTGATTGCTCCACGAATACTTCGCAGGCTGCCATCGAGAGCTAGTTCGCCGGCACATACATACGTATCGAGTGGTTCGGTAATGATGCCGCATGCTGCAAGGTATGCAACTGCGATTGGTAAATCGAGAGCTGCACTATCTTTTCTGACATCTGCTGGTGCTAATGAGACGATTACTTTTTGATTGGTATGCTTTGGTGATTGAAAGCCGCTATTTTTTATTGCTGCAGCGATTCTGTCACGCGATTCATCAACAGTACGCGTCGCTAATCCGACAATAGTGAATGAGTGCAACCCACGGGTAATATCAACCTCAATAGTAATGAGATGTGCATGTAACCCAATGAGGTGTGCACCAGAGGTGGTGCCAAAACGCATTAAGGATGTAGTTACTGATTCACGTGTTGTTTACACGTCCGCGCCGCAGGATTCGCTTCGAGTCGTTCGTCTTCAATTTTTGCACCGCAAATTTCGCAGGTGCCGTATGTACCCGCTTCGATTCGAGCAAGCGCACCCTTTATTTCATTGAAACGAATTTCGAGCTGTTTAAGAATTGCCGTGTTTCCTTCGTAGTTTTCGATTTTATCTGCAACGTCATTTGGATCTGCAGGGTCGGTAGTGTCTTCTGTTTGGACGGCCTCCCAATCGTTTGGGTTTTCAGGATTAATGCGGCCAACTGCTGAAAGTTCCTTCTCGACCTCCGCTTGTTCTGCGAGAAGTTTCTGTTTGAAGTGTTCTGTATTCATGTCTGTATGATAACAAACAAACATGTAAAGGCAATCAATAGAAAATAAAGCTATTCTGAACGATTTTCCTGACAGTTCCTGACAGATTACCGTGGAATGTAACTGGTGCTGGTCAAACGGGTGATCAGTTCTGCGAGCGCGCTTTCGCTGGTGGTTATAACGAGAGTTGAACGATCGTGAAGTGCGTAGACAATGAGCGCACTACCGCGAGAATTTCGTTGAATACGAGCGTCGGTATTTTTGATCACAACATCAGAGAAACGTGAGATGTCTACATCAAGCTGCACGTTGAATGTGCTATAAAAAGTACTTGCAAGTGTTGGTTCCCACGCCAGCATGCCGGGGAAAGCTGTTTCAAATGAAGTTGGTTTGAGAATAATAAACGGTGCAGCTCCAGTGTCTGTGGTTATTGCGCCGAGTGTGTACCCTGCGCTCAAGCTGCGGGCGAAATCTGCCGGGACGGGCATTTTTAGGCTGGTGAATACTTCTTGTGCACCGATGCGTTCTTGTCGTTTCGCAATAGTTTTAGTGAAGATAATACCGCTGACGCCCCGCTCAGTTGTTGCAACCGTGGTGGCAAGTGTCTGCCGGAGTGCTTCTGATGTTTGGTCGGTTACTCCAAGATCAATTGTCGAATCAACGGTAATCAGTTGCTCCGCTTCTGGCACATCGATGATTGGCTGATTTTGCAAACTAAAGCGCGCGTAGAGAAATCCAAGCGCTACTAACCCACCGGCCATAAAAAAAGCACTGGCTGCAATCATTATTTTATAGCGACGATTTTTTTGTTCAGGTGTAGCGGGACGCGAGTTGCGAATTGTTCCCTGCTGTCCGCGTTTCTTCTGCTCAGCGAGCGCAAGACTAATAGCTGTTGGCTTTTCTTTGTCAGCCAGTGCTGCAGCATCAGCTTGGTAGGTACGGATTGTTTCGAGTGGTGATTTTGGGAGAACGTTTCGCTCGAGTGATGCTGCCCGCTGCGGAGTGGGTACTTGGTTTTGGAGTGTTGCTGCCGGTGTTTGCAGCGGAGCTTGCGTTGTGACTGTGCGTTCTGGTGTAGCTACCTGCTGGCCGAGCGGCTGTGCTACTTGGAGCGCTGCCTCCTTTGATACTGTGGGAAATTTGCTGACCGCCTCGTGTGGCTCTATGTTTTCTCGGTATGGATCCATATAGAGTAAGTATACCCTAGCCCGTTAAAATATTGACAGCTCTCACTTCAGGGAGCAGACTAATTTCTGGTGCGTTCTTTTTTAGGTGGTACATAACTCACGGAGGTTTGGTATGCAGCACGATATTGTTACGGAAACGGTCAAACAGATTCAGATTCATGCGGTGCGAATGGCACTCTTGGACGGTGGAACGCGTCTCAAGTTCATGTCAGTCGTCTACACCGATTCGTTTGTGCCGGCGTTGGAATGCTGTCCCACTTCGGAACGGTTCGATCTTGCTCTCGAAAGATTTCTTTTGGTGGGCATTGCTCGTCCGCAAGCCGTTGTACTCGCGCATGTCTGCAAAGCACTCGGCGATCACCTGCGGATGGTGTTGGAGCATGGGCAGATGGAACGCATGTCGGTATTTGTTGACATGGTCAACAACATGCGCAATTTGATCGAGCTGTCGTTCGCCAAGACGGAGAAAATTGATTCCGCTATCGAAAAATTGTGCATTGGTGCACTGCGAGATCTTCTGGTTGTCAGGAGAGAGCGAGTAAAGTTCATGGAACTGCTCTATACACGCCGACTGGCTGCTGAACTCGTCGAGCTTGGAAATGCTGAAGATGCCTACGCACATGCACATGCGCGATTGACTGAAAACGGCGTGCCGTTTGAATATGCGTCGTGGCTCGCACTTGCCTGCGTCACTGTGTGTGACAAGCTGCCATACCAAGTGGTTCGACCGACAGTTGCCGATGCGGTTACGGCGCTCGACGCAATTGTGCAAGCACAAGATGCCATATGCGGAACCTACTTCCGTAACGTAGACATTGCCCCTGCGGGCTAACGGATGTTTCTACAGAGAGACAAAACACAAAGCCCGAGCGCATGCGCTCGGGCTTCTTTTATATCCCCGTAGGTACCCCAAGTGAGAATAAGTTGAGCGAAAGCGGCATTCCGCGCCTCAGTTGTAGGTATTTTTACAGTTCCAACCGACGATATTTAGTTTTAAGCTCTGGATAGGCTTAGGTAGATAGTCGCATCGTTCCTTCTCTAAAAGATAGTTCTAACGTCCTGCGCGACGGAACCCTAGTAAGAATGAAACCTGAATTATCCCTGCGATTAAGGGAATTTTTTAGTTCTAATTTTGATATAATAAAAAAATATTATGAAAAAGACCATGTTTAAATCAGATAAATACCGTAAGGCACGAGGAAGCTACTTTCGCTTTTTAGATGTGATCTGCGAACACTGTGCACAAAAGGTGCTTGTATATCAAAAAGACGGTCCGGGAGAGCTCAGACGTCTCTATATTGATCGGATATTCAAACCTGAAAATTTTTCAGAACTTGAGAAAAAGCCTATTAACAAGATTTCAGAACTTACATGTCAAAACTGCAAACGAGTCTTAGGTACTCCATACATATATGCTAAAGAAAACAGAAAGGCATTTCGCCTTTTTGTCGGTGCCGTTATTAAAAAAGTAACTAAAGCGAAATAAAAAAGATCCCGACGTGAATCGGGGCTTTGATTAAGGGAATGTTTTTGTCACAAACCCATGGACTGAAGGTACTGGGCGTAGATTTCTTTTGCAACCGCTGTGATTTCATTCTCTCGGCTCATGGCGCGGCAATCGATATGACTATCGTACCTACCAAGCTTGAGAGCTATGAGTTCAATAACAGCTGAATCGAATCGTTTCTGGTCAGGGTCACGGCCGTCTGCAAGATGTATTTGGAGCGTATCGAGATCGGGTGGTTCGATATACACCCTGTAGATTTTGCCGGGAAAGGCTTGCTCCATGATGTCGAGTCGATTAATTGGCCAATCAAGCAGGGGAAACTTTTCTTCTCGAAATGTCTGCATGAGCAGCTCTCGGGGCGTGGCATACCGTATGCCATAGAGGTCATTGATCACCAAGAGTTCACCTCGCTGTTGCTTTTCGTCGAGCTCTGCATCGCTGATCGGGATTTTGTCCGTTTCGTTGAGGCGAAGCCCGCGAGTCATGAAAGGCGAAATGTAGACGAAACGAGAGTCCAGCTTGCGAAGCTCTCGCATAATTTCGCTCTTACCTACACCTGATACGCCGAGGACCAGCAGGAACTTTGAGCGACTCCTCTCGAAGTTCAGTTCATCCTTCATTCGGGTTACAGCCTTGACGACTTTGTCACGCCAACCTTGATCGGTTGGGTCATAAGGATAGAGTAGCCCTCGTGATGAATTCACAAAGACTTCTCGCCCTGTGGAGTCTAACAGCTCTCGTAGTTGTTTGACGGTGCCGCCTTGTGCGCCATAGCCCGCAAACAACACACTGCGCGACGGAACCTCATTTACTCCTGAGAAGTACTCGGTGGAGTAGAAGTATCTTTTGGTGTAACTCGGACAACACGCTGTGTGCGGCTTGTTCGTCCGCTACTTCCGCCGCCATTTTCGCGACCACGAATGAGGTATCGTCCAGGATTTTCTGACATATCGATGAAGTCATCAGCAGCTTCTTTGAGGAGACCAGATGTTGAGCGACCGAAGGCGATCACCTCAACCTGACAACCGCCACGCATTTTTAAGTACTGCACCAGTGGCACGAAGTCGCCATCGCCTGAGGCAATAACAATAGTGTCGACTTTTGATGAAAGCATCATCGCGTCAACGGCGAGTCCGACATCCCAGTCAGCCTTTTTGTTTCCACCAGCAAAAATCTGGAGGTTCTTTGTTTTGGTTTCGATGCCGGTCTTTTCGAGAGCATCAAAGAAGTTCTTCTCTTCCCCACTTTCTGTGGTGATGACGTAGGCGACAGCACGAATGAGTGCACGACCCGCTAACGCATCTTTAACTAAATTTCCGAAGTTGACCCGAGCATGATAGAGATTCTTGGCGCTGTGGTAGAGATTTTGTGTATCAATGAAAATCGCAACGCGCTGCTCAGGATGTTTAATAACAGCCATATAAAAAATTACTTACTAATTACTTACTAAAATTACACACCTACAGAGACGAGCGTCTCAATTATAGCATCTTAGAGACTACGCAGTCTTCTTCTTCAAGTTGAGCTTTTTGAGCACTGACTGGAGTCGGCGAGGACTCTTTTTTTGCAAATAGGTCATGTGCTTTGCTCGGTTAGCAACCATTTTCAAAAGACCGCGACGTGAGTGCTTGTCTTTCTGGTGCTTTTTGAGGTGATCGGTGAGTTCTTCAATTCTCTTCGTAATGAGAGAGATTTGTACCTCAGGAGAGCCAGTGTCCGTGTCGTGGGCAGCAGCTTCTTTAATCACTTTCACCTTTTTTGTCTTCGTAAGCATGTGCGGAGGACTATAGCATATAAGGGTGAAACTGACAATGGTGTAGTAATGGTATAGTATCTCTACACATGTCGCACAATGTATCCCCTCTTGAGCAAATGAAACGAGAATTTCTCGAATACATTGAAATTGAACGCGGCCGAAGTCTCAACACGGTCGTTAATTACGACAGGTACCTCTCTCGATTGATCGAATTTACGAAGGCAAAGTCTCCGAGTGAACTGACCGAAAGCAAGATTCGTGAGTTTCGTCTCTGGCTCAATCGCCAATCGTCGGGCCAGGTGTGTGACGGTCGGGTGGAAACCCTTAAAAAGCGAACACAGAACTACTATCTCATTGCTCTCCGCTCATTTTTGAAATTTATGATGAAGCGCGGGGTGAAAAGCCTTGCTCCTGACGCCATTGAACTTGCGAAACTACCGGAGCGGCAGGTTGATATCATCACCTCACAAGAGCTCGAACGATTACTTGCCGCCCCAAACGGTGCCGAACCAGAGGATCTTCGCGATAAGGCGATGCTCGAACTCCTGTTCTCTACTGGCCTGCGTGTGTCGGAACTCTGCAGTTTAGCCCGCGATATCGATCTGTCTCGTGATGAATTGTCAGTACGCGGAAAGGGTGAAAAAGTCCGCGTGGTGTTTGTATCTCCTGAGTCGAAGACAGCGATCAAGACCTATCTATCAAAAAGAAAGGATATGGACGATCGACTCTTCCCCATTACGCCGCGCTCAGTTGAACGATTGGTAAAAAAGTATGCAATCAAGGCAGGTATTTCAAAAAAGGTAACGCCGCACATTATTCGACACAGTTTCGCCACTGATTTGCTGCAAAACGGTGCAGATCTCCGCTCAGTCCAGGCAATGCTCGGTCACGCCAACATTGCAACGACGCAAATTTATACTCACGTGACGGATAAACATTTAAAAGATGTCCACAGGGCCTTTCACAGCAAGGGTCGGAAATAGGTAAAATAGAAAGGTAGTCAATCTACTCATTAATATTTTAAAAACGTATATGAGCGAAAAAGTTTGTAAGGATTGCGGTCTCAGCACATGCGACTGTTTTCATCACCACACAATTCCGGTGTTAATGGTTTTGTTTGCAACAGTGTTCCTCCTTGGATATCAGGGATACATTTCTGCTGAAGCAGTTAATTTCTTCTGGCCACTCTTGGTTGGAGTTGCTGGGTTAGTAAAGCTCTACGAAGCGAGCTGCCGTTGCTGTAAGTAGGTAGTGTATCTCTCGCGGGGTCACTGATACGCAAAAGCTGCTCTCGGAGCAGTTTTTTGTTGCCTGCCGGGTACGGTGCTAGTATGTGCATACAATAGAGACACAACATATGAAAATTCTTTCATGGAATCTAAATGGTATTCGCGCAGTGCACAAACGAGGACAACTCCTCCCTATCTATGCGCCCGATATGGATATTCTCTGTTTTCAAGAAACAAAAGCTGAAGCGGTGCAGGTTCCCGCAGAAGCCCGAGAAATTGCTGGATATACGGCGTATTTCTCACATTCACGCATGAAAAAGGGCTACAGTGGTGTTGCGATTTACACAAAGCACGAGCCTATTTCCGTACATGAAGGCATGGGAGTGCATGAATTTGATCAAGAAGGTAGGTTGCTCCACCTCACATTCCCTGAGTTTGAACTTATCAATATCTATTTTCCTAATGGAGGCGGGGGTCCGGTGCGACTGGCGTATAAGCTCGGTTTCTACGATGCGTTCCTGTCATATATTAATACGCTCACCAAAAAAGGCAAAAAGGTGCTGTTCTGTGGTGATGTAAACACTGCGCATGAGGCAATCGATCTTGCTCGCCCAAAGGAAAATGAAGAGAACACCGGGTTTTTACCAGAAGAGCGGGCGTGGATCGACGAAGTAGTTGCGCATGGTTATACCGATGTGTTTCGTCACTTCAATCCAACAAAAGAAAAGGTCTACACTTACTGGGATCAAAAGACTGGTGCTCGTGAAAGAAATGTGGGCTGGCGCATTGATTACTTTTTTGTGCATACCGCGCTACTTCCGCAGGTAAAAAGTTTTGAAACTCTTACAAATGTGTACGGATCTGATCACTGCCCTATTGTGATTAATATAAAAGACATTAGTTATCCACAGTAGTAATTTGTGTCCTTTATAATTTGTCCTATAATCATCCTCAGAAGTAAGCGCTGTGCTAAAGGACATAGCAGCTGAACAGAGGGCTCACGCTCTCAAAGGTTCTTTGGAAGTCGACTTCGCAAGCTCGTTTTGCGAAAACTTGGATAGTAATACACTTACTACACTTACGTTCTCAATGTAAAAATCGGGTAAGTATGTACCCAATCCATGTTCCGCGCGATTGTTTCGCTCGACGAAGTTCTTGCCTATAAGCCGCCTAATAGTAGCTCTCTTGCTGCGTCTGGCGGCTTTTGTGTTTCTGGAGGTTTTTTATACAGTCCGTCTACCCGCCTGCTACTCAACGTGATGTTTTTTACGAATTTCTGCGAGCTGCACCTCCTGAGCCTCCTCTTGTTTCAATTTTCCGCTTTTACCAAGCGAAATAAGGGTTTTCTCATCAATTTGAGCGAGCTTCGATACCTGTTCGAGTAGATATTCTTTTGTATTTTGTTGTGGATCGTCAAGAACGTCCTCCAATAGTGCGTGTAAAATAAGGCCAACCTTAGGCCCAGGAGTAATTTTCGTATGCTCCATGATCTCTTTTCCATCAATTGCGAGCATCCCTACGCTAATTGGGTCAGTCATCACCTGCTCAATCATTGATTGGTACTTTCGGAGGCGATATGGGCTCTCTTTTGGCCGGCCAGTCCCCACGCGGTCGCATCGTCGGAGGTCCATCAGGTCCCATACAAGGTCTTTCCCAACATTTTGAACCATACGACGCACCGCTGAGAGCGTAATTGTCTCTGTTTCTGTGAAAAACATGTGCCAACGAACCAGTTTCACAACCTTTTCAATTGTTTCACGTGGAACCTTAAGCTCTTCGAGTGCTTTTTTTGCCATTCGCGCCCCTACTACCTCGTGTCCATAGAAGGTGTAATCCTTTTTCTCTTGAGAGAACTCACGAGTTTTTGGTTTTCCGATGTCGTGAAACAATGCGGCAAGTCGCACGTGGAGTGGAAATTTCTTATCCGCTGCATGTTGCAAGCTACGGAGTAAGTGTTCAAAAACGGTGAAGCTGTGTGCTTGATTTTGGTCTATGCCAATACCCTGGCGCAATTCAGACGAGATGTGCTCCAGAATACCAAGCTTTTCTGCCATAGCAAGCGCAATCATTGGTTGATCAGACTGAATGATTCTGAGAAATTCATCACGGATACGTTCTTTTGAAATATGGCTCAAAATAAGACTATTTTTCTGTATTGAGCCCAATGTTTCCGACTCAATTATAAAGCCAAGGTCTGCCACAAAGCGAATAGCACGCAGAATACGGAGTCCGTCCTCAGTGAAACGAGCATCTGGATCCCCTACTGCGCGAATGTATCCTGCACGAATGTCCTTTATGCCTCCATAGGGGTCAAGGATCGAATCCTCAGCTATCAATGATGTTTCCCGTGAAACACTAGCTGCAAGAGCGTTAATAGTGAAATCTCGGCGTTCTAGGTCCTTTTTAATATCCTTCTCAAATGTAATTTTGTCTGGACGGCGAAAATCACTGTACCCATTCTCACTTCGGTACGGTGTAACTTCAATAATTTTGACGGTTTCATCAGTTGTTTCCCGTGAAACAATACCGACTGTGCCGAAAGTGTTCTCGTAAAAAGAATTCTCGCCGAAGATCTTCTGGATTTCTGTAGGTGTGGCGTTTGTTGCTACGTCCCAATCTTTAGGTTTCTTATTAAGAATAAGATCACGAACACAGCCACCAACCACAAAGGCCTCAAAACCAGCCTTTTCTAGGCTATTTGTTACTTTTGCTACCTCAGATGGTACGGGGTATGTTTTCATTTTTAGATATATACAGTATCATAGCTCTAATTGCGCCTGTAGCTCAATGGATAGAGCACTTGGCTTCGGACCAAGGGGTTGTGGGTTCGAGTCCTGCCAGGCGCACATGAACCTCAAAAGAACGATAGTACCGTTAGGTATTCTTTTTGTAATAGGCCTGCTGGTTTGGGTTTCACATGAAACACTTAAAAAAGTTTCACGTGAAACTAAAAATGACGATGAAATCCCAAAAATAAGGCTTTTTGTGTCAGATGCATCTAGAATCCAGGAGGATTGCGCCTCAGTAAAGGCTGTTTCACGTGAAATAACTGCTATAGACGGAAATCCGGGAGCTGAACTAGCTGTCCGACTGCTGCTTAACGACTATGTCCCAGAGCTTAAGCCGTACTATCGAGGTCTCGGATTTAATGAGGGGATAGTTATTGTTAATTTCACCCGGCCTGCCCTCAAGTATCTAAATAGTGCTGCGTGTATGCAGACTTCGTATAAGGCTCCTATTGAAGCTACTATTCTCCAGTTTGGAGCTACATCTAGGATAGAATATGCGATTGATGGGGAAGTGTTCGACGAATGGGACGCCTAGGCGTTTCTTTTCTATATTTTGCTTGGTGTTACTCGCTTTTTGTAATTGATTCTAGTAGTATTATTCGCATTGCGGGTATGGTTTAGTGGTAGAACACGTCCTTGCCAAGGATGAGACGGGAGTTCGATTCTCCCTACCCGCACTAAAAAAGAGAAGGTTCACACAGATGTTCACAACATAAGGACTCTCTCAGACTGTCTAATGTGTGACTTATCGGTTTAGCCATAAATAAGGCTATTTTAAGGAAAACTGTGGATAACTCTGGGGATATGTGGATAAAGGTCAGTCTTTTATGTGACCTTTCAGAGCGCTTTCTAATAATGGTTTTATTTAAAATTGATGAGGTGGTAAGCCTCGTGTTGCTATCCTTTTTGGATGCAAACGAATAAAAGAAAAAGAATAGGTGTTGTGGGCGAGTTAGTGGCTGTGCGCTATCTTCAAACCCACGGGTATTCAATAATTTGCCAAAATTACCGTAAAAAATGTGGGGAGATAGATATTATTGCTGAAAAAGGTGAACGTCTCCATTTTGTTGAAGTGAAAAGTATCCAAGAGGGGAGCAACTACCCAATTCAACAGAATGTATCTACCCGTAAGCTTCAGCGTATTACTCGAACACTGGGAGTGTTCCTCACTGAGCATGGCCAATTCGATAGTAACTACCAAATTGATGTGATAACAGTGCGCATTTCACTCAATACACATCGGGCATATGTTGCGTATATTGAAAATATTGTGGAATAGTATCGGTATGCTAGTATGTGTCACACACGGGGCGTGGTGTAACGGCTAACATGCTTGACTTGGGATCAAGTGACTCCGGGTTCGAATCCCGGCGCCCCGACCATTGTGTCATCACTATTTCAAAAGGTAGTAGAAGACTTCGACTGTGAACACTGTGGCACTCACAACCACGGTGATGGCTATAAGAATCACTGCGAAAAGTGTCTGTGGAGCAAACATGTTGATGTGTATCCGGGTGATAGGGCAGAGCGCTGTAGTGGAATGATGGAGCCAATTAGAATTGAAAAAAAGAACGGTGAAGATTCAATTGTTCACGAATGTCTCAAGTGCGGCATTCAACGAGCAAACCGTGTTCATGAAGGTGACAATAAGGATATGATTATAGCAATAGCAAAAGCATTTGCAGACAAGCAGGGGTAGAGGATAGACTAGTTTACGGAGCTGGTAAGAAATATGTGCACCTATGCGGGCATGGTTTAGTGGTAGAACAACTGCCTTCCAAGCAGTAGATGGGAGTTCGATTCTCCCTGCCCGCACACAGATGTCTTGTAGTATTATGACGAAGTAATAATCGATAATTCAATTTTTATGTCTATGAACGCTTCTGCAGCAGCAATCCAAACACTTAAATCAACCATCGCACGTGAAGAATTGGATCTGAAGCGACGCAAGGATGAGGAGCGTCGCCACGAGCAGGAAGTAGATAAAATTAAGCAGACACTGGCGAAAGCAGAATCTGAACTAAAGAAAGCTCAACAGGAAATTAATCACCTCGAACAACAGCGAACGCAGAACATGCGAGAGATGGAGCAGATGCATAAAGAGTTAGAGGAGGCGACGAGACATTCGGGGAAGTAGGAGAGCGTATCGTGCAAAACAAAAACCCGGGATATCCCGGGTTTTTGTTCCTGTTTAATATAGGTGACGCGCAGGAAGCGCTACCAACTATCTAACAGCATCCTTCAGAGCCTTCGCAGCACGGAACTTTGGCACTTTCATTGATGGTACGTTTACCATTTCACCAGTGCGAGGGTTGCGAGCGGTGCGAGCAGCGCGTGTCTTCACTGAGAAGATACCGACGCCTGCAATAGAAACTTCGTCGCCTGTTTTGAGTGAGCCGACGATACTGTCGAATAGAGTATTCACTACTTCCTCAGCTTGTACTTTCGTACCGTTGAGTTTGCCGTGTACTGCATCGACGAGGCCTGCTTTATTCATACTTTAATCGTTACTGATAATAACGTTCTCATAAATCATTATATCTTAGGCCGTTTTTGGCGCAATAGGATCTAACGTGCAAAATCAATGGTGCGATTTTCGCGAATAACTGCCACTTTGATTTCACCAGGATACTTAAGCTCCTGTTCAATACGACCTGCAATACTGCGGGCAAGCTGTACCGCCTCAAGATCGCTCACCATTTCAGGCTTTACGAACACACGGATCTCGCGTCCTGCGGCAATAGCGTATGACTTCTCAATACCAGGGAATGAATTAGCGATTCCTTCAAGGTCCTCAAGGCGTTTGATGTAATTTTCGATACTGTCGCGACGAGCGCCCGGGCGACTGCCTGAAATAGCGTCAGCTGTTTGGACAATAATCGATTCGAGCGTCTCAAATGGGTACTCGTTGTGATGGGCTTGCATTGCTTTGATCACCTCTTCGTTCACATTGAATTTTTGGAGAATGCGTCTGCCGATTTCGACGTGCGTACCCTGCACTTCGTGGTCGAGCGCTTTGCCGATGTCGTGGAGCAGAGCTCCTGCCTTAGCAATTTGGACATTTGCACCGAGCTCTGTTGCGAGCATGCCGGCAATGTGGGCAACTTCAATTGAGTGTTGCAGCACGTTCTGTCCGTAGCTTGTGCGGAAATAGAGACGTCCAAGAATAAGGACCAAATGTGGATCGAGGTTGTAGAGTCCGCATTCGTATACTGCAGCTTCACCCTTTTCCTTAATCATACGGTTCGCTTCTTCTTCAGCTTTTTTTACAAATTCTTCGATGCGCGCTGGCTGAATACGGCCGTCGGCAACGAGTTTTTCAAGGGCGATTCGTGCAATTTGGCGTCGTACTGGATTGAATGATGAGAGCATAATGGTGCCAGGTGTATCGTCGACAACGACTTCAACACCTGTTGCACGTTCGAACGCCTTAATGTTGCGACCTTCTTTGCCGATAATTTTTCCTTTTACATCTTCGCTTGGAATTTCAACAGTTGTCGACATCACATCAGACGCCACTGAGTTTCCGAGACGCTGAATGGTTGTGGTGAGAATTTCGCGCGCCTTTTGCTCGAGCTTTTCTGCGCCAGTCATTTCAAGTTTCTGCAAACGAATGAGCACATCTTCGCCGTGTTCTCGCTCAACAGTCGTGAGTAGTTCAGTTTTCGCGTCTTCGCGGGTGAGTGAGGCAGTTTTCTCGAGAGCTTTTTCACGCTCAGCCGCCAACCCGTCGACGCGTTCCTTGATTGTTTTGATTTCAGCAACTTTCTGCTTTAAATCTTCAACGTCAGTATCAATGTCTGATTGACGCTTGTCGAGGAACTCTTCCTTTTTGACTAATCGCTCTTCAGTTTTTTTAATTTTGTCTTCGCGCTCCTTTACATCTGATCGAGCAGCTTTCATGAGCTCCTCAGATTTTCGTTCTCCTTCGGTGACAATTTTGGTAGCTTCTTCGCGAGCCTCGAGCATCATTTGCTTAATCTGCAGCTCAATAGAGCCCTTTTTTCCAAGGGTGAGCGCAATGCGAGCAAAGTATCCGAATACAGCGCCGACAATCGCCCCGAGGAAGGCGAGTGCGACTAAAATACTATCGTTCATATTAGAGAATTTTATCGATAATACCGTATTTCTTCGCTTCCTCGGCTGTCATGAAGTAGTCGCGATCAACATCTTTTTCGATACGTGCCACTGTCTGGCCGGTGTTTTGAGCAAGAATTTTGTTGAGGCGCTCGCGCGTTTTGATAATTTGCTTTGCAGTAATTTCAATATCTGACGCACGACCTTCAGCACCACCCCATGGCTGGTGGATCATAATTTCTGAATTGGGGAGAGCAACACGCTTTCCCTTTTTTCCTGATGAAAGCAAAATCGCTCCTGCTGATGCTGCAATGCCGACGCAGAACGTCGCAATGTCGGGTTGCACGTGGTTCATGGTGTCGAGAATTGCCATTGCTGCCGTTACTGATCCGCCGGGCGAGTTGATGTACATGAAGATGTCTTTCTTTTGATCCTCAGACTGAAGGAACAATAACTGGGCGATAACTACGTTTGCGACAGTGTCGTCGATCGGGCCACCGAGGAAAATGATACGATCTTTGAGTAGGCGGGAATAGATATCGTATGCACGTTCTCCTTGTGGTGATTTTTCAATTACCATTGGTACTAACATGTTTTTGAATTTATTTTGAATTAAGGGTGGCGTCACTATACCATAAAATCGGCTTCTATCACCCTTCTATTATTATGTATAAAAAACCGCCGCAACGAGGACCCAAAATGGTTCCTGTCGGGCGGGCTTCTGGCTTATGTCAGTTGGGGTGTAGGCTCTGGGCCATACAGTGATACGCGCGGTGTGGCCACCAGTATTCGAAGTTCGCTCTCGGACATTGGGGTGATTGCTCCGCGTTTTTCCAGATTTGAGTCGTTCTGGACGGAGACGTAGAACGTCTCGATTTCTCCAATTTTTCGTGTGCAGTGCCTCGTACGTGCGTACGCAATGACGACGTCGGCATCTGTGTCGTTTGGTTGGACAACCAGGACTCGGGCACCGTATGAGCCCGGCGCTTTTCGGTCATGGAACATACTAACTCCTTTGGTGAACAAAGCGGCGACATGCCACTCCTATTTCAATAATAACACTATTATTTAATCATGTCAAATAATAGCACTGTGGCGGCGGTGTACTATATACTACGGCCATGCGATTACATCGATTTTATAGCCACAAACAGCTCCGTACGTCAGGGTCATTCTCTGTAGTGACAGCTGCACTGATTCACCAATGGAAGCACGTCTTTCGCTACGCTGCGGGTGATGAAGTGCGTCTTTTCGACGGAAATCTTCATGAGGTGCGAGCGCGTATCGATGTGCTCACCAAAGAAAAAGCCGAGCTCACTGTGCTTGAAACTCTTCCGCATGGTTGGGTATTGCCACGCGAAGTATGGTTGTATGCGTCGATCGTTAAGAAAGACACGTTTGAGTGGTTAGCAGAAAAGTGTACCGAACTTGGGGTTTCAAAAATTATTCCGATCATTACCGACCGCACGATTAAAAAAGATGTACACATTGAACGGCTCACTGCCATTGTGATCGAGGCGAGTGAACAGAGTGAGCGGAGGAGTATTCCGACAGTGAATGAACCAGTCTCGCTTGAAGACGCACTCGCAGAGACTGAGTCAATGAAAAGGTTTGTGTGTAAAAAAGATGGAAACACTACCATTGATCAATCACAAGAACCAGTGGCGCTTTTTATTGGACCTGAGGGAGGCTGGTCGGATGCAGAGTGTGCGATATTTGAAAGCAAAAAAATTCCAAGTGTCTCGCTCGGTGTACAAAATTTGAAAGCAGAGACGGCGGCAATTGTGGCGGTGGCGAGCGCCTCATCAAGTGCTAATATTTGACAAATATAGTATAGTATGTTAATATAGTATAGAACGATTCTCGCCGTGAAAGGAGCAACATGAGAGTCGTAGTTCGTTTCGTATTCGTTCTCGCGGTGCTTGTGCTCATCTGCACTGGCTGCGAGGTGAGCGTGTCGGCCGCAACCGGCGGTAAACTCTTCTACCCCAACCGAGTTGGGAAAGGGGATCTTGGTGATCCGCGTCGTGGTATGTACGACGGGTCTGGCTACAGCGAACGTGCTGGCGCTGGTTCGTCGAGCGGCAAGTTTGACGGACTCAGGCACGAAGGAGGTGACCGTTGAATACCATCACCACAACTTCAGTGTTTCAGTTTATCACCCGAAATTTCGTCGACTTCAAATTCGATGCATGCTGGGTGAACATTCAAATGAGTTACGGCATGGTGGTGATCATTCTTGGAATTATCGCCATGATCGTCGCTCGTAGACTGCGTCGTGCTTCTGCTCGAAGCTAACGACCAGTTCATGAATGACGTGCAGATACGCAACCGGGGATCATGTTATTGATCCCCGGTTTTTTTTATTTCTTCCCGTTCTCAAGGAATGCAAACACCTTCTCGTTTGTGAGCATTAAATCAACGTAGGCACGAACGCGATCGGGGAGCGCTTCTTTATGGTGAGTGAGTACTGCTTGGGTTTCTCGTTCCACGTCTTCTTTTGATGCGACAACAATTTCTTTTTTTGAAATTTCACTCAGCACAAGCTGTGTCACAACGTTCTTGCGAGCGTCATCGCGCCAATCAGCCTGCATCTCCTCTTTGGTTTTTTTGATGTGTGTTAAGTAATCTTCAACTTTCATGTTGAAACGAGCAATGTCGTCGGTGAGACGAGCAAACATACGGTCGAGTTCGTAGGTGATCAAAATTTCAGGAACCTCGACTTCAGTTTCAGCAATGATTTTTTCAATCATGTCTGCGCGCTTTTTTTGCGTCGCTTTTAATTTCTTTTCCTCGAGAATGTTTTCGCGCGCTTTTGTTTTGAATTCCTCAACTGTTTTGTATGGACCAAGTCCTTGCACGAGGGCATCGGTCAGTTCTGGAAGGGGAACATCATCAGTTGGCGCAGCGCCGCTGTCTTTGCTAGCTTTCATCGTACGCACCTCAGTGAGGAGCTTCTCGACGTCTTCGTTAGTTACCGCGAGCGTTTCTTCTGGTGCACCGTAAATAGCCTTGGCAATAGCTGTGTAGTTCGGCAACTTCGTGATTTCTGGGTAGACCGCACTGGTGACCTTAATTTCAACATCACTACCGAGTGCCATTTTTGTGACGGCAATATCAGGGCGGCCAATGCTCGCTACTTTGTGTTCAACAAAGAGCTCAGTAACAACTGCAGGGAGTACTTCGTTTAACGCTTCTTCGATAATGTTCATTTCGCCCACGCGTTCTACCAGCACTTTCTCAGGAATGTGGCCCTTACGAAAGCCGTCAATATTGATTGATTCCTGAAAGTATTTAAGTGCTTTTGGGCGCTCTTTTGTAATACGTTCGTACGGAATGGTTGCGGTGATCTCAATTGATCCACCGGTTTTTTTGGTTACCTGTGACGTCATTGTTATTTAGAAAATTTGGTTTTGTAGATGTCGATTGATTTTTTCACTGTGTCGATTGCTTCTTTCTTTCCCTTAACATCGTTGATACTTACGATATCGCCTCTCCCTTTAAGTGTTTTGTAGGTTTCAAAGAAGTGGATGAACTCTTTGAGCATGTGCTGGTTGAGATCTTTTACGTCTTTCACATCTTCCCAGCGTTTGTCATCGACAGGCACGGCAATAACTTTGTAGTCTGATTCGCCTGAGTCGATCATTTCCATAACTGCAACAGGGCGGACGTTAACGAGCACGCCAACCTGCAGGGGGTAGGTAGTGAGAACGAGTACATCGAGCGCGTCGCCATCTTCCCACAGTGTTTGTGGAGCAAAGCCGTAGTCGAATGGGTACGCTGCTGATGAATAATTTGCGCGATCGAGTTTGATGAGGCCAGTTTTTTTGTCGATCTCGTACTTATTGTTTGATCCTTTTGGAATTTCAATGATGACATTAAATTCTTCAGGAACATTGTCGCCGAGCGAGACATCGTGCCAAAGGTTCATAGACATAGTGTATACGTTATGTGTTATTACTCTTTTGATTCTGTTGGAGTTTCTGTCGGAGTGTCGGTTTTTTCTGGGGCTGTTGCAGAAGTTCCCTCTGGTGCTACCGCAGGAGCAGTAGCGGTTGCAAGGGCTTCACCATCTGCTGAAGTGATATCGATTTTCCAGCCAGTGAGTTTTGCAGCTAGGCGTACGTTCTGCCCACCTTTACCAATAGCCAGTGATTGCTGGTCTTCAGTTACGGTGACCGTTGCTTTGTGCTCAGTTTCGTTAATTGAAACGCTCACTGCACATGCGGGAGAAATGGCTTCTTCAATGTATCGCTTTGGATCCTCTGACCATTCAATAATATCAATTTTTTCACCACCGAGCTCGCTCATCACGGTGCTCACGCGAACGCCTCGCTGGCCAACCATTGAGCCAACAGGATCAACGTGTTCATCTTTTGATGCCACTGCAATTTTGGTTCGTGAACCAGCTTCGCGAGCAACACCTTTGATTTCAACCGTTGCGTTCGCCACTTCTGGCGATTCCATTTTAAAGAGTTCTTCAATGAAACGAGGGTGTGAGCGAGAGAGACGCAGAAACACACCGCGTACGTTTTCATCAACGCGGAAGAGGTATGCACGAACGCGTTCGCCTTGGCGGTAGCGTTCCCCAGGAATTTGCTCTTCGTACGGGAGAATACCGACTGTTCGGCCCAAATCAACAAAAATATTTCCGCGTTCGATGCGCTGCACGGTGCCAGTGACAATCTCACCTTCGCGCTTTTCGAATTCGCCGAGCACTGAGACGCGCTCTGCTTCACGGATTTTTTGCATGATCACCTGCTTTGCAGTTTGTGATGCAATGCGACCGAAGTCATCCTTGTGCTCAAGCGGGAAAATGATTTCGCTTCCAACCTCGGCATCTTTTTTGATGATTGTTGCGTCTTCCATAAGCATGTGGCGCTCAGGGTTGAAGCGGATGCGCAGATCGTCATCGCCAGTCTTTTCTTCGTCTTCCATGACCACTTCGGTTTTGTCGACAACTTCTTTCACCTGGTAGAACTCAGTTTTACCGGTGTTGATATCGAAAGTGGCACGAACAATGCGTCCACGCTTTCCGTACTCTTTGTTGTACGCCGTTGCGAGAGCTGACGAAATAGCCTCAAGAACCTTTTCTCGAGGGATACCGCGCTCTTCTTCAAGCTGACCGAGCACCGAATTGATGACTTTGAGGTCGAATAACATATGTGATTTGGTAATTTGGGTAAAAAATAAGTCCGCCTGGGGGCGAACTGACACTTCTGTAGTATACAAGAAAGTTGTTGTGAGTCAAATATTCTCCACCTCTGCTATAATTACTGTATGCGTGTACAAGAAATTCAACTCAGAGAGTTTATGCTCGACTCCGGATTGGTAACTCTCGCCGATATTGACGCTGCAGAAAAAACAGCAAAGAGCAAAAAAACAAATGTCGGCCGTGTGCTGGTGAATGAGGGAAAAATTTCTGACGATGACTTGCGCCGTGTGCACGGGTACATTCTCGGTATCCCTTTTGTGTACTTGAAGGATCAGAAAATCGAATTTGAAGTGCTCTCGCTTATTCCGGAACCGATTGCTCGTACCCATAACATTGTGGCGTACCGTAAAAATGCCAATTCGCTCGAAGTGGCCATGCTCGATACCCAGGATCTGAGTGCAATCGACTTTGTGAGCAAAAAAACCAGCCTGCGCATTTTACCTCGTCTCACGGATGTTGAATCGATGAAATCAGTGTTGTTGCAGTACCAAAAAAGTTTGAAAGCTGAGTTCGGCGACATCATTCAAAAAGAAATTGGCACGCTTACCACCCTTGTTGAAGACGGTGATGAAAAAACCTCAGAGACTGATCTGAAGAAAATGGCTGAAGATTTGCCGGTAGTGAAAATTGTCGACACCCTTCTCAAACACGCCATCATTCAGAATGCATCGGATATTCATATTGAGCCGATGGAACACGAAGTGCTCGTTCGCTACCGTATCGACGGCTTGCTCCGTGATGCAATGATTCTTCCGCGCCAAGCCGCAGCTTCAATTAGCGCTCGTATTAAGGTGCTCTCAAATTTGAAACTCGATGAAAAGCGTTTGCCGCAAGACGGACGCTTTAAGGTAGAAGCGGGAGGAGAGAAAGTGTCGCTCCGCGTATCGATTTTGCCGGTCTACTACGGCGAAAAAATCGTGATGCGTTTGCTGCGCGACGGGGTTGCCGGCTTTACCCTTGAGAATTTGTGGTTCCATGGTGAAGGACTTGAGCACATTCATCGCGCAACGAAGCTTGCAACTGGCCTTATTTTGGCGACTGGTCCAACCGGATCGGGTAAAACAACCACGCTCTATACCATTTTGGATATTTTAAATACGCCTGATGTAAACATTTCAACTATCGAAGATCCAATCGAATATCAAATGAAGCGCGTGAACCAAACACAGGTGAAGCCTGAAATTGGATTCTCATTCGTCAACGGTCTGCGCTCACTAGTTCGTCAGGATCCAGACATTATTATGGTGGGAGAAATTCGTGACAATGAAACTGCTGGTTTGGCCGTGAATGCAGCGCTCACTGGTCACTTGGTGCTTTCAACGCTCCACACAAACTCTGCTGCAGGAGCTCTTCCACGCTTGCTCGATATGAAAGTGGAGCCATTTTTGTTGGTTTCAACACTCGACACCATTATTGGTCAACGTTTGGTGCGAAAACTCACAACGACAAAAGAATCGTACACACTGAGTGCTGGTGAGTATGCCGAACTACAAAAATTAGTCGACATGGATCGGTTGCTCAAAATTATGAAGGATGAAAAAGCTGTTGCTGCCTCTGCTACCTGGAAAACAGTTGAATTTGCTCGCCCAAAACCAACAAGTGAGATAGAAGATGGCTTTAAGGGACGCTTAGCTATTCATGAAGTGCTCAAAATGACTGCGACTATTCGCGAGTTGGTTATGCAAGGAAAGACTGCCAAAGAAATTGAAGAGCAAGCTCGCAAAGAGGGAATGCTCACGATGCTTGAAGACGGTATTTATCGTGCAGCTCAAGGCCTCACTACTATTGAAGAAGTGCTTCGCGTTGTGACTGAGTAATCCGCAGCCCTTCAATCCACATCGACGCTCAGTGTGTTTGGTGTAGTGTGCGATAATAGAGGGATGAAGTTCCGTGTAAAAGTGTTAAAGACGAGTGGTGAAACGTACACCGCTGATCTTGAGGCTGACTCAAAAACAGCACTCTTCGAATTAATAAAAGGTCGCGGCGACACGCTTGTGTCCTATGTGCCTGTTGATGAACATGCGCACCGATTTACTATTCGATTGCCTTTTTTTGGTATAAAAACACACGACAAAATTATTATTGCTCGAAACTTGGGAGCAATGATTGAAGCGGGACTCTCGGTAACCCGTGCACTTTCGGTGATGGAGAAGCAAATGAAGAATAAAAAACTGAAAGTTATTTTGGGAAAAGTAATTGAATCAATTGGAACGGGTAAGACGCTCAGTGATTCGCTCGCACAGTTTCCACAAACATTCTCGACGCTGTTTGTCGCGATGGTTCGTGCCGGAGAGGAAAGCGGCTCGCTTGCGCAATCACTCAAGGTTATTGCAAATCAACAGGAATCTTCGTACCTGCTCACCAAGAAGGTGCGCGGCGCCATGATGTATCCGTCAATTATTTTGCTCGCAATGTGCGGAATCGCCTTTTTCATGTTGACCTACATCGTGCCAACTCTTGCCAGCACGTTCCGCGAACTCAACGTAGAGCTGCCGCTCAGTACTCGTATTGTTATCGGTCTCAGTGACTTTCTCAAAGATAATATGCTGGTGTCCCTGGTAGGCATAATCTCGTTTGCAGCAGCCGTTTATTTTTCGGCTCACACGAAGCGTGGTAAACGACTACTCGACGGTGTTCGCCTGCGTATTCCAATCATTGGAAACTTGGTAAAGCAGATTAACTCTGCGCGAACCGCTCGAACAATGTCGTCACTCTTGTCGGCTGGTGTCGATATGCTTATTGCCACTCAAATTACCCGTGAGGTACTGCAAAATACCTACTATCAGGATACGATTGCCGAAGTCGAGCGACGTATTCAAAAGGGTGAGCCAATTTCAGTGGTATTTTCTGAGAACGAACGCCTCTATCCAGCCTTTGTTTCCGAAATGGTAAGCGTCGGAGAAGAGACTGGTCAACTTTCACAGATGTTTATGAGTGTTGCAACCTACTATGAAAATGAGGTCGATCAGCGAACTAAAGACATGTCGACAATTATTGAACCGTTCCTGATGATCGTTATTGGCGCAGCTGTTGGATTCTTTGCGCTCTCAATGATTGGTCCTATTTACTCACTCGGAGATAATCTGTAATTTTATTCGAACCGTGTCAAAGAATCGCGCAGGATTTACCCTCGTCGAGTCACTCATTGTCATTGCGGTGTTTACTATTGTGATGACCGGAGCTATTACCGCGTACCAAAATATTTTTAAACTCATTTCGCATACAAAAATTAAGACTTCGGCGCTCGGGTTAGCAAACGAACGCATAGAGCTCATTCGAAACATGTCGTATAGCAATGTTGGTATTGTGAATGGTATCCCTGTTGGTTTCATTCCGTACGAAGCAACAACAACACGTAACGGCATTCTTTTTACTGTCACCAGCTACGTACGTAACATCGATGACATATTTGATGGTTCTATCGGTGGCAGTCCAAACGATTTAAGCCCCGCTGATTACAAACTCGTTCAAGTTGAGGTGAGCTGTACGAGCTGTTCACTTGAGAATCCGGTGGAGGTTATGTCGTACGTCGCACCAAAAAATCTTGAGACTGCATCGACAAACGGGGCACTGTTTGTGCGTGTGTTTGATGCAAATGGCCAGCCGGTACAGGGGGCAGAAGTAGAAGTGCGCAATATAAAAGTAACACCAAACATTGTTATCAATGACGTGACAAATGCAAGCGGGATGCTACAGCTCGTTGATGTTCCCCCAGGAACCGAGGCGTACAATGTTATTGTTACCAAAAGCGGCTACTCAACCGACGAAACACATGCAACATCATCAGCAAATCCAAATCCGTCAAAGCGACGTGCGACAGTTGCTCTGCAGCAGGTAACACAAATTAGTTTTGCAATTGATCAAACAGGTACGATTGATGTGACTAGTGTTAACGATTCGTGCACTCCTATTGCCAGCGTGCCATTTACTTTGCAAGGAACAAAAGAAATCGGTACGTCGCCAACGGTGTACAAATATCCGGTAACCAATTTCACTACGAACAGTAGTGGCGCACGTTCGGTTACGGGGCTTGAGTGGGACTCGTACCTTATGACACTCACGAGTAATACCTATGACTTGATTGGTACCAACCCACTCAGTTTGATCGCGCTCGCGCCGAATAGCAGCCAAGCAGTACAGCTCGTGCTTGCACCGCGCGACCCCCGCACACTCTTGGTAACCGTTAAAGATCAAAATGGTTTGCCAATTTCTGATGCAGCGGTGACTCTCTCAGATGGATCAACTGACCTTACCTTGCAAACGGGGCGTGGTGCTTTTCGTCAGACTGATTGGTCGGGTGGTGGCTCGCAAGATGTGTTTGTTGATCCAACAAAATACCTGAGCTCTGATGGCAACGTTGAGGTTGCTTCACCTGTAGGTGACATACAGCTTAAACTTTTTTCAGGTGTCTACGTGCCGAGCGGGGAACTCATTTCTTCGACGTTCGATGCTGCAACATCGAGCAATTTCTACACTATTGTGTGGCAACCTGAAGACCAGCCAGTCCTTGCGGGAGCTGGTAGCATTCGATTCCAGCTTGCGGCAAACAACGATAACGCAACATGGAATTTCACTGGACCAGACGGCACAAGTGCAACGTGGTATACCGTTACTAATAAAAATATTCATGCAAGTATCAGTGGAAATCAATATCTGCGTTACAAGGTGAGTCTGCAAACAGCAGATATCTCGGTGACACCGAACCTCTCGGGTGTAGCGGTCACCTATACTTCAGACTGTGCGCCGCCGGGACAAGTTGTGTTTACCGGACTGAGTACTGGTGCGTATACCCTCACTGTCGATAAGTCAGGGTTCGATTCTCAGACAAAGCCAGTGACCATTTCGTCTGATGCTACCCATGAAATTATTACCCTCCTCCCAAATTAATTGTATGCGTAATCCTTCAACAACAGGCTTTACGTTGGCAGAGATAATTATCGTTGTGGCGATTACCTCTATGCTGGTTGCTGCGTGGGGAAAATTTCAATCAGATTCTTTTTCGTACAACCGTATTTTTCAAGCAAGCATTGATGTAAACCGCGATGCTGAGCAAATGGTGCGTACGATTGCAAAAGAAATTCGTTCGATGTCGCCAGCGAGTAACGGTGCGTACCCGATAGAAGCGGCAGCAACAAGTTCGATTACGTTTTTTAACGATATCAACAATGACGGTCAAAAAGAGCGCGTACGCTACTTTCTGGATACGCCAACCCGCACCCTCAAAAAAGGGGTGGTGGCACCAACAGGTAATCCAGTGGTCTACAATATTGCGAGTGAATCAGTAACAATATTGCTCGCAAACGTTCGAGCGGCAACATCAACTCCAATTTTTGATTACTATCCCGCAGCGTTTACCGGTACCTCGTCACCACTCACTATGCCCGTGTCGCTCCTTAGTATTCGATTGATTAGAGCAACACTGACGCTTGATGTTGATCCGAATCAGTCGCCGGTGCCGGTGGTGGTAACTACCTATGCAATGATCCGTAATTTAAAGGATAATCAATAGTATGTACCTTCGCTCTTCACATAAGAATATCCAGCAGCACTCAGGATTTATGCTGGTTGGCGTGCTGGTATTTATGACTGTGGCGCTCGTTATTATTACGGGCATTACCAGTGCAGCGGTTACAAACATCAAATATGCAATGCATGTTGAGCAACGCGAGCAGGCAATTCACCTTGCAGAAGCCGGTATTGAGTATTACCGCTGGCACTTAGCGCACGCACCGCAAGATTTTAAAAATGGCCAGCCGGCAACCAGTACCGGACCGTACTATGTTTCATTTTATGATAAGACGGCAGTACTTTTTGGCGACATCGAGCTGACTATTACACCGCCAGTTGTCGGTTCAACAATTGTAACCATTCGTTCAAAGGGGACGCTTGCTGGCAGCACAACATCGCGAACAATTGAAACACGATTGGCAATTCCATCGCTTGCAAAATTTGCTGTGGTTGCGAATGATGTCATGCGCTTTGGTGAGGGAACAAAGGTGTTCGGCCCACTCCACTCAAACGACGGTATTCGATTTGACGGGTTAGCGCATAATGCGGTGACCAGTTCTCGCGATGATTACAAAGATCCCGACCATAGCGGCAACAATGAGTTTGGTGTGCATACCCACGTGAACGTGCCGCCAGCATCGGGTGTAAATATCACTTTTCGATCAGCTGAGGCGCCGCCAACGAATCCGGTGTCAACTCGAAGCGATGTCTTTTTGGCCGGCCGCCTCTTTCCGGTACCTGCGTTCGATTTTACCGGTCTCACCACCGACCTTGCCCAAATTAAAGCGAATGCTCAGTCGGCGGGCCGCTACATCTCGAGTTCAGGATCGTCAGGGTATCGTATTGTGCTCAAAACAGACGACACTTTTGATGTGTATCGCCTCACATCACTGCAGGCTGCGCCGAATAATTGCACAAACGTAAACAACCAAGATGAGTGGGGGACATGGAGTGTTCGTACCAACGGTACCGGCCAGGTGTTTGTTGCTAACTATCCTATTCCTGCAAACGGCCTGGTGTTTGTTGAGGATAACATCTGGGTTGAGGGGACAATCAACAGTGCACGTATCACTATTGCCGCTGGGCGCTTTCCAAACACATCAAATAGACATATCACCATAAATAATGATCTCCGGTATACCAATTATGACGGTCGAGACGTTATTGCTCTGATTGCCCAAGGAAATGTGAATGTCGGACTCTACAGTGAAGACGATTTGCGTATCGATGCAGCGCTTGTTGCTCAAAACGGCCGTGCGGGGCGCTACTACTATCAAAGTGCGTGTGGATCGAATCGAATTCGTTCAGTACTGACATTGTTTGGCATGATCGCGACTAATGGACGATACGGCTTTGCATATACTGATGGTACTGGCTATGGCACCCGAAGTATTAATTATGATGGTAACCTCCTCTACGGGCCGCCGCCGTCATTTCCGCTCACTTCTGACCAGTACACAACTATTTCTTGGGAAGAAATTTAGTATACTGTGGCAATGCGAACAGTTATTGCCAATTGGAAAATGAACCCGGAGACAGTAGAAGAAGCGAAGCGTATTTTTTCAGGTATTAAACGAATAAGCACAAATCTCAAGCGAACACAGGTTGTTGTTGCGCCGCCGACACTCTTTGCGCCCCTTTTTGTAAAGGCACAACACAAGAAACTTGTCGTTGCAGCACAAGATACATGGTACGAACAGAAAGGTTCATTTACCGGGCAAATTTCTCCGACGATGCTTGTTGATGCGGGCGTCTCGAGCACAATCATTGGCCACTCAGAGCGCCGCGCGCTCGGTGAGACGAACGAGCTCATTCAAAAGAAAGTTATTGCGGCGCTTAAAGCAGGCCTTGGGGTAACGCTCTGTATCGGTGAAACTACCCGCGATGCCGACGGCAGCTACTTTAATGGTATTCGCACACAACTTGCATCGGCACTTACGGGGTTGCCGCGTGTAGCACTTGCGCAACTGGTTATTGCATACGAGCCGGTGTGGGCAATAGGAGCAATCGAACCAATGAACACTCACGACATTCACAGCATGATGATCTTCATTAAAAAAACACTCGGCGATATTTTTACCAAGGATGTTGCGAAGACGATTCCGATAGTATACGGCGGATCGGTATTTGCTGAAAATGCAGCGGAGATTATTGAGAAAGGGGGAGTGCAGGGATTACTGGTCGGGCGTGAGAGCCTGACGAACGGATTTCTTGATTTGTTAAAAATAGTTGATGCGGTTAAGTAGATTTATTTAGTTCTATGCATACACTTCCACGAATTCATGATGCTGGTCCGCTTGCCGGAAAGCGAGTACTAGTGCGTGCCGATTTTAACGTGCCAGTTGTTGATGGGGTGGTGATTGATTCAACACGCATCAGTAAAAATTTACGCACTATTAAATGGCTGGTAGCACAGGGAGCAAAGGTTGGAGTGATAAGCCATATCGAAAGCGCTGGTAAAACGCTTGAGCCGATTGTGCCACTGTTGTCAGCAGCGGTGCCGGTAACCTTCTGCCGTGGTCTCGACTTGTTCTCGAGAACACTTGCTACAACCGATACTGGGCGGATTGTTCTCCTTGAAAATGTTCGCCTGCTCGATGGCGAAATGACAAATGATCCTGGGTTGGCACGTCTTCTCGCGGCAACAGCAGATATTTTTGTAAACGATGCATTTTCTGTATCACACCGTATGCACGCATCGGTTGTTGGTATCGCTGCACACATACCGTCGTATGCTGGTTTGCAATTTGAGGCTGAGTACAAAGCACTTTCAGCAGCGCTTACTCCCGAGCATCCATTTGTATTTATGCTCGGTGGAGCAAAGTTTGATACGAAGGTGCCGTTAGTGCAGAAATTTTTAGAACTTGCGGATACGGTGTTTGTTGGTGGTGCCTTGGCACACAATTTTTTCCGGGCGGCAGGGTATGACATTGGCCACTCTCTTGTGGCAGAAGGTTCGTTCAATGAAAAAGAACTTTTGAAAAATGGAAAACTATTCTTACCTGTTGATGTCATTGCCGAAACAACAGACGGCTCAAAGCAAACCCGCGTGACGATACCAGAAGCGCTTCGTTCTGATGAAAAAATTGTTGATAACGGGCCAAAAACAGTTGCGCAGCTTATTGCGCTTGCTCATGCAGCAAAACTTGTTGTATGGAATGGCCCACTCGGTGCGTACGAGTTTGGCTACAAGCACTACACGCTCGATCTTGCTCGAGGTCTTTCTGAGTGCGCACTCGATGGGGTGAAAACAATTCTCGGCGGCGGTGATACTGTTGCCGCGATTAAAGAGCTTGATATCGAACATACCTTTACCCATGTTTCTACTGCAGGTGGAGCAATGCTTGAATTCTTAGAGAAGGGGACACTGCCGGGGATTGAGGCGTTGGTACAAAACTAGCAATTTGCAGCAATACAGCTTTTTATTTTCTCTGCGTTACCTGCAAAGTTTTTTGGATTGCCCTCCGTGTGTGCTGGATCCGGGTACACCCAAAAGTGAGCGTGTGGTACTTCTTCGCCAACAATATTGCCAATAATTAATTCAACACCAAATGCGGCGCGCTGTGCGTGTGCAATTTTTTGTGCAACAGCGGTGTACGCGGCAAAGTTTGGAACATCCCATACCCAGTGATGATGTTCTTTTGGAATAACGAGCGTGTGGCCAGGGGAACGAGGATTGATGTCGAGGAAGGCGAGAAATTCGTCGTCTTCGTAGACAACATGTGCGGGAACTTGTGTAGCCACGATTTTACAGAAGATGCAGGTTGGATCAATGTTCATATATATAGTGTAAAACACTTTTTGGTTTGTGCCACGTGTGTCCGTGTTAAAATAGCCCGATGTCACTTCCGAAATCAACGCTGCCGTACGTCGTACGTCCTGAAATTCCCGAAAAAGCTCATGAAGCGCTCGGGCACTACCCAGCACTAACGAGACACCTCCTCTTTCATCGCGGAATAATGACTGGCGCAGCGGCCCTAGCCTTTACCATTCCTGATTATGAGGCTCATACCCACGATGCATGGCTCCTGAAGGGGCTCGATGTGGCGGTTGATCGAATCCTTACGGCAATTGCACGTGCAGAAAAAATAGTAATCTATAGCGATTACGATGCTGATGGTATCCCGGGGGCTGTGGTCGCACACGATTTTTTTACGGCAATTGGCTACACTCACTTTTCAATCTACATTCCACATCGACACCATGAAGGATTTGGATTAAACCACGAAGCAATTGAGAAATTTATTGCCGACGGTGTGCAGCTCCTCATTACCATCGACTGTGGCATTACTGATGTATCAGAAATTGCCGCCGCTCAAAAAGGTGGCATTGATGTGATTGTCACTGATCATCATGAACCAGCAGAAGGGGGAGTGCCTGCTGCATGCGCGGTGGTTGATCCAAAGCAAGAAGGATGTGCCTATCCAAACAAGAATATTTGTGGAGCAGCGCTGTTTTATAAGGTGGCATGTGCCGTACTCAGTAAACAATCATTTGGTGTGAAGCCAGGCCAAGAAAAGTGGTGGCTCGACATGGTGGGCATCGCGACATTGTCTGACATGGTCTCGCTCACCGGCGAAAACAGAGTATTTGCACACTATGGTTTAAAAGTTCTCCGTAAGTCACGTCGTCCTGGTTTGCAGGAATTGTTGCGCATCATCAAAACCCAACAATCTACCATTAGCGAAGACGACGTCGGTTTTATGATTACGCCGCGTATCAATGCCGCGTCGCGCATGGGCGTACCAATGGACGCATTCTCACTCCTCAGTGCGCGCGACGCGGCCTCCGCTCATGACCTTGCGGTACACCTAAACGCAATCAATGACGAACGTAAGGGGTTGGTAGCTCGTATTTCAAAAGAAGTGCAGCACCATTTGGCAAAAATATACACCTCGCCCGACAAGGTGCCGTCGGTGATTGTGACAGGTAATCCAACATGGCGTCCATCACTCCTCGGTCTGGTTGCAAATACGTTGGTTGAAACGTATCAGCGTCCGGTGTTTTTGTGGGGGCGCGAAACAGGTTCGGTCTATAAAGGATCGTGCCGCTCAGATGGTTCGGTGAGTGTTGTGCATCTCATGCAGCACGCATCACACGTGTTTGATCACTTTGGGGGTCATCACGGCAGCGGTGGATTCTCTGTCTCATCCGATCATATTTATACTTTTTCTGAGGCTCTCATTGCTGCACACGCAGCCCATGGCACCGGTTTATCTGAGGAGGCGCCGATACTTGATGCGATCCTTCCGCTCAGCGACGTAAACCGCTACACGCTTGCGTCGGTGATGAAGCTGCAGCCGTTTGGTGTTGGTAATGCAAAACCGTTGTTCGGCTTTAAAAATGTCATTGTCGATTCTGTTGGCACATTCGGCAAACAAGCGAACCATTTAAAAATGTCACTGCGCGATGATAGCCTCGGGCAACGGTCGTCGGTTTCTGCAATCGCTTTTTTCTCACATCCAACATCATTTGCACATCCGGTCGAGCAGGGAAAACCAGCAACCGTCATCGGCACCATTGAGCAATCAACCTTTGGTCGCCGCGAGATTCGTCTGCGAATTGTTGCTATACTGCCAGCACACGCGCTCTAAGCGTACATATATATGAAAGTTATTATCATTTGCGACGGGGCGTCTCGAGGAAATCCTGGTCCTGGTGGCTGGGGTGTAGTTGTTGCCAGCGAAAGGCACGTCGAAGAAAAGGGTGGATACGTTGGCCGAACTACCAACAACAAAATGGAGCTCACTGCTGCCATTGAAGGACTGGGATTAGTTCCCGCACAGGCAACAGCGGTTGCTGTGTATACCGATTCAACCTACGTCAAAAAAGGAATTACTGAATGGGTGAACGGCTGGACCAGCAATAATTGGATGACGTCACAAAAAAAACCTGTTGAAAATGTTGAGCTCTGGCAAGCGCTTGTTGATGCGTCAGCGCTTTTTAATATTGAGTGGCATGTCATTCCCGGACACGCAGGCATTCCTGCAAACGAGCGAGTAGACGACATCGCGACTGCCTATGCAACAGGTGATGCAGTATCTCTGTACGATGGTACACGCAAAGCATACGAGGTGTCGCTCGACCTTTCTCCCGCAGTTATTGCCGCTGCCGCGAAGCATAAAAAAGCGCAGTTGCCGTCGAAATCAAAGTCTGCCTCTTCACGCAAAGCATTTTCATACATCAGTGTGATTGGTGGGGTAGTGCAGACACATAAAACGTGGGATGAATGTAAGGATCGGGTACATGGGAAAGCGGCAAAATTTAAAAAAGTCTTTTCGGCAGCTGAAGAACAAGCGCTGGTACGAGAGTGGTCGGTGTAGTTGGTAGGATTTTTTCTACAGAAAAACATTATTATTTTTTGAGCGAGTGTGTTGCGTTGATGTGATAGATCTATGCAGTGGGCATGCATATCGTTACGCTCAGTATCTGTGCGTTCTGTGTTGGTATTTTTATTTCTTCGCATCACTTTTTTTCGTGGTATGTGCTCTTTGGTTTTTGTGGAGCACTGGGCGCACTTTCTTTTTTTGACACAACACAAAAATATATTCACAGTGCTGCGTGTATAGCTCTGTGTGTCACTGCAGGCATGCTCCGATTTTCTGTTGCAGAAAAAATGCTCGGTGAGTCTCCTTTTTTGAAGGCAGAAAAACTGTTTATCTCGGGAAGTGTTGTAACTGAACCTGAGCATCGTGATCGCGATCAACGATTTGTACTTGCACTCGACGGTGGTTCACGACTACTGGTGTATACATCACTGTATGCGAAAATTTCGTACGGCGATTGTGTAACTGTAAGCGGAACTTTTGAACTACCTGAATCATTTATTACGCCGTCTGGCCGGGTATTTCAGTATCCAGAATTTTTAGCAAAAGATGGCGTTATGGGCATTGTACGAAAAGCGACGACTGCTGTGGTGGATGACAATTGTGGTAATTCCGTTGTGACTTTTTTATTGGCGGCAAAGCATACATTTGTTGCTCAGCTACATGAGGTGTTGCCGCCAGATGAAGCAGGGCTCGTATCGGGATTTTTAATTGAAGGGAAACAAGCGGTATCAAGCGATCTGCAAGATATGTTTCGTCGCACAGGACTGTCACACACGGTTGCGTTATCAGGATTCAACGTCAGTATTATTCTTAGCCAGGTTGTGTCGCTGTGTTTGCTCTGGTCGCGCCGGGCGGCGCTTTTTGGTGGCTCACTCACTATTATCATTTTTGTACTCATGACCGGCGGGCAGACGACAGTTATTCGTGCATCATGCATGGCGTTTGCGGCGCTGATTGGAAAGTGTATGCTGCGCCGATGTGATGGTGGTCGGTCGTTACTCTTGTCAGCCTTCTGTATGGTGTTGTGGAATCCGTACACTCTCGCATTCGATTTCTCTTTCCAGTTGTCATTCCTAGCTACTTTTGCCTTGATATATTTTTCAGATTTTCTTTATCTTTTCTTTATCAGGATTTTATCTCCCTTTGCTAGACTATGGGCGCGTGAGTCGATCATGACCACGACTGCAGTGTACGTGTTTATGACACCGTTCCTGCTATATACGACGGGGACGCTCTCGGTTGTGGCGCTTCCTGCCAACTTTCTGGTGGTGCCGACGGTGCCGTGGGCTATGTTAGCTGGTTTCTTGACCGGTGTGTTCGGCCTAGTTTCACAACCCGTTTCACAGCTTGCAGCGGCTCCGCTGCACTATCTACTGACAATCAACCTCGCTGTTATTAACTGGTTTTCACATCTCGATTTTGCATACTATGAAACGTTACGCCTGCCATGGTGGGCAGCTGCGCTTTTTTATGTCGGGGTAGGCTATGGGATGTACCGGCATGAAAAACATAAATCAGAAACCCACAGTACTGGCGCTGCCCGAACCAACATGGTAGCCTAGTGAAAGTTTTTGAAAGGAGTTCTTTTTATGGAGCAGATTATTCCGATCAGCGATTGTTGGACACCTGCGGATTTGTGGCTTGTTCGAGAGGTTCGCTCGTTTGGCGAATTGCCAGCGATTGCAATTAACGTCATTCGCCGTTTACCGGGAAAACGTCACGCACTGTCGGGACCAATTTCCACGGGCGGGTTTGAGTGCTCTGAAAAAAACCTCGCGCTGTTTGATGCGTGTACTCGTATTGCGCTTGCGCGAGGGGTATCGGTGTTTAACCTCATCCCGCTGCAGATAGCAATTACTCCGCTGGTTAAATACTGGCGTCGTGTAACGGGGAACACCGGCTACTGTCAGGAGGTGCTCGATGAAATTTACCGACCAATTTTTGAGTCTGGTGAAATTCACGGCGCGCTCATGTTTCCGACATACCAAACATCAACGGGTGCATTGTGGGAACGTATGCAGTTCACACGATTAAATATCCCTATTGAAAACTACCCCGACGAATGGTTCGCCGAGGCAGTTAATTCAATTGCTGATATTGCCGCAGTCACTACCCAGTGACTGATTTTTTATAATTTTCTTCGATAACACTCCAGTTCAGATTGGCAAAAAAAGCTTCAATGTATTTTTTCTTTTCACTTGGTACGTAATCGAGCATGTACGCGTGTTCCCACATGTCGAGACCAAGTACGAGCGGGAGGCCATTTAATTGTCCGAGGTGCTGTTCTTCAACAAATGCGTGTGCAAATGTTTGTGTGTGCGGATCGTAGTACAGCATTGCCCAGCCAATGCCCCGGGTGAGTGCGATCGCTTTAAATTGTGCGAGCCACGCTTCCCATGAACCGAACTGTTTTTCGAGAGCCCCCTTCAGCGTGCTGTGTGCAGGGAAGGTTGTTGATCCTCCTTCGAGTGATTTGAAATAGTATTCGTGGTTACGCATACCATTGAATTCAAATCCGAAACGGCGCTGCAGTTCTCCGATGAGGTACGCATTTTTTTCGCTATCTGTTTTCAGTTCGTTAATTTTTTCGATAATGAGGTTTGCATGTTTTACATACCCAGCGTAGAGCTTGAGGTGTTCGTCGATAGATTTTTTTGAAATACCAGCGAGCTCAGGAGTTGAAAATGATTGTTCTTTATACATGGATTTCATATAAGTAATACGGAGTAAGTGTAGCACTTTAGAAATGCTTTATCTTTTGTTCACGGTGGCTACAGTACTGGTGCGATATACTCCACTATATGTTTGCAAGAATATATCGTGCCCAGGTACTTATCTTTTTTGTGCTCTGCATATTGTGTCTCGTCGCTGCTATGTGGATTTTTTGGCATTGGCATGCTCCTCTTGCTGGACCGGATCCGGCAACACTGCTCACGGTTGCATTCCTCGATGTTGGGCAAGGTGACGCACTTTTTATTGAGTCACCGTCAGGGTACCAAGTGCTTGTTGATGCCGGGCCTCCCGGCCGTATTTTGCCGGCACTTAAAAAAGTAATGAAATGGTATGACCGCACTATCGACATGGTCATTATTACTAATCCCGATAACGATCACATTGGTGGGTTTGTCGACGTGTTCGATGTGTATCGTGTTGATACCGTGCTGAAACCGGGCACACAAAAAACAACTGAAATTTTTACGGTGGTCGAACAGGCGAGTGTCGATGAGCATGCTGCAATTATTCTTGCTCGCGCTGGCCAGGTATACGATTTAGGGGAGGGCGTAACGCTCACTATTCTCTTTCCTGACTACGATGTTTCAGATGAGTCAGCAAACGAGGGGTCAATTGTTGCCCGGCTTTCGTATGGCGATATCGATTACCTACTCACCGGTGATGCGCCAAATAAAATACTTGAGCATGTGGCATATGTTGCTTCAACTACACAGAGCTCAATTCAGAGTGAAGTACTCAAGGCAGGTCATCACGGTTCACGAACATCAGCGTCGGAAACGTTTCTCGCTGCAGTGGCCCCTTGGATGGCAATTATTTCTGCGGGGAAAGATAATAAGTATAAACATCCGCATTCTGAAACCCTCGACGCTCTCATAAAGTACGATGTTGAAATACTTGGCACGTACGAACAGGGCACTATTATTACTACAACCGACGGAGCAAGTATTTTTACCGAAAAATAAAACCCGGAATATATTCCGAGTTTATGAAGGTTATCGTGAAGATTGGGTGATCACCAGTGAATGCTCTGGTTCGCGGTGGGTGGGCGTGTGCGCCGTCGGCATACCAATGGGTGGGCGCATTTTTGAAAAATCAAATTGTGGTGCCGGAGCCATTGCTTCTGCGAGTGTCGAGCAGGTACTCCAGTGCAAGCATGTGGTGCTGCAGCAACAGGCGTCAGCAGGTGTAATTTCCTCTACTGAGAGCGCAGCTACTTCCTTGAGCAGCTGTTTCCGAAGTTGTAACCGCCGATTGTGGAATTCGCTCCGCTTACCGTTTACCGGCAATACACGTTGTCCGACTTGTCCCATGAATCCTCCAGGCCACTGGCCAGTGAAAGGTGTAAAGAACACGTTTGATGCGATTAAACCACACCCTGCTGTTTATGCAACAGCAGGGTGGAATAGTTACGCTATTTCGGCGGTATGTGTGTACTGTGCAGGTTGTCGTTATACGAGACCTGCTTTTTTGAGTGTTTGGAATGCGCCACGCTTGTTGATTGTTTTGATTGCACGAGTTGAGAGGAGGAGAGTAATTGTCTTTTTGAGTTCAGGTACAAATATGCGTTTCTTCTGCAAGTTAGGGTACTTACGAGTTTTTCCGGTTGGGTTGAACTGCGTAGCACGAGTGCGGTTTGAGTACCCGCCGCCCATGCGTGATCCTACTTTTGTAACTGCGCATACCTTTGCCATATGTTCGAGTATGCTACCATACAACAATCAAATTGCAATATGGATACTATCTTTAACATCGTCCTCATTATTATGTCAGTCGTCATCCACGAGATTTCGCATGGATATGCAGCTCTCTGGCTCGGTGACAAAACGGCTCTGTATGCGGGACGACTCACCCTGAACCCGATTAAGCACCTCGACCCCGTTGGTTCGGTGTTGCTACCAACACTTTTGGCTATTTTGCCAGGGAATTTCTTTTTTGGTTGGGCAAAGCCGGTACCGTTTAACCCATACAACCTGCGAAACCAGCGCTGGGGTGAAGCAATCGTAGCTGTTGCTGGGCCTGTCTCAAATATACTCATTGCGACGGTGTTCGGTCTTTTGGTTCGGTTTGGCCTCGATCTAGGCCTTCCAATAGCATTCATTCATATATCTGCGACCATTACGATTATCAACCTCGGTCTAGCTATCTTTAATCTGCTACCAATTCCACCACTCGATGGTTCAAAAATCCTCTTTTCAGTGCTGCCGTACCGTTGGATGCACATTCGCACTACGCTCGAGCAGTACTCGCTCTTATTTGTAGCCCTCTTTGTTATCTTCTTTTCGTCGTGGTTGTCGCCGGTAATTGTTGGTGTATTCAAGCTCATCACAGGTGTCTCACTTGGGTAATGCCTGTGGTGGAGTGGGTGATAGAGATATACTTGCATTTCCCATAGACGCATAGTATTGTACTTGTTCATGCCGACAATCAACCAATTGATAAAGCGAAAGCGCAAGAGCGCACCGCACAAATCGAAGTCAGTTGCCCTGACTCGTGGTTTTAATACACTCCAAAACCGTCCTAAGTTTTACTTCGCTCCGTTCAAGCGTGGTGTATGTATTAAAGTGACAACCAAAACTCCAAAGAAGCCGAACTCAGCTATTCGCAAAATTGCCCGCGTTCGTCTCACGAACGGTCTTGAGGTAACTGCGTACATCCCTGGTATGGGCCACAACCTCCAGGAACACTCAGTGGTTATGTTGAAGGGAGGTCGCGTAAAAGATGTAGGTCTTCGCTACTCAGTAGTACGTGGTCGTCTGGATGCAACTGGTGTTGAAGCTCGCCGAAAAGGCCGTAGCCAGTACGGTAACAAAAAGCCAAAAGCTAAATAATTCTAGTAATTTCTGAAATTTCATGCGACGCAAAGTAAAAAATCGTAATAAAGCTGGTATAGATCCAATCTATAACTCAGAGAAGATCGCAAAGTTTATCAATGTGATCATGGATAGTGGTAAAAAGAATACTGCTCGCGCTATTGTCTATGGTGCCCTCGATGTCATCAAAACACAGCTCAAAACCGAAGAGCCAATGATGGTATTTGAAGAAGCAATCAAAAACGTTGGTCCTACTATGGAAGTTCGTTCACGCCGCGTCGGTGGTGCTAACTATCAGGTGCCTCGTGAAGTTCGTCCAGAACGACGTCTCTCACTCTCATTCCGCTGGTTGAAAGATGCAGCAGGAGGCAAAAAGGGAAAGCCAATGCACATCAAGCTTGCTGAAGAAATTATCGCAGCATCTAAAAACGAAGGTGATGCAGTAAAGAAGCGTGAAAATACGCACAAGATGGCCGAGGCCAACAAGGCATTTGCACACTTTGCGTGGTAAGGTCCCTCGACCCTTATTCTAAACTGCACGCATAAAAGCTTGCTATACTTTATGTATGGTAGCTTTTATGAAACGTCTGATCGCTGCTCTCGCTGCTGGGTACATTCTGATGTACTTTTCGGAGCTCATGTTTTGGGCATCGTATGATCCAGATGGGATGGCACTGTCTCAGTTGCTCATTACCTATATCGCATACTCTGTGTTGGCACTCGTCTTTTTGTCGGTGGTGAATTATTTTAAGGTACATACGGTGTGGTCTCTTTTTCTCGCGGGGGCTCTCTACGGTTTTCTCGGCGAAGGGTTGTTGGTGCAAACACTCTACGGAACTCCTGATATCGCTTTTCCACTTACTATTTCATGGACAAGTTTGGCCTGGCACTCGCTCATTACCATTTTGATTGGATGGTTTGTTGTGAGAAAAAATCTTGTGAGTGGCTCAATTATGCGCATGGGCGTCGTATCGACACTTATCGGTATTGGCTATGGATTTTGGGCAGTAATGTGGCTCTACGAACCAGGACATCGTATGAATGTGTTACTGCTGTCGGGAGATGTTAACGGTGCGATAGTGAAGTTTTTCATATTCGCGCTCCTTTCAACGCTGCCGCTTATCCCTGCATATTGGATTGCAACCCATCCGTCTTTTTCAGTATCTAGACCGAGTCGCACGGAGGTATTCATATTGAGCGCAATCTTCATCCTCTATTTCATACTCGTCACTCTTAAAGTAAATCAAACCGCCCTCTTTATATTGCCAGTACTTATAACGCTAACGCTCCTTGCGCTTAATCAGCACAAAAAACACACACTCAAACCGAGTTATAGTGAATCGTTGGTAGGGAAGGTTGGATGGTGGCGGTACCTTGTTGTATTGAATATTCCTATTGTGGCTACGATTGTCTTCACGATTCTCACTCTGAGCGGCGTAAACTACCACAGCAACTTAGTTGTATTTTATACAACCACAGCACTCGGGTTCATTGCATATATCGTTAGTGTACTTAAGGTCTGAAAGGGAAGCGTATAGTTACTGCTCTGTGGGATTGCTGCAGTAAGCACGCGTAACATGCATGGACTTTTAGCTACTCCATGCTACAATCCGAGGACATTTTTGTTGCATGTTCTACCTATATGAACACGCCCAAAATCGATATCGAACGTAGCAGATTTATACATATATTTATTATTTGACCCATTGAGATTATGAACCGCGACTATCCACTCGACCGTGTCCGCAACTTCGGTATTATTGCCCACATTGATGCCGGAAAAACCACGACATCAGAACGTGTGCTCTATTACACTGGAGAAAGCCACAAAATTGGTGAAGTGCACGACGGCACCACGGTGACCGACTGGATGGAACAGGAACGCGAACGCGGTATCACTATTACTGCTGCGGCCATCACTTGTTTTTGGAACCCAACCTACATGGGTGCTGATGTTTCTAAAAAGTGTCGCTTCAACGTTATCGATACTCCTGGCCACATCGACTTCACTGCCGAAGTGAAGCGCTCGCTTCGCGTGCTCGACGGTGCTGTGGTGGTATTCGATGGTGTTGCTGGTGTTGAGCCACAATCTGAAACTAACTGGCGCTACGCCGATGAAGGAAAGGTGCCGCGTATTTGTTTCATCAACAAATTGGATCGCATGGGCGCAAGCTTCGAGCGTTCATTCGCATCAATTCTCGATCGTCTCAATAAAAATGCAGTGCGCATTCAGTTGCCAATGGGATCGGAAGAAAATTTTGCTGGCGTGATTGATCTCCTCAAAATGAAGGCGTACTACTTCGAAGGGGAGATGGGTAACAAAATTCGTGAAGAAGAAATTCCTGCTGAATATCTCGACGACGCACAGAAATATCGTACTATTCTCGTTGAAAAAATTGTTGAACACGACGACGCACAAATGACCGCGTTCTTCGAAGGAAAAATTCCAACTGTTGATGAGCTCAAGAAAACACTCCGAAAAGCAACGTTGAAAGTTGATCTCATCCCAGTGCTCACGGGATCGGCTCTCAAAAACAAAGGCGTACAGCTCATACTCGACGCAGTTGTTGACTACTTACCATCACCACTTGATCTTCCACCTGTGCACGGTATCGATCCAAAAACTGGTGGCGATATTTTCCGCGGACCTTCGGACGAAGAACCATTTTCTGCACTCGCATTTAAGTTGCAAAACGATCCATTCGTTGGACAACTGACATTCTTCCGTGTGTACTCGGGTACGGTTGAGTCAGGTTCATATTTGTATAACGCAACGAACGGTGAAAAAGAACGCCTCGGCCGTATCGTACGATTGCAGGCTGATAAGCGTGAAGAAGTGAAGCGGGTGTTTGCCGGAGAGATTGCTGCAGCAGTAGGTTTGAAAACAGCAAAGACATCACACACCTTCTGTGATGAGGCGAATCCTATTATTCTCGATGTCATTAAGTTCGTTGAGCCGGTGGTATCGCTTCGCATTGAACCAAAAACAAAAGCCGACCAAGAAAAAATGGGTATGGCGCTTAAGAAATTGTCTGATGAAGATCCAACATTCAAAATCAGTTCAAACCCAGAAACAGGCGAGACGCTCATTGCCGGCATGGGTGAGCTCCACCTCGAAATTATGGTTGATCGCATGAAGCGAGAATTTAGCGTTGAAGCAAACGTTGGAAAGCCGCAGGTGGCGTATCGCGAAACAATCACTGCAACTGCTGAGGCTGAACATAAATATATTAAACAGTCGGGAGGTAAGGGTCAGTATGGTCACGTCAAAATTATTCTCAAGCCGATGGAACCACTTGAGAAAGATGCTAAGATTCCTAAAAACGTGAGCCGCTACGATGACTTCGAATTCATCGACTCTATTAAAGGAGGTGTTATCCCACAGGAATTTATTCCTGCAGTTGAGAAGGGTGTTCGCGAAGCAATGGGTCGCGGTATTATTGCCGGTTTCCCTGCGGTGAACATTTCATGTGAACTCATTTTCGGTTCGTACCACGATGTTGACTCATCTGAAATCGCCTACAAAATTGCTGCATCACAGGCCTTTCAAGAGGGAACAAAGCGTGCAAAGCCAGTTATTCTCGAACCTATTATGAAGGTTGATGTTACCGCTCCAGAAAAATTCTTCGGTGATGTGTCGGGCAGTCTCTCATCAAAGCGCGCAAACATTGAAGGGTTTGTCGATTTGCCGAACGGCATCAAGGTGGTGTCAGCAAAGGTGCCGCTCGCTGAAATGTTTGGATACACAACACAACTCCGCTCAATGACCGAAGGTCGCGGTAGTGCACAAATGGAATTTAGCCACTACGACATTGTGCCGCCAAACGTAGAGAAAACGATTGTCGAAGCAAGACAGGCTCAGTAATATACACAGAACAACAGAGTCTGCAGCTTACTTCCTCGGAAACGAATCAATGAGTTCGTTTGAATAGTAGAATTCCCCTGCAAGGCCACCAAAGCTATAAGTAACTCCATTAATTTCAATTGCTGCGCCGCCGACAAGTGGCTCAGCTTTTGGGTGTGAGTTGTTGAATCCGATGTTATAGAGTGTAGCGCTAATCTCTGGCCGGTCGGAAATAGGGAAATTTGCTGCATCCCATTGTGCGTCAATTTGTTTCAAAATAAGGGCGCCGTAGAGGTATGACCAGTAGCGGCTGTCTTCATTAGTAATACGTTCAAAGCGCTCTTGGTTGATGTCCTCGGTAGTCTCGGCGGTAAAATCCAGCAGATGTTCATATGTTGAGCCAAGGTAGAAAGGTGATATTGAATCTTTGAGGTTCACCTCTGTTTGCATGGCTGTCTCTGGTTTTACCCCCATCACACCCCATGAAAACTGGCTTTGGTTGCCCAAAATCTGGAGTGGCGCAAAAATCTGCTTAAAAATAGCCCGTTCAGTATGAAAAAGGCGCAGTTGCTCGACGATAAGCACTGAAATAATACGCCGAGGAGACACTCCGGCACTGTTCGCAACCTGGGCAATGACTGCTGTGTCGCGTGCAATACCAGCCTTTAAGGTTTCCCACTCTTCGCCGTGGGCCCACGCTGGGGTCACCGAGCTCCCGACTGCAGCGCCCTGGTTCTGAAAATACCACTGCTGCATATCGATAATACCTTTTGTGTCGGTGAGGCCGCTCGCAACAGCAAAGTACACCGCAACCATGACAAAACCAATGAGTGCGAAGATGTACACTCCAACGAGCCACAGATTTTTCAGAGTTGTCCACATGGTGCAGTTGCTGACCAGTATACGACACGATACACTAAACAGCGAGAACGTTAGCTCCAATTATTAAGTCGGTAACATTTTAAAGATATGAAATCCTTGAGCGCCATTGCGATTGCGTTTGTTTTTTCGTTATTAACTGTTGGGACAGTCCATACATCAGCACAACAACTTGCAGACATGCAGGTTGGAGCGGCGTGGCAGCCAATTCATTTGGCAGCAGCGAGCTTGGCGCGGGTGACAAAGGTGACACCGGGGCAGATTACCCTAAGTACCGTAAATGGTATCGAGGGACGACTTAGCGCAACCTTTCTTGTTGAGGTTACTGCGGGTGATAGAGCGATAAACATCATCAAAAATCAAAATCCAATGGGATTTTTTGATAGTGCGAACGGTCACGTTACACCATCAAATCAGCAAACTGAGGTGACAAATGATGGTATTGCTCAGTCGACTGGAGACTACTGGGTTATTAGCGCAGGAAAGAAGTCTACGTTTCAAATTGTATCAACCGTTGATGTGAATCAACTTTTTGCAGGTAGATACCGCGCAGGTATGGAACTCCTGTTCGCGAAAGATAAGAAACTCACCTTTGCTAATGGTCGTGTATACACAACTAACAGCAAAACAATTGTCGGCGAGCGCGCACCGTACATCACCTCAATTGAGTACACCGGCGCAACCGATGCATGGATGACTATCAACGGAGTTCGTTTGAATGTTGGTAATCCGAAACCATATTTTGCAGGTAGCCCGCTTTCGGTAAACAGTTTGACTGTTGCTGCAGATGGAAAAAGTATGAGATTTAAACCGAGCACACGCTTGCCGAATGGTGTCGTGTTTGTGAAAACAACACTCGGTGATAGCAATGGTTTCTTCCTCAATCATGTAAACCCAACACCAAATCCAACAACACAAGCAACCGTTTCAGTTGTTGGCGATGGCCGTATTAGCTTGGTCGGAGGCAGTACCGACGCATCAGAAGGTTCGTTGTCAGCAACAATGAAAGTCGTTGTAACGACAGGGACAAGGGCGCTCAATTTGAAAAAAGATCAGGTGGGAAGTGTTATGTTTGCAAATAGTGCAGGGGTAATGCAGACACTAAATAGAAGAGTAACATTCACACCCGTAAGCGGTACGGTGAATAGTTTAGGTGCGTACTTCACTATTCCGGCTCGTTCAACTGCTACATTCGAGTTTGGTGTAACTTCACCGACAACCGATTTCTTCGCTGGTACCTACCGAGGTATTGTCTTCGGAGTTGCTACTAAAGATAAATTTATTGAACTCAGTGGTGGTTCTGCTCAGACAACAAATAGCGTCACCATCATTGGAGAAAAAGCTCCATTCTTGCGTGGTGCAACTGTAGTAAACAGTACGCGAGTGGTTACGATCACTGGTGAGCGATTAGATCGTGCATCAAATGTGTACTACGGAGGTGTTGTCATTACAGCACCATTTACAGCTTCACAAGGAGGAACAGTCCTCACCTTCCCATTGCCAACAGGGGCAGTGAGCGCAGGGGTTAAAGTGCAATCAATATTCGGCGAGAGTAACCAGGTGTTTGTGAACCTCACAGGCAACCAAGTTCCGGATTTGAGATTAAATCTTACCTCTGTAGGATTGGGCACAACCCTTAGTGGAGCGACGGCTATGGAGTTTAACGTCACACACACTACGGGATATGAGCCAGCAAAAATTAGCTTAGAAATTCCATGTTCACCAAATCTCTGGGTCACCCTTCCAGGAATGAGTGGTCAGCTCTGTGGCTCAAAAATTCAAATGGAGAAGGTTGGTGAAACGAATTATAGACTGCGAGTAGTTGAAATTAAAAATTCGGGTACTGTCACACTAACAATTGACGCCGCTGCGCACGCATACAATCGTATTGAACAGGTAATTGCGACCGATAGAGATGCGTTCACTATTGAACCGGTGCATAATAATCCAACTCAAAACGCTCCTGCAGTTAGCACCAAAGTGATCACCCTTGACCCCGGAGCGGTTGGTTATATTGCTGGTTCAAATTTGAGCGGTGTCGACAGGCTCCTGCTCAACGGTAACCAGATTGGTAGAGTACTCAGCGTGAATAGCGCTGGTACACAAGCGGTTATCAACATTCTTCCGACAGACATCGGATATGGTGATGCGGTGTTGGTGCATCCAACTCGTGGCCGGAGTAACAGTTTTAAGTTAAACATCCGCACCAATGTTGTTGCGGATCCGAGAGTCAGTATTGCTGAAAAAACAGCAGTACTCAGTGGTAGCGGTGCTGATCGAATCATCACCGCTACATACAAGGTACACATTGTTGCTGGTACAAAAGCATTGCATGTATCTGAAGCAACAACAAATGCCCTCAAAAATATAACCGCGAGTGCTATCGTCAACATAAATAGTGTACAGCAGGTATCGGTAACGTCATCGCTGCCAAAAACAACAAGTAATGGTATTGCGGGGTATGCACTCGCTCCATCACAAGGTTCAGACTTTACGATTACTATTGTCTACCGAGTAGGACAGCTTCCGGCTGCTAACTACGGAGTAACTCTCGGGGCAATAAAAGTACTCATTGCGCCAAGCACGCGATTAGAATCATTGGCGGTGTCTGCGCTATCGCCAACGGTATCGGTAACAAGTCCAACGCCAGTAACGAGCTCGGTAACAGCTCCAAAGCAGGGCGATCAATGGAAATTTAGCACCGAGTACATTCCAAAATGGATCGACGAAACAGTCGACATTACCAGCTACAAAGTAGTATTAAGAAATAGTACCGAAACGTCAGTTGGTACTACGGGCACACGAGTAGTGCTTGCCCAAGTGAACCCAAGCTTGCATGCGGTACAAGTGCAAGTAAAAGGGGTTGCTGAAACATTTGTTCGCGGAGTGCTTGCCGCGCAACCTTCAGCTGAATGTTCGTTCTATATAACAGTAGAAGCAATGAAAGGTACGACTGTCACCAAGTCGTTTAATTCACCGAACATCTGTTTCAACGGAATTGTGAATCCGTAGTAACAGATTAGAGAGATGAACAAAACACACAGCCTCGGCTGTGTTTTTTTGTCTTGAGAATTGTCTTGAGAACTAGAGAAGGTGGATGGTCTTATTTGACGAAAAATCTTGGACACGTTAGTATGGTGTCCACGCACAATTTTTGGCTCTTTGACAAGCCGGTGTGCAGGAATTAATAGGGTAGGTAGCACCAGTAGGTGATAGAGATAGACCAACTCTCGCGCGTCTATCTTTCTCACGTACTCGCTATTTATATTTAAGCATTTTCGTATGGCAACATTTGATCGATCAAAGCCACACGTGAACGTCGGAACCATTGGTCACGTTGACCATGGAAAGACCACACTCACAACGGCTATCTTGGCAACACAAGCTCGCGATGGTCTCGCTACGCTCAAGACGTATGCAGATATCGCAAAAGGAGGAACAGTTCGTGACGATTCTAAGATCGTTACTATTTCTCTTGCGCACGTAGAATATCAGTCAGATGCACGTCACTACGCGCATATCGACGCCCCTGGTCACGCTGACTACATTAAAAACATGATCACCGGTGCTGCTCAAATGGACGGCGCGATTTTGGTTGTATCTGCAACTGACGGTGTGATGCCGCAAACTCGTGAACACATTCTCTTGGCTCGCCAAGTGGGGGTACCTAAGATTGTGGTGTTCCTCAACAAGTGCGATATGGTACCTGATAAGGACCTCATCGATCTCGTTGAAGAAGAAATTCGCGATCTCCTCACGAAGTACCAATATGATGGTGCAAACGTGCCAATTATCCGTGGTTCAGCCCTCAAAGCGCTTGAAGCTAAGGATAACACTGACGAATGGGCACTCAAAGTGAAGGAACTTATGACTACTCTCGATACCTACATTCCTATGCCGGTTCGAGAAGTCGACAAGCCATTCCTCATGCCAGTAGAAGACATTTTCTCAATTGAAGGTCGTGGAACCGTAGTAACCGGCCGTATCGAACGCGGAACGGTGAAAGTTGGTGAAGAAGTTGAAATCATCGGTATGAAGCCGACAGCGAAGACTATCGTTACTGGTATCGAAATGTTCAACAAACAGCTCGATTCAGGTATGGCGGGTGACAACGCAGGTATTCTCATCCGTGGTCTCAAGAAAGAAGATGTGTCACGTGGACAAGTTCTTGCAAAGCCAGGATCAGTCACTCCACACACAGACTTTGAAGCTGAAGTGTACATCTTGAAGAAAGAAGAAGGTGGTCGCCACACTCCATTCTTTAAGGGATACAAGCCTCAGTTCTACCTCCGAACAACTGATGTTACGGGTGAAGTAACCCTCAACGAAGGTGTTGAAATGGTTATGCCAGGTGACACCGTTACCTTCAAGGTTAAACTCGTGGCGCCAGTTGCGCTCGAAGAAAAACTTCGCTTCGCGATTCGTGAAGGTGGAAAGACTGTTGGTGCCGGCGTTGTAACGAAGATTATTGCCTAACTCAGCTTATTCGCTCATCATTTACGATGGCTACTGCACTTAAAAAATCTTCGAAGTCTACCGGAACAGGAGAGAGCACCGCAAAGCTTCGTATCCGTGTTCGGGCCTACGAGTATAAAATTCTCGACGTGTCAGTGAAGCAAATCATTGATACAGCCCTTCGCTATGATGCGAAAATTGTTGGTCCAATCCCGCTGCCAACTGAAATCAAAAAGTATACGGTGAACCGCGCCTCATTCGTTTTCAAAAATGCGCGAGAGCAGTTTGAAATGCGAACACACCGTCGCTTGATTGATATCATGAATCCAAACCAAAAAATCATCGAAGCGTTAACAAATATCAGCTTGCCATCTGGCGTCAGCATTGACGTAAAGATGGTCTAACGGTAAGGTACTGCAATGAAATTCCTGCTCGGAACAAAACTTCATATGACACAGGTCTTTGATGACGCTGGTGTTGTCCATCCGGTGACTGTCGTCAAAACAGGCCCGGTGGTGGTTACCTATGTGCGAACGCAGGAAAAAGACGGCTACACTGCAGTACAATTAGGCTTTGGTGAAAAAAAGGCGAAGAACATCTCAAAGGCAGTACGCGGACACCTCAAGAATCTCGGCAACTTCGCGGTTCTTAAGGAGTTTCGTGTTCCCGCTGATGCTCAGTACGCAATTGGCGACAAAGTAGAGTCTTCAATTTTTGCTGCTGGCGATACGGTTACCGTTTCATCAGTCTCAAAAGGTAAGGGATTCCAGGGTGTGGTTAAGCGCCACGGCTTCCATGGTGGTCCTCGTTCACACGGTCAAAAACACTCAGAGCGTGAGCCGGGTTCTATTTCTGGTGGTCTCCGCACAGGTCCTCGACCAGGTAAGCGCATGGCCGGCCGCATGGGTAGCGATCGCATCACGGTAAAAAACCTCAAAGTTATTGAAGTTGATACTGCTGCAAACGAACTCCTCATTCAGGGAGCAATCCCGGGTCGTCGCGGCACGCTTGTTGAAATCGTTGGTTAATTCCATTCTCTCAGAACACTTTATGAATGCACCACTTCACAACATCAGCGGAAAAGAAATTGGCTCAGTCACTATTCCTGAGGATGTGTTCGGTACACACTGGAATGCCGACCTCGTGCACCAAGTTATTACCTCGATGCAAACGAATGCGCGTACACCAGTTGCACACGCAAAAACTCGCGGTGAAGTTCGTGGTGGTGGTAAAAAGCCATGGAAACAGAAGGGAACAGGCCGCGCTCGGCACGGATCAACCCGTTCTCCAATTTGGGTTGGTGGTGGTGTCGCACACGGTCCTCGTAACGAAAAGAACTTCGATCGCAAAGTGAGCAAAAAAATGAAAGCGAAGGCACTCTACACCATTCTTTCTCGCAAGTTTAAGGAAGGCGAAATTCTCTTTGTTGATGCGCTCTCAATAAAAGCAGCAAAAGCAAAAGAAGCGAAAGTAATGTTGAGTAATATTGCGGGCATCAAGGGCTTCGAAAAGCTCGGCACCAAGCGCAAAAATGCGTTCTACATCGGTCTTCCTGCACGCGATGAAGCTATTTTTCGCAGCTTCGGCAACTTCAACAACGGTACTGTCGATGAACTCCGCAACATTAGTCCAATCGACGCGCTTACCTACACTTACCTCGTCGTGGTTAATCCAGAGCAATCATTGCAGTCAATCAGCGGTAAAATTTAACCACTATGTCAAACGCTTCACACATTCTCCGACCGCGCATCACCGAAAAGGCAAGCTTTTTGTCTGAGCGTGATAACGTGTACACGTTTGAAGTAGCACCACAGGCAACAAAAAATACTATTGCTGCTGCGGTGCAAGAACTCTACAAAGTGGCGCCAGTTAAAGTTTCAATCATTAACCTTCCGGCAAAGCGTTACAATGCTCGCGGCAGAATTGCAAAAACAGCAGTCGTTCGAAAGGCTATGGTCTATCTCAAAAAGGGTGACAAAATTGAATTTGTATAAATCATTCTTTCAAACCTGTAACTAATTTTTTATGAAAAGTTTTCACCCAGTAACACCAGGACGCCGACAGATGACAGTCTTGCCGTTCAAAAAATATCTCACTGCAAGTGAGCCGCACAAAGCGCTCACTCGGGGCTTTAAGCGCTCAATGGGGCGCAACGCACACGGTCGCATCACTGTTCGTCACAAGGGGGGTGGTCATAAGCGTCTCTTCCGTGAAATCGATTTTACGTTTGATAAAAAAGACATTCCTGCACGCATCGACTCAGTTGAGTACGATCCAAACCGCACTGGCTACGTGAGCTTGGTTGTCTATCGCGATGGTGAAAAGCGCTACGTCCTCTTGCCGCAGACTCTCAAAGTAAACGACACCTTTATTGTTTCTGAAAAAGCGCCAATCACCCCTGGAAACCGCACCCTGCTCAAAAATATCCCCGTCGGTACCTTCGTGTACAACATTGAGATAAAGCCGCAAGGTGGTGCCAAAATGGTCCGATCAGCTGGTAACTATGCCGAAGTTGTTGCGCACGACGCTGGCTATACCGATTTGAAAATGCCATCAACAGAAGTGCGAAAAGTTCGTGACATGTGCTGGGCATCAGTTGGTACTGTTTCAAACGAAGAAAATTATCTCGTCAACCTCGGTAAAGCAGGACGCAGTCGCTGGTTGGGTATTCGTCCAACAGTTCGTGGTACTGCCATGAACCCCGTAGACCATCCACACGGTGGAGGTGAGGGCCGTCAGGGTCGTGGTACTCGCCGCGCAAAGACATTGTGGGGTAAGCCATCTGGAAAGGGTCAAAAGACACGCCGCGCAAAGAAATACTCAAACCGTCTCATTGTGTCTCGACGTAAAGTTGGAAAGAAGCGCGAGTAACATAGGCCGGTTGTTTCGGCACTCACTTCACCCACTTTTGGGGATAAAAAAGCCGCCGACAGAGAGTAATCTCTGTCGGCGGTGTGCTATTCGTAGCTGTAAACGGTCTGTTTACACCAACGAAAGCCGGTTGGCGAAGACGTTCTTTGTAACGGCTTCGAGGATCTTGCACGGAGGAATCTCCGTGGCTTCCGTGTCTGGCGCTGCCTCGCTCCCGTTCAGAATATTCTGACCGGGGACTTGGTAGTACCACTGGGGAACTTCGGTGATCTTTCCTTCACGACAGAGATAATCGGGATCAATTTTTTTGATCGCCGCTTTTGTCATGCCTCGTGCCGCCATTTCTAGTCGGCGGAGTTCTGCAACGACGAACTTCATGTCGAAGCTCAGCGTGTGTACAGATGAAAAGATCTGAACGTTACCCTCGGAATGTCGCTGAACGAGCACCGCAATCTTCCGTGAGCGTGCCGCCGCCGACAGTTTGAAGTTGTCGGATTCAGCAAACACTACGTCGATTTTTCCCTCCGGACCAGTTGCGTGACGATGTGCCTCGCCGCCAGCCAGAGAGTCGAGATGCCGCTGAGCGCTGATGAAGAGCCGTTGTTCGGCTTCCCAATCATCCAGAATGTCCCAGGCAAGAATCATAGCCTTGCGCGGGTCGTCGGGGTAGAGGCGGTATCGCGTCTTGATACGATTTGCGATGTGCAGCTCGTCGACACCGGCTTGATCGGCGTCGGTAACGAGATCGACCAGGCGTTTGTATACCGGGTGTTTCTCCATGCCGAGATGCTTCGCCATGAGCGAGCATGCCGATTCGCGCCGTTTGCGTTCCTCACCAGCTGCGGTGGGGTGTTCATCAAACGGTCCGCCGCCGATGCCAACGAGCAGGGTACCTTCCTGCATGTGCTGCTCCCAGGTTTTACCCTCAGGCGCATCACCTGCTCCATAGTATTCGACTCTGAATTTCTCAGAGCTGACTCCGGGGAACGACTGATTGCCGAACTTCCGTAGAAGCCGGACAGCAAGCATTTCGTCCAAATGGGGACGAGTGTGGGTAATTACCCTATGAAACACAGTTCCACTAACGTTCACGGTAGCCTCCGATCGTGTAAAAGAACTCCAGCGACCTTTTCACTGGATACGGTATTTATTATATCATTAATAATGAATATGTCAAATAAAAGGCCGGTAGCTAGGGATAGAACCTAGACTGGCGGCCTGTCTCTGGAAACGGCTTGACTACCTACACATATCGTACGGCGTTTGCCGAGAAGATTCTGCCAGCGTTGTTTTGAACGATGAGTCGGCCGATGTCGACCCCAATCTGGGTTTTCGTAGCCATCTTTCGGCGCTTGTCCCATACCGGTTTGATATGATGTGATCCCGCCTCGTTCAGTTCAATCAATATTGTGCCGATTCTGCACTGCCAGCGCAGCTTTTGCTTGATCGGGTTGTAACCCCGTTCAAAAGTGAGCACTCTCCGCTGGCCAGTAGCTACCGTGCGCTCCTCAAGTGTGAAAATCTTGAGGGATTCTATGGTAACAACCCCACCGTGTCCTAATGCTTCAATCACGCAGCCTCCTTGTGGCTTGAACTCGATGACACCATGTCATCACTGGTGTTTCAGATTACTGAAAAAGTATACCAGTGTCAACAATTATTTTTCACAGAGGCACCTTTTCGCGTCGAAGTAACAAAATGTGTTTGACACCTGTTGCTACTATGCTACTATGCCTTCCTAAGCTCTCACTGAGCTCTTTATTTTCATAGTGCTTTATGTCACGATCCGCAAAAAAAGGTCCATACGTCGACGAAAAACTCATGGCTAAGATCGCTGGAAAGCGACCTGGACAGTCAGAGGTTATTAAGACATGGGCACGCGCAAGCCAAATTGCTCCAGAAATGATTGGTTTCAAATTTGGTGTTCACAACGGAAAGGATCATATTGAAGTGCTTGTCACCGAGGAAATGGTAGGTCACCGCCTCGGTGAATTTTCACCAACACGGAAGTTCGTTCGTCACGGTGGTAAAATGCAGAAAGAACTCGAAATTAAACAGAAAGAATCAGAAGTTGCTGCTGCACAGGCTGCAAAAGCTGCTGCTGACACTAAAAAATAATCTGCTGACCCACTTTTATGATTACTGCACGCCTTTCAAACTATCGACAGTCACCACGCAAAGTTCGTCTCGTTGCGAACTTGGTTAAGGGTATGCCGGTTCCAAAGGCGATTGCTCAGCTCACCTTTTTGGCAAAGCGTGCTTCAAGCCCACTTAAATCGTTACTTATGTCCGCGGTAGCTAATGCCCAAAAGCAGAATCTCACCGCGGATTCTCTTTTTGTAAAAAATCTTGTTGTTGATAAGGGATTAGTGCTCTACCGTATGATGCCTCGCGCTCGCGGTTCAGGAGCTCGTATTCGAAAGCGTTCATCACACGTGGTAATTACCCTCGATGATATTAAAAATATGAAGTCAACAAAACGCCGCGCACCAAAAGCATCAAAGAAAACAGCTTCAGTAGCAACACCATAGGTATGTCACACACAGTTCATCCATATTCACATCGCCTTGGCATCATTCGAGACTGGAAGTCTCGCTGGTTTGGCGTAAACAAAAAGTATCGTGATTACCTCCGTGGCGACGTACTGCTCCGTGAAATGCTCGTTGGAAAACTTCGCGGTATGTACATTGGTGGTATCGATATTGAGCGCAGCGAAAAAAATATTCGCATTATTGTAAAAACATCTCGTCCGGGTATGCTCATTGGCCGCAACGGTGAAGGAGCAGTGAAGCTCAAAAACGACATGATGAAATTCATGGATCGTCACAAGCTCGTCCACGAACAAGAGCTCAAGCTCGACATCGAAGAAATCCGCAATCCTGAAGGAAACGCAGCAGTTGTTGGCTACATGATTGCTGAAGCTATTGAAAAACGTCTCCCATACCGCCGTGTGCTCAAACAAATGGTTGAAAAAGTTATGGCGAATCGCGATGTAAAAGGAGTTCGTCTCTACGTTGGAGGTCGCTTGGGTGGTGCTGAAATCTCTCGTTCAGAAGAATTGAAACGCGGTCGTGTGCCATTGCAGACACTTCGTGCCGATGTTGATTTTGCTCGTGAAAAAGCTCACATGACCTACGGTGATATTGGTATCAAGGTCTGGATTTACAAGGGTGAAATCTTTAAAGATCGCCAGCTTGCACCCGCTGCTAAAACTGCTGCCCGCCATTCATAATTGATAAATTAGATTCACTACCATGATGTTTCCAAAAAAAGTTAAATATCGAAAATGGCATACCTTTCGTGAAAATCCGAAGAAGGTTACGCCTGCAACTCGTGGTGTGAAACTCTCATTCGGTTCTTTCGGTCTCAAGGCAATGGCAGCAGGTCGTGTTCGTTCAAACCAGCTTGAAGCTGCTCGAAAGGTGGTATCGCGTGCGGTATCAAAAACGGGGAAACTCTGGATTCGCGTGTTTCCTGATATGCCATTTACCCAGAAGCCTGCGGAAGTGAAGATGGGTAAGGGTAAAGGAGATCCGGTTGGCTACCAGACACAAGTGTACGCTGGTCGTATTTTGTTTGAAATCGACGGTGTGCCTGAAGTCGAGGCTCGGGAGGCTCTCAAAAGTGCTGGTGGAAAGCTTCCAATCAAAACAAAAGTCGTCTCACGCGAATAATCTCACCATCCTATTTCTATGAAAAAAAAACTACTAAAAGATCTCCGTGGAAAAGGTGTTGAAGCATTTGAAAAAGCGCTCAGTGAGAAGCGTAATGTGTTCCGTGCATTCACCTTTGGTGTCGCGGGAAGCAAAGCAAAAAACAATCGAGAGGGAACAGCGCTCAGAAAGGATATTGCCCAAATCTTGACCCTTTTGGGAGAAAAAGGTAGAACAAACTAACGTTATTTAAATTGTATGACAGTAGAAACAACACCAATTCGCCGAAAAACCCTCGAGGGCAAAGTCGTATCTAACAAAATGAAAGATACGGTTGTTGTTGCTGTCGATACGTATTCGCAGCACCCAAAGTATAAAAAGTACCTTCTTCGCCAGAAGAAGATCATGGCCCATGATCCAGGTAACACTAAAAACATTGGTGACACTGTTTCTATCGAAGAGTGTCGTCCGCTCTCACGCCGCAAACATTTTGTTGTAAAAGCATAATACTCCTACTATGGTTCAACCACGCTCAATCGTAAAAATCGCAGACAACACTGGTGCAAAAATCGGTCGCGTGTTTAAAGTACTCGGTGCAAGTAAAAAGCGCTGGGCTGAACTCGGTGAACTGGTAGTACTTTCGGTACAAAAAGCAGAGCCACGCAAGCAGCTCAAGAAAAAAGAAGTACTCACTGCTGTTGTTGTACGACAGCGCAAGCCGTTCCGTCGCACTGACGGCTCGTACATTCGTTTCGATGAAAATGCAGTTGTTATTATCAACAAAGCAACCGGCGAACCTCTTGGTAACCGTGTCTTCGGACCAATTCCTCGTGAAGTGGTTGAGAAAGGATATCCAAAGATTGGTTCAATGGCGCCTGAGGTGGTGTAACACTGTGGCCCAATCCTACTTATATGCATATTAAAAAAGGCGACAACGTAAAGGTAATTTCAGGAAACGACAAGGGTAAAACCGGCGCTGTTGTTCGTGCATTGCCAAAAACGGGACAGGTTATCATTGCGGGAGTGAACATGAAAAAGAAGCACGAACGTTCGCGCAAAGAGGGCAAAAAGGGGCAGGTCGTGCAGATTGAAACTCCAATCAACGCATCAAATGTTCAGAAAGTGAAATAAGCATAGCTCTACATATATGAAATCAGTACGCGAATTACAAAAACAATCATTTGAAACTCTCAAGAAGGAGTTCGGTTTTACCAATAGTATGCAGGCACCACGTTTGACAAAGGTGGTTATCTCTGTTGGTACCGGGTCATTCAAAGATAAAAACAAATATAAAGTTGTCGAAACCCGTCTTGCAAAAATCACTGGCCAGAAAGCTGCTCCTCGTGCTGCAAAGCAGTCTATTGCATCATTTAAACTCCGTCAGGGCGATGCAGTGGGGTATCAGGTAACGCTCCGTGGTGCACACATGTTCGATTTTATCGACAAATTGGTAAACGTAGCGCTCCCACGTACACGCGACTTCCGCGGCCTTAATCCAGCAGCTATCGACTCAGTGGGCAATTTCACTATTGGCATCAAGGAGCACAGCATTTTCCCAGAAACCACCGACGAAGAACTCAAAGACGTGTTCGGTATGGCCGCAACGGTAGTTACCACAGCGAAAAACAAAATCCACGCGAAGGCATTTTTCGAACTTCTCGGATTCCCATTCAAGAAAGCCTAAGCTATACTTGAAGCATGAAACTATTTTTTGCCACCGCAATTGCTTTTTTGTTGGTCGCTACAACAGCGTCTGCAAACATTATTGTTACCGACGTCACGCCGGTGATGTGTCCCGCGCATACTGTCGGTAGATTTACCACTATTGATACAAAAACACTACCAAGCGGTGTCACGTTGACTGGTAATGGCAGCAACAAAGTCCGCGTGGTTAATAAGTCTACTGAAGATCTCTATTTCGATAGTGCACACGCACAGGACGACGCTGCAGAACAAAAAACCTTTAAGAAGAATGTAAAGATTACCGGAGGCAAGTACTACCGTCTCGACGCGAAAACAAAAGAGTGGGTTCTCCAAGAAGATACACACTTTTATATCGAGCTTCCGGTCGGCATTATGAGTGGTGTAGGAATTGAATCTACCGACAAGCGACTTGAAACGGTTGAGATGGGCACTCGTCGGGCTGAATTTCGAGGACGTCGCGTGGATATTGCTGGGGAAGTGACATACTTCGCACAAAAGAACACGTGTCGGCCCAGTGATCCGGTGGGACTGCCGATTGCTGCATTTATGCGTGACTTAACCATTGGTAGCAGAGGGGATGACGTGGTTAAGCTCCAAAGCCTTCTTGAAGCAGGTGCGTTTCTCGTATTTCCTGCAGGAGTGTCTAAGGGATATTTTGGTCCGGCTACTCAAGCTGCACTCATAAAATATCAGATTTCTAAGGGGATTATTCCGGCTTCGGGCTACTTTGGTCCAAAGACTCGGGCTGTTGTTGGGGTCGTAACTGGCGCCACTCAGTAAAACCTTTGACAGTTACTACGGCTTGCGCTACTATAGCCAGCACGCTCGTTTGAGCTTTTTTTATTCGTTACCGATATGGCAAAGACATCAACGTACGTCCGATCACTTAAGACACCGAAATTCAGTTCTCGGGTGGTTCGTCGTTGTTTTCGTTGTACTCGTAAGCGTGCCTATATGCGCGATTTCGACCTCTGCCGCATCTGTTTCCGAGAATTAGCTAACGAAGGTATGATCCCAGGTATTAAAAAATCATCGTGGTAAGTCGCGCCAACTACTAACAAGACGCGATACTCCCTCGACGTATACAATGACAACAGACACAATTGCAGACACAATCAATCGATTAATCACCGCAAACAAAGCTAAGAAAGCTACAGCGGTTGTTCAGTATTCAAAGTTCATCGAAAGCATTCTCTCTGTCCTCAAGAAAGAAGGGTTCGTTGGTGCTGCAGCAACTATTCCCAATGGTGATAAAAAATTTATTCGTGAAATCGAAGTTGAACTTTTGTACAAAGACGATCAGCCAAAAATTGAAGGCGCACGCCGCATGTCGATTCCTTCAAAGCGCATGTACATTGGCTGGCAGGAGGCACATCCGGTACGCCAAGGATTTGGTCGAATGTTTGTTTCTACTCCAAAGGGAGTACTTACTGATCGCGAAGTCCGCAAAGAAAAGGTCGGCGGCGAAGTACTCTTTATCATGTGGTAATACCAATCTATATTCACTACCATGTCACGTCTCGCTAAAAAACCTATCGTCATCACTACCGGAGCTGAAGTATCTGTCAGCGGACAGACTGTTTCTGTAAAAGGAGCGAAGGGAACTCTCACCCGCGATCTTCCTATTGGCCTTACGGCTAGTATTGAAAACGGCCACGTATCACTTACTGTCGGTAAAGAGCTTTCAAACTTTGCACTGCTCGGTACCTATGTTTCGCACATCAAAAACATGATCAAGGGCGCTGCAACTGGCTACGAAAAGAAGCTCGTTCTCGAAGGCATTGGTTTTAAGTCTGAGGTAAAAGGTCAAAACCTCGCACTTGCACTTGGCTTTTCTCACCCAGTGAGCGTGCCAATTCCCAAAGGAGTTGTCGTTGTTGCTGAGAAAAACCTCGTTACCATTTCAGGTATCGATAAGGAAGCAATCGGACAATTTGCAGCAAGTGTGCGCTCACTCAAGAAGCCAGAGCCATACAAGGGTAAAGGGTTCCGCTACGAGGATGAAGTTATTAAGCGCAAGGAAGGTAAGAAGACTGCGTAATACCTACCACTATCATGATGAAACGATCTGTAACAAAATCTGAAAAGCGCGACCGACGACATCGCCGTATTCGCGCACGTGTTGTTGGTACTACCGAGAAACCACGCCTTTCGGTATTCCGTTCAAACACAACGCTCTACGTGCAGCTCATTGACGACTCACAAGGTCGCACACTTGCACAGGCGTCAACAAAAGAAATCACCAAAGGAAAAGCGAGTGACAAGGCAAAAGCTATTGGTGAACTCATTGCAAAGCGTGCTGGAGAAAAAGGTGTCACTACGGTAGTATTCGATCGAGGCGGATTCATTTACGCAGGCCGTATCGAAATGTTAGCAGATAGCGCCCGTGCAGCCGGACTGAAATTTTAAACTTTATGACAGACCAACTTACACCAGCAGTAGCGCCCGCAACTCCTGTTCCAGCACCAGCTGGAGCTCCTGCTGCGCGCTCACCATTTAGTGATGACCGCGGTGGTAATCGTGGCGGTGGCGGTAACCGTCGTGGTCGCCAACCTCGTCAGTCACGTGATCAAAAACCTCGCTCTGAATACGATCAGAAAATCGTTGATATTCGCCGTGTGACCCGTGTGGTTGCTGGTGGACGCCGCTTCAGCTTCTCAGTTGTTCTTGCGGTAGGTAACCGAAAGGGAACTGTTGGCTTGGGTATGGGTAAGGCAGGCGACACCGCACTCGCTATCGATAAGGCTCTCCGCGATGCAAAGAAGAAGTTCCTCCACCTTTCACTCAGCAAAAATATGTCTATCCCGCATGAAATCGAGGCAAAATATGCTAGCGCTCGCGTGTTCATGTCACCAGCAGCAGGTCGTGGATTGATTGCAGGTTCTGCAGTCCGTCAGATTCTTGAGCTCGCAGGTATCAAAGATACAATGGCGAAAATTCGCTCAGGTAGCAAAAACCGTCTCAATATCGCTCGAGTGACTATCGATGCACTCTCACAGCTGCCACAGCTTACTCCTGCACAGAAATCAGAACGTGCTGCTGCAGCAAAAGACACAAAGAAATTCTAATCTGTTAACGTTACTATCATGCAATTACATTCACTAAAACGAAACACAAAGCGAGCAACAAAAGGCCAAGTTGGTCGTGGTGGAAAGCGTGGTAAAACATCGGGACGTGGTACCAAAGGTCAGAAGTCACGTTCGGGCCGCAAGATTCGTCCTGAAATTCGTGATTTAATTAAGCGTATCCCAAAGCTTCGCGGTCGTGGTAAAAACAGCAACCTCACGATTCAGAAAAAGCCGCTGGTGATCAACGTTGCAACACTCGAGCAACACTTCGCAGCAGGGGATGTAGTAAGCAAAGACTCAATCGTTGAAAAAAAGGTTCTCAACCTCAACAAGGGACGCGCAGTGGTGGTAAAGGTGCTCGGTGATGGCGAACTGACAAAGAAACTGAGCATCGTCGGTCTCAAGGTTTCAGCAAGCGCTCGACAGAAAATTGAAAAGGCAGGTGGCTCGATTGCATAACTATGATTACACAATTTGTACAAAAGCTCCGACTCGTCTTCGTTGATCCGGCGCTCCGATTTCGTATTTTCTTCACCCTTGGAGCACTAGCTTTTTTTCGTCTTATCGCATCAATTCCGCTTCCGGGTGTAGACCTTGAGCGATTGAAGGCCGTATTTGCAAGTAGTCAGTTTTTTGGCTTGCTCGATATTTTCTCGGGTGGTGGGTTGCAAAATCTTTCAATCGTATTGCTCGGTGTGAGCCCATACATCACCGCTTCTATTATCATGCAACTCCTCACCATGATGTCGCCTCGCCTAAAGGCGCTCTACCAAGAAGAGGGAGCAAGTGGTCGTCGACGCTTTATTCAATACTCTCGCATGCTCACCTTGCCACTAGCGGCGCTTCAAGCTTTTGGCTTCCTCGTTATTTTGCAGCGACAGGGTGTGCTCGACGGACTCACGCCATTTCAGTTTGCGGTGAACGTTGTTATTGCAACTGCGGGATCGGTGTTCCTCATGTGGCTCGGTGAACTTATTACTGAATTTGGTATTGGAAATGGCGTGTCGCTTATCATCTTCGCAGGTATCGTTGCTCGTATTCCAACCGATTTGTGGCGCTTTTACCAGACGTTTGATCCGTCACAAATTCCGCTCTACGCAGCATTTCTCGCCGCAGTATTTTTAATTATTTACGCGGTGGTGTTTATTACCGAAGCCGAACGCCCGGTGCCGGTGACCTACGCAAAGCGCGTCCGAGGTTCAAAAGTATTTGGTGGCGTGTCTACCTATCTTCCGGTTCGTCTGACACAAGCGGGTGTGATGCCAATTATTTTCGCACTCTCGCTCTTGCTCTTCCCGCAACTTATCGCTAACTACCTTGCAACAACCAGCAATGCAACGCTCCAGATGATTGGTCAGACCGTTGCAGATTACCTCAGTGGTGGATGGGTGTATGCAATTGCGTACTTCATACTCGTATTCTTCTTTACCTTCTTTTACACTGCTGTTGTGTTTGATCCACAGGCAATGTCTCAAAACCTCCAAAAGAACGGTGCGTTCATTCCGGGAGTTCGACCGGGTCATTCTACTGCCGAGTATCTTGCGCGCATCATCACTCGACTCACGCTCATCGGTGGTTTGTTCCTCGCGTTTATCGCCGTATTGCCGCTCATCATGCAGACACTTACTCAAAACCCGGGCTTAGCCGTTGGTGGTACCGCGCTCCTCATCGTTGTGTCAGTAGTGCTCGATCTCTTCAAAAAGATTGACGCTCAGGTGTCAATGCGAGAGTATTAGGAAATGAAACCAAAGACTTTTGTATTTCTCGGTCGCTCAGGTTCAGGAAAGGGAACACAAGCGACCCTGCTCAAAGAGTATCTTGCGAAACACGATCCATCTCGAAAGATTATTGATGTTGAAACAGGAGCGAAACTCCGCGAGCTCCGTCAAGAAAAAAGTTTTGCTGCAGAGATAACACGCGAAGTTATCGAGCACGGAAACCTCATGCCCGCAGCCCTTCCTATTTGGATCTGGACTGATTTCATGGTGAAGAATGTCACAGGCAACGAACACCTCATGTTTGACGGTGTGTCTCGCCGTGCTGGTGAAGCGCCAATTCTTGACGAAGCGCTGGTATTCTTTAAGCGCGAAACGCCATACATTGTGCATTTACACATCGACAATGATGAGGCCACTGGCCGATTGCTCAAGCGCGGTCGCCACGATGATACCCACGACTATATTAAGTCGCGCCTCGGCTGGTTTGAAGAGCACAGCATGTCTGCAGTTGACGTGTTCCGCAATAGTCAGTTTTCGAAATTTCTTGAAATCAACGGCCAACAGCCAATTGAAAAGGTGCACGCAGACATCATTGCTGCCGTTGATTGGGCATAGTAGTATGCCGAACACATGATTCGGATCAAAACATCAGAGGATATTGCCAAGCTTCGTGAGGGTGGAAAGCGCCACGCTCGTCTTTTGGCTGAACTTGCCGAAAAAGTGCAGGTGGGTGTTTCAACAAACGACATTAACGAGTTGGCTAAAATGCGCATTGCTGAATTGGGTGACCAATCGGCCTTTTTTAATTACCAACCGTATGGTGCATCGCGTCCGTATCCATCACACGTGTGCATTTCAATAAATGATGAAGTGGTGCACGGTATTCCGAATGAAAAACCACGATTTTTTGCTGATGGTGACGTCGTAAAAATTGATCTCGGTCTAACCCACCAGGGCATGATTACTGATGCGGCGGTCACGAAGGTTCTTGGTACACCAACCGAAGCAGTAGCAACTCTTGTACGCGTTACTGAGGCGTCGCTTGCAGCTGGTATTGCTGCTGCACAAGCCGGTAGCACTGTTGGTGATGTCAGCGCAGCAATTCAAGCAGTTATCAAACCACACAAGTACGGCATTATCCGTGAGCTTGCTGGTCATGGAGTAGGCTACGCCGTACACGAAGAACCCTATGTGCCGAACTACGGTACTTGTGGTCGTGGAGCAAAACTAAAGCCGGGTATGGTTATCGCTATCGAACCAATGGTAACGCTCGGTAGCCGCGACATTGTGCTCAATCCTGATGGGTATACCTACCGCACTCTCGATGGATCGCTCGCTGTTCACGTAGAACACACCATACTCATCACTGAACACGGACCAGAAATACTCACCGCTTTGTAACTATTCAAAAGGCGTGTGCTAATAGCGAGTCAAGCGAGCGTCAGTCGTGCAATCCGAGTATAATGCCTGCATGCACACTCATAAAGATATGAAAAAAGAGCGAACGTTGGTGCTCATTAAGCCCGACGGCATTCAGCGTACGCTGGTAGGGGAGATCCTTAAACGCTACGAGCGATTAGGACTCAAACTTGTCGGTATTAAGATGGTTGTACCAACAACCGAACACATCGAACAGCACTATACGATTGACCCGGAGTGGCGTCGTATCACTGGTGAAAAACGTATTGCTGCAGCGCGTGCTCGAGGAGAAACTCCTTCTTCAGAAGATCCACTGGAGATTACCGCTACCGTACTCGAACGTCTCAAAAAATATATGACCAGTGGTCCAGTGCTTGCCATGGTGTGGGAAGGACTGCATTCAATCGAACTCATTCGAAAAGTCACTGGTTCGACAGAGCCGCGTTCGTCTGATGTCGGCACTATTCGGGGTGACTTTGTGCTCGATTCGTACCTCATTGCTGATATCGATGATCGATCAGTACGAAATTTAGTGCATGCATCAGGGAGTGTTGCAGATGCAGAAAAAGAAATTCCACACTGGTTCAAATCAGAAGAATTGGTGAACTACCGATTGGTTCAAGAGCAGATACTCTACGATGTAAACCTGGATGGATTGCTGGAATAGGGTGGTACGTGTCCGGGGCGGAGTAATAAAAAAACAGGCACCGAGAGATGCCTGCCGCCCACAGGGGCTTAACTGTTCTGATGTGTTGCAAAGAATCCAACCTGTGCAGCAACTTCCTCAATGGAAGGTGTGGCACTAATGCGGTGAATTTTTGCTTCGCCCTCAACCTCCTTACTTTCGAAGAATGCAACGATGCCGCCGATGTTCGTTTGATAGAGCATCAGTCGACGTTCGATTGATTCGACGTTCTTGTCGTCTTCGCGGACATGCTCGCCGTTGAGCATTGCCTGTTGCACGCGCTGATGGATGCGCTCGATGCAGTGGTGGTGATCGAGATCGAGGATGATGACAGACACATCCATCTTTCGTTCCGAAACAATCTTCCAGAGCAGGTACGCCTGGTCGAGATCACGTGGTACTCCGTCGAATGCAATGTTTACACTACTCGGCTGGTTTCTGAGGTACTCAACGAGCACGTCAACTGCCCCGGGAACGAGTGTGCCTTGCCTGCGGAGCGGGCGACTCATCTTTGCAAACTCAGGATCGATTGACTCCTTCCAATTGAGTGCGGCGCTCATTTCTCCTGAAATGAAGTTGAGCTCATTTGTGAGCTTTTTTCGCTGTTCACCCTTTCCTGATCCTTGCGGGCCAATGAGGATTACAGCCTTCGGCTTCGGATTCGTCACGTTTCCTCCGTGTGGTATGAGAAGTGCTTAAGGAACTGTACCAGCGCATAATTCTATACATAAAAAATGACTCGTCAAGGCGTACTCTTTTTTACACGGCGTATACTAAGTGAGGTCGCGCAGGTATTATCTACAAACTTTTTTAAAGGGAGTCTTATATCGCGCCGAGTCGATGAGCACAACCTTCACGGGAAGTATTCTGACACTCTGCGCTGCGGGCACCCACCTAGGGTTTTCCTAGGTAAGTACCTGCGTGACCTCAAGTAACTGTCTCATTTGAGACGGTTTTTTGATACGACAGGACCATCTTTTGCTATACTATGGGCATGATTTCACCGGACATTCAACGCGCTTTTTTTGTTTCAGCGGGCGTCATGATTCTCGATTACATTGCTCGTGCAATGAGTTGGTACTGGACCGTGCCATGGTTCGACACCATCATGCACACTCTCGGAGGGTTTTTGGTGGTGATGCTTGCTGTGCCATTTCTGAAACGTGTCGGAATGACGCTGTCCGTACAGACACTCGTCTTGTCGGTCATTATTGTCGGTGTCGGGTGGGAAGTTTTTGAATTGTTGAATAACATTACGGGCGTCCCACCAGAGCAGTATTGGTCAGATACCATCGTCGATCTCATCGCTGACCTTTTGGGTGGATTATTGGCCATTGCATACTTAAAAACACAGAGATAATATGACCCCGGCAATTACTTTTTATGGCGGTGTTGGTACTGCGACAGGCGCGAATTTTTTACTGACCATCGCAGACAAGCGCATTCTCGTTGACTGCGGACTGTTGCAAGGAGTGAGCGGCTCGGATGCGTGGAATCATGCTCAGTTTGCGTACGATCCCGCAACAATTGATGCGCTGGTGATAACACACGCACACATGGATCACATTGGTCGTATTCCGAAATTGGTGAAAGATGGCTTTCGCGGACATATTTACTCAACTCCAGCAACGCTCGATATGGCACGACTGATGTACGAAGATGCCATTGGTATTATGGAGCGAAACGCACAAGAAACGGGTATTGCAGTTATGTACTCAGGTAACGATGTACACCAGGCAGTTAGTCAGTGGAAACCAGTCGATTACCATACGCCATTTGAGATTGTTCCGGCGGTAACGTGTACATTCAAAGACGCGGGACACATCCTCGGCTCAATAATGGCGTGGTTCGAACATGAACACTATGCGATTGTGTTTACTGGAGATCTCGGAAATTCACCAGCACTCTTTTTGCGCGATAGCGAATCACTCGAAGGTGCAACACATGTCGTCATGGAGAGTGTCTACGGCGACCGCAACCACGAGTCAAAAGAGGAGCGTCGTCGTAAGCTCACGGAAGCAATTAAAGATACAGTAGCGCACGCTCGAGCGCTGGTTATCCCTGCATTCTCGATTGAGCGAACCCAGGACATTTTGTATGAAATTAACAAATTGGTTGAGCAAGGTTCGGTAAAACCTATTCCGGTGTATCTCGATTCGCCGCTCGCTATCCGTATCACCGAGGTATACCGCAACTACTCTCGATACTTTAAGCCTGCGGCACAGCAGCATATTGCTGAAGGTGATGATCTCTTCCGTTTTCCAAAATTAGTTGTGACAAGAAATATCGCGCAGTCGGATGCCATTACCCATTCGCCGAATCCAAAAATTATTATTGCTGGCTCAGGCATGTCGAATGGGGGACGTATTGCTCGACATGAAAAAGTATTGCTCCCAGACGAATCAACAACGCTGCTGTTGGTAGGGTATCAATCGCTCGGTACGCTTGGTCGCAAGTTGTGGGATGGTGCAAAAAAGGTTGAAATCGATGGTGAAGAGGTGGCTGTGCGAGCGCGAATCCAAATGATTTCAGGCTACTCATCGCACAAAGATTCTGATCACTTAGTTGAACTCGTGGCAACCGGTCAGAAAACAATCAAACACATTTTTATTGCTATGGGTGAGCCAAAGTCGTCACAGTTTTTGGCACAAAAAATTCGTGATACGACCGGTGTAGCGGCGGTCTACCCCGAGCTCGGTTCGACACATCCGCTTGAATAAGAAAACAAAAAGCCCCGAGTCTCTGACTCGGGGCTTTTTGTTTTGTGTAGACGGTACTTGTTACTGTATCTGCTCGAGAATTTTTACAAACACTGTTGGATGCTGTTCAGCGAGCTGTGAAAGAATTTTTCGATCGATAGTGATACCTTTCTTTTTGAGTGCGCCAATGAAGGTGCTGTATTTAAGACCGTGTTCACGGAGCATGCCGTTGATGCGGATAGTCCAGAGCTTGCGCATGTCATTCTTTTTGTCGCGGCGGTGAGCAAAGGCGTAGGCACCAGCGTGGGCGAGAGCTTCGTATGCCTGCTTTTCTTTTGTTGAGCGACCAAAACGATACCCCTTTGTTTGTTTGAGGATATTGCGTCGAGTTTTCAATGCGTGCATTCCTTTTTTAACGCGTGCCATAGTAGTAGAGAATAGTTAGTTAGCTGCTCCTGAAAGGAAGCGACTCTTTACCTTGTTTGTAAATGCATTATCAAAAGCCAAGTTTGTAGATCGGCCCTTTGCGTGCTGCTTGCGGCGCGACTCCTTAGCATTAAAGTGGTTTTGACCAGCTTTTCGGGCAAGAATCTTGCCGTTTTTGGTTACTTTAAGGCGCTTGCTACATGACTTATTTGTTTTCATACGGTTTTCATATACTACAGGGTTTTATAAATCTGTCTAGTTTGCATAAAAAAGCCGCCAAGTACTCCTTAGCGGCTTAGTGCCGCTGTATAGCGGTACTACCTATTTGGCCCGTTCAATGAGCACAGAGAATCCCTTTGGACTCTTCTTGATAGGGTCAGCAATTGAGAAATCTTCGGTGATGAGTTTCAGAATGCGTTCCATGCGCCCACGGAGAAACTTTTCGTCGAGGTACTTGCTGCGGCCGGGGAGGAAGAGATCGATTTTAATACGGTGACCTTCGGCGAGCCACTCAGATGCTTTGCGTGCTTTGAGGGTGAGATCGTGATCGCCGGTACCGATTTTTACCTGGAGCGTTTTGAGCTCGGTGATACTCGTTTTGGTTTTTGCCACTTTCTGCTTTTTGTTCTCGGCGTACTGGTACTTACCAAAATCCATGATCTTTGCCACTGGTGGTACGGCAGAAGGAGAAATCTCGATTAAGTCGAGACCCATTTCGTTGGCTTTGGTGAGGGCTTCTTGAAGGGAAATAACGCCGAGGTTGTCGTTTTCGGCAGTAATAACACGCAGCTGCGGAGCTTTGATTGCGTGATTAATTCGTACGTGTGTAGCCAATGAAATAAGTATTATGTATTTTAAGGTGCTCACTATACCAGCCATTTTTTCATTTGGCAATTATATATGGTTGTTTGATATACTACGAGGATATGCAAGACACACATTCGATTTTAATTGTTGAAGATGACGAAACGCTTCGGCAGGCACTGGCAGAAAAGTTTACCCATGAAGGATTCACTGTATGGGAAGCACACGATGGTCTGGAAGGATTTAAAATGATTGAGGAACATCTACCCGATGCAATTATTCTTGATTTGGTCATGCCAGACGGTCCTGGTGCAGATATGCTCCGTCGGCTTCGTATAGAAATGCCGAGCTTTGAGTCACCAATTGTGGTGTTGACGAACTCAAACGACTCAGATACCATCGCTGATGTTATGCAGCACAACGTGACCACGTATCTTATTAAGGCAGACCATTCATTGTCAGATATTGTCACTCTGGTGAGCAAAATGCTCGAAAGCTAAGATGCGCTTTTCGCCACACAGTCGTCGTCGGTTTCGTTGGTGCTTTCCGGCTGTTATCGTGTTGGTACTCATTATCGGAGCCTGCGCGACCTTCTTTGTGATGCAGCAAGTTAGAACAGATGAATTTCGGCATTTACTCGAACGCTCACAGACAATTGCACAGGCGATTGATCCTTCTGGTATCGCGTACCTTTCGGGAAGTGCTGCTGATACCGATTCAATTGTCTACCAAGAGCTCAAGCAGCGCATCACAAATATTCGATCGGTGAATCCGGATGTCCGCTTTGTTTACTTGATGGGGCAGGGAAGCACTCAGGAAATCTTTTTTTATCTCGATTCAGAACCCGAAGATTCTGAAGACGCGTCACCGCCAGGCCAGGTGTACACCGAGGCGAGCGATGTACTCATTGGGACATTTACACACCAAACATCTTCGGTTGAAGGACCGTCTCCTGATCGTTGGGGAAACTGGATTTCGGCATTCACACCAATTGTTGATCGTGAGAGTGGGCGTGTAATCGCTGTTGTTGGTGTTGATATTGCCGCGCGGGAGTTTATATACGCTCAGTATATAAATGGTGCGCTGCCAGCACTGCTTACGCTGCTCATTCTCGTGGTCCTTATTGCCGGATACCGTATTCGCCGCACTGAAGACGAAGTGCTCGATCTCAAATCAGAATTTCTTTCTATTGCTGCGCATGAAATTCGCACGCCGCTTACCGGCATTCGTTGGGCGTCTGAAAATATTTTAGGTGACCACACACTTACTGCACCTGTTCGTCAGGCGGTAACAAGAATTGAAAAGAGTGCAGTCGTACTCATTGATCGCGTTAGCTCGCTCCTCAATGTTTCGCGTCTTGAGTCTGGCGTGGATGCGGTGTTAACTCGAACGTCGACAGACATGACCGGACTTGTGTCAGAGGTTATCCGTACCTTCTCACTCGCAGCGCAGGAAAAATCACTGAACATGGTTATTGCTCCTTCGGTACCGTCACAGCTTACGATGTACGTTGATCGCGAACGGATGAAACAAGCGTTGCACAACATTCTCTCAAACGCACTCAAGTATAGTCGATCGCATGGTGTCGTTACGGTCTCATATACACAGGAGGGTTCGTGGCACCGGCTGCACATTGCAGATAGTGGTATTGGCATTCCTGCAGCCGAATTGACCCATGTGTTTACTGGTTACTATCGTGCAAAGAATGCACGTGAGAGCGATACCTACGGTAGCGGATTCGGCCTGCACCTCGCACAGAAGATTGTCGAAGCCCACGGCGGCACACTCACGGTTACTTCTGAAGAGGGAGTTGGTACCGTATTTACACTGTCGTTACGAACATGTGGTGTAGTACACTAAGTACACCTATGAACAAGAAACTTAAACACTCGGTGTTTTGGTATGAGCAAAAGAAAGAGGCTAGTGGTGTTGCTCGAAGCGTTACTGCTCCACTTGCAGCTGATCGGAGCTGTGATGTGATTATCGTTGGCGGTGGCATGGCGGGGCTCACTGCTGCAGAACGATTTTCTCGTGAAGGAAAATCAGTGGTACTGCTCGAGTGTGATTTTTGTGGCGCAGGCGCAAGTGGAAAAACATCTGGCTTTATTACGCCTGATTCTGAAATCGAACTTTCGACGCTGGTTGAAAACCGTGGTCCTGCAGTTGCAAAAACGCTCTGGGAATTTGTCAGTGGCGGCGTTGAACAGATTCGAACAAATATCCATACCCACGCGCTCGACTGCGATTACAATGTTCAAAATTCACTCTTCATTGCAACAACTGAAAAGGGAATGGAGCATACCGCTGGTGAACACGCAGCGCGAAAGCAACTCGGGTATGCAAGTACGCTGCACGATCGCACGCAGGTGCAATCGGTTATCGGATCAAAAAAATATTTCGGTGGCGTTGAGTATTCAGACACATTCGGCATGAACTCATACCTCTTTTGCCAGGGGATGAAGGCGGTGCTCCAACAAAAGGGTGTACACATTTTCGAACATACTCGTGTCGATCGAATTCATGCTGGTGGGGTGAATGCGAACGGTTGCGCTGTGCATGCCACACACGTTGTGGTGTGCGCTGATCGATTTACGCCGCAACTTGGCGCACTGAAAAAAGATATTTATCACGTGCAAACATTTTTGATGGTATCGAATCCGCTTCCCGAGGCAGTTATTGCGCGCATCTTTCCGCAGGGAAAAAAGATGGTGTGGGATACCGACCTCATTTATCAGTACTATCGTGTCACTGGCGACAACCGAATGCTCATTGGCGGCGGCGACTTTCTCTGGACGTACCGTCGAAAGGAAAATGTATCACCGACAGCATTCTACACGCGGTTACTCGGGTATCTCAAAACACATTTCCCCGAAGTAACATTTGATGTTGAGTATATTTGGCCAGGTTTCTTGGGTGTGAGCAAAGATTTTCTGCCAATTGTTGCTCGAGATCCAGAGCACAGTAACATCCATTACATTGGTGCAGCGAGCGGACTACCGTGGGCTGCAGCCCTTGCAAACTATGTTGCCGATGCGATTGTATCAGGTCGTTCTGAACTCGATAGCTACTTTAGTCCTGACCGAAAGCAACCGATTGGTCCTGCGGTCCAAACAGTTATTGGTACTCCTGCAACATTTGCGCTCTCGCACGGAATCATAAAGTATTTGAAGTAATATAAAAACACCCCTACTCATGGGAAGAAGAGTAGGGGTGCCGCGGCATCATGCCGCCGGAGGGAGGAGTGTCGTTGCAACTTCGTGTGTGCGCACGATGTATGCGTGTTCGCACAGAGTGAGCCGCTGCATTTTTTGTATGGAGATCACTCCAAACTCGCTCAAAAGCGATTTCAGCGCATCAATCTCTTGCATGATGTCGGCAATATCATTTTGTAAAACGCTATGGAGTTCATCAGAGACAAGGGGACCGTCCATGGAAACCTCCTTTTGCTGCCGCAGTTCGTTTCCTCGTACCTCTGTCTATAATGTTACTCCTATATCTCTTTCTGTTCAACACACTTATCATACGTCACCACTCCGTCTTCTTCGATAAACGCACTAGTACCTTTTGTCCAAAAAATAACACGCGCATCTCCCGTTGCATACCGAGCACCAGAAGCTGAAAGGGTGTGTGAAACGATGAGTGTTTTGTCAGATACGATAAGTGCCGCTCGTGTTCCGGTAGTTTCAATACGTGCAACGAACGTGCGGCCTGCTGCGCACACATATGTGTAGGGGGTAACTGGATCTATAAGCTGGTCAGTAGCTTCAGATGCACTCTCTTGTGTGAGTGCTGTATCTGGTGCGTGTGCGTTGATAAGATACAAGTACCCGCCGCCTAAAATAGCACCAGCAAGAGCAATGCCAACCAGTGTGCTCGTGAGCGATGAGTGTTGCATCGCGATAGTATACCGTACCTCGTAGCTAAAAAATAAAGCTGCCTACAGAAATCTGTAGGCAGCTGTGTGCAGCATTAGGTATTCAATCCTCCGGTGGTTGTGGTTCGACAATGTTCCATGCCAATCCACAGATGCCGAGCAATTGGATCATTCGATAGGTCGGATCAAATTCGTACCATCGCATGCCGTGCGATGCAGATCGCTGTTGGTGATGGTGGTTATTGTGCCATCCTTCACCCGCAGACAGCCATGCAACCCACCAGAGATTTGTCGAACGATCTCTGGTGTCGAAATTGCGGTAGCCCCACGTGTGGCACGCTGAATTCACAAACCACGTTGCGTGGTACATGACGCTTGTTCTCACGCCAATACCCCAAAATACCCACGACAAACCGAGATCATTTCCGCCAATCCAGTAGCCGATGCCGTAGAGCGCAGCGGCAAGAAAGATCTGGGGAAAGTAACAGAGTTTGTCGATGATCACCAGTCCAAGATCTCGACTCAAATCTTTTGCGGCATCTCGCGGATCAATTTCGTCGGGATCGCGCAAGAGTACCCACAACATATGAGACCAGCTAAACCCGTGGTTGGGGGTGTGTGGATCAAGCTCCTCATCCGCATGCTTGTGGTGCAGGCGATGAATGCCGACCCACTTGATTGGCCCACCCTGGTAGGCGAATGTGCCCATAATAGCAAGGACGTACTTACACCACGGGTAGGTTTTGAAGCTCCCATGTGTCAGCAAGCGGTGATAGCAGAGCGTGATGCCGATCCAGCCGGTCAGAAAGGCAAGCGCGATGCAGATGATAAATCCGCTTACGCTGAAGTACCAAAAACCAAACACTGCCAATACGTGCATAAGACCAACGCCGAAACACGACACAATGTCGATGTCTTTGTAGCGTACCTTCGGGTGCATGATTCCTCCTTTCGTGAGGTGTACAGTTCTACTCATAACGTTAGCACAAAAAACCGCCCGTGAGGGCGGTTTCTTTGGGGAGAGACGTGTATTACGCGCGTTGCACGTTTACTGCGTTCTTTCCTTTTTCAGTGTCTTCTGTTTCAAATGAGACAGCGTCACCTTCGTGGAGTTCTGCGAACTGCACGCCCACGAGAGAATTTGAGTGAAAGAAAATATCTTTGCTCGCATCCTCTGGGGTGATGAAACCGAATCCTTTGTCAGTAATCTTTTTGATGACTCCTTTCATAGGGTTAGTTTAGTGAGTTAATAAACACAAATAAGAATGTTCTTGAAATTCGACTTTTTCGAATCATAGCTCTTTGTTCAGTAACAAGCATGTCATGACAAGGAGTTTTTGTCAATTATAAAAAAACCGCCTGAGTGTTCATGCGGGGAATGTGGGAGTTGACGTGAGATCTTAGTACACGCGCTGGTGGACATCAACCTCTCCGGTGATTTCCTCAATGTAGAACCAGAGGAATTTTTCGGCAGAACTTTCGTGCCGAAACAGTGCCAGAATATCAGGCAATCGTGCTTCTGCGGGAAGTGTCGCCAGTACTTTGTGTTGCAGGAGGAAGAATTTTTCAAGGAACACTTTTTCAATCGTACTGCGGTTGAACGGCAGGTTTGGGTAGAGGGCAAGCAGTCGGTCGGTGTTTTTTGCCAGCCCTCGTACTGCTGACGCAGAGAGGTTGTGGTCACTGTTTGGATGCAGCGTGCAGGTGCCGCTATTGGCTATGACGATGTGGATCGTTTCACCCTCCCTCTCGAACGGCCGGTTTCGGCACTCAATGCTGTACCCGCAGAGATGTGGTGCGAGTTCGACGAGGCTCCATTCTTTGTTCCGTGGATTGCGCCGCGCGCACCATGGCGAACGAATGTGGATCATGTCGCCGCTCTTTTCAATTTTTGAAATGGGTCCACGAAAGGTAACGCCCGCTTCGACGACTTCGAAGTCGCCACCGATTAAATCTAATCGTTTAGCCACCCTTTTCCACGTGGTGGACGGTGTTTGTACGTGTAACATGGGGATCTGTCCTTTCGATATAAGGTATGTGAAGAACGAACTTAAAATAAAATAACATATTATAAAAATATGTCAAATTTAGTTACCCGGGGGGATTCCCATCTGCCCCTGCATCATTGTGCTCATGTCGATAAAACTGACTTCTGTAGGAACGCTGAAGAGTTTCGCATCTTTTTTCCACGGTTCGCAGTTGTAATTAATCTGTGCGTCAAGATCGACATAGCTGCCCATTGGCGATGATGTAGTAGTATTTCCTGCGTTTGTATTTTCTACTACTATTTTTATTCCCTGAGTGCCAGACCACGAGTACATGTGAGTATCGGTTTGGAGAATGTGCGTGTCGCTGGTTGCTGCTGTGTCGCTGTTGATAGAAAAATCTCCACGCAGTGTGTTACCCGAAAAGTATATAGTGGCAGTTGTTGAAACAGAGTCGTTGCCAAAGATGTACACACAGCGCATGTCTCTGCCAGTTGCTAGCAAACTACGGAGCGTGCCTTCACCCTGGTCAGTGGCTGTTGTGTCGCCGGCAGTAGTGGTAACTCCGAATGTGTAAAAGTCGCTCTGTTTTTCGGCATCAGTCATTGGTGCAGTAACTGTTGTACCGTCAGCGCCAATAGTGCCCTTCATACCTGCGGCAACGCGTACTTCTTTGTCGAATTGTCGAACTCGAGTCTTTTCGTCGATGGGAATGAGAGATACATCGCCCTCTTCAACCAACAGTATCGTGTCAGGGGAGCGGTAGGTTATTTGCAGCGCTGTGCCGCGAACAACAGCAACACCGTTTTGTGTTTCGATTTCATAAAATTCTCCTTGGGCGAATACTTTTTTTACTCGTGCCCATGCGGTGCCCGCTTTTAAAAAATTACTGGTACGTGTGCCGCTCGGGTCGAGAGCAGCGATAGTCATTTCTGAATTGTAGTCGAGGACTGTTTTTGTACCGTTTGATTGCTCAATGAGTGCGCGACCTGAGCTGTCAGTTTTGAGAGTGTCACCTGTAGCTGCGGCTTCGGTTGTTTCGATTTCTTTTTCAGTGCCGCTGCTAGCGTTGGTAATACGAAGGGTCTTTTTTAAGGATGTGGCGGTGGCTGGTGTTGTTGCTTTCTGCGCTGTCGGTTGGGTATTTTTGCTGGTGAGAAGCACGTATCCGAGTGCTGCTATGAGTACAATGACTATGCCGATGATGAGTTTCTTTTTCATGAATTGAATAGTAACACTGATTGAGGTGGACAAAAAAGGACCACTCTTTCAGTAGTTCTAACAACTCTTTCGTCTAAAACACCCCACCATGTGGGCGTTCACCATGCCAACTGCCTGCATGTGGGCGTAGATCGTTGTTGGACCAAGAAATTTAAATCCACGACGCTTGAGATCAGTAGCAAAGTGTTCGGCCTCTGGAATGACGGTGGGGTAGTCGCGTGGTGTTTTAATGGTGTGCGTAATCGTTTTGTTGTGCACAAACTGCCACGAGTATGTGGCGAATGAACCAAACTCTTTTTGTATTTCAAGAAATCTCGCTGCGTTGTTTATTGCTGCTTCAATTTTTGCGCGGTTGCGAATGATGCCGGCGTTTTTAAGCAACGTAGCGACATCGCGTTTGGTAAACTTGGCAACTTTGTGTGCATCAAAATGAGCAAATGCCGCGCGATAGTTTTCGCGTTTGTGCAGTACTGTTTTCCACGACAAGCCCGCCTGTGCACTTTCAAGCACTAAAAATTCGAATAGTTTGCGATCGTCTTTTGTTGGTATGCCCCACTCGGTATCGTGGTAGATGATCATGAGGGAGTCAGTATCTCCGGGCCAAGTGCAGCGTTTCTGGGGTTTCTTCATGGGGGAATGGTAGCATGAGAGCGAGGATCAAGACGACTCTGAAAAAAGCGATTTATTTTTATTATGAACACGACGGGAATTGGACCCGCACCTCTCAAGTGGTAAATTTGAAAGCCCAAGCCATTGGCGTGCCCAAGATAAGAATTACCATTTCTTATCAGTTGCTACTGTAGTAAATAGTTAACCAAGTTCTCATCAAAAATAAATAAAGAAAATATAAAACCGCCATTGCTGGCGGTTTTATATTTCAAATTCACCACTTGATACTGAGGTATTACCTTTTTATTGTGAGTGTGTCTATATTGTGGCGCCGCATCGGAATGCGGCACCCTACAAAAATCAAAACCGCCGTAAGGCGGTTGGATTTTTGTGGAGATGGCGGGAATCGAACCCGCGTCCAAACGAAGTTGGTGAAAGCATCTACGATGTGTAGGTAGTTCCTCGGTGCACGAGGCACCGTTTGAGCGCCGATGATATGAAACTAACAAGATTCATCAGTGCCGAGCCATGCGTGTCGGAGTACAGGTATGGCGAATTGTACTCCCAGCTCAAGATATAACAGGCACTACGTTTCGCTTGAGTACCGAAACGCACCTGGCCCTCAGCTAACTAAAAGTTAGGCGAAAGCGAATGCGCCAGCAAAGTACGGAGACTTTACTGATGCACGTGCAGAATTGTTTGCACTTAGGGTTACCACACGAGTAGGAGTAAGTGGCATGCTCCACATCGCACCATCACGCGAACGATCGCTTGTCGAAGCCGATCATCCCCAATATTATCTTTTCAAAGTTCTTTGAATATCTCGGTCGCTCTCGCGTTTCATGATTGTTTGGCGCTTATCGAATTTCTTCTTTCCGCGCGCAACAGCGATGCCAACCTTGATATTCGGACCCTTACTATACATTGAAATTGGCACTATAGTCAAGCCGTCCTGTGCTTCTTTTGCAGCAAGTTCGCCGAGTTCTTTTCGAGAGAGGAGCAGGGTGCGTCGTTGGTTTGGATCGTAGCCTTCGGGGGTGTTTTTTTCTTGGTATGCGGGGATGTATGCGTTCATCAAAAAAGCCTCCCCGCCGCGAATAGTTACATAGGCACCTTCAAGAGATCCGCGTTTGGCGCGAATTGTTTTTACCTCGTGTCCGGCAAGTTTTATGCCTGCTTCGTAGGTTTCGAGGAGCTCGAAATTGAACTTTGTTTTTGGATTATCGATCAAATACGGCATGCGTTCATCATAACAGAGAATTGTGGTATGATGCCCCCACTATGGCATCAACACCATCTGAAGGAAAAGGCAAAAAGAACCAAGCCCCAGAGCCGCGAAGTCTCATGAATACGCTTACTATCGTGTTTGTGAGCCTACTCATTATTGCCTCGTTGTACTCGTTTTTATCGAATGATTCTGCATCGACTGAAACGATCCCACTTTCGCAAGTTGTGCAGAATATTAACACTGGTTCGGTAAAGGAAATTACCGTTGAAGGCAGCACGCTCACGATTGTCTACATGGATGAAACCACAAAAGAATCTCGAAAAGAGGAGAGTGTGGGTCTCACGGAGACACTCGTTAACCTTGGCACCCAGCCCGAAAAATTGAGCGCGGTGAGCCTAAAGGTTGAAGATGAAACAGGTCTCAGCTTTTGGTTGCTCAATCTATTGCCGATTGTAGTGCCGATTATTTTCATCGTTGTATTCTTTTGGTATATCAGTCGCAAGGTGAGTGGTGCAGGTATGCAAGCCTTTACCTTCGGTCAGTCACGTGCGCGAATTACTTCTCCTGAAGATCGCAAGCAGCGCGTGACGTTTAAAGAAGTTGCGGGTGCAAAAGAAGCAAAAGAAGAATTGGCAGAAATTGTCGATTTCCTGAAGAATCCTAAAAAGTTTTTGGAAATTGGTGCACGCATTCCAAAGGGAATTATTTTGATGGGTGCGCCGGGTACGGGAAAAACATTGTTAGCACGTGCAGTAGCGGGGGAGGCACGTGTAGCATTCTTTTCAGTGTCGGGTGCAGAATTTGTGGAAATGTTTGTGGGCGTTGGTGCATCGCGTGTCCGTGATTTGTTCAAAATGGCAAAGAGCGCTGCGCCAGCAATTGTATTCATCGATGAAATTGATGCGGTTGGTCGTGTTCGCGGTAGCGGCATGGGTGGCGGTAACGACGAACGTGAGCAAACACTCAACCAAATTTTGGTTGAAATGGATGGTTTTGAACCGAATGAAAAAGTAATTGTGATGGCCGCAACAAACCGTCCTGACGTGCTCGATCCGGCGCTCCTTCGTCCGGGACGTTTTGATCGTCGCGTTACCATCGATCTGCCTGATCGTTTTGATCGTGAAGAAATTTTGAAGATCCACTCGCGCCAGAAACCATTTGCTGAGGATGTGAAGCTCGAAGTTATCGCTGAGCGAACGCCAGGCTTCTCGGGTGCCGATTTGTACTCACTCATGAATGAAGGCGCCATTTTGGCCGCTCGAGAAAATCGCACCAAAGTTGCGCAGTTTGATTTGATCCGCTCAATTGAAAAGGTGATGCTCGGCCCCGAACGCCGCAGTCACTTGCTCTCTAAAAAAGAAAAAGAAATCACCGCATACCACGAAGCGGGGCACGCTGTTGTATCGTCGCTCTTGCCATACGCTGATCCGGTCCACAAAATTTCAATTATTTCTCGTGGTCGCGCAGCAGGGTACACCCTCAAGTTGCCGCTCGAAGATCGAAAACTTCAGTCAAAAAATGAATTTCTTGATGACATTGCAGTATCGCTCGCTGGCTATGCAACTGAGAAAGCAATTTTTGGCGATGTAACAACTGGTCCGTCAAATGATTTGCAAGTATCATCAGCGCTCGCGCGCAGTATGGTGACACGCTTCGGTATGTCAGACGCGCTCGGCACAATTGCCTTTAATAGCGATGGTGGTCGCACGATGTTTGGTCAAACAATTGAAGAAAAAGATTACTCTGAAACAGTTGCTGCACAAATTGATGTCGAAGTGAAACGCATTATCGACGATGCCTACGCCCGTGCAGAAAAAATTATTACCGAGAAACGAGCACTCCTCGATGTGGTTGCGAAGCGGTTAATTGAAGTTGAAACAATTGAACAAGCTGAGTACGAACAAATTATTGTTGCCCACGGCGTGGAACTAAAGAAGAAAAGAGATATTGAGCACCAGGGATAAGGTGGTGCGAGTGCATGGATTCGAACCATGGACCGGGCGTGTATAAGACGCCTGCTCTACCTCTGAGCTACACTCGCGTATTGATACTCTAGTACACCCGTGCCGTTATTCAAAATGTACCTTGTCCAGTCTGCCTAATGCTGCGGCAAGTGCGGGATAGCGGTCCAGGGTGTGATCGTCGTCGATCAGGCGCGCCGCTTCGCGACGCGCCACCTCAACCATCTTGATATTTTTGAGTCCGTCCATAGCAAGATCAGACACGCCCCACTGTTTGCCGCCGGAGAGTTCGCCAGCACCGCGCAACTGCAAGTCGTACTCAGCTAATTCGAATCCATTTTTTGCAGTGGTGAGCGCTTTCAAACGATCTGCTGTTTTTTTCGATGTCGTTTCGGTGAAGACGTAACAGTACGCTTGATGATTGCTGCGAATGACACGACCACGCAGCTGGTGCAGTTGCGACAAGCCAAAGCGCTCGGCACCCTCAATAATGATGACGGTAGCATTTGGCACATTCACACCGACTTCAACTACCGATGTTGCAACCAAAATGTCGGTGCTACCACCTAAGAACAGTTCCATTGCGGTATCCTTTTTTGTGGGCGTCATTTTGCTGTGTAAAATATCGATGTCGTATTCCTGAAAGACTTTTTTCTTGAGTCGGTCTGCCTCAGCTTTTACCGACCGTGCAACAACTGCCATTTCTTTTGCCGGGTCGGGCTCATCAATGCGCGGACAAATAACGTAGAGTTGTCGACCGAGAGTAAGTTCGCGATGAATTGCATCGTAGGCAGCAGCCCGTTTCAGTGGCGATACGACGGTGGTGATAATTGGCTTGCGGCCCGGCGGCATTGCATCGAGTAGGGACAAATCAAGGTCGCCGTACATGGTGAGTGCAAGTGTGCGAGGAATCGGCGTTGCGGTCATCGAGAGGAGATGTGGAATCTTCCCATCTTTTTGCACGAGCTGCTGGCGCTGGCGAATGCCGAAGCGGTGCTGTTCGTCGATGATAACGTAGGCGAGGTGCTTAAATTTCACCGCCTTCTGAATGAGTGCATGCGTGCCAATGAGGATCGGGATTTCACCGTTGGCGACCCACTTAAGGAGTTGTGCCCGAGAAATCAGCGTTGCTTCTGCAGGAGTGCCTGTTGGTGTGCCGATGCGACTTACTTTTGAAGGAAATTTGTAACAGCCCGACCCCGTGATGAGACCAATTGAAATGCCTGACTTTCGAAAGTAATTACAGAACGAATCAAAATGCTGCGACGCCAAAATTTCTGTTGGCGCCATGTACCCAACTTGCAGTGAACCGAATGTTTGGCCGGGTGGGCGAGTCATGATTACGGCATACGCAGTTGCTGCGGCAACCAATGTTTTTCCTGAACCGACATCGCCTTCGAGCAACCGTGACATGGGGTGACCTTTTTTGAAATCAGCAAGAATATCAGCAATTGATTGCTCCTGTGCTGACGTTGGGTCGAATGAGAATCCACTAATGAAGGGCTGCAAGTCTGATCGAGTTTTTGAAATAACCCACGCGTGCTCACGAGCGTGCGTCGCGCGCTGTTTCAAACGTGAAAGTTGGATGAGAAAAATTTCTTCAAAAGCAAAGCGTTTGCGTGCGGCGTTCGCATCGTTGTGATTATGGGGCATGTGTACCCACACCAGTGCTGTGCTGAGTGTTGGTAAATGAAATTGCTCACGAATAGCATCGGGCAGAGGATCGGTCATTGATTCATGGACACCTGCGCGGATTATTTTTTGAATAGTATGGAAGATCCATTTTGAGGTAACGCCGCGGCTCTCGGCGTATACGGGGTAGAGTGGGGCGTGTTCTTCGTGCGATCCAAATAATGAATCACCGACAACTCCCAGTGGTTTGTCGGTGTGCTCATACTCAGGATTTGAAAGGTAGAGTCCGCGTGATTTCGATTTCCCTGCACTGATTGTTCCGGTGAAGAGCGCTTCTGATCCCTCGGACAACATTTTTGCGATGTAGGGTTGATTGAACCAGACAACTGCAACGCTGCCGGTTGCATCGGTGAGCGTTCCCGTTGCCATCGCTACTTTTGATTTCCAACCTTTTTGCAATTTGAGGTTGGTAATTTTTCCGTACACTGATACGCGTTCGCCGGCGGTGATGTCTATGATATTTTTTACATTCGACGTATCGGTGTAGCGCTGGGGAAAGTGATAGAGGATATCTTCGATTGTCGTAATACGCAGTCGTTCGAGTGCTGCAGTTTGCTGCGCGGTAATACGTACGTGCTGCGAGAGACGATCGGTAGTCTGCATACCGCTATTGTACCGAGCCCTGCCTTAGTCGGCGATCTGCCAGAGTTGTCGAGTATGTGTAATAATATGTTCTTTTTTCAACGCTGCGAGTATGCCAGTAATACGTTTCCGATCTATTTTTTGACCCGTTCTTTCTGCGCCGTCAGTGCTGAGGAGCGATACAAGCGTTGCTGTTGTATGCGGCTTCGTAAGCAAGAGGGTAAGAATTTTTCCACGAATGTACCGGTCTGATCCCTTAAATGCTGTTTGCTTCACGTGGTGAGTGCTTCGGCGGGAAGGGTTTGTGTGGGTTTTTTTCAGCATGGCGCCGTAATCCATCAGCGCTGCATACCACTCACGGGGGTGTGTGGTGTCGAGCGTTCTTTCGATAAGTGGTAGCAATTGTGCATCGGGCACTTTTTTCGCCCGTGGAAAAAAATGGTGAATGTACACCGTGCGAATGTTTGTCTCAATAACTGGATGCGGCAGGTTAAAGGCAAATGCCATGAGAGCTCCTGCAGTGTATGGGCCGATGCCGGGAAGGGCAGTGAGTTCAGTAAAGGTAGAGGGAAATGTACCAGCGGGTGAACGTGTTACTGCTGTTACTGCTGCCTGCAAGAATTTTGCCCGGCGGTTGTAGCCTAATCCCTTCCATTCAGTGAGTACTTCTTTAAACGGAGCATCGGCAAGTACTTTGGCGGTTGGAAACTTTTTCAGAAAGGCAGTGTACTTTGGCACCACTCGATCAGTCTGTGTTTGCTGCAGCATTATCTCTGAAACCAAAATATGATACGGGTCGGTAGTTGTACGCCACGGGAATGATCTTCGATGTTCAGCAAAATATGTTTTAACGGTTCGCATGAAGGCGGTTTCTGCTGCTCGTGTTCGAGTGGTCATGTGCCATCACTATAAACTAAAAAGCGGTCCGCTGTAGAGCGGACCGCTTTTTGCCTTATGCAGGCTGACCTGGCTGTGGCTGCTGCGGCTTCGGATCTTGTGGGTTTTGAGACATATTCTTGAGCAACAATTATGTTACTAATGCAGCTCGCGATACTGCATCAATAATTATACGCCTGACCTACGGGCAGGCAATTGACACATGGAGGGTATATTGTGACGTAATTTTCTAGGCCTGAGATAGGCTGTGGAATAGGTGCTCGTTTTCACCTTTTGTTACAACAATTGACCGGTGTCAAATAAGTGGTAGTGTTTCTACCAGTTCGTCCTTTTCTTGTGTTCAACATCTTTACCACGGAGGTCGTATGATTGCGTCTCAGGTTGCAACTGCCGCAAAGATCCCAAAGAGGAGAAGAAATCTAACGACAGGACAAATTGCCGATATGTGTGATGTCGCGCCGCGTACTGTCGTGAAGTGGATTGATAAAGGTGATCTCGTTGGGTACCACATTGCCGGCAGTCTTGATCGTCGCGTTCAGACACAGGAGCTTCTGAGGTTTCTCAAGCTTCACAATATGCCGATGGGAAAAGCGCTCGCACGGCTTGCTCTCAACGTTTTGATTATCGACGGTACCGATCTTGCTGTCGACATAATTTTTCCTGCAATTGAAGAGCTTGGGAACTGCGCGTTGCGGCATGCGCTGAATGACGTCCAGGCTGGCTACTTGCTCAACCAACTACATCCTCGAGTGATTATTGTCGAAACTGATTCTTCAGCGCACAACGTTCGAGACATACTCACGTTGATCTCAACCGAGGCCGAAATGGTATGTCCGGATCTCTATGCACTGACAGCTGCGGCCTCTGCAGATGTCTTGAATGATACGTACGGCGATGTCTTTACCGGGATCTTGCCCAAGCCGCTCGGCAGTCTGGCTATTGTTTCCGTAGTCCGAAACATTCTTGAAAATTAGCCAGCATGCTCCTATCTGCGTTTACCCAAACGCAGATTTTTTATTGATGTATGCCAATTTGTAATCAATGTGATACAGTGTCACCACCTTGGAGACGTGGCTGAGTTGGTCGAAAGCGCCTCACTGCTAACGAGGTAGGGGCTTTAAAACCCCTCGTGGGTTCGAATCCCACCGTCTCCGCCAAAATAAGGAGCAAGGCGACTATGTTTTTGCAGGATGCCGCAGTCTGCTGCGGCGCCGCAAAAAATCGAAATCGTTTTTTTGAAGCCACAATGCGGTCGGGGGGGGTCGATTGATGAGTTATTGAAATAATATGAACCCTAGCACCTACAACTGGTACTCGACTCTCATCAAGCCCACATGGGCGCCACCGTCGTGGCTCTTTGGGCCGGTGTGGATGGTTCTGTATGCCATTATTGCAGTTACCTACGGCACCGTGTTTTATAAGGTGTACACAAAAGAACTGCCCGCAATAGTTGCTCTGCCTTTTGTACTGAACCTCATTTTCAATTTCTCTTTTACCTATTTTCAATTTGGCCTCAAAAATAACTTCCTCGCGTCTATAGATATCCTTCTCGTCCTCGCGACGCTCATCTGGGCGCTCTACTCTATATATAGCGTCTCGCTGACAAACCATATTTCTACCGGCGCGCCAAGTCTCGCTTGGATTGTGTATGCCAATATTCCGTACTTAGTTTGGGTAACATTTGCGACAGTGTTGCAATTGACGATAACGTGGATGAATAAATAATTTTTTATAGAGAGGTTATTTTTGAATAATCAGTTCGTTTTGTGCGAGACGAACCTTTGCGAGTGTTCCGTATGTATCATCTTTTGCCCGAGTACCAAGCGCAACCATCACTACTGATGTTAGTTTGTATGGAGCGAGTCCTAATATTTCATCGAACTGTTTTGGGTCAAAATCTTCCATAGGTGTTGCATCAATTTCTTCAAGTGCAGCAGTAGTCAAAAGTACGCCAAGTGCAATATATGCCTGGCGGGCTGACCACGCACTGTTTTCTGTATCGCTTCGAGAAGTAACACCACCTTTGATCATAGCAGCGTAACCCGCAAGTGCTTCTGGGCCATATTTCTTGTTTTTCCAACGAGCGAGATAAATGAATCAACATCAGCAGGAGTGATCTGTGTTGCTGCAGCAAACACAAGAAAGTGTGAAGCGCCGGTTACTGGAGATTGATTCCAAGCGGCAGCTTTGAGTTTTACACAGAGTTCTGGATCGGTAATGTTGAGTACACGGTATGACTGCAATCCAAAAGAAGCTGGTGAAAGACGGATTGATTCGAGAAGCACCTCTACTTGTTCGGCAGAGAGTTTTTTGTTGAGTCATATTTTTTGGTCGCGTAGCGCCAGTTAAGGGCTTGAATGATATTTGACATATAATAAATTTAAAAATGTATTATATATAATGTTGCTAAGAATATAGTAATTACTTTCATTTGTAAAGTAATTGACTTCATGATATGGTCGCGGTATGTTACGAACTCGAACACAACAACGAAACCTTTGTACACATTGTCCGATTGCTAAGAGCGCGCACATTGTTGGTGACTCGATCGTCCTCATTATTATTCGTGAGCTTTTTAAGGGATCAAAACGCTTTGGTAGTATTGTCGAAGTGCTCGTAGGAGTAAGCACTCGTACCATTACCGCAAAACTACGAAAAATGGAAAAAGAAGGTCTCGTCGAAAGAAAAGAGTATCATGAAAAACCTCCTCGAGTAGAGTACTCACTCACCACAAAAGGTAAGGGGCTTACGGGGGTTATTGCCGCTCTCGCGGTCTATGGTAAAAAATATTTGTAGGAGTAACGGTAGGAGTAAAGATAGGCATGAATAATCACTAGCACGCATGAGCAATTGCTAAGCTCTGCACTTGAGTAAACCCCGCAGCGCGAAGTGTTGTAACTGCCTCTTGCATCGTTGTTCCGGTGGTGTAGACATCATCGAGCACAATAATGAGCTGCGATTTTTTTAGTGTTGCTGCGGTAGTGGTATTAACGGAAAAACACTGCTCGAGTGATCGTATGCGTTCGACCCGATCCTTCGTTGTTTGACTCTTGCGATGTTTACTGCGAACAAGGAGCTGTGTACACACGTGTATTTTTTGATCCATGCGCTGGGATGCGTGCACCACCACTTCAACTTGGTTGTATCCACGCTCGCGTCTACGCTGTTTTGATATGGGAATAGGCACAATGAGCGCATTAGCAACAGCGAGGTGGGGAGCGAGCACCGTCCCGAGCATTTCTGTGATACGTGCATTGCCGAAGTACTTTACTTCCTGCACGGCGGTACTCACCAGTGGATCGTGGTATTCGAAAAGTGCTACACCGTGTGTACATCGAGGTACTGCTGCTACAAACTCTGCCGCCGACATACCTTCAATGTGTGCCACGTGCGGAGATACGGGAAACAGATAATCGCCAACCAGGCGAAAAAGCCACGTCGCAGCGTTCATAACGAGTTGGATGATGGCGCCCATCACGGTATACTAGAACAAACACCTAAAATGTTTCTCAAAAACTTATTTAAAAAAGATAGTGAGACGGCACTCGGTATCGACATCGGGACGTCTTCAATAAAAGTAGTTCAATTACGCAGAAAGGGCGGTAAGGCTGTGCTTGAAACGTACGGAGAACTTGCTCTCGGCCCCTACGCAAATACTGATATTGGACGTGCCACCAATCTTACCTATGACGTTCTGAGCAAGGCACTCGCTGATGTGATTAAAGAGTCTAAAATAACCACAACGTCGGCAGGTATTGCAATTCCGTATGGTTCAAGCCTCATTTCACTCGTCGAAATGCCGAAAGTTGCCGAAAAGCAGCTCGATCAAATGGTACCGATTGAGGCTCGAAAGTATATCCCCGTACCTATTTCTGAAGTAATGCTCGATTGGTGGGTGGTGCCGCGGGTTTCAAGTGAAGAGCCGCTCTTTGCTGATGATGATAAGGCTGCGTTAGTCGCACCCGGCGAACAAAAGTCAGCACTCGAAAAAATTGATGTGCTCATTGTGGCAATTCATAACGACACCGTTACAAAGTACCAACAGATTGTGAGCAAAACAGGCCTCGATGCAGTATTTTTTGAAATTGAAATTTTCAGCACCATTCGTTCGGTGATTGACCAAGAGGTTGCGCCGGTGATGGTCTGTGATGTTGGTGCCGCGCTCACCAAGCTCTACATTGTTGAACGGGGAGTGCTGCAGCGTTCGCATACGGTACCGCGTGGGTCGCAGGATATTACGCTTGCTCTGGCACAATCGCTCGGAAAACCAGTCACTGATGCCGAAATTATGAAACGAAACCTCGCAAGTCTTGAACCTGATCTCAAAGCAAAGGTGGGACAAATAGTTTCAACGTCGCTCTCGTACATTTTCTCTGAAATTTCAAAAATTGTTGTCGCCTACCAAAAGCGTACGGGTAAAAATATTAACAAAGTGGTGTTTGTGGGAGGCGGCGCAAAGCTCGCTGGCTTTCTCGATCAAGCAAAAACCGGACTCGGACTACCTGTCGAACTGGGTAATGCATTTACAAAGGTTGAATCTCCGGCATTTTTGGAGCCACTGCTCAAAACAACTGGTCCAGAATTCACCGTTGCTATTGGTACTGCCCTCCGCGTGCTCGCAGAACAACGGTAGTAATAGCGGTAAGCGGGGATAACTCCTAGTGGAAATCAAGACTCGCATACTATAATGAAACAATGGATACGACTGTAAAACCATCGTTTATTCCGAAACGACCTCTTTCGGTCATCGATGCGCGACCACGCCGTGGGCTAAATATCTTTGCTCTCATTGCTTTTATCCTCTTTTTTGCAGCCCTTGTATTAGCAATTGGTGTGTTTGTATGGCGAGTGTCGATTGAGCGAGAAATCACCGATCTTCAAACAGCACTCGAAAACGCTAAGGAAGCACTCGACCCTAAAATTATTAGTGAACTTACCACATTGAGTACCCACATGCAGGGGGTATCGCAGGTGCTCGATAATCATCGCGCCGCTTCAGAATTTTTTGACTACCTCGAGACGATCACCATGAAAAATGTCCAGTTTCGCAACTTTAACTTTACCGTCGGAAAAAATAACCAGTTTCAAGTATCAATGGATGGACAAGCGGGAAGCTTCGCTACCGTTGCACTGCAATCAGATGTCTTCCTGGCAAATTCGCTGTATTTAAAACAACCGACAATTTCAAATGTGTCAGCCGGAGAAAATGGTGCCGTGAGCTTCAGAGTCAACGCTATGGTTGATAGCAACCTCATTTCATATCGCGCACGTCTCGAAAAACAGGCAGCAGGGCTTCAGCCACCACCGCAGGCAATGGCAACCTCGACTGCTTCATCAACACCAAACTAATATGAAATTCATTCTTCCCATCATACTTATTGCAGTCGCCGCATCTGGTGTGTACTGGTACGTTAACCCTGAGTACGTGATTATTAAAAAATTGCTGCAGGAACGCGATCAGTACCAAGCTGCCGTTGTTCAAGCACAGCAGGCATCAGAGAAGCTCAATAAGTTGGTGCTCGAGTGGAACTCATACTCTGTCAAAGATCTTGAACGTCTTGAAAAAGTCTTGCCAGAAAATATCGACAGTATTCGCTTACTCCTCAACTTTCAAACGCTTGCAAAACGCTTTGGGCTGAAGGCAGAAGGTATTCAAGTTCGACCGGCGCCAGCTGCAACAGACAAAAACCAACAAGCAGCAACTGCTATCCAGTCAGCGACAGTATCGTTTGGCGTCAATACTACCTACGAAGGATTCCAAACATTTCTCGAAGAGCTTGAAAAGAGTTTGCAAATTGCAACTGTTGAATCGCTCAGTCTCAGTGCTCCTGAGGATAAGACAGGCAAGCGCACCTACCAAATTACGTTCTCAACCTATATGTTACAAAAATAATATGAAACACTACTTCACATTGGGGTTTGTCGGTGTCGCGCTCGTGGTTGGAGGGTATTTCGTCATTCAAGAAACAGCGCTCACACCACTCGCTGCGCAAGAAATGTCTGATACTACAACCGCTGGCGCAGACAATCCAACATCGGTGTCAGCAATCATTGGCCAAGAACTCATTGAGCGCATGCAAGTTATCAATGCTATTAAGTTGCGTACCGAAATCTTCACCGACCCCGTTTTTCTCTCACTCGTCGACTATTCTGTAGAAATTGCGCCTGAGGGTGTTGGTCGAATCAATCCATTTGCACCAGTGCCGGGTTTACCAACTACTCGTTAAGCAGGCATGAACATCATTGAAGCCCTCATTTCGAAGAAGCTCCTTGCTGCACATGATGTTCCTGATATTCAAAAGGAAGTCGGGTCTTCGGGGTTGACGCTCGAAGAGGTTTTGATAAAACATGGCGTTGATCCTGCAGCAATTCGCACTGCAAAAGGCAAGTACTACCAGTTGCCAACGCGTGATTTGACGAATGTGGACATTCCGCACCAAGTGCTCGACTACATTCCTGAAGAATCGGCAACCTACTACCGTATTGTGCCCCTCGAGGTGAAAGGAGGCGCACTCGAAGTTGGTATTGTTGATCCCGATAACATCGGCGCTCGTGATGCACTCAACTTTATTACGACGAAAGTAAACATGCCGTTTAAGCTCTTCCTCATTTCTGAAGAAGACTTTGAAAAGGTACTCCAAATGTACAAGGGTTTGTCAGGAGAGGTGACACAAGCGCTCACTGAACTCGAAACCGAACTCACCGACGATGTTCAAACATTCCGCGATCAATCTGATGGTAACCAAGAAACTGAAGACGGTGGCACGCCAGCAACACACATTATTGAAGATGCCCCGGTCACTAAAATTGTGGCAACCATTTTGCGCTATGCCGCAGAGGGAAACGCCTCAGACGTGCACGTTGAGCCGCTTCGTGAGCGCGTGCGCGTTCGTTTCCGTGTTGACGGTATTCTCAACACCAGCTTAACCCTGCCAATTCGTGTGTATTCTGCGGTGTCGTCGCGCATTAAAGTGCTTTCAAATATGCGCTTGGATGAAAAGCGAAAACCACAGGACGGTCGTTTTTCTGCAAAAATTGAAGGTCGAAAAATCGACTTTCGTGTATCAACATTTCCAACCTACTTTGGTGAAAAGATTGTGATGCGTATTCTCGACCAAGAGCGCGGTGTTAAAAAAATGAACGAACTCGGTTTGTCGGAAATGAATTTGAAGCAGATTTTAAATTCGCTCGATAAGCCGTACGGTATCATTCTCATCTCAGGTCCAACCGGTTCGGGTAAAACAACAACACTCTACTCAATGTTGCGCGAAATTAATCGTGAAGAGAAAAACGTACTCTCGCTCGAAGATCCGATCGAATATAACATTGAGAGCGTTAGCCAATCGCAGGTACGACCTGAAATTGATTACACCTTTGCAAACGGTTTGCGTACTGCGCTCCGTCAAGACCCTGACATCATCATGGTGGGAGAAATTCGAGATAAAGAAACAGCGCAGCTCGCTATTCAGGCAGCGCTCACTGGTCACCTGGTGCTTTCGACCATTCACACCAACAATGCGATGGGTGTTATTCCGCGCCTCATTGATATGGGTGTTGACCCGTACCTCATTGCACCAACGCTCCAAATTGCTATTGCCCAGCGTTTGGCGGCAACACTCGCAACACCGAAGGTGGGCAAAAAGGTAAAGCTCGACGGCGCAATGCGGGTGATGGCAGAAAAGCCGTTTGAAGATTTGCCAGCTGAATTTCGCAAAAATATTACGATTCCTGAGTTTGTCTACCAAGCTGAACCAAGTGACGATTCGCCAACAGGCTTACGCGGCCGTATTGCGGTGTACGAAGTGATCGAGATGGACAAGGAGCTCGAGAAAATTATTCTCGCGACACCGACCGAACTTGAGATTACGAAGTATGTACGTTCGAAAGGAATGTTGACGATGCGTGAAGACGCGATGCTGAAAGCGTTTGAGGGTATTATTCCAATTGAGGAAGTTAACAAGGTATAATGTAACTACTATGGTATCAACACTCGAAAAAGGACCACTGCAACTGAACGCCAAAGTGCTCATTATTGACGACGACAAGTTTTTGCTCGATATGTACTCGCTTAAGTTTAAAAAGTACGGACTTGAGGTGAGCACCAGTTCAAGTGGACAAGACGCAATTACAAAACTAAAAGAGGGTGCGAAGCCAGACATTCTTATTCTCGATGTCATCATGCCCGGCATGGACGGCCTCGAAGCTTTGGCGGAAATGAGAAAGCAGCATCTCGTCGATTCATCAGTGGTGGTTATTCTCACAAACCAAGGTGAACCAAACGATATCGAGCGTGCAAAAGCGCTCGGCATCAATGGCTACATTGTCAAAGCAACCAGCATTCCATCTGAGGTTGTCGAAAATGTTATTGGTATTTACAAGAATGCAAAACACGTAAGCTAACATGGATCACGCTAAACTACTGACAGCGCTCATCGATATCACCGTGAGCGAAGGTGCGTCTGATTTACACCTGTCTGCAGGGCGTAATCCTATTATTCGCGTATCGAGCAAGTTGGTGCCGCTGGTACAGCAACCAGTGCTCACCGAAGAAGCTGTTGCAGGAATGTTGAAAGCGATGCTCGATCCGGTTCGACGCGAAGCGTTTGAACGCATGAAGGAGGTTGATTTTTCATACAGTACACACAATGAGGCAGCGCGCTTTCGCTGTGCGGGATACATGCACCAAAATTCGGTAGCAATTGCGATGCGTCTCATTCCGCAAAAAATTCGCTCACTCGAAGAACTCAAGTTGCCGCCAATTTTGGAAACGTTTGCAAATCGCCAGCAGGGATTTTTCTTGTGTGTAGGACCAGTAGGGCAGGGAAAGAGCACAACGCTTGCTGCCATGATTGATCTCATCAATACAAACCGCCTCGAGCACATTGTTACTATCGAAGATCCAATTGAGTATGTGTTTGAAAATAAAAAATCAATTATCGATCAACGCGAAATTAAAATTGATACTCGCGATTTTAACTCTGCACTGACGCACGCTCTCCGCCAAGATGTCGATGTCATTATGGTCGGTGAAATGCGCAACCTCGAAACCATCGGCACCGCTGTTACCGCTGCTGAAACAGGTCACCTCGTGCTCTCAACGTTGCACACAAACTCTGCAGCGCAAACCATCGAACGTATTGTCGACTCATTTCCGGCAAACCAGCAAGGGCAAATTCGTTTGCAGCTCGCGGGCAGCTTGGTGGGCATTTTTTCACAGCGACTCATTCCGCGAGTGGCAGGAGGGCTCGTGCCAGCGTATGAGCTGCTCATTAATAACACCGCAGTAGCAAACCTTATTCGCGAAAAGCGCGTGCACGAAATTAACACCGTCATTGAGACAAGTTCAAACGTAGGTATGATTGATATGAATCGCTCACTTGCCGAGCTGGTTCGACAAGGTGAAATTAGTATTGAAAACGCCTACCAGTACGCGCTCAATCCAAAGATGCTCGAGAAAATGATTTAATGAATTTGTATGGTATTTAAATACACCGCAATTAACCAGCAGGGTGAGGCACAAGACGGCACAATCGATGCGGTAAACATTGACGTAGCAATTTTGTCACTCCAGCGCAAGGGACTGGTTATTTCGGGCATTAATCCCGTTGGTGAAAAGGGCGGTCTGTTTAATAAAAACATCACCTGGTTTCAGCGCGTGTCGAATAAAGACATGGTGGTGCTCTCGCGCCAACTGGCAACACTCTTTGAGTCGCAAGTGTCAGCGCTCCGCGTGTTTCGATTGGTTGCCGAAGGAAATGATCAACCGCTCATCCGAAACACGCTGCACGAAGTTGCCGATGATTTGCAGGCAGGCTCAACCATTTCTGGAGCACTGGCAAAACACCCAAAAGTGTTCACTAACTTTTATGTCAGCATGGTGAAGGCGGGTGAAGAGTCGGGCAAGCTCGACGAAGTGTTCCTGTTTTTGGCTGATAGCCTCGACCGCACCTACGAAGTGACTTCAAAAGCCCGTAACGCCCTCATTTATCCTGCGTTTGTGATCGTCGTGTTCTTTGCCGTTATGATTCTCATGTTCACGATGGTTATTCCAAAAATCAGCGGCATTTTGGTTGATTCTGGACAAGAAATTCCTATTTATACCAAAGTGGTGCTCGCTATCAGCTCGCTCCTGGTTAATTACTTTTGGATTTTGGCCATTGTACTGGTGGTTGGTGGCTACGCATTTGTGCGGTACGTTCGCACTGACGACGGCGAACTCCAATTTGAACGATTCAAGTTGTCGATGCCATACCTTGGTGGCTTGTACCGAAAACTCTTTCTCTCGCGTATTTCAGACAACATGAACACCATGTTGTCGTCGGGTATTCCTATGATTCGCACGCTCGAAATTACTGCTGACGTTGTGGGTGGCCGCATTTACCGTGACATTTTGCTCAATGCTGTCGAAATGGTGAAAGGGGGAGCGTCGGTGTCGGATACGTTCTCTCGCTACGAAGAAATGCCAAACATTTTTATCCAAATGGTGCGTGTTGGTGAAGAAACGGGTCAATTGGGCAACATTCTTAAGACATTGGCTAAATTCTATCAGCGTGAAGTGATAAACGCCGTCGATACTATGGTTGATCTCATCGAACCGGTGATGATTGTGATGCTCGGTGTGGGTGTCGGTGTGCTCTTGGCATCGGTATTGGTACCTATCTACAACATTGCCCAAGGATTTTAGGGTTATCCACATAGGAAAAACGCTTAAAAACGGCCTCAAGTATAATAAACACACTGTTCTATTAGACAGTTATTAATTACAATTTAAATAAAAGAATTCTTTTATGAAACGCTCATCAAAAGGTTTCACCCTGATCGAGCTCTTGGTGGTTATCGCCATCATCGGTATCCTCTCATCAGTAGTGCTTGCTTCATTGAACTCTGCTCGAAATAAGGGTGCAGACGCTGCGGTTAAGGCTAACTTGAGTGGTGTACGTGCACAAGCTGAACTGTTTTACGACAGCACTAATGTTCCTACATACGAGGGTGTGTGTGCATCGAGTGGTGCGAATACAATTGGTATTGGCGTTGGCGCAGCTGAAACTGCTTACCGCGGTGCGATTACGACATATGATGATGATGATGCAAGCACGTGGAATAGTGCACAGTGTCACGACATATTGTCAGCATGGGTTGCATGGGTGCCTCTTAAGGCGTCAACGAGCGCAGTACCTTCTGCGTGGTGTGTTGACAGTACTGGAACGTCAAAGCCAACCGCTGCACTTCTTGCGACAACCGGTACGGTCTGTCCGTAGTAGACAATCTCTCGGTAAACAAAAATCCCCACAGTGTGGGGATTTTTGTTGCCTTTAATTGCTATATTAGTTGTATACTTCTTATATATATGAAAAAAGGTTTTACATTAATTGAACTTTTAATAGTTATTGCGATTATCGGCTTATTGGCCGGAGTAGTGCTCGCGTCGGTAGGTCAAAGCCGAGTAAAAGCTGCGGATGCGGCTGCGAAAGAGCAGCTAGTGCAGATGAGAAATAGAATACAGTTGTTGTACGATGCTAACGGCGCTTCGTACATGTACAATTCTGCGCCGGCGTTTACTAGAGCAGAGTGTACTGAAATAATAACTCCAGGCGGTCGTTACGGGTCTGTCTTTGAGGACCCTATCATTTTTAGTCAATATGCCGCATTAGAAAAAGTGATAGATATTTCTTACCCGAGATTTCCACGGTGCGGTGTTCAGGCAGATGGGTATTACATGACAGGATATCTCAACAGCGGCAAAGTATTTTGTATTGATGGTACCAATGCATTGCGAACAAAAAATGCAGCTGGCTTGGATTACAGAGATCTTGTTGATGGGGAGGATCCGCCAGCAATTACGTTAGGTTCGGTGACTTGCAACTAGTATGCTCGTTGTATTCGGTTTCGGCCTCATCATTGGTAGCTTTCTCAATGTAGTCATTTATCGCTACAACACTGGTCAGTCGATAGTCAGTGGTCGCTCGGCGTGCGGTGTGTGTGGCAAGAAGCTATTGTGGTACGAATTGGTGCCGGTACTGAGCTTCGTGTTCCAGCGCGGCCGGTGTCGTGATTGTGGCACCCGAGTGTCTTGGCAGTACCCCGTGGTTGAGCTTGCAACGGCGCTCCTGTTTACCGGTGCTTTCTATATGCATGGGTTGTCGGGACTCTTTGTTGTTGATGCAGCAGTATTCTCGCTCCTTATCGTTATTTTTGTCTACGATCTCAAACACAAAATAATTCCAAACGGCTGCGTGTACCCGTTTATTGGGCTGGCACTCGCTGTAGTTCTCACACGATTTGTATTTGGAGAGAGTCGGCACCTCATTGCGTACGATCTGGCGGCCGGTGTTCTCATAGCGGGATTCTTCTTTATATTGTGGGCCGTATCGCGAGGTCGTTGGCTCGGCTTTGGCGACGTGAAACTCGCTCTCGGTATTGGCTGGTTCCTTGGGTTAGCAAAAGGCGTTTCAGCAATTATTATTGGTTTCTGGCTTGGTGCGATTGTTGGTGTTATCCTCATTGCACTTTCGCGAATGCATACACTGACGATCGGCGGGGTTTCACTCACGTTCTCACGAAAATCTGAGTTACCGTTTGCACCGTTTCTTATCATCGGCCTCATCATTGCGTACTTTTTTGGTATTGATGTGCTACAGCTCCATCTTTTCCTGGCATGAAAAAGCACATACGTATACAAAACGGTTTCACCCTTATTGAGCTACTGCTGGTGATTGCCATAATTGGGACGCTGTCGTCGGTGGTGTTGTTCGGTGTTAGCGTAACGCGAGAAAAGGGCAGGGTAGCTGCTATGCGTGAACAAATACTTGAGCTTCGTACACGTGCCTACTATTTATACGAGCAAAATGCTGCAAGTTATATTACTGCAACCGTGCCACCAACCCAACAGGTGCTACTGCAAGATTGTCGGAATATAACAAAACTGTTAGGCGGCACAATATTTTTTAACGATGTGCCGTTGGTCAGGCAGATCGATTTTCTTGAATCTCTTTCAGATAGCACGCAAAATGTGCAGTGTGGTGTGCAGCCAAATTCGTATACCGTTGCCGGCAAGTTAAAAGGAAGTACTATTTTTTGTGCCGACAGCACCAATGTCATTCGGCTTGGCCCAACCAACCAAACTCTTGGGCCAGCGTATACAAAAATTGTTGGTTCGGGCGGTGCTGCAGGCGCTGCCGCGTTAGATACTACATCAGACACAGTGTGTAATTAACAACACTTCATTTGTGAGGTGCAATTGATAAGGATACAATAGAGGGGTGAATAATAAAGGTTTCTCATTAGCCGAGCTTTTGGTTGTTGTTGCAATTATGGCACTCATTACAACTGTTGTAGTGTTTAATTATCGTAAATATGAAAGCGTGTCGGTTGTTGAACAAGCAGCGCAAGAGGTTGATTTGGCTATTCGCACGGCTCAGGTGTCGGCAAGTTCAGGAAGGGAACACAAACCATTAAATAAATGTGGCGGCTTCTCAGTGGCTTATGGAGTTAATTTCAGTAAGGGTGCAAATTACTACCGCTATTTTGCTGAGCAGCCTCAAGATTGTGTTGCCACCCAACTCGTATATCGCTACATCTATTTGTCAACTGATAGAGATGTAAGTCTTATTGGAACAATCCCTCTTAAAACAGGTTTTATTGTTGAAGACATTCTTGTTTCAACAGACGGTGGTATTTTCACGTCACTTGGTGGTCCCTTAGAAGAAATAAACATTGGGTTTGGTAGTGGAAGACTCGCTGCAATTATTCGCAGCGAGGAAGAGTCCGGTCCCGTATATGTAGCTACACAAATTGTTCTAATAACCCCCCTGCTCGACCGTCGTTATGTTACTGTCTTTATCACCGGCACGTCGTTTATTACCAACACCGAATATTCTGGCCCGGCAATATGAAAAGAGGTTTTACATTAATTGAAGCAATTGTGGCAATCGGTTTGTTTACCGCCGTAATGGTTATTGCTATTGGCGCATTGTTGGTGGTGTCTGATGCAAATCGTAAAGCACAAGCACAACGGCAGGTTATTGATAACCTCTCTTTTGTTTTTGAAGACATCTCACGCACGCTACGCACCGGTTTTGATAGTGGTTGTTCATCAAACGCAACCCCCCTAAGTAAAACAGACTGCGTAGATGGAACGTCTATTATTGTTTCAAACGTCACCCAACCAGGAGGTCTCGAGCTTAAAACGACGTATCGTTTTGCTACTACCACCGGCCGAAACTATATCACTAAAAAAACTGGAGATGGCCTTGAGGCTGATATTGTTTCTGCGCAAGTATCGGTGCTGCACCTTGCGTTTACTGTTACCGGCGCCCGTAATGATGCCGATACTTTGCAGCCCAAAGTATTTTTTACAGTTGAAGGGGCAATTCGTACGGGCACAAAATATGAAAGCTTCATACGGTTACAAACAACTATTACCCAGCGTAATATTGAAAATTATTCATTTGTACAATAATGAAAACACGCTTACACACCGCAGCACATAGGGGGTTTACACTCATCGAGTCACTGGTGGCAATTACGGTGTTGCTTACAGCAATTGTTGCTCCAATGACCATCGCCTATCAAGGTATTGCCGCTACAAACCTAGCGCGTGATCAAATGATTGCCCAGTATTTAGCACAAGATGCTGCTGAATTTATCATTGCCAAAAAAATTGAGAACGATATTAAGATTGCTCAAGGTGAAACTATTGACTGGAAGCTTGGCTTCATTGAGGAGTGTATTACCCCAAGGGGCTGCTATTTTGATACATTCGAAAATTTGCAAATACTGTGGACACGCTGTACTGCAACGTGTCCACAATTAAAGTACAATATAAATACACACCGCTATGAACGAGTTGTTGACCCTGATCAAACCGGAAAGTTTACTCGCACGATAGTGATGGAGCTGCTTATTAATAGTAACGAGGTTCGCGTAACGGTAACCGTTAATTGGCAGTCAAGTTTAGGTATTCGAAGTGTGCCGCTTCGTTTCAATTTATTTAATCAACGAAAAGATAACGTAGTATGAAACGCATAACAAAAAATACAAAAGGGTTCGCACTGCTCATGGCCATTGTGATTGCTGGGTTGGTAGTTACCATTGGTGCCGGCATTGCCTCACTGGCAACTCGCCAAATTGCTCTGTCAACCGACACACGCGAATCAACCTTTGCTTTTTATGCCGCAAACACTGGTGTTGAGTGTGCAAAGCGTGCCTATGCCGTAAGCAATTCATTTGAAGTTGTGGGACCTAGCTTCATTGTTTGTAATGGGGAATTCGTTGAGGTAGCTCATGTCGGCAGCACCTATAGCTTTAATTTTGGGTACGCACCAAATCAACCTCAAGTAAAGGTAACCGTTGAGCGCAATAGTGATGGAACGTTCACTGTTCTTTCACGCGGTTATAACACCGATTCTACTAATTCTGCGCGCAAGGTTGAGCGCAAGGTGCAAGCAATTTTACCAACCAAAGGTGTATGCACAACGCCGGGCGATGTAATGCTGGTTCTCGACATTTCAGGAAGTTTTGTTCAGTCGGAACTTGATATTGTGCAGGACGCTGCAAAACTCGTTGTCTCGCGTCTTTCTGGTTCTACGTTAACCGAAAACGAAATTGATGATTTGAGTTCACCTGAATTAAACACAATTTCTGAGGATCCTGATAGTGAATTGATGCACGCCGGGCTTGTATATTTTGGTGCTGGTGCAAAGGCTTTTTCAAGATCGCCCGGCGTGCATCTTGATGGCAACCTTCGTGAGCTCGCTAGTCATCTTGAAAGTGCAAGCACAGAACTTTTCGACTTTTGGGTAGGTTCAAGTACCGGTCACCCTAACTCGCCGCCAGCATATACAACATACGAGGCCCCTTTTATGTCTCATTTGACAGCATCCGCAACACCAATGATACATGGTGGGCATCGAAATGGCACAAACGTGGCAGCAGCATTACTTGAGGCTGCGAAGATACTTGAGACAGAGGGTCGTCCAGATGTGCCGCACTCAATTGTTTTATTAACAGATGGTGAATCAAACCGATCGTGTGGACATAACTTTGCTGGGGGATCAAGTTTGTCAGGAATGTCGTGTCTGGGGTATAGAGGCAACTATGCCTGTGACCACGGGCCTTTTAATCCAGTATGTCCATCTAGAGATTCAACCTCATACCAATTCGAAGCTGCTGCTGGTCAGGCCGAAACGGTTCCTTTTGCAGACTATCTTCGAAGCCAGTTTGGTGTCAAAATATTCGTGATGGGTATTGATGATGGGTCAAATATTTTTCCAAGTACCATGATTGGTATTGCTGGTGGAGATGAGAACTATTTTCCAGTTACGAGCAACATGGATGATATATATTCGATCATCAAAGATCATCTTACAAGAGAGTGTGTACCGCCGCCTGTCCGGCATCGAGTAAATGTTACTCTTTCGGGTGCCACCGGTTCAAGTAATGTAACCAGCGACCCGGCTGCAATAAATTGTGGAAACGGGCAGTTGGTGTGTAGTTCTGAATTTACTTCAGGAGGACAAGTTGTGCTAACCGCACACCCAGCTTCGGGGCAAACTGTATCCTGGACTGGTGAATGCAACACGCCGCAAACAGGCAATACCTGTATAGCATTAATGAACGAAACTAGAGATGTCGTTGCCACTTTTAATAATCCAGAACAACCTCCTCCTCAACCTCCCTGTCAGAATGGAAACTGTCCGCCACCAGATCCGTGCATAAACAATCCAAATGCTTCAGTTTGTCACAATGAACAAATTGATATTGAGTGCCCGTTTCCTGGTGCATGTGGACCGATTCAGCCGTAGCTCAGCAGCAAAACCTAGTGTAGTATCGAGGTATGGCAGAACGTGCTTCTCATAAACAAACTACCAAAACAGAAGCAGGCGCCCGAAGGGCGCCTGCTTCTGTTGTTGGTCGTATCGAAAAACTTCGTGAGGCAATTGAGAAGTATCGGTATGATTACCACGTTCTCGATACAGAAAGTATTAGTGCCGAAGCCCTCGATTCTCTTAAGCAGGAGCTCGTAACACTTGAAACACAGTATCCCGAATTGGTAACGTCGGATTCGCCCTCACAACGTATCGCCGGCGAGCCGCTGCCGCAATTTGAAAAAGTACCCCACGAAATTCCGCAGTGGTCGTTTAATGACGCATTTACCGCAGACGACATTGCTGATTTTGATACAAAGGTCCGTCGAGCGCTCGGTACTGCGGGTGGCACTTCGCAATCGGTTGCCTATGTGTGTGAACTTAAAATTGACGGATTAAAAGTGGTGCTCACCTATAGTGCTGGCCGATTGGTTACCGCTGCAACTCGTGGTAACGGTACTATTGGTGAAAATGTCACCATGAATGTGCGCACTATTGAGTCGGTACCGCTGGTATTGACTCGGCCAATTGATCTCATTGTTGAGGGAGAAGTATGGATAAGTAAGCAGGCGCTCGCTGATACAAATACTACCCGCGAAAAAAACGGAGAGCCACTCTTTGCAAATCCGCGCAATGCAGCAGCCGGTGCAATTCGACAGCTTGATCCGCGCATTGCGGCATCACGCAAGCTTGATGCCTATATATATGACGTTGCTCGGAGCAGTGAACCACTGCCACCGACACAGCATGAAGAGTTAGACTACCTGCGCGGACTCGGGTTTAAAGTAAACGCGCATGCAAAAGTATGCGCTACGAGTGCCGAAGTTGTTTCTTTTTGGAAAGAGTGGCAAAAAAAAGCGCCAAAGCAGGGGTACTTAATTGACGGTGTGGTAGTGAAAGTTGATAGCAGGGAATTGCAGCAGCAGCTTGGATACACCGGCAAGGCACCGCGCTTTGCTATTGCGTTTAAGTTTCCTGCTGAGCAGGTAACGACTCGTGTTGAAAATATTGTCTTACAAATTGGTCGCACCGGAGTGATTACGCCAGTTGCGATGCTTACTCCCGTGCGTGTTGCCGGCTCGCTCGTGTCGCGAGCAACGCTCCACAATGAAGATGAAATTAAACGGCTCGACGTGCGCATTGGCGATACGGTAGTGCTGCAAAAAGCAGGTGATGTTATTCCCGACATTGTGTCGGTGATCACAGACCTGCGCACAGGAAAAGAGAAGCCGTATCTGTTTCCAACCCACGTTCCCGGCTGTGGTGGTAACGGCAAGATAGAGCGAATTCCCGGACAAGCGGCGCACCGATGCGTCGACGTAAACTCATTTGAATCGATGCGCCGCCGCCTGCACCACTTTGTGTCAAAACACGCACTCAATATGGATGGACTCGGGCCACGTATTGTTGATCAGTTGCTCGAAGCCCAGCTTATTGTTGATGGTGCCGATCTGTTCACTATTACAAAAGGCGATCTCTTGGCACTACCGCGTTTTGCAGAAAAATCTGCTGATACTGTTATCAGTACTATTGCGAAAGCTCGGACACAATCGCTCGCGCGGTTTCTCATTGCGCTCTCTATCCCGCAGGTAGGGGAAGAAACCGCACATGCTATTGCTGATCACTTTGGTTCTATTGAAAAAGTGGCGAATGCAACTGCCGACGATTTTCGCGCGGTGTACAGTATTGGTGACGTTGTTGCGGTGTCGCTGACTACGTGGTTTTCCACACCTGCTCATAAAAAATATCTTGCAAAACTTTTGACACACATTGCTATTACCTCAACCGGAAAAAATCGTATTCGTGCAAGCGGTCCACTCGCTGGCAAAACAGTTGTCCTTACCGGCTCACTTGAGATGCTGAGTCGCGATGAAGCGAAGGCACACATCCGTGCAGCTGGTGGAGATGTGGCATCGTCAGTATCAGCACAGACCAGCTACGTTGTTGCTGGCGCTGAGGCCGGTTCAAAGCTTGCGGCTGCAACGAAATTAGGCGTTCCGGTACTCACTGAGTCAGAGTTTTTAGCGCTCATCCAATCGTAAGACACTGTGCTAGTATAGCCACTATGAAACCCGAAGTAGTTACCAACCTCGCCGCTCTCTGTCGATTGTCGTTCACCGACGAACAGCGCACGTTGTTTGCAAAAGAATTCGAATCTATTATTGCGTACGTAAGCACGATTACAGACATTGCCGGGAGTACAGCCGCTGCATCACATACGCCGACGCAGCGAAATGTATTTCGTGATGATGTTGTCACTACACAGCCGTGTCAGTACACCGATGCGCTCCTGGCTGAAGCCCCTGAACGAGAAGGTGACTATCTCGTGGTGAAAAAGATTTTGTCACAACCATCTGCGTAATATGATCAACACCGAAACGCTCACTATTGCAGCAACACATGCGCACCTCACGAATGGTGATTTTTCAGTGAAGGAACTTGCCGCCGCCTACGAGAGCACTATTGAAAAAAAGAACCCTGACATCAACGCGGTGATTGAAGTCTACGATGACATTGCCGCACAAACGAAAGCCGCACAGCAACGTTTTTCCGACAAGACAGCAACAGTGCTCACCGGTGTTCCGCTTGCAATTAAAGACAACATTTTGATTGCCGGAAAAAAGGTAACGTCAGCATCAAAAATTTTGACCGACTACGTTGCCCCATACACGGCAACCGCAACACAGCGACTGGCCGATCAGGGAGCAGTCTTTCTTGCTCGAGCAAACATGGACGAATTTGCTATGGGCGCATCGACCGAAACCTCGTACTACGGTGTTACAAAAAATCCACACGATCTCTCACGTGTGGCGGGCGGTACGTCTGGTGGATCAACTGCCGCGGTGGCGATGGGCGGTGTACTCGCCGCACTCGGCTCAGATACTGGTGGATCAATTCGCCAACCTGCATCGTTTTGCGGAGTGGTCGGTCTGAAACCAACGTATGGCGCCGTGTCTCGCTATGGTCTCATGTCGATGACGTCGTCGCTCGATCAAATTGGTCCTATCACAAAAACAATCGACGATACTGAAGTGCTCTTTGATGCGCTAACGGGAAAAGATCCGCACGATGCGACGTCGGTTGACTATGAAAAAGTGAAACAGTCTCGCGCAGCAAAAACAATTGGCGTGCCGCGTGCTTTTCTTGAAAAGGGAATTGATCCTGATGTGCAGGTGCTTTTTGAAGCGACGCTCAAAAAACTTGCCGACGAAGGTTACATAATCCGTGATATCGATTTACCGCTCCTCCCGTACTCTGTTCCAACGTACTACATTATTGTGCCTGCAGAAGTGTCGTCAAACCTTGCTCGATACGATGGGATGAAATATGGGTTGAATGTTCCCGGTGATAATTTACTCGGCGACTATCTCAACACCCGCACCGAAGGATTTGGCCGCGAAGTGAAACGTCGCATTATGATAGGTACGTACGTGCTGTCAGCGGGGTACTATGATGCGTACTACGGAAAGGCCCAAGTTGTTCGCGCCCAACTTCGCCAGCAGTATATCGATGCATTTTCACAGGTAGACGTTATTGCACTGCCAACAGCGCCATCGCCAGCATTTAAGATTGGTGAGAAATCTGACGACCCGATTGCTATGTACCTCTCTGACATTTTTACCGCTGCGGCAAACCTTGCAGGGATCTGTGGTGTGTCAGTTCCTATGGGAACGGTGGTGCGTGATGGAGTGCAACTGCCGGTTGGTTTCCAGCTCCAAGGCCCACATTTCGGCGAACATCGACTCTTTGACATTGGCCGAGTTATTGAACGTGTGAGAAAATAGGGGAATGGCAGATGACGAAGCAAAGATTGTTAAAGATCGCACCGGACAATACTTAAGCGAAGTAATTGGAGTTGTTGTGTTGCTGTATCTTATTGTGATGTTGGTGGGTAGGTTCACTACCTACGGTCAAAGTTTTTTTGCTAACCGAGGATTTGTTACGGGTAACGCAGAGTACGATGCACTACTCAGTAAACTTTTCTATCTCTTCTCAACGCTCGTACTCATTTTTACCGTTATATCCAACATCCTCGCAACCTTTTTCTTGATGGGTATTATTTATGCAAAGGTGCGTACCAGTGAAATTAAAGATGATATAAAACGAACACTCTATCCGCCGCTTCGACCGGTAACCGATCCTGCAACTGCAATTACTACTGAAAATCCTGACGTTGCCGGTACTGTGCCAGTTGCGTACTATGTGCAAGCTGCCGATCGACTGACACCGGGTCAGAAAGCTTGGACCCGTATTCAAGAACATATCAACTCAGGAAATCCGAGCGATTGGCGCGTTGCCATTCTTGAGTCAGATATTATTCTCGGACAAATCTTGAATTCACTACAATTGCCTGGCGACTCGATTGGTGAAAAATTAAAAGCAGTTGAACCGAGCGATTTCGTAACGATCGAAAATGCATGGGAAGCACACAAAATTCGCAATCAAGTTGCCCATAGCGGTGGAGAGTTTCTTATTTCAGAACGAGAGGCGAAGCGAGTCGTTGCGCTGTATGAGTCGGTGTTTCGGGAGTTCGACTATATCTAAATGCGAATACTGAGGTGTAAGTGGGTGTCGGGGGTGAGAATCGAACTCACGACCTTGGGCTTATGAGTCCCACGCTCTAACCAACTGAGCTACCCCGACATAAAATCGATTGTACGCATATGTTGACGAAAGGGCAAGAGATAGGCAGTATGCCGCTAGGAGGTATATATGCCAAAAGAACCCGTTCGACCCGCGTGTGCTACTCGTGCAGCTGTTGCGGTAAAAGTCTTTGAAATTGTAGAAGAGCACTTTACGTTGTCGTGGAAGAATCCGGTCACTCGAAACACTCGATTCAAAGAAGATCTTACTATAGACGATCTCGACATTGTCGAATTAGAGTTTTTGATCGAGGACATCTTTGGCCAGGCGGTTCCTGACAAGGGAATTGAGTACATGAAAACAGTCGGGGAGCTTGTCGATTGTGTCTGTCAGCTCCTCGCGATCTAGTGTGGTAACGGATATTCGTGTTCCGGGGGCCGGAATCGCACCGGCAATCTCGAGGTTATGAGCCTCGCGAGTTACTGTTACTCCACCCCGGGGTAGGGCTCCAGTCTACACCATGAGACTAAAGTTGCAAATACGAGTGACAGGAGTATACTCTTTGAGTCTGTCCAGCGTGCACGAAGGAGTGTGCGTGTCTGTAACCGGAGACAGAGTTCATTTCTTTCAGGGAGTCGCCTATGATCAGGCGCAAGAAAGACTGCGATCGTGATGGCCATGTCACTCTTCAGGCTCAAACGGGCCTACCTGACTTCATCCTTGCAGATGATGTTGGCGAAGATGAACAGCCCCCGCACTCAAACGCGTGTGGGTCAATCCCCGCACCAAGCCATCGTCGGAGGATACTATCATTACCTTCCGATTTCGATGGTTCACAAGTGAGGACCACGTTCTAGTTTTATGATGACACCGGAGGTGTCACACAATTTGAGGGAGCCGATACGCGCGTCGGCTCCTTTTTTATTTCTTGTATCCAGGCGGTCTTTTTGCTACAGTACTGGCTACTGCGGCCGTAGCTCAACTGGTTAGAGCACTCGCCTGTCACGCGAGAGGTTGCCGGTTCAAGTCCGGTCGGCCGCGCAGAATAGTATATCCTTGTACTCAATCGCAACACATACTCCTGTCGGTATGCTCCACTGCATACTCAAAGATGCAACTGTTGTGGCTGCTGGTTTTGGTACACTTCAGGCACTGCAAAAACAGCTCCCGAAACCGCTACAATCGCTGCCCGTTACACCCGTACCAGCAGTCGGTACTGCGTGTGGTAAAAATAATTGTATGCTTTTTGTGCCGTGTCACCGAGTTCTGAAAGCGAACGGATCAATTGGTGACTATCGATATGGTGCGCGAGTGAAGAAATTTTTGCTCACCACCGAAGGAGCGATATATAAGTAACTAGGTATATACTAACGCTATGGCAGATTCAAAAAATAAAGAAGAAACACCAACACCAATTGTAAGCACCTTTGCATTTATTGTTATTGTTATTATCGCATTGGTTATCGTATCGATAACGTACCGTGATCAAATTAACCAGATTTTTGTATTTCCGTCGTTAGTACCACAGCAGCCGCAGCAGCCCGGTCAACCGGGGCCAACGCCGCCGCCGGCTGCACAGGAAGTAACGTCAGGCACGGTGCAGGCACGTATTAATGAATCGGTGCAACTGGGTAATCTCACTATTACACCGCGAGCAATTCTTGAGGAGAGTCGCTGTCCATCGGGTGTCCAGTGTATTCAAGCGGGAACAGTTCGTGTTCGAATTGATGTCGCAAGCGGTCTTGGACAATCAACATACACGCTCGCGCTCACTCAATCAATAACAACTGAAGCTGAAACCATTACCTTTGTAGCAGCTGATCCGTACCCGGTGTATCAAGTTCCGCTCAATCAAAGCGACTATTCGTTTACGTTTACTGCTGCTGCTCGTTAGTAGAAAGAGGCGTTCGAATGAGCACTCACGAAAAAAGCAAAAAAAGTGCGTTGACAGTATACCAATGACTGTTTATGCTTAATCTTGATTAAGTATAACTTAACCCGTTAGTAGATAATTAATGCGTATATGGGACTACAAAAAGGATCTGCAACGACAAATGCAATTTTAGTGATATTAGTAGTGGTTATTGTTGGGTTTGGCGTATGGTATGTGATGGCTCAAAAGGGTACCGCTCCAACTCCTGAAAATGGCACTGGTGGTTCGCTCGAAATTAATCTCGGTGGCTCATCTTCGGAAGAGTCGCCTAACTAACCTAAAAATATGGACTTCATACTTTGGATTGTGTTTGGTGGAATCGTTGGATGGATTGCGTCAATGATCATGGGTACTGACGGCCAGCAGGGAATTCTGCTCAACGTTATTGTGGGTATCGTCGGTGCGTTTATTGGTGGATGGATTATGAATGCACTTGGCAAAGGTGATGTCAGCGGCTTCAATCTCTACAGTTTTGTTGTAGCGTTGATTGGTGCTGTTGTCCTCATTGGCGTGGTGAAGCTCTTGCGGGGATAGGAAGGCGTGTGATAATGAACACATATGCGTTATGGCAGCACGGTGTTCTTGATGGCAATAATTGTGTTCTTACTCATTGTGAACATTATTCTGCTGTCAGGTGGAAACCCTGTCGCACGTTTGTCTGAGTCAGCTCGCGAGCGTGAAGAACAAGAAGCACTATTTGAACAACCGGCGCCGCCTCCTGCGGCGCCGGTTGTTGCGTCTACTACAGCGCAAGTGGCCGAAACAGTACCGACTTCACATTTGCCGTGCACTGCAGGCTATCCGCCGGGTGATGTTACTGGTGACGGCGTGGTTGGTAATGCCGACTACGCGGTGGTTGCGAGTAATTTCAACAGTAAGGCTGATGCAACCACCGGTGTACTGAAGGGTGATGTGAACGCAGATGGCGTGGTGAATATCATTGACTACACCATTGTTGCTGATAACTTTGGCCGGGTGCGCTGTGCGCAGTAGGAGAGTGGTATATTATTTAGTATAATATACTAAGTTTTGACTCTCTATTTTAATAACGTCAAATTGAGAAATATTCTGAATGATTTAATTGATAATCCTCCACATTTTGTGTAAAGTTCGATAGTTGGTACACATAATGCCAATGTAGCTCAGTTGGTAGAGCACCCCCTTGGTGAAACATTGCCCACTAGATAAGTAATTGTTTAGTGAATCCCGAATAACGGTTAATATCAGTGCCACACTGACAAGACCGTGGCGCCGAGCGCCCGAACGACTGACAAGGGTATCCGTAATGGATAAATATACAGTCTAATCCATATGAATGTGTGTCTCTAAGACATATGGTGTACATGAAGGGGGAGGTCATCGGTTCAATCCCGATCATTGGCTCAGTTAATTTGCGGAATTCTCTTCTATGCAGCGATCGTACATGGGAGTGATAAGTTCTATGCACCACCCTATGCGTGTTATTTGAGTAGAGTCAACACCTCCGCCTCCACCGGGGCCATGTATTGCGTTTAGATTATTAACACAAGTAGTAATATCTTGTTGTGCTCGGATGTAGCATGAATCACCTGTAGTATGTACAGTAGTTAAGAATGAGTATATTGAATTAAATTGTTTTTCAGTGTATTTAGGTTGAATTGTGGGCACGGCGCTATTACCAAGTAGTACTTGTCTTGCATCGAAAATTGACGCAGTGAGGGAAAGGCTAATATTTTGTACTGTTACAGCAATACTTACCAAAATTGCAACAGCTATCACTATACATAATGCTGCGCGTAGTACGTTAGTGTATGTCATGTTATATATAGTAACATCATTCCGTATACGATGTTTATAATAGTGTTTATGTAAGCCACCTTAGCTCAGTTGGTAGAGCACATCTTTCGTAAAGATGGGGTCCCCAGTTCGATCCTGGGAGGTGGCTCATGATTGATGATGGAGAGCTGTCAAATAGTTGACTAAATCAATAAATGATGTATTATGCAGTAAAGTGTACATTGTAAATTCAACCATTAATCCTCGGAGGTATGTATGGCGAAGGGTAAAAACAAAGACGTGTGCTACCGTGTTGTAAAGTTTGAAGTGCGGCTAACTGCTGCCCAACAACAGGTACTTTTTCAGGTAAATGAAAACCTAAGAACCGTGTGGAATGAAGCTCTGGCTCAGCGGCAGAGCACGTATGCAGAGCACATTGCTCCGCTCTATGAAACGTTGAAGAGTGCGCCGCAGGATTCAGATACGGCATTAGACGTTCGTCGACAGATTAAGGAGGCTCACAAGGCTCATTGGATCACACTGTTCGATCAAATCAACGCACTTACCGCGCGCCGGGCCGGCGAGCCTGCTTTTGCTCTCATTCCGCGAAATTGGCAGGAGGAAACACTTGACGCTCTTGATGGGGCGATGAAGTCCTTTGGAGTCTTGCGAAAGCATGGCGACATCGACGCTCGTCCGCCATCACGGGAACGTGACCCTGGATTTTTTCATGAAATTCCCGGTCGCGGCGGATTCAAGGTTACAGATTCGTCATCGGAAAGGACGTCTTTTGAGCTGTTGCTTCCAAAATTAGCGCCAGAGATGCGTTTCCGCTTTCCGATTCCAGAATTTCAGCAGCATAAGCTGAAAGAAGCAGTGAGCATAAAGAAATTCACTCTGAAACGAGATCTGCGCGACGTAAGTAAGACGGGTACCTATTGGGTATCGCTTGCATATGAAGTGCGAGCGGGTGTGCGGCAGCAGTTCTCTGCTGACACGGCTGTGTACGTTTCACTTGGTGCTTCGTCGATTGGAGTTGTGCATCACGCGGGTGAGGAGGTGATCGATCTTTGGAGGGCCGATAAATATTGGCAACCAAAAATTGATGCCGTCTGCGCACGCCTTAAAGCGTGTGTCAAAGGTTCGTGCGCATGGCATAAACGCAACAGTGCCAAGCGCCTCATGCAAAGGCGTATGGCAGCACAGCAACAACTCGATCGAAAGCGTATCAATGCCCGTCTTTTACGCTTCGGCACGCACTTCGTTGTAACAGACCTTGTTGTTCGAAGTAAGCCAGGAAAGCTTGCTGATGGAAAAATTCCGAAACGTGGCGGCGTGCTCGGTCTTAACTGGTCGGCACAAAATACCGGCAGTATCGGGTACCTCGTGCAGCTGATTGAAGAATCGGTGAAGTTAACCGGCGGGTTGGTATTTAAACACCAACTAACATTACCGAATTCTCCTGAGAAAACGGGTAAGGACAACAAAATATGGATAGCCCGGATGCTCAAGCGGGATTTTCTTGCAAAGGCTTCAGGTTGAATTGTTGAGTAATAAAAATAACAGCATATGGTACTAGTACCATATGCTGTTTTTCTTTATAAAAAAACCACCCGGAAGGATGGTCTGTGCGCGTTCTGTACATGTCACGATTATGTCTCTTGGGGGAGGTTGGTATCTGAGCATGCAGATACCATTCGGTAGTTAAATAGTAACCCACCACCCTCTAACCTCTGGGGGAGGTTAGTACCAACAAACCGAGCAGTCGGGCGGCTTTCGTGGTAGTGATACCACGCATCATCTGGAGGGGCTCGATGTCTCCAACGGTACGGTTACTCGTACAAAACAGGTACTCATGCAGTATCTGCCTAGTAAAAATCGTGATCTGAGAGAAACAGTGAATGGTGGTGCCATTCGGGGGTATGTTTTTCTCAGCTAATCGTGTGGAGAACGGTCTGTGTGTACAGTACAATAAATAACGCAATTACGCAATGGCGGCACTTATTATGAGAGGTCGGGAATTTCTTGTAGATCTTTTGTTACCTTCTTTGTATTACAGCGTGATTCATTTCTAGTAGGCAAATGCAGGGGATTAAAAATTTCATTATGGTTAACCCCTTTAATAAATCGGAGAATTTGCAGCTCTATGTAATACAGATACGTGTGGCATTGTCTAAATTCTTTTATGTAAAATAATTTCTGAAGACGCGCGTTCACTCGAAATAAGAAGGCTGCTATTAACTTTTGATCAACAACGATCGGCTTTTTCTTTAAATGGACAAATCGTATTAATTCGCTGTCAACAATATCGGCACGAAACATTTCCATTAAATCGTATACGAGTGGTCCAGCATCTGTGCTATTTGCACTATGTAATAATCCCACTTGTGTTGGTATGGCATGGGCAATAAGTATCTTTCTTACTTTTCCGGCAAGGTGGTGATATCCAATATCAAGTAATCTGTTAATAGGATCAACAGATTTTGGTCGACGGTAAAACCGTAACTCTTTTGAAAGATTGCTTCTATACTTAGACCAAAAATACTTTGCTGCACGAGCTTCTTCAAGAAGAAGTTGGCGCATATTTCTAACAGATTTAATGTCACACTCATATCCAGCAACCTTGTACTTTTTTAGCAGGACTGACTGTCTCTTTACTTTTGTCTGAATAATTCGTGCAGCCGTCGCTAAACATTTCGGTGACGATTTATACTTAAAAATTCTGTGCAGCCGTAGGGCATTCATACTTGTACTATAGCAAGGAGATATTTTTGCTGTATGTGGACAATCCACAATAGTATGATAATTTACGTTAAGACCGTTCTCCACACGATTAGCTGAGAAAAACATACCCCCGAATGGCACCACCATTCACTGTTTCTCTCAGATCACGATTTTTACTAGGCAGATACTGCATGAGTACCTGTTTTGTACGAGTAACCGTACCGTTGGAGACATCGAGCCCCTCCAGATGATGCGTGGTATCACTACCACGAAAGCCGCCCGACTGCTCGGTTTGTTGGTACTAACCTCCCCCAGAGGTTAGAGGGTGGTGGGTTACTATTTAACTACCGAATGGTATCTGCATGCTCAGATACCAACCTCCCCCAAGAGACATAATCGTGACATGTACAGAACGCGCACAGACCATCCTTCCGGGTGGTTTTTTTACCTCTGTAATTCCCCTAATGCAATTTTGTTAGTCTCCAAAAACACTATATGATACGCCTATGGCAGATAACGAACCGCACAAACCGCAGCAACTCCCAATAGATATTCACATCGAAGCCCTCGAGCAAGAAATGCTAGGACCTGATTTTTGGCAGGACAAACAAAAAGCCCAGGACATTATTAAGCGCATCGCTGATCTCAAGGCTGAGCGTGACGGCAGCATCGGTGGCAAATATGACAAAGGCAGTGCCGTGATCACTCTTTTCTCAGGTGCTGGAGGTGATGATGCTGAGGATTTCTCGCGCATTCTTTTTGATATGTATCGAAAATACGCAGCACGCCAAGGGTGGAAAACGAGCATTATTAGTGAATCTCCAAATGATCACAACGGCTATCGAAACGTGTCGTTTGAAGTATCAGGCGCAGGTGCCTACGGTATTCTCCAAAACGAATCTGGCGTGCACCGCTTAGTGCGTCTCTCACCGTTCAACTCAAAAAATTTGCGACAAACATCGTTCTCGCTCGTTGAAGTTATTCCAAAATTTGAAAAAATTGGCAGTGGTGCGGATTTTCAAATTCCTGAAGTCCAGATTCGCATCGAGTTTGCTAAAGCGGGAGGACCAGGTGGGCAAAATGTGAACAAGCGCGAAACGGCGGTGCGCGCAGTGCATATCCCCACAAACATCGCGGTGCATGTGGCAACCGAACGCTCACAAGCTCAAAACAAAGAGTTGGCGCTCAAGCTGCTCACCGGCAAACTCTACAAACTGCAAGAAGATGAACGTCGTGCGAAAGAGAAGGGCTTGTCTATTAGCTCAACAACATCGATTGACTGGGGTAACCAGATTCGGTCGTACGTCTTTCACCCCTACAAAATGATAAAAGACCACCGTACAAACGTGGAAACTCGCACTATTGAGCCGGTATTGGAGGGCAATCTCGACGAATTCCTTGCTGCTGAGAAAAATCTGGTATACTAAACCAGATGATTTACTTTGATCGCGTTTCAAAACAGTACAACAGCGATACTATTGCCCTCGACGACATCACGTTTTCAGTAGAACCGAAAGAATTTGTATCAATAGTAGGCCACTCAGGGGCGGGTAAAACCACACTCCTAAAAATGCTCCTTGCTGAAGAACGTCCAACTGGTGGCACGGTCTATTTTGGTTCACACGATATCCACGCCCTTCGTCGTAATCAAATCAATAAGGTCCGCCGCCGCATTGGTACTATCTTTCAAGATTTTCGCTTGTTGTCGCACCTCACTGCCTACGAAAACATTGCATTTGCTATGGAAGTAGCTGGTCGCACCGACGAAGAAATTGCCTCAGATGTGCCGCACGTGCTCGAACTTGTCGACCTCGGTCACAAAATGTACAACTTCCCGCACCAACTTTCTGGCGGGGAGAAGCAGCGTGTCGCCATTGCTCGCGCGATTGTGAACCAGCCCGACATCGTTATTGCTGATGAACCGACTGGCAACCTTGATCCCGTAAACACGTACGATGTCGTGCAAATTCTTAAAAAAATTAACGACCTTGGTACTATCGTACTGCTGACAACGCACAACAAGGGAGTAGTCGATACGATTAAGGGTCGAGTTATTACTATGGATAGCGGAAAGATTATTCGCGATGATCCGCACGGTCATTATATTTTGTAACTCTCTTTATACTTATGCTTTGGCTTGCAACAAAACGTGTCATCCGTTCGGGCGTCCTCACATTCTGGAGAAACAGTTTTGTGTCACTCGCATCTCTCCTGGTGATGTTTATCACTCTGTTTGCAATCGGGTCAATCATTTTTACCAATGCGCTCCTTACCAGCACGCTCAATCAAATTAAAGACAAGGTTGATATCAATGTCTATTTCCTCACGAGCGCCCAAGAAGAGGAGATGCTCACTATTAAGCAAACCATTGAGCGCTTGCCCGAAGTTGCTGCTGTTGAATATGTTTCTCGCGAGCAAGCACTGGCTGAATTTAAAACCCGTCACGCAGATGACAGTTTAACGTTGCAGGCACTCGAAGAACTCGATGATAATCCGTTTGGCGCCGTGCTCAATGTCCGGGCCAAAGAACCATCACAGTATGCTGGCGTTGCGGCGTTCCTGAAGGGTAACGATGTCCTTACCGAAAGCGGCGCCCCAATTATTGATCGAGTGAACTATGAGCAAAATAAAGTTGCTATTGATACACTGTCAAAAATTATCGACTCTGGCCGCCAACTTGGTGCCATTATTACCATTGTGTTGGTCTTTCTTTCTGTGGTTATTTCATTCAATACTATTCGACTGGCTATTTACGTCTCGCGTGAAGAAATTGGCATTATGCGTTTGGTTGGGGCAAGTACCACGTACATCCGCGGCCCATTTGTGGTAACGGGTATACTCTACGGCATCATTGCTGGCATACTTACCATCGCGCTCTTTTATCCGTTGGTACTCTGGCTTGGACCGCGCACCAGCGACTTTTTCGCTGGACTAAACCTTACAACCTACTACATCGACAACTTTGTTGAAATTGTACTCGTCATCATTGGGTCAGGCGTTGCTATCGGCTCTGTGTCAAGTTACCTTGCGGTTCGAAAATATCTTAAGATATAGCGATGGCACGAAGTACCAAACCCCGACCGCACAAATATATTTTTGTTGTCGGTGGTGTGATGTCGGGAGTGGGAAAGGGTATTGCTACTGCATCAATTGGCCGCATTCTCCAAGCGCGCGGCCTCAAAGTAAATCCAATTAAAGTCGATCCGTATTTGAACGTCGACGCGGGTACCATGAACCCCACCGAACACGGTGAGGTTTTTGTTTTGAATTCTGGTTTAGAAACCGATCAAGACATGGGCAACTACGAACGCTTTCTCGAAGTCGATCTCTCAAATGATGACTACATGACAAGCGGTATGATTTATAAGTATGTAATCGATAAAGAGCGCGCCCTCGGCTTTCGTGGCAAGTGTGTGGAGGCGATTCCACACGTGACAAACGAAATTGCAAAACGTATTGAGCGCGCGTCAGTGACACATGGTTCTGATGTATCGCTCATTGAAATTGGCGGCACTATTGGCGACTACCAAAACATGCTCTTCATTGAAGCGGCCCGCATTCTTAAAATTAAGCACCCACACGATGTTATTTTTGTGTTGGTGAGTTACCTGCCTATTCCTTCAAAAATTGGCGAAATGAAAACCCGCCCAACCCAGCACGCGGTGCGTATGCTGAACTCGTACGGCGTACAGCCGGATATGATTATTGCGCGTAGCTCAATGCCCCTCGATGCAAAGCGTAAAGAAAAAATTGCACTGTCGTGTAACGTGTGGGAAGAGCGTGTTATCTCAGCGCCTGACATCGAGAGTATTTATGATGTGCCGATTAATTTCGAGCGCGACAACATGAGCGATACGCTGCTCACAGCGCTCAACATGAAGGCGCGCAAGCCAAAGAACGGTTTAAATGGCTGGAAAAAGTTTGTTCATCGCGTGAAGAATCCAACCAAAGAAGTAAGAATTGGTATTGTCGGTAAATATTTTAACAGTGGTGATTTTGTGCTTTCGGATGCCTACATTTCAGTTATTGAAGCGATTAAATTTTCAGCGTACGCACAGGGTGCAAAACCAGTGCTCGAGTGGCTCAATGCAAACGAGTACGAGTCAGCGAAGTCAGTAAAAGATTTAGCACAGTTTGACGGTATTTTGGTACCCGGCGGTTTTGGCGAAACAGGCATTGAAGGAAAAATAAACGCTATTCAGTTTTGCCGTGAGAAAAAGATTCCGTACTTTGGTCTCTGTTACGGCATGCAGCTCATGACTATTGAATTTGCACGAAATGTTGCGGGACTTGGTGGTGCACATACGACTGAAATTAACAAAGACACGCCGCATCCGGTTATCGACATTTTGCCTGATCAGCGAAAAAAGCTTGATGAAGGAAACTACGGCGGCAGCATGCGTTTGGGTGCGTACGATTGTCGTTTGAAAGAAAAAACTGTTGCGCACGAAGCCTATGCAAAACAGAATATTGTCGAACGACACCGCCATCGCTACGAAGTAAACCCTGACTACATCTCTCAGATTGAAGCAGCAGGGTTAATATTCTCTGGTCAATCACCGGATGGTACCCTTATGGAAATTGCCGAGCTCCCGCGCACCGGCACGCACGCCCACCCATTTTTCCTCGGTACACAATTTCACCCAGAATTTTTAGCTCGACCAACAACGCCGCACCCACTGTTTACTGCGTTCATTAAAGCAGCACTGAAGAAGAGAGGGAAGTAGGAAAGAGTTGAAAAACCGCCTCTTTTACAGTATCGTAGTGAAACCCTTGCGGGATCATCTAATGGTAGGATAGCGGTCTCTGAAACCGTTCATCTTGGTTCGAATCCAAGTCCCGCAGCAATCGTTGATTTTATAATGAGATTTCTTCAAAATCTGTTGAAACCGCTCACTTTTTTGGTTCTGCGATTATTTCCGTACACACAGAACATGCCGGACACAGTTACGAAGTCTAGCGGAATACGAGACACGGAGCAGAAGCGGTAGGAAGTCAGCTGTATAAAAATTTGAAGTGAAGGTAAGGTCTAAACATTCCAACCAGGCCACATTTCTGGTATTATCTTCGGTAACTACATGAAAAAGAAAATCCTTATTACTTCGGTATTACTATTTCTTTTGATCGTCACATATTTAGGCTCCTTCATCTTTTCATACGATCGTATACTCCATCACAAAGACAAACTCCTCATTACCGACGTTGCTCGACTCGTTCCTGTAAAAGTGCATTCCGTCGATACACTTAACACCGTTGAAGATCTAAAAAGAGTTGTTGCTGACGCAAAGGAAAAAGGCTTGAAGGTTTCGATTGCCGGTGCCCAGCATAGTCAAGGAGGACATACATACTATGAAGATGCTGTTGTTCTCGACATGACTGCTTTTAATAAAGTACTGAACCTGGATACGAAAACAAAAGTAATCACCGTTCAAAGCGGCGCACGATGGAAAGATATTCAAGCTTACGCAAATCCATACGGATTAGCGGTTAAGGTAATGCAATCTTCGTACGTATTTACTATCGGAGGCACGCTAAGCGCTAATGCGCACGGCAGAGATACGGATACTTCTTCTGTAATAGAGACAGTAAAGTCATTCCGCTTACTTACCGCTGACGACACGATTCTCACTGTGAGCAGGTCTGAAAATTCTGATCTCTTTAAATTGGCGATCGGTGGGTATGGTATGTTCGGCGTTATTCTTGATGTCGATATTCAACTGACTGATGACGAGGTATATGAGCAAAAATCAACACTTGTAGACTACAGGGATTTTCCAGACTATTTTGCAAATAATATTAAAGGCAAAGAAGATATCAAGATGTTGCTTGCTCGACCATCGATCGACCCTGATCCAGAATCGTTCTTAAAAGAAATGGTGGTGACTACATGGAGCGCAACGTCTTCTACGAAAGAAGATATTCATGATCTGACCGATGAAGAGTATGTGTATCGGGATAAATTTTTCTTCGGACTTTCTCGCAAGTTTGATTGGGCTAAGGTGTTGCGATGGTCATTGCAGAAAAAGATCGAGGCTGGCGTAGGAAGCGTCAGGCTTGTTTCGCGAAATAATTCGATGCGCCCGCCGCTCGCTCCTCTTGAACTCCTTGAATATTACTCGAATCAAAATACTGACATCATTCAGGAGTATTATGTGCCTATCAGGAATTTCGTGCCGTTTATGGATGAATTCAGGCAGATTCTCACTGATGATGATATGAACGTTATCAGTTCTACAGTTCGATACGTCAAGGCAAACAATGAGACGTACATGGCATATTCACCGAAAGAAGATTCATTCGCCATCATTCAAATGAGCAATGTCGGACTTTCAAAAGAGGCTCAAGCCGTAGCTGAAAAGACCACTCAAAAAATCGTAGATGCGGCGATCAAGTATGGCGGCACATATTATCTGACTTATCAAAACTATCCTACTAAGGAACAAATAAGGGCTGCATATCCGAATACAGACCTGGTTTTCACAAAGAAGCTGCAGTATGATCCGACGGAATTATTCATGAGTGAGTTCTATAAAAAATATGCAAAATAATCCACCGAGATTCAAGAAAACAAAATATACCCTCAGCTTTATCCTGGTTTTGCTTGTGGCGGTTGCTACGCATCTCTTTTTGTATGAACCTGATTACACGGGTCTTATATTTAAACCTGAACAGACCCTAGTATTTGCTCATCGGGGATTTGGTAATCATGCTCCCGATAACAGCTTGGCTGCTGCAAAAATTGCTATGCAAAAAGATATGGATGGCGTAGATGTTGATGGTCAACAAAGTTCAGATAAAGAGATTGTTATTTTCCATGACCTTAGTGTAGGTCGTCTTACCAATAGCACAGGAAAAGTGAGTTCAAAGACTACTAGGGAATTGGAATCACTAGATCTCGGCCTCAAGTATGGCGAAGGCTTCGAAGGATCATTCGTACACACATTCGAAGATTTTGTAAAAAACATAACCCCAAACAGGATCCTAATGGTGGAACTGAAGGTTCCAGGTAAGGAATCGACAGGTATAGAAGAGCGAGCTGTGGAGATCATCAAAAAATATGATGCTTATGAGCGTGTGTATCTTAGCTCATTCAATCCGCTCGTACTCTATCGTCTTAAGAAAATCGATTCTCAGATTCGGACCGTGTTTATATTCATGGATACCAACTGGAATTCCGAACTCCTGGCGGAAATAAATCCTGAAGATCTAGTGGATCTTCCTTGGTTCTTGCAGAAGGAGCCGATACGTCGAGCGCTTAGAAAGATTATCAAGCCCGACGCACTTAGTGTAAATAATGAAGTCGATGAGGCAACAATTGATCGACTTCTTGGTAAAGGTTACCCAATCTTCCTGTGGACTATTGATGATGAAAGCCGTATCGAATGGGCTTTAGCAAAAAATCCTTACGGCATCATTTCCGATGAGCCTGAATTAGCAAAACAAATCCGTGATGAGCAATAAGAGTTACACAATGCGCTGGCTTTTGATATCCCAGAACATCATCCTATTTGCTTCAGGCATGGTTTTTCCTTACTACGTCATCTTTATCAAAGAGTCCGGAGCTAATTACGTATCATTTGGTTTTGCCTATGCACTTTTTGCCATTAGTTCGGCATTGGCTCATTATGGAGCGGGAAAGCTCACGGACAGATATGGACGAAGTATTTTCTTGGCTCTGAGCAGTTGGGGCATGGCATTTTCACTGGTATTTTTTCCGAGCGTCACGAGTATGTATCAGGTTTTCGTTCTCCAAATAATAATGGGTGTATGTAACGCTTTTCAGAAGACTTCCGAAAAGGCTCTTATCGCAGATATGACAATACCTGAAGAAAGAGGAAGACAGATTGGGAGCTACCATACCTGGACCTCCATTATTTCAGCCTTGGCTGTTATCGGGGCAGGATATACCATCGATATTCTTTCGCTTGATGTGATCTTTTACGCAGCGTCACTCTTCATGTTTATCGGAGGTTTTGCTTCTCTCAAAATTAAGGATAAAAAATCATGATTACTATTTCTGGGATACAAATACATGAATTCAGTATCGCAATAACCGATTTTGTTATCTTTGTTGAATCGGTAATTCTTGCTTATTTACTCTATAAACAAGGAGGTAAAAAATTAAGCTTTAAGACAATTTACGGTCTCGGTTCTTTTCTGTTCCTATTTCTTGGAGCATCTTCTCTATTAGGCGCTCTATTCCATGCATTTTTTCCTGGCAAAGCAGAATCTCTTGGCGGTTTCATAATGTGGATGTTTACGACAGCATCCATCGGTCTAATTGCTGTAACAATTTTGTATACTACTGCGTTTATACTGAAGAATAGATACATCTCTAAGAGTATCAATATAATCACTGTAATTTTCTTTCTGTGCTACATGTATACGATTCTGTTTGTTGATTACCATTATCCGACCGTCATAAAATTCTATGGGCCCACTATCCTGCTACTAGGTGCAGTAGGTTTGTGGAAATCAATTACTCAGAAAAAAGCAGTATGGTTTTATTTACTCACAAGTAGCGTTCTCTCTGTCGTTGCCGCAATAATCCAATCGCTTCATATTAGTATTGATCCAGTATATTTAAACTTCAATACGCTCTATCATATTATTCAAGGAATCGCTTTCGTTTTTCTTTACTTTTTCTTCAGGAAATATCCAAACGACAATAGCGGATAATCCCGCTACACAATTTACTTCTTTGCTATACTAACTCCCATGCTCCTCGTCGCGCTCTCACTCCTCGCTGGTGCACTCACCATCTTGGCACCGTGCACTATTTCGTTACTACCAGTGATTGTCGGAGGATCATTTGGCGGTACTCGCAGCATCCGCCGTGCGGTTACGGTAACTGTCGCACTTGGCCTTGCAGTTATTGTGTTTACGCTCGTGCTCAAAGTGAGTACCCTTTTTATTACCGTACCGCCGGTGTTTTGGCAGTTGTTGTCGGGCGGCATCATTGTGGCGCTCGGTATTGTAACGGTGTTTCCAGGTTTGTACGAAAAGCTGCCGTTCCTCAATACGCTCAACCGAAGTTCAAATGCTCTCATGTCGACGGGCTATACCAAGCAGACCTTTTGGGGCGATGTGCTGGTGGGAGTGGCCCTCGGTCCTGTGTTTTCAAGCTGTAGTCCAACGTACTTCCTCATCGTTGCTACCGTGCTCCCGCGCAATCTTCTTGAGGGATTGCTCTACCTTAGTGCCTACGCGCTCGGACTCTGCGTAGCTCTTTTGGTTGCAACCCTTGCCGGGCAAAAAATTCTGTTGGTGCTCGGTGTTGCTGCAGATCCACGCGGCTGGTTTAAGCAGCTCATTGGTGTCCTCTTCATCGTTGTTGGTGCCGCTATTCTTTTCGGATACGATAAAAAACTCCAGCTCATCGCAGCAAATACTTTTTTCGATGTCACCGGTATCGAACAGCGTTTTCTACAGGTTACCGACAAAGAGATGTCCGACACTCCTCGTGGAGAATTCAATCTGTCTCCGGCTATTGTTGCAAATGCCAGCATGCGGGTGAGTGCCAAGGGAGCGGTGTATTCGCGTGCACCAGAAATTACACTGCCGCATGCCTATATCAACACACAAGGAAAGCCGATTACCATCGGTGAGTTTGTCGGAAAAAAAGTAGTACTCGTTGATTTTTGGACATACAGCTGTATCAACTGTCAGCGCACCATCCCATACTTGAATGCGTGGTATCAAAAATATCGAGATCAAGGATTAGAAATTATCGGTGTGCATACGCCAGAATTTGCTTTCGAAAAAGTTCCGGCAAACGTCAAAACAGCAATTAAAAAAAGTTTTAGTATCGAGTATCCTGTGGTGCTCGATAATACGTACGGTACCTGGAATGCGTTCGGTAATCGGTATTGGCCGCGCAAATATCTTGTCGACATCGATGGATTTGTTGTGTACGACCACATCGGTGAAGGGGAATATGCCGAAACAGAACGCGCAATTAAGCGGGCACTCGCGGAGCGGGCTACCGTGCTTGGATTGCCAGTGCCAACAGAAACAGGCGTGGTTACCCTGAACGGAGTTTCTACCCCCGAACAACGAAACATTCGCAGTAAAGAAACGTATTTCGGTGCAGATCGAAATGAGTTTCTTGGAAATGGCACACAGAACGTCCGTGGTGAACAAACATTTGTTGCACCTCAAAAAGTCGCACCTGGCACACTCTATTTTTCTAAGATATGGAATATCACTGATGAATCTGCGGTGAACACCGAGGCTGGTGCACGCATTATATATACGTACTCAGCGAAAGATGTTTATTTTGTGGCAAGCTCTGAAATGGGTGTTGTGTTAAAAATAATCCTCGATGGAAAACCCCTCGGTGAAGCAGCAGGAGCAGATGTTGCACCTGATAGCACCATGCGAGTGCTTGAAAATCGCCTCTACAAAGTCATCAAAGGGCTCGAATATGGCGAACACACCTTAGAAATTGAAGTCAGTGGGCCAGGGCTTGAGGCATATACCCTCACCTTTGGGTAGTGCTGGGCACTCGGAGCTCTTTCACAGGGGCTATTCCCACTTTCCCTAGAAAAGGTACAATAGGCGGGTACGTATATAAATAATAACATTATGCTAAAAACCAACTCTGCATTTATGAAGCCGATGAACGTGAGCGAAGACCTCGCGGCTGTTATCGGTAATGGTCCTATGCCTCGTTCAGAAGTTACCAAAAAAATCTGGGCATACATCAAAAAGAACAATCTCCAGGATCCAGCAAACAAGCGCAACATTAACGCTGACGCTCCACTTAAGAAAGTCTTCGGTGGCAAAGCAACAGTCAACATGTTCGAAATGACAAAACTCATTTCAAAGCACCTCTCATAAAGAGTTGTTCGTACACATGCAGAAACAAGAGCGCCGATCGGCGCTCTTTGTGTACATTGACAATTGGTTTAAATCTCGGTACTTTGCAGAGGTAAGTGCAAAATGCTTCTACCCGAAAGGAGTGGCACATGCAGGTATCGTTCTTTCGAAAGGTGTTCATGTGCGGCAGCGTGGCTATTGTTGCGCTCTGTGCAGCAACTCTGGCACTGTCAGTTGTAAGTATGTGTCTGGTCGTATTGAACATGAGCATTCGGTGGGTGATACAGAATTGACCGGCGATACTACCGCCGGTTTTTTTATACAAGGTGATACAATCTACGAATGATAAAAATGGTAAGTATTGCGGGTGCGGTGATTATCCTTGTGGGCCTTGGTGCGTATGCATACGGCGTCCAAAAAAAAGCAGCATTCAATAAACCTATTGAACATCCAGAGCCGACAACCGTATCGTTCTCGCGTGTTGCGTACACACCCGGTGTCCAAGGATATTTAGCGGAACCAACTGCGGCAGCGCCCGACGGCGTCTACCCTGGGGTAGTGATGATTCATGAATGGTGGGGACTGAACGAACACATCGAGCGGAGCGCCCGCCTGCTTGCGGCAGAGGGGTATCGGGTGCTCGCTGTTGATCTCTATAATGGAAAAGTGGCAACAACCCCGGATGAAGCTCGAACGTACAAGGATGAGCTCGATCAAACAGTAGCAACTGCAAATTTACGCGCAGCAACAGCGTTTTTGCGCACCAGTGGTTCAAAAAAAATTGGTGCCTGGGGATGGTGCTTTGGCGGCGGACAGTCAGTACAGCTCTCGCTTTCAGGTGAGCGGCTTAATGCGACGGTTGTCTACTATGGTCAGCTCGAAACAAATGCAATTACACTCCGAAAGATTTCCTGGCCAGTACTCGGCGTGTTTGGCGAAAAAGATACTACAATTCCACTCTCCGCAGTGCAGGCGTTTCGCCAAGGGTTAACAGCAAACAATACACCGAATGAGATCTACATTTACTCGGGGGTGGGACATGCATTCGCCAATCCCTCAGGTGATAATTTTGCACCCAAAGAAACTGAAGATGCGTGGAAAAAGACGCTTAAATTTTTGCAGTTGTATCTAAAGTCCTAGCAACTACCCGAGGGTGAGTAGTGCGCGAAGTGTCTAGCATAGCAGGGTCTAACTTGGTACACTTACGGTATGAACTGTATCAAGAAACTCACGATTATCGGTGTGATCGTTCTCTCTATCTGCATTGTGTGGTGGCTGTTCGCGCACCAGGCAAACGCTCCAACAGAAGTTCCTGAGGTTGATCCATATGCTGAAGCTCGAGAAGTGTTAGCAAAAAAAGATGATGTCATTCGAATCACCAACCTCGTACCGGGCGGCACTATTTCTTCACCATTTATTCTTGAGGGGGAGGCACGCGGCACATGGTTTTTTGAAGCAAGTTTTCCCATTGAAATTCAAACCGAAAGCGGTACACTTATCGGCACCGTTATCGCCACAGCAGAAGAAGAGTGGATGACCGCAGATTTCGTAGCTTTCAGTGCAAGTATTGTCGTGCCATTTCACGCACAAGTTGCGGGCCCGCTCAATCTGGTGCTGCGTAAAGATAATCCATCTGGATTGCCTGAAAACGATGACTCAATTGTGATACCGGTAATTCTGCAATAAATACGTACCGATATACACAATGAAGCTCTGGTTTAAAGCAAAGCGCTACGGATGGGGATGGACGCCTGCATGTTGGCAAGGGTGGCTTGTGCTCGGTGTATATTTTGCGGTGCTCATTGCACTCTTCCAACATGCGGACATGCGATCACATTCGGGCAGTGACACCCTTATGAGCTTCTTTGTTCCACTCGTAGTCATCACTGCCGTGCTTTTCGGTATTTGTTGGAAAAAAGGAGAACGACCTGGCTGGCATTGGGGTGATGCCGACGATACACCAGAGAAATAGAATAGGATAAAAAAATTGAGTAGGAAAAAGCGGATGTCGTGGTGACATCCGCTTTGTATCAGCGCTGTGCGTAGCGTCTGATAGTACGTCCTGACAACTGGGCTATGGCAGGTCGTTGCGTGCGACCATCAGCCATTTTTGCGACTGCAATCGCTACTCGCCGGCGAATCTCGCTCGGGATACTTGGCTCTTTCGAGACAAGTTCGCGAGCGGTCATTGCTAACGGGTAACCTCCGCTCTGTTGAAGCGCTCGAACTTTATCAGCAAGCGTGCGCAGCTGATGAAAACTCGGCCACTGAGGTTGTATGGTGCCCATGTCCTGACTCCTTTCTGATTTTTATTATATAACGATTTTTCAGTAAAGTCAAAGTAATCCCCAGGTAGTAAAAAATGGCCTTCTATGGCCGTGGTATACTACTCACATGTCCCAGTTTTACAACGATGCCGTCTTTTGGGTTGAGGTTGATAAGATCAAACCAAATCCGTATCAACCACGACGTGAATTTGATCCGCTCGCATTGAAAAGTTTGGCAGATTCTATTCGTCAGTACGGTGTGCTCATGGCGCTGGTGGTGACCCGTAAAGAGGTTACGAAACCCGACGGCGGTCTCGCCGTTGAATACGAACTCATTGCGGGAGAACGTCGTCTGCGTGCATCAAAGCTTGCAGGTCTCCGTGAAGTGCCGGTGCTCATTAAAGCAGGAGAAGAAAACGACCGGCTCAAACTTGAGCTTGCCATTATTGAAAACGTGCAACGTGAAGATTTAAATCCAATCGATCGTGCTCGAGCCTTCGACAAACTTGCATCAGAATTTGGCATGAAGCACGCACAGATTGCCGAAAAGGTAGGGAAGAGTCGCGAGTATGTATCAAATAGTTTACGCTTGCTCTCGCTGCCGCCTGACATGATTAAGTCGCTCGAAGAAGGAAAAATTTCTGAAGGGCACGCTCGACCGCTCATGATGTTGAATACTCGCCCCGAAGAGCAAGCGGTACTTTTCAAAGAAATTCTTTTCAAAAAATTGACTGTGCGTGAGGCAGAAGGTATTTCTCGTCGCATCGCCTACGAACGAGTGCGCAGAAAAGAACACGTTATCGATCCTGAAATTATTGAGCTCGAAGAAAAGCTCGCAGAAAAACTTGGCACTCGCGTCCACATTGAACGGAGCCAAACCGGTGGCAAAATTACTATCGACTTCTTCTCTTCAGACGATTTGCGCAGTATTACCGATTTAATTAAGCAGCAGAGTACAGCGAGTGTTTCTCTGCTCGACAAACATATTGCTTCTGGTGCAAAACCTGCGTACGAGCTGCCACCCGAAGTGCATCCTGACTTACTCACTCCTACCGAGGGTACAGAAGAGCTCGATGATCGCACTCCCGTTGAAAAGAAGAACGATGAAGATGAACTCTATTCAGTGAAAAACTTCTCCCTGTAAGAGCAGCAATAGGCTAGGAGACTATATCTTTTTAATCAGTTTGTGTGGGTTGTGATTCGGACAGAGTTTATTTGAGCATCGCTCAGGAATTGTTTTTGTTCCTTCCATCATGAGAGCGCCACATTCGGTACAGATACGGCCTGTTGGCTTTGCTTTGATCGCATTTTTACACTCAGGATAATCTGAACAGCTATAGAAAATACCAAAGCGTCCGCGGCGCTCGATCATGGTGCCTTTTTTACACGTTGGACACTGCACTTTGGTATCTTTCTTTGCTTTCTCTGCTTCGTCTTCGCGGATAAATTTACATTTTGGGTAGCGTGAGCAGGCGATAAATTTTCCGAAGCGTCCTTCGCGCTCAACAAGGTTTGCTTTGCTGCACAGTGGACAGACTTCGTTCAGCTCTTTTGGACCTTCCATAACCACACCTTCAATGGTGCGTCCGCCGGTACAGTCGGGGAAGCGCCCGCAGCTCATAAATTTCCCTGAGCGCCCGAGTTTGATAATCATAGCTGCGCCACAGGTTGGACACGGAAACTCTTTCGGTGCATCACCGAGGTTGGTAATTTTTTCACTCTTCTCTTTTGATTTCACGTCTTTTTTAAACGGCGTATAGAAATTTTTGAGGGTCGGAATGTACTCAGCTTCACCACGGGCGATAGCGTCGAGCTTGTCTTCCATGTCGGCGGTGAAGGTGTCGCTAATGTATTCGGTAAAGTTTTTTTCGAGGAATGATGAAACGACATCGCCAGTATCGGTTGGAATGAGTGACTTGTTCAGTTTGTCGACGTAGCCACGGTCAACAATAGTTTTAATGATCGACGCGTAGGTTGACGGTCGGCCGATACCGCGCTTTTCAAGTTCTTTGATGAGACCGGCTTCAGAATAGCGTGCAGGCGGCTCGGTTTGCTTTTCGAGACTATCAATAGATACAAACGTGAGCGGTTCTCCATCGGCCATTTTTGGTAGCTCAACATCATCTTGACGCGCTTCAGGGTCAGCTTTGAGCCAGCCATCGAACAAAATGCGCGAGCCGTTTACCACAAATTCAGGAATACTTTCGCTCTGCACGTTTGCAGTTACACGAGTACGCAGTGTTTTTGCGTCAGCCATTTGTGATGACACTGCGCGTTGCCAAATGAGGCGGTACAGACGTTTTTGTTCGTCAGTGGTTCCCGCAACCTCTTTTTCTAAGTGTGTTGGGCGGATTGCTTCGTGGGCTTCTTGTGCATTTTTACTTTTGGTAGTGTAAGTGCGCTCGGCGTGATACTGCTCGCCAAATTTTTGTGGGATAAGTTTTGCCAGTGCAGCTAGTGCAACCGTGCTCATGATAGTGCTATCGGTGCGCATGTAGGTGATGTGACCGGCTTCGTACAATTTTTGTGCAACGCTCATTGTTTTCGATGGCGCAAAACCAAGGCGTGTGCTCGCTGTTTGCTGCAAGGTTGACGTGGTAAACGGTGCGCGTGGTGCACGAGCAACTTCTGTTGCTTTCACCGCTACCACATGCCACGGTTCTTTTTTGGCAACTGCAAGAATGTGATCAACAATTTTTTTATCCCGTGGTTCGTCTGCACAGGTGAAGGTGAGATTGCCGCCGCCTTTTGTGCCGAGCACTGCAGACAGTGTCCAAAATGTTTCTGGTACAAAGGCTCGAATTTCTCGTTCGCGTTCCATAACAATGCGCAGCGCAGGCGATTGTACTCGTCCAGCAGAGAGGCCGTAGCGTACTTTTCTCCAAATGAGGCCAGAGAGATCGTATCCTACAAGGCGATCAAGCACACGACGAGCTTCCTGTGCCTCCTTCAAATTGTTGTCGATTTGCCGCGGGTGGAGGAGTGCTTCTTTAACGGCGTCTTTTGTCACCTCATGAAAGACCACACGCTTTGGTTTCTTAAGTCCCACCGCTTGGCTAATGTGCCATGCGATTGCCTCACCCTCACGGTCAGGGTCGGTTGCGAGCACCACTTCTGATGCTTTTTTAGCCAGTGCTTGAATAGTTGCGACAACACCTTCCTTACCTTTGCTAATTTCGTAGTGCGGAATAAAACCACCCTCGATGTCGATGGCTTTTTTGTTACTCTTAGGCAAATCGCGAACGTGACCAACTGAGGCGACAACTTTGTATTCGCCGTCGAGATATTTTTCGATCGTCTTCGCTTTTGCCGGCGACTCAACGATGAGTAGCTTCATGTGCGCATATACTACACGACTCGGACAACTTGTCCAAATTGCTCACGAATAAGTCCTCTGAGTTCGAGTTGCGCCAGTGCGATGCTCACCGCAGCAATTGGGAGACCGGTGCGGTGGGCAATTGTGTCACGGACGAGCGGCTCAATGAGCATTGTGAACACTCTTTTTTCTTGTGGTGAAAGGTTGGTAATCTGTTCGGTGTATGCACGGTGCTTCTGGGCAGCCTGGACAGTGTGGGTAAAGCCCAGGAAATCGATAATGTCAGTTGGATGAATGAGTGGATGCGCCCCCTCTTGCATCAGTCGGTTTGAACCGACCGATGTTGGCGCAGTGATGAGGCCGGGAAGGACGCAGACGTCGCGGTTGTAGTCGAGCGCAAGTTTTGCGGTAATGATAGTACCTGATTTTTCTCCGCCTTCAATAATGAGCACTGCGTGGCAGGCACCGGCCATCAATCGGTTTCGTTGTGGGAACGACCACTTGGTTGCGTGAAAGAGCGGATCAAATTCTGCGAGCAGGCACCCACCACTGGTGCAAATTTCTTCGGCAAGCTGCACGTGTGCCTGCGGGTACAATACTGTTGGGTCGAGTCCTGAGCCGGGAAACGAAATAGTGGGCAGGTGTGCTGCAAGTGCTGCTCGGTGGGCGATACTGTCGATGCCGTAGGCAAGACCAGAAACAATAATAACGGGGTATCCTGCAAGTGTCGCGACAACATGTTTGGTCATGTCGGCGCCATACGATGTGTGTTTTCGTGAGCCAACGATACACAGAAATTTTGTTTCTGGGTGCACCAGAGGCATGGTGCCGCGGATGTACAGCTGCTTAGGAGGGTCAGCCATCTCAGCAAGGAGTGGTGGCCAATCGCGTATGGTGAGTTGCTCGGGATGCGTGCTCATACTAGTATAGGACTACACTACCAACATGCTGGATATAAAATTCATACGAGAACATAAAGATCTTATCAACGAGGGTGCTCGCAAGAAGCACATTCCCTTTACCGTCGATGAATTGCTTGTGTTAGATGAAAAACGTCGCACACTCATGACCTCGATTGAAAAGAAAAGAGCTGAACAAAATGAAGTGAGCGTCAAGGTTGCTGCTGCAAAAACGCCCGACGAACGTGTGCCATTTATCACGGCGATGCAGCAAGTAAAAGATGCTCTTAAAAAAGAAGAAGAACAGTTTAAAGAGGTCATGCTCAACTGGCAGCGGCTCATGGTGCAAGTGCCGAATGTGCCCGATGTGTCGGTACCTGAAGGTGCGAGTGACGCTGACAACAAAGAAGTACGTACTTGGGGCACGATTCCACAGTTTTCATTTACGCCGAAAAATCACATCGATTTGATGCGAGTGCACGACATGGCCGATTTTGAACGCGGATCAAAAACAGCAGGCTTTCGTGGCTACTTTCTTAAAAACAGCGGCGCGATGCTTTCGTTTGCGCTCTGGCAATATGCGCTCGATCAGCTGACAGCAAAAGGCTTCACGCCACTTATTGCGCCGTCGCTCGTTCGGCGTGAAGCTTTTTTGGGAACAGGCTACTTACCGCAAGGAGAAGACGATCTCTACAAAACGCAGGATGGAGATTTTCTTGCGGGCACCGCCGAAGTAGCAACAATGGCGTACTACATGGATGAAATTGTTGATAGTGCCCAGTTGCCACTTAAGTTCGCAGCGTTCTCACCGTGTTTTCGTCGCGAAGCAGGAAGTCATGGAAAAGATACCAAGGGCGCCATTCGTGTCCATGAATTTTATAAAGTTGAGCAAGTAGTGCTCTGTGAAGCTAGTCATGAAACCAGCGTCCAGCTGCATGAAGCGCTCACCAAAAATGCCGAAGACCTCATTCAGGCGCTCGGTTTGCCGTACCGTGTAGTGGTGAACTGCGGTGGCGATCTCGGTCTTGGGCAGGTAAAAAAGTACGACATTGAGTGTTGGGTTCCCTCAGAAGGCAAATACCGCGAAACACATTCGTCGTCATATTTTCACGATTTTCAAACACGCCGACTCAACATTCGGTACAAAGACGCAGAAGGCGTTACCCGTTTTGCTCATTCACTCAACAATACCGCTGCTGCAACACCTCGCTTGCTTGTCACACTCATCGAAAATAATCAAAACGAAGACGGTTCAATTACTATCCCGCCAATACTTCGTCCGTATATGGGTGGTATCGAACGCATTGGCTAAGCCATGTTCAAACGCCGAACGATTGTTTCAGTTCCATACGCCCGTCGTCGCCGACAGAAAATTGTCATTCGCCTGACACTGATAGCGGTAGCAGTGCTCGTTCTTTTCGGCACACTCATATATATACTCTGGCGGCCGGCACTCCGCATTCAGACAATTACAGTGAGTGGTCACACATTTTCTGATACTGAAACGATAGCTACGACAGCACAGAAAATAGTGTCAGGAAAGTATTGGTACCTATTTCCGAGAGATAGTTTTTTACTCATTCCGCGGCCGGCAATTCGAGCGGCACTTTTTGTACAACACACCGAACTGCGTGATATCGACATTGATGTTGATGGACCGACGCGCATGAGTATTGAGGTTATGGAGCATGAGCCATATAGTCAGTGGTGCAGTACTGTTACCGTTAATGATGATCTGATTCGCAGTGCTGATTGTTACAGCATGACACAGACCGGATATATTTTTGTGCACACTGTACCGACTGAGTTGCCGTCACCGATTCGTTGGTACGGATTGATTGAAACGGATTCACCGCTGGGTCAGACATTTGTGGTGACACCAACGCTCACTGAGTGGCAGGATTTTTCTGAATTACTTGCGAATACGGTGAGTCCACTCACGTACATTATTGCTAAAGGAAATAGCGAGTACGAAGCGGTGTTTGAAAATGGCGGCAAACTGTTTCTGAACGACAAACAGTCGCTTGAGCGATCGTTCTCTAGTTTACGTACCGTGTTGTCTGAGCGTGCCAAGACTGCTAGCACTTCTGCTAGTGCATTTGAGTACGTTGATTTGAGATTTGGCAGCAAGGTGTATGTGAAGTAGTATCTGCAGCACTCTGTATGAATTTTTGGAACCAGATTAAAAAACCGCTGTTTGTGTTGGCGCCGATGGCAGATGTCACCGACGCTGCGTTTCGCCGTGTCATTGCTGCGCAAGGAAAGCCTGATGTCACCTGGACTGAATTTGTTTCGGCCGACGGCTTGTGTCGCGCACCTGAACCGGGTCGCTCAAAGTTGCTCCGTGATTTGCTCTACACCGAGGCTGAACGGCCGATTGTTGCCCAGCTCTTTACCGCACATCCCGAACACATGCGTACCGCTGCTCGCTTAGCCCTCGACCTCGGCTTCGATGGTGTCGACATTAATATGGGCTGTCCCGACAAGAGTATTGAAAAGCAGGGAGCAGGGGCGGCGCTCATTAAAACTCCGGCGATTGCGCGGGCGGTATTGCGTGCGGCGAAAGAAGGGGCAACTCGTCCCGCAACAGCCGATGCTCCAGCAAAAAGTATTCCAGTGTCGGTAAAAACACGCATTGGCTATAACACAAACGCCCTTGAAACATGGCTACCCGAATTGTTGGCCGAACATCCGGCGGCGGTCACCATTCATGCGCGCACTCGAAAAGAATTGTCGAAAGTACCCGCACGATGGGAACACGTTGCCCGTGCTGTTGCTATCAGAAACGAACTCAAGAGCGATACGCTCATTCTGGGTAACGGTGATGTTGCATCACTGGCCGACGCTCGTGCTCGTGTCGCCGAAACGGGATGTGACGGTGTCATGCTCGGCCGAGCAATTTTTGGGAACCCGTGGCTTTTTGCAGAAACGGTACCAACAGTACGTGAACGGCTTACGGTACTCGCGCACCACACCCACTTGTTTGCTGAATTGCTCGGTGACATCAAAAATTTTTCAATTATGAAGAAGCACTTTAAAGCATACGTCCATGGTTGGGATGGGGCTCGGGAGCTGCGTGATCACTTAATGCAGCAACATGACGCAGATGGGGTCCGGAAGGTGATCACCGCGTACCTTGCAGAGCTGAAGTAGCCTCAGGTGGAGGTGCTTGACAAAAAGTGTGGTTATGCTATACTACGAGATAGTGTTCTTTTCATCAGGTTCCCTTTGCGGTTCATTTTTATCGCCGCACCACGCGATGGTCCCGGTAGCCACAACGCTACCACTGCTAATCATTTTGAGCATCACACCACAGGACCTACGCCGGCGGCGCGATCAACGGCTCTAGCCAATCATCACCCGATTGGCAGCCTATCGGTTTCTATCTCTAATGTGGAGAAAACCGCATGACGAACCCCGTTTCCCGCGACGGACACTTCGGCAAGAAGTAGTTACGTCGCTAACCCATCTGACCCCGCGTTTCTTGTTTAAACAAGGACGCGGGTTTTTCTTTGCGTTTTTTTACGGTCCGTCAGGCATTTTTTCAGCGGCTGGTATCAGGTATACTACGTGCATGTCTAGTGAAACCGCACTCTATCGCACCTATCGTCCACAGATATTTACGGACGTTGTTGGACAAGAACAAGTGGTGAAAGGTCTCGAAGGTGCTATCGCCGAAGAAACGATCGCTCACGCCTACTTATTCTCTGGTAGCCGCGGTACCGGCAAAACATCAGTCGCGCGCATTTTTGCTCGAGCAATTGGCACCGAAGAATCTGATATTTATGAAATCGACGCTGCATCAAACCGCGGTATCGACGATGTGCGTGCACTGCGTGAAGGGGTAACGACTATGCCGTTTTTATCGAAGTACAAAGTGTATATTGTTGATGAAGTGCACATGCTCACTAAAGAGGCGTTTAATGCATTATTGAAAACGCTCGAAGAGCCGCCCGCACACGCGGTATTTATTTTGGCCACGACTGAACGAGATAAAGTGCCCGACACGATTGTGTCGCGCTGCCAAAGTTTTACGTTTAAAAAACCATCGGTAAAAGTGCTCCGCGAACAGGTGCTCTTCGTTGCAAAAAAAGAAGGGTACAAGCTCGACCCTGCTGGCGCAGAACTGATTGCCCTCTTAGGTGATGGTTCATTCCGCGATGCGCTTGGCATGCTTCAAAAGGTCATGAATATTTCGTCGGACAAAAAATTGAGTATCGAAGAAATTGAAGCAATCACCGGTGCGCCGCGATCGGAACTCGTGAACGACGTGGTGCACGCGTTTGGTACCGGCGCTGTTGAACAAGGATTGCTCGCCGTGCAAAAAGCAGCGCAGGCAAGTGTGGCTATGGACGTGTTTTTGCGATTGATTTTAGAAAAAGTTCGGGCCGTGCTCCTCGTGCGCTACGCGCCATCACTCGGTGCAGAAATTGCCGAAGAATTTACGGATCGTGATTCAGCGCTGGTTATGACCCTCGCAAAAGATGGAACACGCATTACCTCAAAAACAGTGGGGGCGTTGCTCGCTGCCAGCCGACAGATGCAATTTGCTGCAGACAAAGCCATTCCGCTTGAACTTGCGCTGATGACCGAGGTCGGGCAAGATACGAAGTAAGCGGTATATTTTGCGGGATCGTCTAATGGTAGGACAGCAGCCTTTGAAGCTGTTTATCTTGGTTCGAGTCCAAGTCCCGCAGCACGAGTCAGCGTAGTATCGAGGAGTAGACCGGAGAGCCTCGTTGAGCCATATTTTTAAAATGGTTCGGAACTTAAAAAGGCATACGGGTCTAGGTCTTCGAACTAAGCTCGCATAATTTATGCGCCGCGTCATATTTTATTCATGGCAGTCCGATCTTCCAAACCCTACGAACAGAGGGTTTATTCAGGATGCACTCGAAAATGTGGCTACTGCTATTGCTTCTGATAACACTGTTGCTGTTGAACCTGTGGTTGATCGTGACACTCAAGGTGTGGCAGGTGCGCCAGATATTGCTTCGACGATCTTCGCTAAAATTACTGCCGCCGATGTATTCGTTGCGGATATTTCTATTATCAGTCATCCGAAAGACGGTCGTGCAACTCCTAACCCGAATGTTCTCATTGAGCTAGGTGCCGAGGCTTTCACCAACGCCAAGCGCTCTTGCGTTGGGCGTATGACACACGAGCCATATAAGGGCAAGAGTACCGCTCAACAGGCTGTGTGATAAAATGAGATGATATGAAAAAAATCATCATTATACTCGTTATCATAGTTGCAGCAGCGATCGGATTCTACGTATTGATGCGGATGCCAGCTCCAGCAACGCCAGGTCCCGAAACACCGACTCCTACCGGTGTAGCCCCCGCAACGTCAACAGGGCAGATGACTCAAGAAAATAAGCCTGAAACAGTCATTGGTACTTCAGTCCAGAAGCGCGATATTGTTGCGTACCACTTTGGTACCGGCAGCACCGAACTACTCTTTGTCGGTGGCATCCACGGCGGCTACTCATGGAACACTGCACTCGTTGCCTTCGAAATGATTGACTACCTCAAAGAGAATCCCGAAGTTGTCCCTGCGAATGTTAAGGTAACGGTTATTCCAGTATTCAATCCTGACGGTCTCCAAAAAGTTGCTGATACAAGTGGTCGTTTTACTGCTTCAGATGTAACAAAGAATCAAACGACACTCATCGCTGGTCGCTTTAACGGAAGCACCGTTGATCTCAATCGCAACTTCGATTGTGATTGGCAAGCGAGCGGCAAATGGCAAAATAAAACAGTGAGCGGCGGTACTGCAGCATTTTCAGAGCCCGAGAGCGCGGCACTTAAGGCATATGTTGATATGCACAAACCAACAGCGGTGGTGGCATGGTACAGCGCAGCTGGCGGTGTGTATTCATCAAATTGTCATAACGGCGTTCTTCCTGAAACTACCAAGCTCACCAATGCATTTGCAAAAGCATCAGGCTATGCTGCACACGAAAGTTTTGATTTTTACGAAATCACTGGCGACATGGTGAACTGGTTCGCAAAAAATAATATTCCTGCAATTAGCGTTCTCCTCACAAACCACACAGATACTGAGTGGGCAAAAAATCGTGCAGGTATCGACGCAGTGCTTAAGTACTACGCGCAATAATCGCTGTACATGCGTCGACTCATTAGTATTTGTGCTGTGCTCGTTGTGGTGTTGATTGTTGGCGTGCTCCTATTCAAAAAAACACCGCCTCCAGCACCAGCACCAACTCCAATATTACCGGTTGTTGTCGACCCTCGTCACGCAAGTATCGGCACCTCAGTACAGGGTCGACCAATTGATGCCTACACATACGGCACTGGCGGTACACATCTCGTATTTGTCGGTGGCATCCACGGCGGGTATGAGTGGAATAGCGTACTCTTGGCGTACCAGTTTATGGACTACGTAGCGGCAAACCCTCTGCTCATTCCAAAAAATCTAACAGTCACAGTTATCCCATCTGCAAATCCTGATGGTGTGTTTGCGGTTATCAAAAAAGAAGGACGATTCACTGCAGCAGATGTGCCGACTGACACGAACATTGAACAAGCTGCAGGACTCGGTCGCTTTAACGCCAAAGCTGTCGATCTGAACCGTAACTTTGGGTGCAAGTGGCAACCAGAGAGTACATGGCGATCAAAAAAGGTAAGTGCAGGTACGGAAGCATTTTCAGAGCCCGAGAGCGCGGCACTCCGCGATTTTGTTGCAAAACAATCACCTGACGCATTTGTGTTTTGGCACAGTCAGGCAAGTGCAGTCTACGCATCAGAGTGTGAAAACGGTGTTCTTCCAGCAACACTCACCCTCATGAACACGTATGCAACCGCCGCAAACTACAAAGCTATTTCAGCATTCGATGCCTACCCAGTTACCGGCGACGCTGAAGGGTGGCTTGCGTCAATTAATATTCCTGCAATTACCGTTGAACTCACGACGCACGAAACCGTTGAGTGGGAAAAAAATCTCGCTGGCGTGAAAGCAGTATTGAACCTGTATACCAAGTAAGCAGCATAGCGCCTTCCAATTTCAGGCAAAGTACAGTACTCTCAGAATCTATGGCAGGAAAGCCTGGAAACGAAACAGTCCTCCGTTTTGAAGACGTGTCATTTGAGTTTGGCCACAATAAGCCCATTCTCGACACGGTTAATTTCAACGTGCGCCGCGGATCAAAAATTACGATCATGGGGCAAAACGGTGCAGGCAAAAGTACGCTGTTTAAGCTCATCACCGGCGATCATGTACCCGAGCACGGCAGCATCCATATCCACCGCGACGCAACCATTGCAATTGCCCGACAAGTCATTCCACGTCCTGATTTGGAACTCACCGTGCGTGAGTTCTTTCAGCAGTGCTTCAAGGAAACTATTTACGATATTGATCCACGTATCGACGAAATTCTTGAAGTGGTAAACCTGCACGCGCCTCACGATCGCATCGTCAAAACATTTTCAGGTGGACAGCAGGCACGGCTATTGCTCGCATCAGCGCTCATTCAAAACCCCGATATTTTATTGCTCGATGAACCGACGAACAACCTCGACACTGCGGGCATTGAACACCTCACCACCTTCATTAAGGGATACAAAAAAACTTGTCTGGTTATTTCTCACGATGCCGAATTTTTAAATTCGTTTACCGACGGCGTGCTCTACCTCGACATCTACACCAAAAAAATTGAACAGTACGTGGGTAACTACTTCGACTTGCTCAACGAAATTTCTGCTCGTATAGAAAAAGAAAATCGCAAAAATGCTCAGCTCGCCAAAGAAATTCAGGAGAATAAAGATAAGGCAAACTTCTTTGCAAACAAAGGAGGTCAAATGCGCTTAGTGGCGCGCCGTATGCGTGAAAAAGCCGAAGCGCTCGAAGAAGAAAAGGTTGATGTGCGCAAAGAAGATAAAACCATTCGACCATTCACTATTCCAACACAGGCAGATGTGCTCGGTGACATTATCACCATCACGGGCTTTACGACGATGGATCCAAAAACCCACACATTGGTGCCGCGTAAAACGAAGTTGTCGCTCAAGCGCAATCAACACCTCTTACTCAAGGGGCCAAACGGTATCGGCAAGAGCACACTCCTCGAAGCACTTGCCTCGGGCACAGCTACTGGCGCAACGATTACTGACGGCATCCGCGTTGGCTACTATCGCCAAGATTTCTCAACACTCAATTTTGAAGACACTGTGTACGACTCACTCCTGAGCGTGATGGATAAGCACTACGAAGAGCAGCTCCGCGCCACAGCATCGAGCTTCTTAATTACGAGTGATTTGATCAAAAATAAAATTGGCAGTTTATCAGAAGGGCAGAAGGGATTGGTTGCCTTTGCCCGACTAGTGTTGCAGCGCCCTGGTCTCCTCATTTTGGATGAGCCAACAAACCACATTAACTTCCGTCACATTCCGGTTATTGCTGAAGCACTCAACAAGTTTGAAGGAGCGATGATTTTGGTCAGCCACGTGCCAGAGTTTGTCGCAAAAATCCGTATTGATGATGTGTTTGATTTGGAGAAGTAGTGTTGTATTGTGTGGACATGCTCGTAACTGCAATCAAAACATCGCTGTTTAAAAATGGGCGACCACTCTTCGATTTTATAGTCCAGCATGTGCCACCCCTGCACAGTGGCGATCTGCTAGTAGTTACCTCAAAAATTGTTGCGTTGTCGGAAGGACGTGTTGCGCGACTGGCTGACAAACAGAGGATTATCGCACAGGAATCACGCGAGGTCATTGAGACGCCGTGGGCATTCATTACGTGCGGTGCTGACGGGTGGAGTATCAATGCTGGTGTCGACGCATCAAATGCAGACGGCCAATTAGTGCTCCTCCCTCGAGACACGGGCGCTGCAGCTGCCGTTCTTTGTGTCGCGCTCAAAAAACGATTTCGCATAAAAAAACTCGGTGTCATTATTACCGACACACGAAGTGTGCCGCTGCGGGTCGGTACTATCGGTCGCGCACTGGGCTATGCAGGTTTTGAGCCACTCAAAAGTTACATTGGCAAAAAAGATTTATTTGGCCGAACGAGCCGCGTTACGCAGAGTAATCACGCTGACGCACTTGCGGCCGCCGCAGTGTTGGTTATGGGTGAGGGGAATGAACGCTGTCCGCTTGCAGTTATTTCCGGCGCTCCAGTATTGTTTACTGCGCCAAGATCTTCAAAAAGGACGATACCACTTGCGTTGTCGCCCGAACTCGATATTTTCTCGTACGTATTTGCGCATGTTTCAAAAAAGAAAAAGCGCCAGAAATAAAAACACCAGATGACAACATCTGGTGTAGCAGTGCTACTGCGAGCGACGGGCGAGGTGACGCAGTACCTCGAGATACAGCTGCTCAACAACTCGTTCTTGCGCTTTGCCCATTTTCACATAGTGATCAAGACCTGGCGCAGAGTTGATTTCGAGCACCCAGTATTCTCCTGGTTTCTCACTGATGTCACCTGAGATCATGAGATCAACGCCGCAGAGGCGAAGCCCCATGTCTTTGGTCAGTTGCATCGCGATTTTTTTGAATCCTGGGTGCACCATGCGGGTAACATCAAATGAGTCTCCACCAGTCGACAAATTTGCATTGTCGAGGAGAAACACACGGGTGTCCTTTGCAAGAATTGAGCGCATTGTCAGCTTCTGGTGGCGAAGTTTCATTGCAATGCGCGGGTCGTCGAGTCGTAATCGAGTGTCTCGACTTGAAGCAACGAAGGCTCGTTGCTTTGCTTTCAGTAGCGCGCGAATCGACGACCGACCGTCACCAACAACATTGAGCGGCTCTCGTTTGTAGGCCGAGATAACCCTGTTGTCGAGGACGACAATGCGATAGTCGTTGCCCATTACTGGTTTTTGCACCAGCACAATGCGATCAGACTTGAACACTCGACGAACCGCAGCATAGAACTCGTTCCGGGTACGCACGATGCAGACACTGACCCCTTGGCTGCCGCTGTTTGGCTTAACCACAACAGGGAAGCCAATGCTGCGTGCGTGTCGGTATGCGGCGTCGATACTGCGGCGCGGTGTGCCAACTGCTTTTGCCCACGACTTGGTGAAGAATGTTTTGCTGCCCGGGACGGTAGGGTAGCCATCAAGCTTCATAAAGAAGTTGCTGTAGTCCTTGTCCTGAGAGATTGCCGAACCTCCCATGGGGTTGAGATCGAGCGTGTTGTACCTGAAGTGAGAGTTGGTGCCGTTCGCAAAAATGATTCTGCCAACGATACCCCATTCCGGCTCAAGTACCACTCGAGCACCAACCCGCGGTGCCATTTTCTTCAGTACCTTGCCGAGTACCAGTGATTCCTTTTTCTTGGATTTTTTCATACCTGCTCCTTGGGTGTGATTGTCCAGTCGTTCTGACTGTTAAAGTAGAGTGTTTATACCATCTTGTCAAATATATATCAAACAGTTCGCAGGCGGTGATGCACCAAGTCTCATCAAAAAGGACTCATCAGATGAATCAAATTTGACAACTATCGCTTTTCGGTATATTATCGTTTTTACCGAATATCGTACGTTTTTCTAGTGAGTCTCTCTCTTACGGACTGTGTCTAGCAAAAGGTGCCAAAAACGGCTAAATAGTTACACATATATGCATTCACAGTCTTTTTCTAGTGGTGGTAATCGCTCGCACGCATCGCGTTCGCGTGGTTCTTCATCTCGTCCTACATCAGCACATGCTGGTGGTTTTTCTCGTTCAACCAGCATGCGCGGTCCAAGTACCGTCGGCGGTTCATACAGCTCATCGCGCGGTCCGTCACGCGGCGGCTCCGGCAGCCGAAGTTCTGGTGGATACAGCGGCTACGGCATGGGACGCCGTGGTTCTCGGGGCGTTGGCGGCCGCACTCGCGGTCGTTCAATGGGTCAGTACATCGATCCAGCGCGTTTCATTAACAAAGCAGTCATTACTGAGGAGTCTGAGGTATTTAAACCTGAGCATGCCTTTGCTGATTTCGCTATCGATGAACGCGTTAAAAAATCAATTGCCGCTCGTGGATACGAATTTCCAACACCAATTCAAGATCGCGCCATCCCGCATGTACTCAAAGGTGAGGACATTGTCGGTATTGCGAACACTGGTACTGGTAAAACAGGTGCCTTTCTCATTCCGCTTCTCGACAAAATTGTAAAAAACCCAAAAGAACAGGTAATGGTTATTGTCCCAACACGCGAACTGGCAATTCAAATTGAAGATGAGCTCAAACAGCTTACCGTTGGTATGAATATTTACTCAGTCTGTTGCGTTGGTGGTGCGAGTATGTCAAAGCAAATCTATCAGTTGCGCTACCAATACAACTTCATCATCGGCACCCCGGGTCGCTTGAAAGATCACATCAACCACAAACATATTCATCTCAAAGAATTTAATACAGTAGTGCTTGACGAAGCAGACCGTATGCTCGATATGGGCTTTATTGCAGATATGCGCGCCATTATGGCTGGCATGTCGAAAGAACGTCATACGCTCTTTTTCTCAGCAACTCTTTCTCCTGATATCGAAAAGCTCATCCACGAGTTTTTGAAGAATCCCGTAAAGATTTCAGTTAAAACAGGCGATACTGCTAAAAACGTTGATCAAGATGTAGTGCGCGTTGGTCAGTCACAAAATAAAATTGACGTCTTGCACGATATGCTCCGCCAAGCTGAATTCAGTAAAGTAATTATTTTCGGCCGTACGAAACATGGCGTTGAAAAGCTTGCCAATGAACTCGTTCGAAAGGGAGTTGCTGCTGAATCTATTCACGGAAACAAAAATCATACGAAGCGTCAAAAAGCTCTCCATGCGTTTAAGAGCAACAAAATCAATGTGCTCGTTGCAACCGACGTTGCCGCACGCGGACTCGATATTCCAAACGTGAGTCACGTGATTAACTTCGACATCCCTGCAACCTACGAAGATTACGTACACCGTATTGGCCGAACTGGCCGTGGTGACAAGATGGGGAAAGCCCTCACTTTCCTTGGATAATTGTTGGTATACTGGAATAATGAAATCATCTTTGGAATCGAAATCAGCACAGCTGATTGTGAAGGTTATTATTGCTATTGTTATTGTGTGGGTCAGTGTGCTTGTTGTGTGGGCAGCCTTTATTTCATCACCGGTTGTTTCAGCTGAGTTGCAGCAGGCGCAGGTGAGTGCTTCTGTGCCGCAGCGAATAACTGTTAGTGGCTTAGTGCTCTGTTTGCCGCATATAAATACGCAAGGTCCGCAGACGCTTGAGTGTGCTCTCGGACTTCGAACTGATGCCGGCATATACATTGCGCTCGATTTTAGTCTCATGTCACTTACCTCAGACACCGTCGAAACGGGTGAGTATATTAATGCTTCTGGTGTGTTGACTCCGCTTGAACGACTAAGCACTGATTTTTGGAATAAGTATCCAGTGAAAGGGGTTTTCTCCGTGACCGATTTCCGCGCACTCCAGTACTAGCATATCCGCAAATGTTTCCGTAAATCTTGATTTTTTTCTAATCGAGTGTTATAATCAAAACACTATGGATTTTAAACGAGGAGGCAATCGATTCGGTGGTGGACCTAAGCGTGATTTTTCACGTCCGACACGCCCATCATTTGGTGGCGATCGCGGTGGATTTAACAAATTTGGCGGTGGTAACCGCGGTGCTTTTGGTGGTCCGCAAGAAATGCACACAGCTATCTGTGATAAATGTGGCAAAGAGTGTCAGGTACCATTTCGTCCAAATGGTAAAAAGCCTGTCTACTGTAATGACTGTTTTGGTAAAACTGGCGGCGAGTCTCGCGGATCATCATTCGGTGCTCCTCAGGGTCGCGCAACTCCTCCACAACGTGAATTCCGCAGCGAACCACGAAGTGAGTCACGAACAGATACTCATTCTATCGACACTCATACGATCGACATGCTCAAAAAGCAACTCGAGGGTATTAATACTAAACTCAACACGCTTATCGACGGGTTGAAAGGTAACGGAGCATCAGCATCAGCAGCAGAACCGAGTGACGCTTCTGCAGCTCCAAAGAAAGAAAAGAAAGCAAAAGTTTCAAAAAAGAAATAAAGAGAGACAACAAAAAATCCCCCCAATTGCGGGGATTTTTTGTTGTGAGTGATTCTGTATGAGATGTTTACGGCCAGTACAGTGAGTTTGGCTTTTCACCAAAGATTTTCTCGTACTGCGCCTTTGTCTGTACGTAGGCATCAGAACCGCGGCGGGGGATACCAAGTGTTTCCTGCATGTGGGCCCAGGTTTCTTCTTGTTCGTCTACCTCAGGTGGCGGGTTGGGCACATGATGAATGAATCCACCAATGAACGTGCTGAAATCTTGATAGAAGCGGGTAAACATAAGCATTTCGTGCCATGCCCAATCGATACGATCTGAAGGGGCAACTGAATCGTTTGTTACCACGCATACATAGAGCATGCGCTTGGCTTCACTAATGAGACCTTGGGCGAAATCGATCGGTACTTTATGAATGCGAGAAATACGTTCTGCTAAAAATGAGGGCACTTCGTAGGCATCAACCTGCGCGGGTGTTGGAGTGATCATAGAAGTACTGTAGCAAAATCAAAAGAGACGATGCAACTTGTGCATCGTCTCTTTTGATTCATACTGAGCTCTCAGTATGAAAGGAGAAGCTTACGCTGGTGTTTGTGTACCAGTGCCCGCAGCATCTTCTGGCTTTGGTGTACCTTCGCACTTCATCCCTTCACATTTTTTACCTTCTTCCATAACAGATTAGAGTTACTCGTAATTATCCGCCGGATACTAGTATACCATTTTGTATAGAAAAAAAGCTCCTGCCGCTGCCGGTGACGACTGGTCTCTATGCGTGTACGAATGCTGCGTGTACTGAGGCGAGTATCCGCTGTCTGCTCGAAGGTCCGCATGTGCCCTGTATTAGTGGCGGTTTTGAAGAAAATCCAAATGGTACAGGCAGCAACACCGTTTGTGTGGTGCATCTCAGGTAACGAGAGGCGACGTTTGACACCCCTTCAAAAGTGGGATAATCTCTAATGACTAATCCTCTGCGGGGGCTTTTTATTTTATGGACATCCGAAACATCGCTATCATCGCCCACGTGGACCACGGCAAAACCACGCTTACGGACGCAATTATGAAACAAACCGGTGCGGTCACCGATGATGTCTCAATGGACTCAAACGCACTCGAACTTGAGCGCGGCATTACGATTTACGCAAAAAATGCGTCAATCATCTATAAGGATACAAAAATTAACATTGTAGACACACCTGGTCACGCAGACTTCGGTTCTGAAGTAGAGCGTGTACTTCGCTCAATTGATTCGGTACTCTTGGTTGTTGATGCTCAGGAAGGCCCTATGCCCCAGACTCGTTTCGTGCTCAAAAAGTCGCTCGAGCTCGGCTTAAAACCAATTGTGGTCATCAATAAAATCGACAAGCCTGCTGCTGACCCTGCACGCTGTGAAGAGCAGGTACTCGAACTTTTTCTTGAACTCGGTGCAAACAACGATCAAGCAGAATTTCCTGTGGTGTATGCCATTGGCCGTGCGGGTATCGCAAAGCGAAACCTCGAAGATGACTCAAAAGATCTCACACCGCTCCTCGATACTGTCCTTGAGTATGTGCCAGTAGCATCTTCTCCAGAAAAATTGTCACAGTCACTCCGTCTTCAGCCGTTTAACCTTGGGTATGATAACTTCCTTGGCCGCCTCGCTATTGCTCGTGTGTACGAAGGGCAGGTTACCACTGGTCAGAATGTATTTGTAAAAAAACCAACCGGCGAAGTTCGTACGGGAAAAATCACTAAACTTTTTACGTTTAAGGGCTTACAAAAAGTTGAAGCGCAGACTGCGGGTGCAGGTGACGTTGTGATGATCGCTGGTCTGCCAGATATTTACATTGGTGAAACCGTTAGTGCTGAAGAAGACGCTGCGCCACTGCCGGCTATTGCTATTGATGAACCAACGATCGCTCTTAACTTTATGGTAAACAGTTCACCGTTTGCTGGTCGTGAAGGAAGTTTCGTTACCTCACGCCAAATTCGTGATTACCTCGAGCGCGAACTCGAAGTGAACGTTGGTCTCAAAATTGATTTTGCGAATGCCGATAGTTTCCGTGTGTATGGCCGCGGTGAATTGCACATTGCCATTCTCCTTGAAAACATGCGCCGTAAAGGATACGAATTACAGGTATCACAGCCGCAGGTAATTATCCGTGAAGAAAACGGGCAAAAACTCGAACCGTTTGAAGAAGTTATTATCGACACACCAACTGAACACCAGGGAACTATTATTGAAAAGCTCGGCATGCGTGGCTGTTACGTAAAGGATATTCATCCGCACGGTGATACTGTCCGTCTTACTCTCGAAGGTCCAACTCGCGGCTTGCTCGGCTACCGCAACCAATTTGTTATTGATACCCGCGGCGAAGGTATTATGTCTGCACGTGTCCTGGGTTTCCAGCCGTACGCTGGTGAAATTCGAAAACGTCTCGTTGGTTCGATGATTTCAATGGTGTCAGGAAAAGCACTTGGCTTTGCCCTATGGAATTTGCAAGAACGTGGCGTGCTGTACATTGGTCCGGCAACTGAAGTCTACGAAGGTATGGTGCTCGGTAACACCTCAAAGGGTGAAGAAATGGCGGTGAATCCAACAAAAGGAAAGCAGCTCACCAACATGCGCGCGTCTGGCTCTGATGAATCGATTGATCTTGTGCCACCGTATGAAATGACCATCGAACGCGGCCTCGAAACAATGTCTGAAGACGAATACCTCGAAATCACTCCAACGAGCGTTCGTCTCCGTAAGCAGCTCCTCACCGAAACAGAACGAAACAAAAATCGCCGCCGCGGATAACACTAGCGTTGCGTCATCAACCGCGAGGTATACAATGGTGGTATGGAAGAACTTACATTTGTGCTCGGGCGTGTCATTTTTGGAGGGTACTTTGTCTTTAATGCATACCGACACTTTACGCAGATACCGTCGCTCACTGGCTACACGCGCTTTCGTGGTGTACCCGCACCTGCGGCTGCAGTTATCATCACTGGTTTCATTTTGTTATTCGGCGGACTCTCAATTATCTTAGGTATTCGACCAATGGGTGGTATCGGATTGTTACTACTCTTTCTTATTCCCGTAACTATTACGATGCACCCATTTTGGGACGAAGCTGACTCTCAAAAACGAACCGCTGAAGCAATTGGTTTTTACAAAAACGTTGCACTCATTGGCGCACTACTGGTCATGTTCGCTATTGCTCAGCCGTGGCCCTACTCATTAGCAGGATTTTTTTAACCACCACAACAATGACAACACAACACGTGTATATTGGCGGAGGTTGCTTTTGGTGCACTGAAGCAGTGTTTCAAAAATTGAAAGGAGTAGTGGCTGCTACTCCAGGATACGCCGGCGGTGCGACGCCTAATCCTACCTACGAACAGGTCTGCAGCGGCAACAGCGGACACGTTGAGGTAATTGATCTTGAGTACGATCCGGCAATTATTTCATACAGCGATCTGCTCGCGGTGTTTTTTAATGTCCACGACCCGACAACGCTCAATCAGCAGGGAAACGATGTGGGCACGCAGTATCGGTCGGTTATTTTTTACACCACCGACGCGGAGCGAGACGAAGCGCGGGCGTTTATTGCTGAGCTCGAAGCTGCACACGCCTATGCTGCACCAGTAGTCACCACTGTCGAAAAATTACCGGCGTTTTATCCCGCAGAAAACTATCATCGTAACTACTACCAAAATCATGCAGACATGCCGTACTGCCAAGTGATCATTGCGCCAAAGCTCGAAAAGCTCCAACAGCGATTTGCGCGACTCCTTGCAGATGCCGAGTAGCGGTAGATTATAACCATCAATATAAATATAAAATATATATGAACGAAGAAACATTCAAGAAAAAACTGACGCCAGAGCAGTACCATGTCCTTCGAGAAAAGGGAACTGAAACGCCTGGAAGCGGTGAGCTATTGCACGAAAAGCGAGCGGGTATGTACACCTGCGTTGCCTGCGGTAACCCGTTGTTTTCATCGGACGCAAAATTTGATTCGGATACTGGTTGGCCAAGTTTTGATCAGGCTCTGCCAGGCGCCACAAAACACATTGATGACACAACCCACGGCATGCGCCGCACGGAGGTTGTGTGTGCACAGTGTGGGTCGCACCTAGGGCATGTCTTTGATGACGGCCCAGCGTCAACAGGGAAGCGATACTGCATGAACTCGGTATGTCTCGACTTGCACCCAAGTGCACAATCAGAAAAAAAGGTAACATAAGCAGTATGACTAAAAAATACCTTGGATGGACGCTGCTTTGGATCGTCATTGTTGGAGGTATGGTTACTGCAGCAATCGTATATCCTGATGTATTTCGTCACCAAAAAGCGAGCGAGCATATGGAGCAGACTGATGATACCGGAGGCGCGGCTCAATCAACAGGATCGACGTTCGACAGTGCAGCTCTCAAAAAACAACTGAACAGTAGCACTATTGTTATTCCCGATAGTACCATCAGTGTTACGTTTGATGATGGCAACGCCGCATTCACCGATGGTCCTTCGCAGGGTGTTGTTGTGCTCGGTGATGTTCTTGCAGTACAGAAAACCGATCATGGGCAAGACGCGCTGGTTGAACTCGCCGTAAACTATGGCGGCACGGGTACGTTCACCTACCTTGTAGTGTATAAGGTGCATGGTACTGAGGTGCGGTACAGTGACTCCCTTTTTATCGGCGATCGTATTCGCCTTGAAACAGTATCGACAACAGCAGCGTCAGATGGTGTGTACGAAGTCCGCGTCCAATACCTTGATCGAAAACCTGATGAACCAATGGCTGTTCTTCCAACAGTCAAAAAAAATCTCACTGCGCGAGTGCATGAGCATACCTTTAATAAATAATTTCACTTACCATGCGAACATTTTGGCTCATTGTTGTGGTGGTACTCATTATCGCCGGTAGCGCAAGTTGGTATCAGGTGACGCATACTAAAAGTGCATCCAACGGTACCGGTGATACTGTCACCTACACCTCAGATTTTGGCGTGAAGTTTGATTATCCTATTGACTACCTCCTGAACGATAAAACCGTACGAGTGAGTCTGATTACAGATACACCTGAGCATCGTCAGCTACTGGCCGGCAACCTTCCGGGACGTGAAGGACCCGTTTCTATAGATGTCTCATTCTTTGAAAATGTTGACCACAAGGGCGATTTAAAAGCGTGGATTGAGAATGGTAAAAATTCGCTCTATACGCTTGGGCCAAAGGTCTTAGTGACAGCAGTTATTGATGGTGAGCCGGGGTACCGCTATCGATGGTCAGGTCTCTATGAAGGCGAAACAGTCGCTGTGCAGCAGGGTGATATTGTGTACCTCTTCTCGGTGAGTTGGATGAATGCCACTGATCCAATTATTGCCGATTTTGACCAACTTCTCACTACCGTTCGTTTCTCACTCTAGATAGGCCTACATATAACATTTGCTCGTGTGCGGGAGTTGTAATATATGGGGGTTATAATAAGTAGGAACAAATATATGATTATTAACCATCACGACACCGATGAGGCAGTGCTCGCACTCGCCATACAGCAACCAGCGTTTTTCTCGGTGCTGTTTGGAAGGTACTACGATGCGTTTTACAAAAAAGCGCGAGCGATTCTTCATAATGACGAGGAAGCGGTAAATGATGTCGTGCAAGAAACATTCGTGCGCATGTACATAGCTGCGCCACGATTTCGTGTACAGGAAGGTGCACGATTTAGTTCATGGGCATACAAGATTCTTATTAATCAGTGTTTTACAATGTTCAAAAAACGAAAACATGAGATTGCAGCGCTCGCCGCACTTGATCCCGAGTTAGCAGAGGTACTCCCTGATACTCGCGTCGATGCTGAGCGTGAACGTCGCTTATCAGCAGATTATTTGCTCTCTCTCGTTTCTCGGTTGCCCGCGATGTTGGGACGTGCGGTTCGACTGCACTTCATTGAAGGCCGTCCACAAAAAGAAATTGCCCTGCTCGAAGGTGTTGCTGAGGGAACAGTTCGCGCGCGTATTCATCGCGCAAAACACGAACTCCGCAAGATGCATAACGTAGTATTATAAGTATTCATATGACTATCGATTATTTAGATCTCCACTCGCAGGTCATGCGCCGTGTCTTCTTTGTGTCGATGCTGCGCCGCCTGTCTGAACCGTTTGTTGGCAGTATGTTTGTATTCGGAACAACGCTCCTTGCGCTGTTTTCGTTTGTATCAATGTTTGATGTGATCAGTAATGCGTGGCACATGCCAACGATGTATCACGTTGGTCGCTATGTGGTTACTGCTGCGCTCGGGACTGAACTCGTTGTGCAGACTGTACTCGTTGCTTTTTTGGTTGCAGGGGGGTATCTCGCAGTTCATGGATTTCGACGGGGAATGGGTATGCTCGTGCGGGGTGCGTTCTCACTTGTTCGCATGAGCCGCGCGTCGATGCTGGCGTAACGGTTACCCTTTTGCCCAAGCCCGTGCCGTACGGCACGGGCTTTTTTGTTGCCCCCATGTTGTTTATCCACAGCTTTGTATTGACTGGTGAACGATCGTTCACTTATACTATACCTATAACAATTAGGTAACATTGAGAAATATGACAAAGCACCAATTGGCACGCATGATCGACACTGAGCTCGCACAGCTTAACAAAAAAATCGATTGGAAAATTATCAGCGGCTATACGTATAAAGACGACGCCCGCCGACATAAGCTATTATTAGCAAAGGCACGACAGGTTAACCGAAAGAGCACCTTCCGAAGCTGGATGTATCAGATGCGCACCGCAGTGGCATTGTTCTAGTCGTTTTATAACGCATGTACCACGAACACTCAGATTACTCGTTATACAAAGATCAAATCATTACGTTTTATCGTACACGTAAGCGTATGCCCTCGTATCAAGAGATTGCGCAGTTGCTCGGATTCAAATCAAAAAATGCAGCGTACAAGGTCGTACAAAAACTGATTGAAGAAGGCGTGGTCAGAAAAGATAAGCAGGGAACACTCGTTCCTGAAAAGGTGTTTAGCGAAGTTCCAATGCTTGGGTTGGTTACTGCGGGTTTTCCTCGTGTCTCTGAGGAAGAGTTGCGTGACACACTCAATCTCGAAGATTTCCTTGTTGAAAAGAAAGAAACAACCTATTTGCTTGAGGTCGATGGCGACTCAATGATTGATGCCCACATTGCGCCAGGCGATATAGTTATTGTTGAGCGCACACATCGTGCTCACGATGGCGATATTATCATTGCAGAAATTGACGGTGAGTGGACCATGAAGTATCTCCGTCAAAAAAATGGCATCTCATGGCTTGAACCAGCAAACAAAAAGTACAAGCCTATCTATCCAACTGAAGATTTAAAAATTGCTGCCGTCGTGAAAGGAGTTATCCGAAAATATTAGGTCGGGTGTATTACTTTGAAAAAGATAAACCAACTTACTGAAAGGGTGTCATGAGCGATTCTACAATCGCAAGTTGCTGTGGCGTGTTTACACCGAGTGCTTCGTGGGCATCAACAGCAATAGACGGAATAGCGTGACCCTGCTCCATTGCAAATCCAATGAGGTCGGTGAGGTAGAGTTCGCCACTCGCATTTGCAGCGGTAAGTTCTGTGATGTACGTTCGAATCCAGTTAACGGTGAATGCGTAGTACCCGGGATTTACTTCAGTGAGAGTTCGCTCAGTGTCGGTTGCGTCTTTTCGTTCGACAATACGAATAATGTGTCCGTTAGCGTCACGAACAATCCGGCCAAAATCCAGGAAGCTCGCACGCCAGTCGCTGAAGTCGGTGACATTAACAGTTGCTATGGTGACCGGCGCCCCCATTGCGGTGTGCATCTCAATGAGTCGAGCGATTGATCGGTGGTTGAGAAGTGGTTGATCACCGTAGAGGACCACAATGTGCTTAGTTGCTGGTTTAATCAAAGGCAATGCTTCATGCACTGCGTGGCCGGTGCCACGTTGTTCGTGTTGGTATGCGTAGCGATGATGTTCACCAAGGGCTTGGCGTACCATGTCGGCTTTGTATCCAACGACGATGAGTGGGGAGTGATCGAGGGGGAGTTGAGAGAGATTTACGAGCACGTGCTCTGCAAGCGTGGTACCTCCGAGTTCGGTGAGTACTTTTGGTTGATCGCCACCCATGCGAGTACCTTTGCCGCCGGCAAGGAGAATAATCTCAGTTTTTTGCATCTGGACATATTACCACTGTCTGCAAATTTTGGTGATGTAATTATACACTTTGCGCGAACTTTTTTCAAAGAAAAGGACTAATCGCACATCCGTGCGCTAAAGCGCCTCCACGCGAAGCGTGGAGCTTTCCCAAAGGGAAAGTACGGAGTATGCGAATACAATACGGACTCGGTTTTGCGAAGCAATTTTCTGGGGAAAGGATTCGCAAAACCTCGGCTACTAATTTTTTGAAATTCGGCGGGATTTCGTTTTGGGTTTCCGCGCGCAGGAGGGGTCTGGGGAGGAATGCGCGCTTCCAAAGAAATACAAAAACACTAAAACAAAATTGTCTCGGGCTTGTGATGTAAGATATTTATACTTTGTGGTTATTTAGAGTGTAGAGTTGCACCCTCGGCATCCGCCTCGGGCATTTCCGCTAGGGCTACTCGCGCCTAGATGCCTTTGTGTGTGCTATCGCACACGCTTCTTGGGGAGAGGAAGTTTCCTCTCCCCGGGTCGGGCGATATACTCCTCGAGTACTCGGAGTACGCCCTCGCCATCCCCACTCCACGCTTTGCATATGAAAGTTTAGTGTGTCGCTTCGCTATTAGATTTCTGTTACTTCGATTGACTTCGGCGCTCATCCTTTAGCCATGGACGCCACTATGTAAGGTACCCCATTCTTAAGACAACAATTCCAGTAATTAAATACATTCTAGCGCGGTTGACTTTTCTTCGCAAACTCTCTTGGAGACATTTTTAATGCAGTGTGTATTCTGGTTGTGTTGTAGAT